>Ga0075012_10006071_pt1 | contig 10983 bp, 14 predicted proteins | sample All_14_2_FD_71474 | JGI IMG/M metagenome (GOLD analysis project Ga0075012, IMG submission 71474) | Freshwater microbial communities in response to fracking from Pennsylvania, USA - Allegheny Zone_MetaG_DW_15 | ecosystem: Environmental > Aquatic > Deep subsurface > Groundwater > Drilled...
GGCCCTGATCAGTCGGCCAGGGCGAGGAGCGGGGCCAGGTCTTCGCGGGACAGCCGGATCCACGGGCCGCCCGGGTCGACGATCACGCCGCCCAGCCCCTCGTCGGTGCGCAGCGCACCGGCCAGCTGCGCAGCGGTCATCGGCGCGGCCTGGTCGCCGCGGCGCAGCGACGCGACCTCGAGCGGGTGCGAGTACAGCTCAATGAGCCGCGCACCGTCGTCGGTGCGCGCCTCCGCGACGCCGAAGCGACCCTCGGGCGAGCGCTTGACGGCGACCCAGAACTTCACGTGCGTGAGCGCCTCGGCGATGTGAGATGCCGTGGCCGCGGTGCGATCGCCCGAGAGCAGCGTCTTGACCTGGAGCGCCGGGTCCGCCTGGTCGACCAGCTTCTCGAGCAGCTCGCGCGGCAGCACGGCACGAGCGGGCGCCGACGAGTTGTCGATGATCAGGCCGGCGTAGGTTCCGGCGAGCACGTACCTGAGCACCGCGAGCACGGGCTGGCCCATCGCCGACGTGTCGGTCACCCGATCGGCCGCGATGCTCGCGCGCAGCGCCGTGCCGCTGCTGTACGCGAGCACATACTGCACGCCCTTCACCTCGGCCACGCCCAGCGGCAGGTCCTTGCCCTCGGCCAGGAGGGCGCGCGCGTCGCCCTTCACTCGCAGGAACAGGTGACCCTGCATGAGCTGACGGGCGACTTCGAGCACGTCCGCGGGCTCCGCGGACACCGGCAGCGCGGCCAGCGCCTCGCGCAGCACCACGTTGTCGCGGAGCCCGGGTATCGTCTCGGTCGCGACCGGGGCCCGCTCGGCACGCGGCGCGCGCACGGCGGGCGGTTCGACGGATGCGCCGGAGGGGGCGTCGACCGGTGGCGCGGGGGCCGGGTCTGCCGCCGCAGCGGCTGCGACGGGCTCCACCCCCGGTTCGAAGTCGTCGGTCTTCTTCCGCCGCGAGAACAGGGCCATCGTTCGAGCCTAACCGGCCCCCATGATCGGCGCGGGGCGTCGTTACCGATTCAGAGCTTCTCGATCGGCGCGATCTTGATCAGCAGCTTCTTGGGCCCGGCAGTGTCGAAGCGCACGTGCGCGACGCGCTTCGCTCCCTCTCCGGTGACGGCATCCACGCGCCCTTCGCCGAAGTCGTCGTGCTTGATGCGATCCCCCGACGCGAGCACCATGTCCCCGTTGTCGCGGACCTTCGCCGGGATGCGGTTCGCGAAGCGCTCGATCGAGGTCGACTTCGGCACCAGGTCTTCGCCGTAGCGTCGGCCGGGCGCGCTGCCCGACCCCCCGGGACCACCCGGCCGCCGCGCATTCAGCGCCCGCGACTGCATTCCGCCACGGGAATTCACGTCGCCGGGCGACTGGCGCCAGTGCACCAGCTCGGGCGGGATCTCCTGCAGGAACCGGCTCGGCATCGCGACCGAGATCTCGCCGAACTGCGCGCGCGTCATCGCGAGCGACAGGTACAGGCGCTTGCGGGCGCGGGTGATTCCGACGTAGAAGAGCCGCCGTTCCTCTTGCGGACCGCCCGGCTCGCCCGCGGAGATGCGGTGCGGAATGAGGTCCTCTTCGACACCGGTGACGAACACCGCGTCGTATTCGAGCCCCTTGGCCGTGTGCATCGTCATGAGTGAGACCGAGCCCGAGGCGTCTTCGAGGTCGTCGGCGTCCGATACCAGCTGCACTTCCGCGAGGAAGTCGACGACCGTGCCCTCGGGGTTGTTGCGGGCGAACTCGCGCGCGACGGCAACGAGCTCGTCCAGGTTCTCGACCCGCGCTTCGTCCTGCGCATCGCGGCTCGCCCGTAAAGCATCGGTGTAGCCGGTCTTGCCGAGCAGCAGCTGCAGACCGTCGGCGACGGCGGTCGGCGGTGCCAGCTCACCAGTCGCGGGCAGCATCAGGTCGGTGGCCTCGGCCAGCACCGCGTCGAGGTGCGCAATCGCAGCCTGGATCTTCGGGCCGACGCCGAGCGCCGAGGAGTTGGCGAGCGCATCGCGGAACGTGATCTGTTCGTTCGCGGCGTACCGCGAGATCGCCTCGATCGTGACGTCGCCGATCCCCCGCCGCGGGCGGTTGACGATGCGGCGCAGCGCCATCTCGTCGGCGGGGTTCGACACCGCGATGAGGTAGGCCAGCGCGTCCTTGATCTCGGCGCGCTCGTAGAACTTCGTGCCGCCCATGATCTTGTAGGGCAGCGCGGCGCGGATGAAGATCTCCTCCAGCGCACGGCTCTGCGAGTTCGTGCGGTAGAACACGGCCATCTGCGAGTAGTCGATTCCGCCCCGGTGCAGCGTCTCGATCTCATCGGCGACGAACTGCGCCTCGTCGTGCTGCGAGTAGCCGGTGAAGCCGATGATCTTCTCGCCCGCGCCGACGTCGGTCCACAGCTTCTTGTCCTTGCGATCGAAGTTGTGGCCGATGATCGCGTTCGCCGCGCTGAGGATGTTCTGCGTCGACCGGTAGTTCTGCTCGAGCAGCACCACTTTGGCACCCGGGTAGTCGCGCTCGAACTCGCTGATGTTGCGGATGTCGGCGCCGCGGAACGCGTAGATCGACTGGTCGGAGTCGCCGACGACGGTGAGGGATGCCGGCGCCTTGCCGGGATCGTCGGCCCGGTCGGCCTCGAAGATCATCATCCCGTTCGACTCGAAGCCGGGAGCATCCGAGCCGATCGGCCGGGTCAGCTCGTGGATGAGCGCGTACTGGGCATGGTTGGTGTCCTGGTACTCGTCGACCAGAATGTGCCGGAAGCGGCGTCGATAGACGTCCGCCACGTGGGGGAAGGCACGGAACAGATAGACGACCTGACCGATCAGATCGTCGAAGTCGAAGGCATTGGCCCGCTGCAGTTCGCGCTGGTAGTCGCTGAACACGTCGACGAAGACGCGCTCGGCCGGATCGGTCATGTTCGCCGACCGGGCATAGGCCTCGGCGTCCGACAACTCGTTCTTGAGCTTCGAGATGCGGCTCTGCGCGCCCGCGGGAGTCAGTCCATAGGCATCCGCCTCGTGCTCTTTCACGAGTCGCTTCAGCAGAGCTCGCGAATCGCCCGAGTCGTAGATCGTGAACGACTTGGTGAAACCGAACTGCTCGGCCTCGCGGCGCAGGATACGCACGCAGGCGGAGTGGAAGGTCGAGATCCACATGCCCTGCGCGCGCTCGCCGATCAGCTGGCCGACCCGCTCGCGCATCTCGCCCGCGGCCTTGTTCGTGAACGTGATCGCGAGGATCTGGCTCGGCCACGCGTCTTTCGTGCGCAGCAGCGACGCGACCCGGCGGGTCAGAACACTGGTCTTGCCCGAACCGGCGCCCGCCACGACCAGCAGCGCGGGGCCGCGATACGTCACGGCTTCGCGCTGTGGCGGGTTCAACCCCGCGAGGAGGTCCTCGTCGGGGCGCACCGATCCCGACGCACCGGCTGCGGGACCGCGGTCGCCGTCGACGATGACGATGGGGGCGGATGCCGCGCGCTGCGCGGCCGCGGAGGCGTCGGTCATGTCCCTCCAAGTCTAGGCGCGCGCCCCGACAGCCAGACTTCCGCGACGACCGGGCCGGCAGGATCGGGCGGATATCCAGCCGTCAGCCACCAGAATGGACTCGTGCGCACCCTGCTGAACATCATCTGGCTGATCTTCGCCGGCTTCTGGCTCTTCATCGGCTACATGCTCGTCGGGGTGGTGCTGTGCGTCCTGATCATCACGATCCCGTGGGGCATCGCCTCGTTCCGCATCGGCCTGTACTCGCTGTGGCCGTTCGGACGCGAAGTGGTGGCCAAGCCCACCGCCGGTGTCGGCGCCTTCGTCGGCAACGTCGTGTGGGTCATCCTCGCGGGCTGGTGGCTGGCGATCGCCCACATCGTTTCGGGCATCGCACTGTGCATCACGATCATCGGAATCCCGATGGGCATCGCCGACTTCAAACTCGTGCCGGTCTCGCTGATGCCCCTCGGCAAGGAGATCGTGTCGACCCGCGGTGGAGCGTTCGACAAGACGCTGACCAGCCGCTAGCTCATCAGGTCGCCGGAGGCCGCAGCCTCGGGCTCGGCGCGGCGATCGGCACGCCCGTAGGGCAGTGCCAGCAGCACGCCGACCACGGCGATCACGAACCCGACGCCTGCGGTGAACCAAGCGGTGGCGGGGATGCCGGGATGCACCGTGATGCCCAGGATCCGGGACAGGCCCCAGGAAAGCAGACCCATCTCGTCGTCGCCGACGGTGAGCGCCCCCTCGATGCCGACCAGCGCGACGATGAGTGCCGCAACGGCGAGCCCCGCACCGACCCCGGCCAACACCGTTCCGGTCGCACGCCGGCGCCCGATCTGCGACGCGAGCGCCCACGCTGCCGCGACCCACATCCAGACGAAGAGCGTGAACGCGACCGCGATGTAGACCGTGCGCCCGGTGGGTTCGGTCCAGAACGAGAACCAGTGGCCGTCTGGTCGGGTCACCGAGAGCGCGAGCAGCGTCACGACACACCTGAGCACCACGACCCCGCCGACAGCGGCGATGACCGGCCACGGCGAGCGGCGGCGCAGCAGCAGCCGCACCACGAGGACGAACACGACCCACGCCCCCATCACGACCACCAGGTGCGTCCACGAGAGGAATGAGGTCTGCACCGCCCGGGTCCCCACCAGCAGTGCCGCCGGGATGCCGAGCAGCAGCCAACGGTCGAGGGGAAGCAGTCCGAGTGTGGACTCGCGGGCGCGCCACGGCCGGGTCGTTGCGAGCCAGGCGGCGCGCGCGGCCGCCGCGCCGGGACGGCGCACCAGTCGTGTACGCGACGCCACGACGCCGATGATGATCCACAGCACCGCCAGCAGGAGCAGACCGCGCGCGATCCAGGCCATCACCATGTCGTTGTCGGAGCGCTGCACGCCGACTTCGGCGCCCTTCCCCCACTCGGCCGAGTACATCTGCGTCGCCGGTTCGGTGCGGATGCCGAGCGCAGCGTCGACGACGAGGCCGAGAGCGACGCCGACGGCGGCCAGGACGACGATGGTGACGACAGCGAGCATCGCCCGCCGCATCGCCGTTGTCATGGGTTCACGCTAGCGGCTCGAACCCGGCGCTCCCGACACGCCCGCGCGCGGCGTTACTCGGTGAGCAGTCCGACTCAGCCGATCGTCTCAGCCAGCGTCGGCGTGAGCTCCGTCGCTATCTCGCGAGCCAGGAACCCGATACCGGTACGTGCGGCAAGTCGGTCTCCGGCCCGGGCGTGAGTCCAGCTTCCCCACACCGCGGCGCGTGAGGGTTCGCCGCCGCGCGCGGCGAAGCCGGCGATCGCACCCGCCAGCACGTCTCCGCTGCCCGATGTGCCCAGACCGGGCCCGCCGACCTTCACCTGCCACGTCCGCCCCGTCGGCGTGGCCACGGTTCCGTAGCAGTTGACGATCGCGTCGAATCGGCGGGCGATCTCTGACACATCCGCGACGGGGTCATTGCCGAGGTCGCGGCCGAGAAGGATGGCCGCCTCTTCCTTGTTGGGGTTGAGGATCAGCGCCGCGGGCAGCTCGGATCGCGGGACTTCGGAGAGGATGCCAAGCGCGAACGCGTCCAGCACCAGACAGCGCACGCCGACCGACCCGACTCGCCGGAGAGTAGCCAGCGTCTGCTCGGCGTCATCGAAGCCGGGCCCCAAGAGGACGGCATCCGCGGATTCGAGTTCGGTCAAGACGACGTCATCGAAAGTGTCACCAGCGTCCTCAGGCATTGCGAAGACGGCAGCTTCCGGCATCGTCACCCCTAGCTGCCCATCGATCGAGCGTGGCACCACGAGTCCGAGCCGACCGGCGCCGACGCGCAGGGCGGCCTCACCGGCCAACAGGGCGGCCCCGGGTGCGCGGCGCGAACCGCCCACCACGATCACCCGGCCACGGGACTTCTTCGAGTCGCCCGGGTCTGGCAACCCCCAGTCGCGCAGCAGCGCGCGGGTAACCACCTCACTCGGGCTGGACATCGGGGCTCCCCGGGTGGACGGTGACCGGCGCGCCCTCGGCTTGCAGGTGGTCGACGGTCGAGAACTCGATCAAGTCCCACCCCGCGTCACGCCGCACCAGATGCGTGAGGGAGGCGTTGAGCACGGTGTGGGATGCCGCGAACTCGAGAAGCTGCGACTCCTCGAGCGGCAGCAGCACCGAGAGGATCAGCATCACGACCGCGTCGTGAGCGACGACCATCGCGGTCTCGCCGGGCGCGTTCATGGCGTCACCGAGAAAGGATCGGAGCCTGAGAGCGACATCCGCCCAGGACTCTCCTCCGGGTGGACGGTGATAGTACTTGCCGAGCCGGCGGCGACGTTCCGCCTCTCCCGGATGCAGCCGCGCAATGCCGTGCGTCGTCAGCAGGTCGAGAATCCCCAGTTCGCGGTCGCGAAGGCGTTCATCCACGACGACCACCGAGGGTGGGCCGGATTCGCCGAGCGCGATCGTGAGCGTCTGACGTGCGCGGACATACGGCGACACCCAGAACGTGTCCAGCCCGGATAGATGCTGCGCCACCCATGTGCCCAGAGCGGCGGCCTGATCTTCGCCCGTGTGCGATAGCGGAACGTCCGCATCGCGGGTTTCGATGGGGATGGCGTCGAGGCCATCCTGCTCCGCGCGAGTGGCGGCCATGTTCGCGAGACTCTCCCCGTGCCGCGCCAGCCACAGCTCTCTCACCGCCATCAGCTCACGTCCTCCCGAGCCGCGGTCACAGGTCACCCAGCTTGTGCAGGAGCGGGCCGGCAGCTGCGGCGAGGAATCTCCCCTGGCCTTCGTCGCCGACGTGTACCACCGCGACATCAGCGAACCCGGCATCCAAGTACTCCTTCACTCCGGCGGCGACCGCGTACTTCACGAGCTGGCGGGCCCCGCTCTGTTCCGTCATCAAGGTGTAGCCGAACCGTGCCGTCACCCTCGCTCCTGCGCGTTTGCTCTCATGACCCTCACGGTAGGGGCGATCCGGAATCGATCTGAGGGGCTTGACACGGGTTCGACGACGGGTGTGGGGCTGTGGCTGCGCCCCACGCCGATAGGTGCCGATGACCGCGCGCGCAAGGCCTTGGCTGCAGGAGAACGGATGCGCATACTCGTGCAATGGCACGAGTGGGTACGTCCGGTTGGAGCTACGACCATTGGAACGGCGTCCTCTACCGGCCGGGACTGCCCGCCCGAGACCGCCTCGGCCGATATGTCGAGGTGTTCGACACGGTGGAGCTGAATGCGAGTTTCTACCGGTGGCCGCCACCCGCAAGCTTCGCGTCATGGCGTCGTCGGCTGCCTGAGGGGTTCGAGCTGACGGTGAAGGCACCGCGCGGCCTGACCCACGCCCGCCGGCTCTACGGGCCCGAGCAGTGGATCGAGCGGATGACCGCAGGTCTGCACGAACTCGCCGGCCGCCGCGGCCCGCTCCTCGTGCAGCTGCCGCCCGGCATGCAACGCGACGACGAACGGCTGGACTACTTCCTGAAGCGAGTGCCGTCCTGGATGAAGCCGGTGGTCGAGTTCCGGCATCCGTCCTGGTCCGACGATGCCGTGTTCACACTCCTCGAGCGACACCGCGCCGCGTACTGCGTCATGAGCGGGGCCAGGCTGCCGTGCATCCTGCGGGCCACCGCCGACGTGGTGTACATCCGTTTGCACGGACCCGACCCCGGATCCCTCTACGCGGGGTCGTACTCGCCGGAGGATCTGGCGTGGTGGGCCGAACGCATCCGTGAGTGGGAACAATCCGGGCACCAGGTATACGCGTATTTCAACAACGACGGCGGGGGCAACGCGGTGCGGGATGCAATAGCGCTGCGTGCAGCGTTGTCACAGTGAAGTGTTGCTGTCGGTCCATGCCCGCCTTGTCCATCAGCGGTCGTGCGAGCGCGTCGGGCATGAGCCCGACCGCTTTATGGATGAACTTCACGCCGGCATTGCCGTGGGCCTCCAAACCCACCGCGTCGATCGCGGCGTCCGTCCCGCGACCTTCGGTCAGATCGCGTGCAATGCGCGCATCCAGGCTTGCGCGCCCGCGAGGATAAGGGTCCGCAGACGCCTTGTCCACCCCGGTGACCCGGTGAGAGTTGGGCGGAGAGTGGAGGGGACGCCGAGGAGGCCCATGTACTTCCACCTGCAGAACCTCATCAACCCGATCGAGCAGGATGAGCCGGATCCCGCGGCGGCGAACGCCCTGCAGGAGGGCCTCGGCGGCCAGTTCGGCGAGATGCGCACGATGATGCAGTACTTGTTCCAGAGCATCAACTTCCGCGGCGCCGGCGCGAAGCCCTACAAAGACCTGATCCAGGGCATCGGGACCGAGGAGATCAGCCACGTCGAGCTGATCGGCGCCACGGTCGCCCGGCTGCTCGAGGGCGCTCCTGAGTACCACGGCCGCAAGACGGACCCGGTGGACAAGCCGGGCCTGGACGACGCCCCTCCCCTGAACATCGCCCTGGACCCGAAGGGCAACATCCACCACTTCCTCGTGGCAGATCCATCGCGGTTTCACGCCGTCGTGAGCCATTGGCCGCAGCGGTTTCCGCCGGTGCGATGGTCGCGCCGAGTTCTTCACACACGCACAACGAAGGAGAGTCATGAACAGCACTGACAAGCCCTCGCACAACACCCACGGAACGCCCGATGGAGACGTCGAAGCTGATACCGCCTCGGGCGGGGCCCCAGAGGGCCCCGACGCGACGGACGAGAATGGGATGCCGGTCGACAATGGGGTGCGCTCACGACCAGAATGACGCACGACTCCGAGCTGGGGCGGAGCGGGCTAGTCGAGTCCGTCCAGTGCAGCGACGACGCGCGAAATCACGTCTCCGGCTTTCTGCGCATCCGCTTCGGGCACATCGTCGATGGCAGCGACTATTGCGGAGTGGTGCGCGGAGTGGGCGTCATCCACCCGGGCGATGGCTTCAGGGGTGGGAACGAGGTAATGCGCTCGACGGTCGGTGGGGTGGTGCACCCTGGTCACCAGTCCCCTGGCCACGAGTCTCCCGATGACGTTGGTGACGGTCGCGCTCGTGGAGTCGAGCATGACGATCACGTCCTTCGGGCTCAGGTCGCGTCCGTCCCGGTAACCCTGGACCAGGTACCGGAGCGCGGTGAGATCGGTGGCGGAAAGACCGGAAGCGCGCTGAGCCCGCGCGGTTTGCGCGCGTTCCGCCCGACGCAGATGAAGGATCGCATCGCTCAGTCGACGTCCTGCCTCGGTGCGCGGTTCCTTCGCATAGAGGTGTTCCTCTTCATGGCGTACAACGGTCTTGGGCATCTGGTCCTCCGGACGCGCCGAATGATCACCCGGGGCGCTATTTCGTTCTCTCACGATATATGACAGATATTGACAAGCTTCGGATGTGTGATAAAAGAGTTATGGGATAGACAGGCTTCGGGCAAGCCGGTTGGGACCGCTCGCTCGGGTCGGAGAGAGAGGAATGGTCCGATGGCATATCTGTACTACGGAACCGAGTCCCTCCCGGTGGAGATGCCCGACGGCATGCTCGCTCATGTCAAAGCGGTGGTCGCCACCAAGCTGCGTCGCGGTGAGAGCTTCATGTTGACGTGGAAGCATACGGGGGATGCCGGTGCCTCCTCCATCTGGTTGCAGCCCTCGATTCCGCTGCGGTTCGTCTTCGACGTTGCCGATCATGGACCGTTGGAAAGTGAGTACCTTCAGACACTCGCTCGGGCGGCGAACTCCAGCGGAGGCCTGGTCCTCGAGTGGGACGCGGCGCTGCCAGTTGATCGCAGGCCACGCGAGGTCTTCGCCGCCTAGGCCGAGTCGCGCACCTCGCCGGTCGTGATCACTTCTCGAGCACATGGGCACACGACCTGTCCCGAACCCGTTTGTCAAGCCGCTTCTTCTCCACCAATGTGGGGCCGGAGGATTGAAGCCCTCGCATCGGATCGGGCTCGAGATCGGAGGACGGAGATGAGAGGCGATCTATCGGCCGACGGCTTCGCGCTGACCCGGTTCGACGCCAGGAATCGCAGATCATCAATCGCAGACACCCGCCTGCCGACACGCGGCACACCGTGGCCTGGATCACGGAAACCGGCGAGGGGGCACGTACGAGTCAAGTGGGCACGGGCGACACCGTTACCGAGCGTCTACCAGACCGCAACCGACGCCTTGAATGCCTTATGGCACGGGGCCGAACAACCCGATGGCGCAACTGGGCCGACGGCCATCCCGCATTTCCCTCCGCCGCCTCACTAAACCACCGTCGAGAGAACACCGTATGAAAATCCTCACCTATACCGGAGCCGAACTGATGACCGGCGACGACATCGCGGATGCCGTCCTGGACTACTGTGTGGCCCTGGCGGAGGAGAGCACCGCGGAAACGATCGAAATACCAGTGCTCAAACCTGACGGATCGAGAGGCACTGCGTCGCTGCTGGTAGGACCGGCGAGTCAGATCGTCGCCACGCAGGTCGACACCGACTTCGATGAATTGATCGACGAACAGACCATCCGTCTCCTGCACACTCGAACTCTCGCGCACCGTCCCGTCGCGCAACACAGCGATGCGCAACAGTTCCGTGATTTCGACGACAGCCAGCCCAATACGACATGAGGAATGAGAAATGACTCCTGCACGTGAGGTCATGTCGGTAGACCCGACGACCATCGGAGAGGCGGACTCGCTGATCGACGCAGCCCGACTGATGCGCGACCTGGACGTCGGAGCGCTGCCGATCTGCGACGAAGAAGGAGATGAGAACCGAAGCTGATGCTGTTCTGTGAGCGGTCGGTCACCAGGCTGGCCTGAGGGAGGAGTTCGCACAGCGTGAGTGACGCGCTGCGAGGGCTGCGGGCGTCGGCGGTGCCGCGCACGAGGGCGGTCGAGGATGCTCCGGGCACGTGCGCGACGCTTCGGGTCGGCATCGGGCGCGAAGACAGGCTGAAAACACTCGTCCAGCGGGATGGCGATCGTCTGGAAGAATCCGAGGACGGCCTCTGTTGGTGATCGATGATCAGGGCGTGGCGCTCCAGGCATCCCG
>Ga0075012_10006074_pt1 | contig 10979 bp, 9 predicted proteins | sample All_14_2_FD_71474 | JGI IMG/M metagenome (GOLD analysis project Ga0075012, IMG submission 71474) | Freshwater microbial communities in response to fracking from Pennsylvania, USA - Allegheny Zone_MetaG_DW_15 | ecosystem: Environmental > Aquatic > Deep subsurface > Groundwater > Drilled...
GTTCTCGGGTTTGCTTATGGGCCGACCGAAGTGAATGGCGTTTATTGGATAGCCATGGAATATTTCGAAAAAACCTTTACTGTTTTTTATCAAAATGGCTACCCCGATTCGCTTGCAGGCAAAGGCGATGCTTTGCTGATAACTTTTTTATCGAACAAGGAGGCTGAAATTACTCCCGGTGAATATACGCTGAAACCCTCAGCTGATCCGTCAAAACCCTTTACTATTGATGGCGATGATGAAACCGGTTTAATTATAGGTTTTGATGCTGCAACCGAAGATGATCCTGCATATATAGAAATCAACGGAGGTAAAGTTACCGTAGCTAAAAACGGCGACGAATATGAGTTTACGTTTAACCTTAGTACAAATGTTAATTCAACAATCACGGGATATTACAAAGGGAAACCTGTGATTTACAGCGATTTTAAAAAGAAATCGGTCAGGAAACAAAATTGGTTAACCCTACCTGAACTGAATAAATAAATTCAATTATGGCCATATCGGAATGCTCTGTAACCATAATTACAGGGCATTTCTTTTTTTCGGTGAAATCCTCAACAAATGTTAAGCCGGCTGAAGTGATAAATTATTTTGTAATTTTGCCGCGCTATGATAATTGAAGTTTTAAAATCGAAATTACACAGAGCCACTATAACCCAGGCCGATCTGAATTATATTGGTTCCATATCCATTGACCAGGACCTGATGGATGCTGCCAACCTCATTGAATTCGAAAAAGTTCAGGTTGTAAATATCAACAATGGCGAACGGCTCGAAACCTATGTAATTAAAGGCGAGCGCGGCACAGGCGTTATTTCGCTTAACGGCGCTGCAGCGCGCAAAGCTCATGTCGGCGATATGGTAATCATTGCCTCGTATGCCCAAATGGACTTTGAAGAAGCCAAATCGCACAAGCCAGCCATAGTGTTCCCGACTGCACAAAACAGACTAAGCTAATATACTTTGAGCCAAAAATTCAAGAATATAATCCGTTTCACAGTATTCCTGGGGATCGGCATTTTTTTCATCTGGATATTTCTGCGCAATCTCACTGCCGATCAAAAGCAGGAGATACTCAACTCCATGGGCAACGCCAACTATTGGTGGATTGCGCTTGCCATTCCGTTGGGTATCCTGAGCCATTTTCTGCGTGCCATACGTTGGAAAATGCTTATCGAAACTATGGGCTACAAACCCCGGAACAGCAATATGTTTTTTGCCGTAATGATAGGATATTTTGCCAACCTGGCCCTGCCACGACTGGGCGAAGTTAGCCGCTGCAGCATACTTACAAAATACGAAAATGTTCCTTTTCAGAAATCGTTTGGTACCGTTATTACCGAAAGGGCACTGGATATGATGGTTTTCTTCGTCCTGTTTTTTCTCAACCTGGCTTTGCAGGCTGAACGTCTTTCAGGATATATTGATGAAAAAATTTACAAACCACTGCAGAATAAGCTTCACCTGAACGTAGAATTATCAGGGGCTTTCACTATTCTGATGATATCATTTATTGTTATTTTCGGAATTATATTCCTTGTTTTCCGCAAACAAATCACAACCAACAGTATTTATCTGAAAATTAAAAATATCATTTCAGGCTTTGTTGAGGGAATGAAATCGCTGATTAAAGTCAGGAATATTTGGTTGTTCGGATTTTATACGTTTTCAATCTGGGCGTTATACATGCTTATGGCATATATTGTTTTTTTCAGCATCCCGGCAAGCAGCCGTTTAGGTCTTGATGCAGGGCTTGCCGTATTGGTTTTTGGTTCAATAGGTATGATGGTGGTGCAGGGCGGTATCGGAATTTATCCTGCTATTGTTGCCGAAACCCTTGTATTATATGGTGTAGCAAGCGCTCAAGGGTATGCTTTAGGTTGGCTGATATGGACTTCACAAAACATTACAATTGTGCTGGTAGGAATAATTTCGTTAATTTTACTTCCTATTCTTAACAACAGCAAAAATGTCGAAGTCAGACCAAATCCGTAAAAAAATCTTCACTTATACCGATGCCGGTTACCACCGGATGCTAACTATCTGGCAGTTTCAGGGTAAAAAAATTGTGTTTACCAACGGCTGTTTTGATATCCTTCACCTTGGGCATATCGACTACCTGTCGAAAGCGAAAGATTTAGGCGACCTGCTTATTATCGGTTTAAACACCGATCTTTCCGTAAGCAAAATTAAAGGCAAAAACCGCCCCATTCAGGATGAAGTATCGCGAGCTATGATACTTGCATCGCTTGGTTTTGTTGATGCCGTTGTATTTTTCGGTGAAGAAACGCCTTATAATCTGATTAAAACCACACAGCCCGATATCCTGGTTAAAGGGGCCGATTACAAACCTGAGGATATTGTAGGTTATGATATTGTGAAAAATAAAGGCGGCGAAATTGTAACTATTGAGTTTCTGGAAGGCTATTCGACGACGGGGATTGAGAATAAGATATTGGGGGGAAGGGGTTAGGGTTTCTGGTTTCTGGTTTCATGTTTGAAGAGTTTCGGGTTTTATCAGATATTCTATATTCAATATTCGATATTCAATATTCGATATTCATTTTTCAAAAGTATGAACTTTGCAATTTCATTTTCCTACCTTTACATCATGGCAAAAACAAAAACAGTTTTCTTCTGTCAGAGTTGCGGGGCTCAATCCGCTAAATGGATGGGGCGCTGTACTTCGTGCGGCGAATGGAACACTTTCGTGGAAGAAGTGGTGCAGCGCGACAATTCCACCGCTAAAAACACCGGAAATTTCAAAACCACCGAATCAAAACCGAGAAAAATAAGCGAGATTGAACAGGGTAACGAGCAACGGGTTTCGACCAGCAACGGCGAACTCGACCGGGTTCTGGGTGGCGGATTGGTGGAAGGATCGCTTATTTTAGTCGGCGGCGAACCCGGCATAGGCAAATCAACGCTAATGCTGCAGATTGCCCTTCATATGCAAGGCATCAGGGTATTGTATGTTTCGGGCGAGGAAAGTGAGCAGCAAATACGTATGCGTGCCGACCGCCTGGGCTATAAAGATCCTGATTGTTATATACTTACCGAAACTAATACGCAAAGCATTTTTCAACATATACAAACTGTTGACCCGGGGTTGGTGGTTATCGATTCAGTTCAGACTTTACAAACCAACCTCATAGAATCTTCGGCAGGCAGTATTTCGCAGATACGCGAAACCGCCGCCGAAATGCAGCGTTTTGCCAAAACAACAGGTGTTCCCGTGATTCTTATCGGGCATATTACCAAAGATGGAGTGCTGGCCGGACCCAAAATACTGGAACATATGGTAGATACCGTTTTGCAGTTCGAAGGGGACCGTAATTATGGTTACCGGATTTTGCGTGCTGCGAAAAACCGTTTCGGGTCGGCATCGGAACTTGGTATTTTCGAAATGCGCGACACCGGTTTACGCGAAGTCACCAATCCGTCGGAAATACTTATATCGCAGCGCGAGGAACCTACCAGCGGCGTTGCTATTGCCAGCACCATCGAAGGAATGCGGCCCATGCTTATCGAAGTTCAGGCTTTGGTGAGTTCAGCGGCATACGGAACGCCTCAGCGTTCGAGCACTGGATTCGACGGACGGCGGTTAAATATGTTACTGGCTGTGCTCGAAAAACGATGCGGTTTCAGGCTGGGGATAAAAGATGTATTTTTAAATATTGCCGGAGGCATCCGTGTTGACGATCCGGCTATTGATATGGCAGTAGTAAGCGCTATACTTTCGTCGAACGAAGATATTCCGGCCAGTCAGCAGATATGCTTTGCAGGCGAAGTAGGTCTTTCAGGCGAAATACGGCCTGTGAACCGCGTAGAACAACGTATTGCCGAAGCCGAAAAACTGGGTTTTAAACAAATCCTGGTCTCGAAACACAATCTTAAAGGACTGAAAACTGATAAATGGGCGATTAAAGTAACCGGTGTTGGGAAAGTTGAAGAGGTTTTCGGGATATTGTTCGGGTAGGTATACGCTTTAGATATCCACTTGCCTTATTGCTGTTAGCCTGTTGTTTTATACTGCGACTAAAAGTCGCAGCACCCGGGTCAATACTCATCCCAGCTGTTTATCGCTATATCTTCCGGCTGCAATTTGCAGATGGCAAAAATAGATTCTGCATTTCTGACTGAAGAGATTAACCGCGGAGGCACGGAGAACGCAGATGATCAGGGAGAAAACATGAAAATTATTTTGGTTGAATCTCACTGGATTTTAGCTCATCAGCAATTATTATTTATCCCTCTCTAATACTCCATTGAGATATCTCAATTACCTGAACTCCATGTTCCTCCATGCTCTCTGTGCCTCTGTGGTAAAAAAACATCAATACTCATCCCAGCTGTTAATCGCAATATCTTCCGGCTGTAATTTACAAATGGCATAAATAAACGCGCTGGCAAGCCTTGCATTAGTGATTAGCGGAATATTGAAATCGACGGCCGCACGGCGGATCTGGTAATCGTTAAAAAGCTCTGTTTTAGAGAGGTTTTTCGGGATATTGATAACCAGATCAATCTTACGGTTTTTTAGATAATCCAGCGTATTGGGTGTATTTTCATCATCGGGCCAGTGCAAAACCGTTACCGGGATATTATTTTCGGAAAGGAATTTTGCTGATCCTGGTGTTCCGAAAAGCGAAAACCCGCGTTCAACAAGCATAGTGGCACTTTTTAAAAGTTCAATTTTCGATCGTGCATCGCCGGTTGAAAGCAGTATATTCTTCTTGGGAATACGGTATCCGACTGAAAGCATAGCTTTTAGCAAAGCTTCGTAGTAATTTTCGCCTATGCAGCCTACTTCGCCGGTACTAGCCATTTCAACGCCCAGCACCGGATCAGCCATTTGTAATCGTGAGAAAGAAAACTGCGATGCTTTAATCCCCACATAATCAAGGTCAAAGGCTGATTTATTCAGTTTCCCGACCGGAATACCGAGCATTATTTTAGTCGCCAGCTCAATAAAATTGATTTTCAACACTTTGCTTACAAACGGAAAACTCCTCGAAGCCCTCAGGTTGCATTCGATAACTTTTATATCGTTGTCGCGGGCCAGGAACTGCATATTGAACGGACCGCTGATATTAAGTGCTTTGGCAATATCGCGCGAAATCCGTTTGATACGCCTTGCCGTTTCAAAATACATTTTCTGTGCCGGAAATACAATGGTAGCATCGCCTGAATGAACACCTGCAAATTCGATATGCTCCGAAATAGCGTAAGCCATTATCTCGCCTTTATCAGCCACAGCATCTATTTCAATTTCTTTGGCATTTTGTATGAACTCCGATACAACAACAGGGTATTCCTTCGAAACCCTGGCAGCCAGCGTGAGGAAATAGTCAAGTTCCTGGCGGTTGGAAACCACATTCATAGCAGCACCCGAAAGCACATACGAAGGGCGAATTAATACCGGAAAACCAACTTCGTCAACAAATTCATAAATCTGCTGAATTTCAACCAGTTCTTTCCAACGCGGCTGATCAATTTTCAAAGTGTCGAGAAGGGATGAGAATTTATGGCGGTTTTCAGCATTATCAATACTTTCGGGAGCCGTTCCCAAAATTGGAACATGCTGTCCGTGCAAACGCATCACGAGGTTATTGGCAATTTGTCCGCCGGTGCTTACCACAACACCTTTGGGCTGCTCCAGTTCGATAATATCCATAGTACGCTCGAACGAAAGCTCATCGAAAAACAAACGGTCGCAGGTATCGTAATCCGTACTTACTGTTTCGGGATTGAAATTGATCATTACTCCACGGTATCCTTCTTTGCGCGCAGTTGCCAGCGCATTAACCGAACACCAGTCGAATTCGACCGAACTACCAATGCGGTAAGCGCCTGAGCCAAGCACAATAACCGATCTGCCATCCTTTTCGGGTTCAATATCATGAGCCGCACCGTTATAGGTTAGATACAGGTAATTGGTTTGAGCAGGATATTCGGCGGCAAGCGTATCAATTTGTTTAATGTAAGGCACAACCCCAAGCTGCTTGCGGAAATTCCGGACCTGTAGCATTTCGGGATGCATATTACCAGGTTTTTTCAATACAAAACGTGCAATCTGGAAATCGGAAAATCCTTTTTGCTTCACCGTTTTCATGAATTCACCAGAAATATCTTCAATTTTTGTAAACGTTTTCAGCTGAACCATGTAATCGTAAATGGATTTCAGTTTAACCAGAAACCAATTATCGATACGGGTAAGTTCATGAATTCTGTCAACCGTATAGCCAGCCTCAAAAGCACTGGCAATTGAATAAATCCTCATATCAGTCGGGGCTGAAAGTGCTTTGTCGATATCGTCGAATTCAATATCAGTATTACCGACAAACCCATGTGTCCCCTGCCCTACCATACGGAGGCCTTTCTGAATTGCTTCCTCAAACGTGCGTCCGATTGCCATCACTTCGCCAACGCTTTTCATGCTCGAACCTATTTCTTTCGAAACACCAATAAATTTATTGAGGTCCCAGCGCGGAATTTTTACTACAATATAATCGAGTGCAGGTTCAAAAAATGCTGTTGTTGTGCGGGTTACTGAGTTTTTAAGTTCATGAAGTCCATAGCCGAGAGCCAGTTTTGCAGCAACAAAAGCCAGCGGATAACCGGTTGCTTTCGAAGCCAGTGCCGACGAACGTGACAGTCGCGCATTGACTTCAATAACGCGGTAATCTTCCGAATTCGGATCAAGAGCGTACTGCACGTTACATTCACCAACGATTCCGACATTACGAACAATTTCGATGCTAAGACTACGGAGTTTATGATATTCGCGGTTGGTGAGTGTTTGCGAAGGAGCTACAACAATACTTTCGCCCGTGTGTATGCCAAGCGGGTCGAAATTCTCCATGTTACAAACCGTAATGCAGTTGTCGTAACAATCGCGGACTACTTCGTATTCAACTTCTTTCCAGCCTTTTAAGGATTCCTCAACAAGTATTTGCGAAGAATAGGAAAAGGCATTTGCAGCAAGCGCTAATAATTCGTCGCGGTTGTAACAAAAACCGGAGCCTTGTCCGCCAAGTGTAAATGCCGCCCTTACAATGATCGGGAAACCAAGTGTTTCGGAAGCTTTCAATGCATCGTCGATACTGGTAACGGCAATACTCCGGGGAGTTTTAATATTTATTTTCCGAAGGTTATCGGCAAATATTTCCCGGTCTTCGGTATCGATAATGGATTGAACCGGAGTACCCAGGACTTTAACATTGTGTTTTTCGAGAATTCCTGATTTAAAAAGCTCGATGCCACAATTGAGCGCGGTTTGTCCGCCAAATGACAAGAGTATTCCTTCGGGCTTTTCCTTTTCTATCACTTTTTCGATAAAAAACGGCGTTACAGGAAGGAAATATATTTTGTCGGCAACACCCTCGGAGGTTTGAACCGTAGCAATATTGGGATTGATGAGAATGGTAAAAATACCTTCTTCGCGCAGGGCTTTTAATGCCTGCGATCCGCTATAATCAAACTCACCGGCTTCACCGATTTTAAGGGCTCCTGAACCAAGGACGAGGACTTTCCTGATATTCATATTTTCTGATTTCTATTTATTAAAAATGAGGGGCGACAAGGAGAGAGGGGACAAGGAGAGGTTTGCTTGTCAGGTTTTTGACTTCTTGACAATTTCAAGAAACTCATCAAACAAATACTCACTATCCGTCGGGCCGCTGGAGGCTTCGGGGTGGAACTGAACAGAGAAAACAGGGCGGGTTTTGTGTTTAATACCTTCGTTGGTTCCATCATTAAGGTTTACAAATAAAGGTTCCCAATCGGCTGAAAGAGAATCGGTATCAATTGCAAAACCATGATTTTGAGAAGTTACAAAAGCTTTGTTGGTACCACATTGCAGCACAGGCTGGTTGTGACTGCGGTGCCCGTATTTCAGTTTATAGGTATCAGCACCGGAGGCTAAAGCAAGCAACTGGTTTCCCAGACAAATTCCAAAAATCGGGATGTCCTGCTTCAGTGAAACAGAAAGGTGTTCTATTGTAGCCTCACACATTTTCGGGTTACCCGGACCGTTGGAAATAAACAATCCATCGAACTTTTCCTTCGAATAATCATAATCCCACGGAACACGAACAACGGTAGTATCGCGTTTCAGGAAATGGCGGATGATATTGTATTTTACACCGCAATCCACAAGCAGAATGCGGGTTGAACCATTTCCATAAGTGATAACTTTATCGGTACTCACATTGGCAACCAGGTTTTCGTTATTGGGATCATGAAAACCTGGATCATCGTTACCGAAAACAATTTTTCCCATCATTGCGCCTTTTTCGCGAATGATTTTGGTTAACTGACGGGTATCGATGCCATACAAACCGGGTATTTTATTTTCGGTGAGCCAGCTGCTCAGGCTCCGCTTTGCGCTCCAGTGACTGTATTCGGCTGAATAATCCGAAACAATTAGCGCAGTAACCTGAATGTGTTCCGATTCAAAAAAATCGGGTACTCCATCAGTTGTTACCGCTTCGGGCACACCGTAATTACCAATAAGCGGATAGGTTGCAACCATTATCTGACCTGCATACGACGGGTCGGAAAGACTTTCGGGATAACCTGTCATGGAAGTGTTAAACACAACCTCACCGGCAACCGAACCTTCGAAACCAAAGGATTTGCCGATAAATTCCGTGCCATCTTCAAGTACTAACCGGGCTGTGATTTCTTTTGCCATTATGCTGAATTTCTGTAAATTACTGAATAAATCGTATTTTGTAAGCTACTTATGGGTTTGCAAAATTTTTTCAGGCATAAGCCTGGATTTAATCTTAAAAATCCAATGATTTTGGTGATGAGTTAAACTTTGCACAAGATTAGGGATTGCTGATACTATCAACAATCCCTATGTTTATGACTGGTGATACTTATAAGTTAGTATCCTGTACGAGTTGTCAGAGAAAAAACAAATAAACCGTCTAATTGCTTCCGATAATCTGCATCAGTTCATCAAGCTTAGGCGAAAGGATAATTTCTGTCCGCCGGTTTTTTGCTTTATTGGCTGCTGAAGTGTTGGGTTCAACAGGCAAAAACTCTCCGCGACCGGAAGCAACCAGTCGTTTCGGACTAATTTTGCCGTTGGCAAGAAGTATTTTCACGATAGAGGTTGCGCGCATCACACTCAGGTCCCAGTTGTCCTTTACCTGGTTTTGACCGGTAAGCGGAACATTATCTGTATGGCCTTCGATCAGCACATTGATATCTGGATTTTTCTCCAGCACTTTTGCAAGGTCTTTAAGGGCTGAAACGCCCTGGCTGCTTACGTCCCATTTGCCTGAGGCGAACAGGAGTTTTTCGTCGAGCGAAACGTACACTTTTCCATCTTTCATGTGTACGGTCAGGCCTTTGCCTTCGAAACCCATTAATGCATCGGAAACTGCTTTGCGAAGCGCATCGGTAATGGAATCCTTTTTGCGGAGCGCTGACTGAAGTTCAGCCAGGTTTTTCCCTTTGATATCAAGTTCACTCTGAAGCACCCTAAGCCTGTCCTCACGGGCAATAAGGTCATCCTGAGCCGTTTTCAGTTCGGCCATAATTTTTTCGGCATCATCGGAGCTGGCCATAAACTGCCTTTTGAGCAATTCGTGCGAACGGTCGAGTTCGTTGTAATCGGCTGTGAGAACCCGCAATAATGAACCCAAGCGCGAAGTATCCGATTTGAGTTGGGAAACTTCTTTTTTAAAACGCTGATTGTCGAACGAAAGTTCATTCACCAATGTACCCAGCGAATCGGCTTTCGCATTCAGCCTCGAGCTTTCCTCATTGCATTTTGCGGTGAGAGCATTGTATTTTTTGGTTGAAACGCAGGATGATAGTGTACCAAACAGTACAATAAAAAACATCAGCCTAACCACTATATTCGTTTTACGATTACTCATATTGCAGAATTAATGTATTTTTAATGAGTTCATTAATTTAAAAGGTAATTTCCAGTAATGATGGGCAATGGTCGGAATGCACAGCCTGGGGAAGTATCACAGCACGTTGCATATTTTTTTCAAGTTCATCACTAACCATATGATAATCAATCCGCCACCCCAGGTTTCGGCTGCGTGCGCCTGCGCGGTAGCTCCACCATGTATAATGATGGGGTTCTTTAACAAAGTAGCGGAACGAATCGATAAAACCGCTATTGAGGAAACCAGTAACCCATTCGCGCTCCTCGGGAAGAAAACCGCTGCTTGTAGCATTCCGGACAGGGTCGTGTATATCAATGGCTCTGTGGCAAATGTTATAATCGCCCGAGATAACCAGGTTTGGACGTGTTTTTTTAAGTTCAAGAATATAATCCTGAAAATCGGCCAGCCATTGCATTTTAAAAGCCTGACGTTCATCACCTGTGGTTCCCGAAGGATGGTAAACTGATATAACAGTGTTATCACCATAGTCAGCACGTATCAGCCGGCCTTCGAAATCGTACTTTTCAATCCCCATTCCGTAAACCACTTTATCAGGCTCTGTTTTGGATAAAATACCAACGCCGCTATAGCCCTTTTTCTGAGCCGAAAACCAATAGGTATGATAACCCAGTGCCTGAAATTCGACAACCGGGATCTGATCGGGCTGAGCTTTTGTTTCCTGAAGGCAAACCACATCAGGATCAGCAGCTTGCAACCATTCGATAAATCCTTTACTTATTGCGGCGCGAATGCCGTTGACATTGTATGTGATAATTTTCATGCAAGCATCTTTTTCCACTGTAAAATTATGGTAATATCGATTTCAAAAAATGTATATATATCAGAAGTTTTACAGAAATAATCAACAATTCAATAATTTTATAATACTGATATAATGAATGTTACAAAAGCATAAATGATTTTGTTAAAAAATAATTGAACTAAGCGGGCCTTTTGACTGAATAATTCCAATCTGACAGCTACAGATAACATGCTTCGCAAATCGGGCAGGTTCCATGGCAATCGCCATTACATTCAGTCAGGCACGGTTAAGTG
>Ga0075012_10006076_pt1 | contig 10978 bp, 9 predicted proteins | sample All_14_2_FD_71474 | JGI IMG/M metagenome (GOLD analysis project Ga0075012, IMG submission 71474) | Freshwater microbial communities in response to fracking from Pennsylvania, USA - Allegheny Zone_MetaG_DW_15 | ecosystem: Environmental > Aquatic > Deep subsurface > Groundwater > Drilled...
GAAGGAGCCCGACGAGTCGCCTGCCCTCGAAGCCGCGCCGGGAGCGGCGGAGTGATGGCCGCCGTGGCCGAACGACGGCTCGAGCCGGTCGCGCCCTACTACCGCGCGACCGGCCACGAGGAGTCGGTCTTCCTCGCGGCGCACGCGGCTCGGTTGCCCGTGCTGCTCAAGGGGCCGACCGGCTGCGGCAAGTCGCGCTTCGTCGAGGCGATGGCGGCCAAGCTCGGGCGCGAGCTCGTGACGGTCGCGTGCAACGACGAGACGAGCGCGGCCGACCTGCTCGGGCGCTGGCTGGTGCGCGGTGGCGACACCGTGTGGCAGGACGGCCCCGTCACCCGCGCGGTGCGCGAGGGCGCGATCCTCTACCTCGACGAGGTGGCGGAGGCGCGCGAGGACGTGATCGTGGTGCTCCACCCGCTCACGGATCATCGTCGGGCGCTCTACGTGGACCGCCACGCCGAGGAGCTGCAGGCGCCGGAGAGCTTCCAGCTCGTGGCGAGCTTCAATCCCGGTTATCGGCGCGGTCCGAAGGAGCTCAAACCTTCCACGCGGCAGCGCTTCGTCGGGATCGACTTCACGTATCCGGAGCCGCCTATCGAGGCGGAGGTCGTGGCGACGGAAGCGAGCGTGGAGCTCGCGGTGGCCAAGCGGCTCGTGGTGCTGGCCCGAAAGATCCGCGCGCTCTCCGAGCTCGGGCTGGCGGAGACGGTCTCGACGCGCCTGCTCGTGGGGGCGGCGCGGCTCATCGGAGGTGGCATCCCACCGCGGATCGCGTGCGCGCACGCCATCGTGGCGCCGCTGACGGACGATCCGGAGGCGCGACGCGCGCTGCAGGACCTGGCGGACTTGGTGTTCTGAGCGCCGCGGACCGCAGGAGACGAACGTGAGCTGGGACGAGGCGCTCTTCGGTTGGCTCTACGGCGCGGCGCGAAAGCTTCGCGCGGCGCCGGTCGACCCGAAGGCGCTCGAGCGCCGGGTGTCGCTGTCGAATCTGCGCGATCGGCTGCGCTGGATCGCGAGCGCGCTGGCGGAGCGTCCGATCGAGATCCGTGAAGCGGAAGGTGCGGGGTCGTGGAAGGGCGACGCGCTCTTCTTGCCTGCGCACGTCGACCTCGGGGTCTCGAGCGAGCAGAACGCGCTCGCGTACGTCGCGCGGGTCGCGTGGGCGACGAAGGCGCTCGCGAACCACGACGAGGCGGGCCCTCTGCGTGGGCTCGCGCGCGAGCTCGGGCTCGCTCCGGACGCGAACGACCTCGTGCGTGCCTGGGCGGCCGCCTTCGTCGCGCGCGACGTGCTCGACGCGCTCCGCGACGAGCTCCCGGTGGCGGCGGAGGCGTGCGTGGCGCTGACGGAGAGCTGGCTCCGGCGAAGCGTTGCGCGGACCCCCGCGCAGTGGGCCTACGAGGTCTGGCTCGCGCAGCGCCTCGGGCTCGCGATCGAGCCCTCCGGGACCGAGCGAGACTCGAAGGCGCTCCAGCTCGCGCGCGCGTGGGCCCACGAGGTGGCGGAGCTGCCCTGGCCGCGGATCGAAGCGCGCGCGCGGACGCTCGTCGGCGCGCTCGAGCCGTGCCCGATCTTCGGTGGCCTCGGCGAGGACGAGCTCGACGCGGAGCGAACGCCACGCGGTCGCGACGACGAGGACGCGTTGCCCACCGGCACCGAGCGAAAGGGCCGATCCGTCGAGCACCTGGAGCGCGTCGAGCTGCCCGAGGATCCGCTGCAGGACAACCCGCTCGTGCACTCCTTCGAGAAGGTGCACACCGCGGAGGAGTACCAAGGCGGCGTGAAGAACCAAGACGGCGAGGACCAGCTCGCCGATCAGATCGAAGCGCTCGAAGAGCTCGATCTGCGACAGGTGGTGCGCAGCATGGAACGCACGCGATCGCTCCTGCGGGTCGACGTGATGCTGGAGGGCGGCGCGGGCGACGTCGAAGGGGACATCGACACCGGAGGCACGCCCTATCCGGAGTGGGACGCGAGGCGCGGGCGGTTTCGCGACGCGTGGTGTCGCGTGAAGGCGGGGCGCATCCCGGCGCGGGTGAAGCGTGCCGAAGGCGAGCGCGACGTGGCGGCGCGCGCGAAGACGTTGCGGCGCGAGCACGAAGCGGTGCGCGCGGAGCTCGAGCGGCTCGAGGCCTCGCGGCGTTGGAAGGGTCGTCAGCTCGACGGCTCCGAGATCGACGAGGACGCGGTGGTCGATCGCCACGCCTGCCTCGCCGCCGGCACCACGCCGCCCGATCGCCTGCATCGGCAGCGTCGCCGCGCCGCACCTTCGCTCGCCGCGATGCTGCTGCTCGACGCGAGCCTCTCCACCGACGGCTGGGTCGACGACGTGCGGGTGCTCGATCTGGAGATCGACGCCGCGGTCACGCTCGGCGAGGCCCTCGCGTCGGCGGACGTGGAGCTCGCGGTGGCGGCGTTCCACAGCCACACGCGGCTCGATTGCCGCTTCGAGATCGTGAAGACCTTCGCGGAGCCTTGGGCGAGCACGCGGCATCGGCTCGCGAGCCTCGAGCCGCGCGGCTACACGCGCATCGGACCGGCGCTGCGGCACGCGACGGAGCTGCTCGCGCGCACCGAGGCGCGGCGGCGTCTCCTGCTCGTGCTCACGGACGGCAAGCCGAACGACTACGACCGCTACGAGGGCCGTCACGGCGTCGCGGACGTGCGCCACGCGGTGCTCGAAGCGGAGCGACGGGGCGTGCACGTGCACGCGTTCGCGATCGATCACGACGCGCGCTTCCACCTGCCGCGCATGATCGGGAGCGGGCGCTATCACCTGCTGCGGCATCCGCGCACCCTGCCGCTCGCGATGGGCGAAGTGCTCGCAAACATGCGCGCGTGAGCTTCCTCCGACGTCCCCACCGACATGACGCGCGTCATGGTGCGACATCGAGCCGCAGCCCACCGTGGTCGCAGGAGGTTGCGATGCGACACCTGACTCTACTGACGCTGCTCGTGCTTTCGGCAGCGTGTTCCGATCCTTCGAACGCGGAGACGGACTCCGCTCCCGAGACCCCGGCCGTCGATCCCGACGCGCTCCCCACGCCGGTCGAACGCGTGGATCCCGACTCGCTGCCCGTGATCGAGGCGCAGCTCGGCATCCCGCCCCTCGCGGCGCCCCCCACCGGACGCACCAGCCCCGCGAAGGTCACGGTCGCGCTGGAGGTCAAGGAAGAGACCCGCGAGATCGCGGACGGTGCGGAGTTCAACTTCTGGACCTTCGGCGGCACCGTCCCGGGCCCGATGATTCGTGTGCGGCGCGGCGATTACGTCGAGCTTCGACTGATGAATCACCCGGACAACACGATGCCGCACAACATCGACTTGCACGCGGTGACCGGCCCGGGCGGTGGTGCGACGAGCACCTTCACCGCGCCTGGACATCAAACGCAGTTCTCGTTTCAGGCGCTCAACGCCGGCGTCTACGTCTACCACTGCGCGACTGCGCCCGTCGGCATGCACGTCGCCAACGGCATGTACGGCCTCATCGTCGTGGAGCCCGAAGAGGGCTGGCCCGCGGTCGACAAGGAGTACTACGTGATGCAGGGCGACTTCTACACGACCGGCAACTACCGCGCGGCCGGCCTTCAGCCCTTCGACATGCAGCGCGCGATCGACGAGAACCCCTCGTACGTCATCTTCAACGGCCGCGACGGTGCGCTGGTCGGCGAGCGCGCGCTCACCGCGAACGTGGGTGAGAACGTCCGCATCTTCTTCGGCAACGGCGGTCCGAACCTCATCAGCTCCTTCCACGTGATCGGCGAGATCTTCGACCGCGTGTGGCTCGAGGGTGGATCGCGACAGACCCGCGACGTGCAGACCACGCTGGTACCGGCGGGCGGCGCCTCGGTGGTCGATCTCCACACGGAGGTCCCCGGCACCTACATCCTCGTGGATCACTCGCTGCTTCGCGCGTTCAACAAGGGCGCGCTCGGCATGCTGACGGTGTCGGGCGAAGAGGCGCTCACCGTGTACTCGGGTCAGGAGATCGACGAGGTCTACCTCGGCGACCAAGCGCCCGAGGTCGTGGCGGCCCTCGAGGCGGCGCCCGCGGATCAAGAGCCGCTCGCGGTGCGCATGACGCGCGGCGAGGCGACCTACCGCGGCGTGTGCGCGGCGTGTCACCAGCGCGGCGGCGAAGGCCTCGCGGGGGTGTTCCCGCCGCTCGCGGGCAGCGACTACCTGCGGCGCGACGACGCGGAGCTCGCGCGGTTGGTGCTCGCGGGTCTGTCGGGGCCGATCACGGTCAACGGCAATCAGTACAACGGCGTCATGCCGGGCTTCGCGAACCTGACCGACCACGAGATCGCGGACGTGCTCACGTACGTGCGCGGCAACCTGAACAACCGCGGCGCGCCGATCGAAGACGAGGTCATCGCGCAGGTGCGTCGCGACCTTCCGCGGCCCGATCCCGGAGCGCACCCGTGACCTCCCCATCTCGACACGCACGTCCCGCTTCGGCGGGGCGTGCCCCCGACTCTTCGCGCTCGCCCACCTCTCGCGACGAGCGCGCGCGTGAGGTCCGCGCGAGGACGTCGGTTTCACGGCGGCGCGCGGGCTCGCTCTCGATCGCGCTCGTCGGCTCGATCGTCGCTTCGCTCGTCCTCGGTACCGCGCTCGCGCAGGAGCGTGGGGCGCAAGACTGGCCGACCCGGCTCGTGCGCATCGAAGGCGACGTCCACTTCCCGTTCTACGGGCGACGCGACGCGAGCCCGGCGGTGCGGGTGGAGAGCTTCCAGCTCGAGGTGGTGCCGGTCACGAACGAACAGTTCCTCGCGTTCGTGCGACGCGACGAGCGGTGGCGACGGGATCGCGTGGCGCGGCTCTTCGCCGACCAGGGCTATCTCTCGCATTGGGCGTCGCCCACCGAGCTCGGCGAGGCGCGTCCTCGACAGCCGGTCACGAACGTCTCGTGGTTCGCGGCCCGCGCGTACTGCGATTCGATCGGACGCCGGCTTCCGACCGAGCACGAGTGGGAGATGGTCGCGAAGGCGGACGAGACGCAGCGCGACGCCAGCCGCGACCCGGTGTTCGTGCAGCGAATCCTGCGTTGGTACTCGCGACCGCGTGGGGAGCTGACGGACGTCGGGCTGCAGCCCGCGAACCGCCACGGCGTGCGCGACCTGCACGGCCTGGTGTGGGAGTGGATCCTCGACTTCAACGCCGCGATGATCACGGGTGACGATCGTCAGCGGGACGACGCGCGCAACGAGCGCTTCTGCGGTGGCGCGAGCGTGCAGGCGCAGGACGTCGCCGATTACGCCGCGTTCATGCGCTACGCGTACCGGTCGAGCCTGCGCGCGCAGTACACGGTGCCCAACCTCGGTTTTCGATGCGCGCGTTGATGCGTCGGCGCGATCGGAGGATGTCATGAGCTCACGAACGAACGTCTGGGTCCTCTCGCTCGCATTGGCGCTCGCGGGATGCGACGAGCCTGCGCCGACGGCGGAGGCGACCGAGCCTGCCGAGCACACGGAAGCGACGGAACAGGCGGAGCACGCGGAAGAGACCGAGCACGCGGAGCATGCGGAGTCGAACGACCACGTGGGTCATGCCGCCGACCCCCACGCAGGTCACGCCGCGCACGATCACGAGCCGCTTCCAGTGCTGGAGGGGGCGGATCCGACCGCGACGCTGCACGATCTTCCGACGGTGTTCCGCGACCCCGAGGACCAGGAGGTCTCGTTCCGCGACTTCCGCGGACACCCGACGCTGGTCGCGATGTTCTACGGGAGCTGCACGACGGTGTGCCCGCTCATTCTCCACGACCTCGCGCGCATCGACGAAGCGGTGGCCAGCGATCGGCTGCGCGTGGCGGTCGCGACCTTCGATCCGGAGCGCGACACCGCGGAGCGACTGCGCGCGCTGCGCACGGAGCGCGGCATGGACGCGGCGCGTTGGACGCTGCTGCGCGGCGACGAGGAGGGCACGCGCGATCTCGCGATGTCGCTCGGCATCCAGTACCGGAAGCTTCCGGACGGCGAGTTCGCCCACAGCGCGCTCATCGTGTTGCTCGACGGAAATGGTCACGTGGTGGAGCGACACGAGGGGCTCGGTCGTCCGCTCGACGCGGTGATCGTGCGCGCCCGAACGCTCGTGGGAGGCTCGCCGTGATCTCGCTCTCGAAGGGACCGTCGGTGGAGCTCGCGCCAGGCTCCGTCACCGGGCTGCTCGCGGCGTGTCACGCCAACATCCGCGCGCGCATCCAGGAGGCACGGTTCCTCGCCGCGGCGACCGCATGGGACGAGCGCCATCACGCATCGGCGCACGCGGTGCACGAGTACTTCGCGAAGGCGTTCCCGCTGCACGTGGAGGACGAGGACGAGCGCATCGGCCCGGAGCTGCTCGCGCATCACGGCCCGAGCGTCGGGCCGCTGCTCGTCGAGCTGCACGACGAGCACCTCCGCGCGGAGGAGCTGCGACTGCTCTTGGTCGCGGATTGGGCGCGATGGCGACGCGAGCCAGGCCCGGTGTCGCGTGGGCATCAGCACGTGCTCCAGCGCTTCGCGCGCTCCACCGAGGTGCACCTCCTCCGCGAAGAGCGGGTGATGTTTCCGCTCGTCGATGCGCTGCCGGAGACGACGCGGATCGCGATCGCGGACGCGATGGTGGCGGCGCGAGGTGGGCGTCGCGCGGCGCCGTGAGCGGACTGAGCGAATCTCGGGTGCGCACGTCGACGTTCACGAGGCGCTGCGTGCTCACGCGATCGCGCGTGCGTCTTCGTGTGTGCTCTCGCGCTCTCGGCGCACCTCCGCGATCGCCTCGCGCAGCCGGGGCAGCACCTCCTCGTGGGTGTAGCGGATGAGGTGCTCACCGAGGATCGCTTTGACCACGACCCATTTGAGCTGTGCGGGGCGACGGCGGAGCGTCTCGAACGCGAGGGAGAAGAAGTGTCGCCCGCGCGGGGTGCGCGCGAAGTAGGCGACGCCACACGCGAGGTCGTGCAGGTCGCGTGCGTTCGGCCAGCCGGGATGACGCGGTGGGGGCGCGAGGCGGAGGTGGGCGCGCAGTCGGCCGTAGTACGCGTCGGCGGCGTAGAGCTCTTCGAGCAACGACGCGTAGCGTTCGAGGAGCTCGACCTCGTCGCCTTCCGGATCGAAGTTCGGGCGGCCGAACTGATCGCCGCCGCTCTCCGTGCGAAGGCGACCTTCCTTCTCGAGGCGCTTGGCGAGCCGCGTCCCCGGCAGCGCGGTGAGCAGACCGGCCATCGCCATCGGGATGGGGGCGTCCTTCAAGAACGTGCGGTGGACGTCGAGATCCCCCTCCGCTTCGCCGTCCATTCCGACGATGAAGCCGCCCATCACCTCGAGCCCGCCTCGCGTGAGGGTGTCGATCGCGTCGCGGAGATCGAGCTTGAGGTTCTGCGCCTTGCCGGCGCGCGCGAGGGATCCCTCCGAGGGGGTCTCGATGCCGAGGAAGACCGCGCTGAAGCCGGCTTCGACCATTCCGTCGAGGAGATCCGGATCGGAGGCGAGGTTCACGCTCGCTTCGGTGTAGAAGTCGAAGGGTCGTCCGCTCCGCGTCTGCCAGTCGATCAATTCGGGGATCAGCTCGCGAACCGCGCGCTTGTTCCCGATGAAGTTGTCGTCGACGAAGAAGACGCTGCCCTCGTATCCGGTGGCGCGGAGCGCATCGAGCTCGGCGAGGACCTGCGCGGGATCCTTCACGCGGGGCACGCGCCCGAAGAGCTCGACGACGTCGCAGAACTCGCAGTGGTAGGGGCAGCCGCGCGAGTACTGGAGGCTCATGGAGCCGTAGAGCGAGAGGTCGAGCAGGTCGTAGCGTGGGATCTTCGCCTGGGTGATCTTCGGGTAGGGCCCGGGTTTCACGAGCCCCTCGCGGCGCCCGAGGACGACGTCGAGGAGAAGCGCTTCGCGCGCCTCGATCTCGCCCTGAAAGATGGCCGTCGCGTCCTCGAAGAGCTCCGGACAGCTCGTGGGGGCGGGCCCTCCGACCACCACGCGACGCCCGAGCCGTCGGCAGCGCGCGACCACCTCCTGCATCGAAGGCGCCTGCACCAACATTCCGCCCACCAGCACCACGTCGGAGGAGAGGACGTCGAAGTCGTGGAGCTCCTGCGCGTTGAGATCGACGAGGCGCAGCTCGAGGTCGTCCGGGAGCGAGGCTGCGACGGTGAGCAGACCGAGCGGCGGCAGCGACACGGATCGTCCGACCACCGCGAGGCCGTGCTGCATGCCCCAGTAGGTGAGGGGGAACTTCGGTTGAACGAGGAGGACACGACGCGAGGTTGGAAACATAGAAGCCGGATTGGAGGGTGAGGAGAACGGTCGCCGTCATCGCACGGTCAAGGCGGGTCACCGATTGGCCTCGCGCAATCGATCGGGGGTCGCAGCGCAGATTCTTTCGGTGAGATGATCGATGTCATTTCCGCTCGGGACCGCGCACCCCACGATCGAGGTCGAAAGCGAGGTCCCATGCTCCCCGGCTCCACGCGCCCCGCGACGCGCCCCCACGCGATGCCTTCCTTCGACGAGTCGCCCTTCATCCTCTTCTGGGAGACGACTCGCGCCTGCGACCTCGCGTGCAAGCACTGCCGCGCGTGCGCGGTGCCGAGCCGTGATCCGCGCGAGCTGACGACCGCGGAGGGGCGCGCGTTGCTCCGGGAGGCCGCGGCGCTCGGGACCAAGCTCGTGGTGCTCACCGGCGGCGATCCGGCGAAGCGGCCCGACCTCGTGGAGCTCGTGGAGTACGGCGCGGGGCTCGGGATCCGCATGGCGCTCACGCCGAGCGCGACTCCGCTCGTGACCCGCGACTGGCTCGCGGAGCTGCGGAAGGTCGGCCTCGCGCGCCTCGCGATCAGCGTCGACGGATCGAAGGCGGCCACCCACGATCGGTTCCGCGGCGTGGTCGGCTCGTGGGAACGCTCCCACGCCATCCTCTGCGACGCGCGCGAGCTCGGGCTCACCACGCAGGTGAACACCAGCGTGTGCCCGGAGAACCTCGAGGAGCTCCCGTTGCTCGCGACGCAGCTCGCCGCGCTCGACATCGAGCTCTGGAGCGTCTTCTTCGTGGTCCCGACGGGGCGCGCGACGGGGATGACGCCGCTCTCGGCCGAGGCGGTGGAGAGCGTGCTCGAGTGGCTCGAGGTGTTGGTGCGACGCTCGCCGTTCGACGTGAAGACGACCGCGGCGCCGCAGTTCCGGCGCGTGCTCCTTCAGAAGAAGCACGAGCGCGACGACATCGTGGGATTGCGTTCCCTCCAGAGGTCGCCCCGGCTCTCCTCCACCAGCGTGAAGCCGGCGGAGTCTCCCTCCGAGTCGACCGAGCTGCCGGCCGGCCTCACCGACGGCATCGGTCGCTCGCCGCGCGGCGTGAACGACGGCCAAGGCGTGGTCTTCGTCTCGCACGTGGGTGAGATCCAGCCGAGCGGCTTCTTGCCGATCGTGGCGGGCAACGTGCGCATGGAGGGGCTCAGCCGGACCTACCGCGAGAGCCCGCTCTTCAAGGCGTTGCGCGACACCGACCAGCTCGGCGGCAAGTGTGGTCGCTGCGAGTTCCGCAAGGTCTGCGGCGGCTCGCGAGCGCGCGCGCACGCGGTGACGGGCGACGTGCTGGCGGAGGATCCGTCGTGCACGTATCAGCCGCGGAGGAAGGCGTCGTGAGCGCGCCGGTCGTGGTGGTCGGCGGAGGTGTCGCCGGGCTCGCGGCCGCGTGGCGACTTCGCGAACGAGGGCAGGACGTCGTCTTGCTCGAACGCTCGACGCGGCTCGGCGGGCTGGTGGAGTCGGAGCGGCTCGGAGGCCAGCAGGGTTGGGTGCTCGAGCACGGTCCCGACGGCTTGCTCGCGAGCAAGCCGGGGATGCGCGAGGTGCTCGAGCGGCTCGGCATGCAGAGCGAGCTGGTCACCGGCGGTGAGGGCAAACGCGTGGCGTACGTCGCGCGGAGCGAGCGCGAGGCGCTGCGGCTCGATCCGATCCCGACGAGCCTCTTCCGCTTCGAACGACGCGCGATCGTGGAGCTGCTGCGCTCACCACTGCTGAGCTGGTCGGCGAAGCTGCGGCTCTTCGCGGAGCCCTTCGTGCGGCACAGCGCGCGCGCAGACACGGTGGCGCACTTCGTGGTGCGGCGCTTCGGGCGCGAGCTCGCGGAGCGTGTGTTCGAGCCGATGATGCGCGGCGTGTACGGCGCGTCGATCGCGGAGCTCGGGCTCCACGAGACGATGCCGAAGCTCGCGGATCTGGAGCGTCGCTACGGCAGCGTCGGCGTGGCGCTGCTGCTCGCGCCGCGTGCGCCTGCGGGGCCGGGGCTCGTGAGCTTTCGGGGCGGCATGCAGACGCTGGTGGAGCGGCTCGCGGCGGAGGTCGCGCCGAGCGTGCGGCTCGGAGTGGAGGTCGAGTCGATCCAGCCCGCGCGGCCCGGCGCACCGACCACGCTCTACACCTCCGAAGGCCCGGTGGCGGCGCGTGCGATCGTGCTCGCTTGCCCGGCGCGGGAGGCGCGTCGTCTGCTCGCGCCGCTCGACCCGGCGCTCGGCGACGAGCTCGCGGGCATTCGTTCGACCGACGTGTCGGTGGTCTCGCTCGGCTACGCGCGCGACGACGTGATGCACACGCTCGACGGCACGGGCTTCGTGGTCGATCCCGCTCTCGGTCGGCCGCTCGTGGCCTGCACGTGGTCGAGCCGCAAGTGGAGCGGGCGCGCGCCAGACGACGGCGTGCTGCTGCGCTGCGTGGTCAACCGGGGGGAGAGCACGCCGGAGCTCGTGCAGACCGCGAGCGAAGAGGTGCATCGTTTCCTCGGCATCACCGCCAAACCGCGGCTCGTGCGGGCGCGGCGTCGGAACGGCGCGCTGCCGGTGTACGCGCCCGGTCATCGAGAGCGCGTGCTGGAGGCGCGGACACGCGCGCGACGCTTCGGGGTCGAGCTGGCCGGCAACGCGTACGACGGGGTGGGCGTGCCGGATTGTCTGTCGAGCGGGATCGGCGCGGCGGAACGTGTCCACGCGGCGTGAGGC
>Ga0075012_10006078_pt1 | contig 10976 bp, 7 predicted proteins | sample All_14_2_FD_71474 | JGI IMG/M metagenome (GOLD analysis project Ga0075012, IMG submission 71474) | Freshwater microbial communities in response to fracking from Pennsylvania, USA - Allegheny Zone_MetaG_DW_15 | ecosystem: Environmental > Aquatic > Deep subsurface > Groundwater > Drilled...
GTGGACCACGGATCCACCGCCGCCATGTGGCAGATCCGCGATCGCGAGGTGCTTTTTCGCCTGATCGAAGCGGGTTCGGCCATCGATATTTTTATGGCCTGTCGGCAGGGAGATCAGGCCCTGGCCCAGCGGGCGCTGGCGGAGGATCCCGATTGCCTGAGCGCGGTAGTCGGTCGGGGAAAATTCACCCGGGACACCGGAGGGGATATTTACACCTGGTGTCTGGTGGGCGGGGCTCGGCCCCTCGGGGTGGCGTCCCATTTTGGCCATGCGGAATTGGTGGAATATCTCCTGCCTTTTGCGCGTCCGGCCGACGAACTGATTTTCCACTGCACCTGTGGGGGGAAGGAAAAGGCCCGCGAGGTGCTGGAAAAAAATCCCGGACTCCTGGACCGCCTGACGGACAATGACCTTGCCGCCCTCCCCAATGCCCTTTGGTTTGGCAACGAAAAATGCGTGCGTACGTTTCTGGCCCTTGGTTTTCCCGTCACCGGCCGCGGCCAGGACGGCGGCACCGCGCTGCACATGGCGGCGTGGCTGGGGGACCCGGCCATGGTTCGCGAGTTTCTTGCGGCGGGATTCGATATCGAGGATGACGGGGACGTGCATGGCAGCACGCCTTTGGGTTGGGCGCTGCATGGGGCAAAATTCAGCGGGCGGGTCCCGGCGGATTATCCGGGTGTTGTCAAAGTCTTGCTTGCCGCCGGAGCCGATGCCTCCAAGCCGGCCAACAAATATGGGGGGACGCATGCGGACTGGGCGACTCCGGAAATCGCGGAGATTCTGAGGAATCACGCCGCGAGCGATTCGCGGCAAGACGGGGGTATTTCCCCGTGACTCTCAGTTGATCCATTCGGGCCTTATCTCGCCGATTTTTCTGGGGCAAAGTGGGAAACGACCAAGCGTTTCCCTCCAGGGCCAACAATATTGTCGGCTACCCTGTCATTTGTCCGAACAGCCGCGCCTCGGAGAACAACCGGACGATTGAGTCCTTGTCCGAGGCAATGGAGAGTTCCTTAACATAGTCGGCCGGCGTCTTGTCTTTGTCGTCGACGATCCACCCCCGCGCGGCTTGGGAGAGGAGAAACTCCGCGACTTCCACCGGCCCCCGCCAGGCGGCAAAATGGAGGGCGGTCGTTCCGTCCTCGCAGCGCCGGTTGATGTCGGCTCCGGCTTCGAGCAGGAGCTTCATCACGGCGATGCGATCCGAGGCCGGTTGAGCGGAGCTCTGGGCGGCAAACCACAACGGGGTGTTGCCCGCGGCGTTCACTTTGTCCGGGTCCGCGCCCGCTTCAAGCAAGAGCTTCGCCATGTCCACGCGGCCACTGCGGGCCGCGACAAAAAGCGCATCGCCGAGATCCGAGTTGGCACGGGTCTGGGTGGGGTCGGGCTTCAACATTTTTCGGAGCAGTCCGGTTTCTCCGGCACGAATGACGGAAGACAGATCGTCTTTCGCTCCCGCGGCGAGGAGGGCGGCGCGGATGCGTCGGGAATCCGGATCGCCGACCGGTCGCGGTTCGTAGGCATCCAGCAGATCCAGCGGGGTTTCCCCCAGGGGGTTGTGCAGATTGACATCGGCTCCCCGGGCAATGAGCAATTCTACGATATCCGGGAGGCATTGATAAACGGCGAGGTGCAGGGGTTTGCGGGGAGCGCTGCATTCGTCCGGATTCAGTCCGCGATCCAGCAGCAGGCGGGTGATTTGCAAACTCTTGGCTTGGAAAATGGCAACGGGCCAGAGGTCGATGTCGAGGTACTCCGGGTGCACGTCGAGCACCTCTTTGATTTCGTCCAGGGCACCGCGCCGCATGGCTTCCTTGAGACGACCGCGGTGATCGGCGGTTCTCAACAACTCCAGCTCGCGTTTTTTCCCCGGGCTCGCCGTGGCCTCGTCCCCGTTGCGGAGGGCGTATTCCATGGGGGTCAGCGGCGGCAGGGTTTCATCAAAGACCCGGAACGTTGCTTTGACCGTCCAGTCGATCCATTCCGCGGATCGCTTGAGCAGGAATTCCAGCATGGGGACATGGGCATCCTGCCAACTGGAGATGGCGTGATACACCGGGGTTTGTCCGCCGATTCCCTCGAGGATTTCGGCTTTGGCGTTGATGTCCGCAGAGGCGTTTCGCACCCGGGTCCAAAGGGTGAGCAGTTCCTCGACACATTCGATTTCGCCAAACTCGACCGCACAATGCAGCAAGGTGGCTCCGCGGAGACGGATGTTGCCGTAGGGCATGTCGGGAAAGGTCCGGCTCAACAATCCCGGGTCTGCTTCCACCAGCCGGCGGAGTTCCCTGGCATCCCCGCGATGGATGGCAAAGACCGCCGGAGTCACCTCCGGGGGAACACAGGCGTTGTGGGCGAGCAGGAGTTCGATGCACCGGTGTTTCCGGTCATTGCATCCGCGGACATAGGTGCCAAGCACATGGGAGAGGGGACAGAGGGTGCCGTATTTGGTCGGGATGGGGGAAAACGACACATCCGCCCCCGCGTCGAGGAGGAACTGGATGCCGTCCGGGTCCAGGCCTTCGCAGGGCGCAAAAACAAGGGGGCCGTAGTTGTTGCCATATTGACCGTCCGGATCCGCGCCATGCTCGAGGAGCAACTCGCCGATGGGGCGGCGTTCCGGATATTGCCCCAGACTGCAGGTGGCCCGGGACAGGGCCTGGTCAAGGTCATGTTGGGTGAAATCCCCGGAATCCAGGATGCGCCGGACTTCGTTCATGTCCCCGCGATTGGCGGCCGCGGGGAGGAGGGTAAAATTCGGGCCCGGTGAGAGATCATTCGCGCCCTGCGACATGGTCTCCACCATCCGGGCGAGTCCGGCCCAGTTTTTGCAGCCGTATTCGCGGGCAATCTGGTGTTGCGCCTTCGCCAACTTGAGGACGGGGTGATTTTTCGCCCGCCGTTTGGCCTGCTTTTGCAGATGCTCCAGACTGGGATTGACCGGCAGTTTTTTGCGCGGTGGGGACGGGATGGAGGCCTCGCCTCCTTGGGGAGTGGTCATAAGAACCCTTTCTTGTGGTGCCCGCGGTCCGCGAAATCGGGCAAAGAAACGGTTCGATTTGTGTGGTGACTGACAGGTGGGTTGAACCCTTTCCGCGGACCCGGATGCCTCCCGTGTGGGGCGAGGGAAAGATGTCCCGGCGGGCGCGTTCCGGTCAAGAACGAAGCGACCCGGGAGCGGTGGGGGTTCCATGCGTCCGGTGCCGACAGGAGGGACGGGGCGCGCCGGGCAGCGTCAACGGGGTGGGCCGGCCAGAGAGCCAAACAAAAGCTCCCTCATCCATCGGGTGGAAGCGGTCGCGTCCCCCTTGCGAATCAGCTCCCGCATTTCCTCCCGGCGTGCGTCGCTCACGAGGTGTTCGACCGATTGCAGGAAAGCGACACTTTCCCGTACCGCGGCCGCGGCATCTTCCCGATACGGATACAGGTCCATCGAATACCACCCGGCATAGCGGGTCTCGCCCAACCAGAAGAGCAATTCAAAATACTCCACCACGTGCAGGGAACCCACGATCATGTCGTCGTCCCAGTTGCGGTAGTTGTCATTAAAATGCATATGAAACAATCGTTCGCCGGCTTCCTGAAGAATCACGGCGGACTCCGCCACGTTTTCTGAAGCCATCAATCCATGTCCGACATCGAGGCAGACTCCCACGTTGGGACATTCCGTTTGCAGGGCCGTCAGTAAGGTGTCGGCCGCGCGGGCCTGGAAGGAATGGGTGCGTGGTTCCTTCGGCTTGTATTCCAGGGCAAATCGCAGATCGGGAAACTCCCCGGCCAGGGTGCGGATGTTTTCCATCAGGACTTTCCGTTGTCCGCGATAGTCCGCGGTCAGAGGGTAGTCATATCCGTCTTGTCCCAGCCAAAGATTGATCAAAGGACAGCCGATTTCCCGAGCCACGCGCGAGACGGCCCGGATTTCCTCCAGGGCCTGCTGCCGGATGTCAGCCGCCTTGGCGCTCAAGCTTCCGTTGCCCCATCGTTTCTGGGAAAAAAGATCAGGAATAATGGAGACACAAGCGAGCCCCTCTCCCTCCAGGACCGCTTTCACCTCCCGGGCATTGGTTTCTGTAATGTCCCATGATCCGACCAACTCGATGCCCTCGATGCCGGGAATGGCGGCCGCCTGACGGATCATTTCCCGTTTGGCCGGAACGTCCTTGTAGCCGCTGGGCAAAAAGCGATCGCAGGTGTTGCCCAGATTACCCAAAATCACGGAATATCGGTTTGTCTTCATATGTTCTTCTCCAGCCGGAAAACCTCCTTCAACGGCAGGGAAACCGGCCGGTGGTCCTCCTGGGAGGGCATGATGGGCGCCATGTATTTCCACCACTTCTGGCAGATGGCGTTTGCCGGCAGGGCGTTCCAGCGCGCCTCATCGGTGATCTCAACGAAGGCAAAAAGCTGGAGGGTGTCGGGGTGGAGAAAAATCGAGTAGGATCGGACTCCATGCTCGCGCAAAACGGTCTCCAGTTCCGGCCAAATCGGGGAGTGACGCTTTTCATACTCCTCCGCAAAACCGGGAAACACCGACATGACAAACGCCTTGTGGAGACAGTCGTTTTTTTTGCCGGTTTTCGGCGGTGGGGAATCTTTCATCCTTAAAAAGCTGGGTTCTCTCTCGGGAATGGTTCCCAGGAGTAAACTGGCGTCTTAGGCCACCAACTCGGAGAGTTTGGCCTCCTCGCGACGCGTTTGTTCTTTGGCGGAAAGGCTTCGGTGAACCGGCGGGTCATTTTCTGGTTGGTCGATTTGCACCCGCACGGGTCCCCTCGGACCGAAAACCGTGGCTTCCGCTGGGGTGTATGGCCCGAAACTTCGCGGCTGGATGCTGAACCCGTTGCCATCAAGCCGAGCGTTCCACATTTTGGCCTGGAGCCAGGGCAGGAATTGAAGGGTGGCTGCGCAGCTGTGGTCGCCATTGTCCGATTGGAAGTCCTGATAACTTTCCGCCCAGGCTTCCAGATAGGAGGGATCATCAAAGGTCCAGGAACAATACCCGAGCAGCCGGGCCAGCGAAACGTGATGCCAGGGGGTGGCGGAAGGAAGGGCGATGGGTTTGCCGCTGATGGGGTCAAAAAACTCCCGACCGCCTTTGTAATCGTGTTGATACACCCAGACCCGCCGGCCCTCCCGCACGCAGCGTTCCTGCATCAACCAGTCGGCAAATTTTTTCACCGTGCGGCGAAGCGGTTCGTCTTCGGGGAAGAGTTCCAGATAATCCAGAAGGCCGTTGGTGGCCAGCAGGCCCATCCAGGGTTTGGTAATGTAACCACTCCACTGGTGCATTCCGCTGCCGCCGCCTTGATCACCAAAACTTCCATTCGGCCGTTGCGAGTCCGTCACGGTCAGGGCTCCCTCGCGGGCCATCCTGCGAAAAAAATCCTCCCCGGTGTAGCGATAGAGCAACACGGCGCTTCGCAGGTAACAGGCGTCCCGACCGACACTCATGCGGGGCCAGGAGTTTTTGTGCTGCCAGTGGGCGTTGGCCGTCACGGCCTGCGCGGCTTCGAAGAGGTAGGGGTCGCCGGTTTCCAGATAGGCGGCCAGAGTCCCCTGCACCCGATTCATGGGCAGGGAAAACGCGTGGGGCGCATAGCCGTGCATGCGAACCAACTTGGCGGCGTGGTCGATACAGACGTCGGTGAAGTAGTAGGCCGAACGCAGGGCGGCCTGATAGTCCGCTTCGTTGCCGGTCCTCCAGGCGGTGAGAAACTGGGCGTAGGGGATTTCCCCTTCCCAGCCGGGTTCCTGCCGGACGCGCCCTTTGGCCGATTCGCTGGCGTGGATGCCGCGGGGAATCGAGCCGTCTTCGAAGCCTCCGCGCACGATGTGCTGTTGGATCCACCGCCGGGAGGCCGTCACGTTTCCGTCGTAGGAGTTGGAGACCGGAAGAAGCGGTTCCGGCAAAAACTCTTCGCAGACACCGTACCACCAGGCCGGAGCCAGATAGCGGGCCACTTTGGGGGAGCGGTCGGACAAACTGAGCGAAAATCGCAGGGTTCGGGCCATTCCGCGGGGGAGGGCCTTTTCCTCGGCATGAAAGATAAAGGGATCGCCGGTGAGGGCCTTCGGACAGATGCCGCCGAAAAGTTCGGCTCCGGCGTAGGGTTGCCAGACGAGGAACGGTCCCTTTTTTTCCATCGAACCGGGTTGCTCCGGCCGGGCCAGACGGGAAACTTCGCTCACATCGAAACGAACTCCTCCCAGACAAATCTCCTGGACCTCACCGGTCCAGGCTCCGCAGTGGCGGGAGAGGGCGGGATCGTTGTCGTCCACGCCAAAACCGAGGACGGGCACGGCGTCCTTCAGGAGGCTGCCGTCATCCACAAATTTGCTGTTGATGTGATGCGCATAAATTTCACAGACCCCATTGGCATGCAGGCGGGCGTAAATGTGACCGCTGAGCCAGTTGTGCCGATGCAGGTAGGGGTTGTGGTATCCGCTTTGTTCCTGGAATTCCTCCAGGGTCATTTGCCGGTGGGGAATGGAACCGGCCATTTCGATCACGGTAAATGCCGGATTGTCTTCCCGTATGGTCAGACCGCAGGCTTCCCACCAATGAATGTCTCCACCGGTGCGCAGACCCATGGCCAGTGCAACCGAACGATCGCCCTGGCGCAGACGCAGGAGGTGCCGTTCCCAGGCGTAAATGTGGTGAGGGCTTTCCTCAAAAAGCTCCATGGCAGCGGTGGGTTTGGCCGGTGCCGATGGCGGCGTATCCTGTCCGGTCAGGAACAACTCGGAGGGAGTTTGGTTCTCCCCGTCCGCCAGCAGCAGCAGTCGGCGGGGATACTCTGTGCCAGGCCATCGCCCAAGGGGCAGGAGCCCCGTCGGGCGATTGCCCCAAGTCAGAGGCGTCAACGGTTCCCGAGGCCAGGGCAGGGAGGTGAGGCACAGGCCGGCTTTTGCGTCATCACCCAGTCGGGAAAGAGGGAGGCGATGGAGCTCTTCAGTCAGTTTCATAGCAGAGGAAGCAAGGTTCACCTTGGCTGGAGCAAGCTATGGACTGGGATCTGAAAAAAGTCAATAAAACTGCTGAATTTTCATTACTTTTTGAGAATTGATATAGCGGAATTCTTTGGCAGTTCCGGGGCTTTGAGGGGAATATTAAGAGATTTTCCGCTAATCACGATCTATATTTGTGAAATTATGGCGATATATAGATGAATTTTCAGTGAATATCTTGACGGGATGCGGGATGAGTTTATCATCGAATAATCGTGACCTGTTCCGTCCAAAGTTTAGCAAGGGAGGAAGCTGCCATGGAGCCACATACCGCCGGCACATTCCCCACCCTCGCGAGAGGTCGTCGATCCCGGTCCGGGGGGTTTACGTTGGTTGAGGTTTTGCTGGCTCTGGGCCTTTTGAGTTTTGCCATCATTTCCCTGGTGGGTTTGCTTTCGGTGGGTTTGACCGGGATGCAGGGAAATATTCAGCGTTCGGTGGAGGCCCAGATCATGGATTGGGTGCGCAGCACGGCCCAGGCGGCCCATGCAGAAGGGACGCTTTTGTCCCTGGCGGAAAACAACCCTCATCCCTTTGACCAAGCGGGCTTGTCCTTGGCGGTATCCCCTACCGGTGTTCCGATCTACTCGGCGACGCTGACCCCGGTGCAAAAACCTCTGCCCGGTTCCGCGCAGACGCTATGGGGCATCCAGGTGGTGATTCGTTCCCCGGCCCGGGGGAACCGGGCTCTTTGCACCAATGCGTTGTGGTTCAGCAAATAATCCGCGGGTGGAGGCGGCGAGGCGGCTGTCGGGTTTCACGCTGGTGGAGCTCATGGCGGCGGGTGCGGTCTTTCTTTTGATCCTGGCCCTGACGCTGACATTGATCTCCTTTCTCACCCGCTCCATTACGCAGGGGGCCTCTTCCTTGAGCACCTTTCAGGAGGCGCGTTCGGCCTTTGAGACCATGAATCGCATTCTTTCCCAAGCGGTCCTGAACACCTATTGGGACTATGACGACCCGGCCGCTCCGGCCAACTACCTGCGGGCTTCGGAATTGCATTTTGTTTTGGGTTCCTCCGCTTCCCTGACCGGCCTGACGGATACGGCCGGCAGCGCGATCTTTTTTCAGGCGCCGCTCAGCCATGTCCGGCAGCCAACCTGGAAATCCCAGTCCGACCTTCTTAATACCGTGGGGTTTTATGTGCGGTATTCCTCCTCGGCCGACCTGCCTGAATTTTTGGCGGACAAGAAACCGCAATCCGCAGCCTGGCGTCTCTGGATGTTTTTGCAGCCGGCGGACGATCTTTCGGTCTACGAGACATTCAGCGGCCGACCGCAGGCCGGAACCGATTTTTCCTGGTTTCAGGGTGCCCTGACCGATTTGTCCCACAGCCATGTCTTGGCGAACAACATCATCCTGCTGCTCATTCGGGCCGGCTACGCGGGGGCCGATGGGCAACGGAAGGAACGGTATGTCTACAACTCCCGGGGCATCTCTGAGACGAGTCTTTTTCCCCAGGCGGTGGAAGTCCACCAACTGCCGCCGGAATTGTTGGTCACCTTGGTGGCCATTGACCAACGGACGGCCGACCGGCTGAGAGAGCGCAGCGGCAACTCCGCCTACCAACTGCTGCCGCCGGATCTTTTTCTCAACGCCGCCGAGTACCAATCCGACCTCCGGTCTCTGGAGGAACATATTAACGATCGTCCTCTGGGGGGCATTCCGGTGGCCTTCCGCATTTTCGAGACCGCGGTGAATGTCAGTTCATCCAAATGGAGCCGCTGATGCCCAATCGCTCCCTGCCGAAGAAGCGAGTCCGGTCGGGGCCGGGATTTTCCTTGGTGGAGCTTCTGGTGGTCGTGGCCTTCCTCACCCTGACTTTTCTGGCGGTGCCGACCATCCAATCCACCATCACCAGCCACCGGCTGACCAGCGCCGGAAATCGTCTGACGGCGCTGATGGAACAGGCCCGTATTCACGCCACAGTCACCCAGAAAGTCGTGGCCCTGCGCTTTTACGCCGAACCGGACGCCGGCGCGGGGTCGGGCTTCCGGGCGGTGCGCTTGTTTGAACTGACCCCGCCGCCGGGTCCGTCTGGCGCCGATCTCCTCGCCACGGCGCTCACCCGGACGTTTCGCCTGGAAGAACCGCTGCTCATCAGCGGGGTTCACTCGCCCCTGCTTCAGGATGCGGCTTTGGTTTCGGGAATCGAAACGGATGCGGCCAACATCGGATTGACGTATCGGGAGGTCTACTTTTTCCCCGATGGCTCGACCTCCTTGCAGGCCGCCTCACCTAATCCGTACCTCACGGTGGTCAACCGGTCCGACCAGGACACCCTGAAAAACCCCATGGTGGTCAGTCTGGATCCGCTCACCGCCCGAACCACTCTTTTTCAGCGATGAAATCGCCTCTTCGTTCCCGAAACGCCGGGGCTGCCCTGGTGGTGGTGCTGGCCCTGCTGATTCTCCTGGCCATTCTGGGTCTGGCTTTTTATGTCGCGGTGGAATCCGACACCAAGAGTTCGTCGGCCAATCGGAACCTTGGTTCGTTGCGGCAGCTGAGCGATCTCACCCGGCAGATCGTCGAGACCCAGATCCGCGCCGCCACCACCCTGGGGCAGACCAATTCGCTGGCCGAATCGGTCAACACCTGGACCAGTCAACCGGGGTTGTTGCGGGTTTTCAACAACTCCGGCGGTCTGGTTCGGGTTTACAAACTGTATTCGTCCGCTTCCATGGACACCAATGACACCGCTTTCCTCGCGGCGGGTGCTCCCGCCGACTGGGTGAACCATCCGAACCGCTGGGTGAATCTCAATGAGCCGATTCGCTCGGTCACCCAAACCAACCGGCTGGTCTGGCCTATTGTGAATCCGGCTGCGACCAACTGGGCCGAGGGGTTGACGGTGTCGGTGGATTCCGCCGGAGAAACCCAGGCGGCCATGCCGGTGGAATGGTTGTATGTGCTGGCCGACGGAACCATCATTCCGCAGGACCAACTCGTGGCCGCCAATCCGCCGGTCGGGCGGGTGGCCTTTTGGACGGATGACGAAACGTGCAAAATCAACCTCAACACCGCGGGCGAACGCACCATGTGGGACCGACCCCGCTCCTGGCACGAAAAGCGGGCCATCTATGGAAACAACCAACCCTCCACCGGCGAGTACAATGCCTATCCGGGTCATCCGGCCACCGTGTCCCTCAGTGCGGTTTTTGGCCGGGCTTTGTCCGGGGAACCGCCGGAGAAAATCGTTGAGGACATGCTTGCCCTCGCTCCGCGTTATCGCTGGGGGGGATCGGAAAATGCCAGCCGCCCGATCTGGGACCGGGCCGAAAATTGGCAGGCGGGCAGTTTGTTGAACCTGAACAAAACCGAACGTCTCTATGCCACCCCGTCCGAGTTTTTGCTCAATGTGACTCGTGGACTCAATGATTCCCGGTTGGAAACCGCCTTGGCGGAGTCGGGTTTTCTTCTCACCGAATCGAGCCGAGCTCCGGAAATCAATGTCTTTGGGTTGCCCCGGGTGGGGATCTGGCCCCTTGATGCGGATCCCGCCAAACGCACCGCCTACGACAAACTGATCGCGCGGGCACTGACCATTGGCGACAAACCCTACTACTTCCAGCGGTCCGATCCGCTGGCGGCGGAGGAGGCGGAATCCATTCCGCGCAACTGGGACCTTCTGCAATACCTGGACCGTCTGACCCAAGGGCCGGTCAACGGCTTTGGCAACACGTTTCAGGCCAAATGGGGACAGGACGAACGCCGCCAGGTTCTGACCCAGATTTTCGACTACATCCGGGCCGCGACCAATTTGAGTGACACCAGCCGGAGTCAGGCGGACTACGGCAAACAATTCACTCCTGCCACGGCCGAACGACGCGGGTTTGTGGTTCCCACCCGGATTGCCAGCGCCGGTTGGAACACCCGCGGGCTGGGACGTGCGCCCACTCTGACCCATGCCGCCATCGTGTTGTATGCCTACGAGCAGGAAGAAACCGATCCCGGTCCGCCGCAGA
>Ga0075012_10006079_pt1 | contig 10976 bp, 10 predicted proteins | sample All_14_2_FD_71474 | JGI IMG/M metagenome (GOLD analysis project Ga0075012, IMG submission 71474) | Freshwater microbial communities in response to fracking from Pennsylvania, USA - Allegheny Zone_MetaG_DW_15 | ecosystem: Environmental > Aquatic > Deep subsurface > Groundwater > Drilled...
GAGGGCGTCAGCGCTCGTAGCGCCACTGCCGTTCGGTGAGGAAGCGGGAGGCGACCAGGCCCATCGCCATGCCGCCGACCGCGAAGCCGCAGGTCGCGGCGGCCTCGACCGCCGACAGCGACCGGCCCTGGTTCAGGAACACGATCGTCTGGAAGGCGAACAGTCCGGGCGTCATCATGATGATGCTGGGCACCGTCAGCGCGATGCGCGGCGCGCGCAGGCGCTCACGCACCAGAGAGGCGCCCAGCCCGACGGCCAAGGCGCCGAAGAATGTCGCCTGCGGCAAGGCGAGGCCGAGATCGTGCAGTCCGAGGCGCACTTCGTTGCCAACCATCGACAGCAGAGCCACCGCGAGAACCGTGCGATGCGGGTTGTTGAACAGGATGCCGTAGCCATAGCCGCCGGCGAAGCAGGCCAGCGCCCGCCCCAGCACGGCGAGCGGTTCGATGGCGCCGGGCGGCGGCGCGGCCGGCGCCGGCGCGAGGCCGGCCAGCATCGCCACCACCGACATGCCGCAGGCGGCGCTCAGGGTCAGCAGCACGCCGTAGAACAGGCGCGTCACGCCGGCCTTGGTCTGGTGCTGCGTCAGGTCGAGCAGCGCGGCGACCAGGGGGAATCCCGGCACCAGGAACAGCACCGACGAGATGAAGCCGATCGCGTGGGCGAAGGCGAAGGTATGCACCCCGAAGCCGATCACGATCAGGCAGTAGAGGCCGGACGCCAGCACGGCGCACAGCGCGGTCATCGCGAACTGGTTGAAGCCCTGGCGTGACAGCAGGGTCCGGGCGGTCTGGCCGATACCGCCGCTCACCGCCGCCGCGCCGGTCGCCAGCAGGTCGCCGCCGTTGAGATAGGAGAAGGCGGTCGAGGCCACCGCCATCGACAGCGCGACCGGGAGCAGCCCGTGCAACGGGGGCGTCTTTTCGATGCGGTCGAGTTCGGCTCCCAGGGTGGCCATGTCGAGGCCGGGGGCGGCGCCGAGCGAGAGCGATTCCAGCGCGGCGATCTTCGAGGCGTCGACCCCGGGCGGCCCGATCTCGCGCGCCAGCGTCGTGGCCTCGCCTCCGCTCCACGCCGTCGCGCTAAGGCCGACGGTCGACAGCTCGACCTCGAGCCGCTCGATGCCGAGCGCCTGGGCCAGACGACGCATGGCATCGCGCACCCGGAAGGCGGTGTCGCCGGCGCGCAGCATCAGCGCGCCGAAGCGCAGCAGGACTTCGAGGGACTCGGCGAGGGGGACCCGCGGAGCGGTCATCAGACCGTGTGCAGGCCCAGCACTTCAGCCGTTTCCTTGCGCACGCGCTCGACCAGCGCAGCGTCCGTCTTCAGGTCCTGGCCGTAGGAGGGGATCATCTCCTTGAGCTTGGTCACCCATTCGCCGGCCAGCTGCTCGTGGAAGCAGGTCTCCAGCATGTGGACCATGATCCACACGGCGGTCGAGGCGCCGGGCGAGGCGCCGAGCAGGGCCACGATCGAGGAATCGGCCGAGTGTACGATCTCGGTGCCGAACTCGAGCTTGCCGGTGCGAGCCACGTCCTTGCGAATGATCTGGACGCGCTGACCGGCGACGTCGAACTCCCAGTCCTTCTCGTCGACCTTGGGATAGAAGTCGCGCAGCGCATCGAACCGGTGGGCCTTGGTCTGCAGCACCTGGCCGACCAGGTACTCTTCCAGCGGAAGATTGTCCCGCGCCACGGCCAGCAGCTGCAGGAGATTGTCCGGCCGCAGGGAGAGCGGCAGGTCGAACATCGAGCCGTGCTTCAGGAACTTGGTCGAGAAGCCGGCAAAGGGGCCGAACAGCAGCCAGCGCTTGCCGTCGACATAGCGCGTGTCGAGATGGGGTACCGACATCGGCGGCGAGCCGGTGGCCGCCATGCCGTAGACCTTGGCCATGTGTCGCGTGGCGATCTCCTGCTTGCCCGAGCGCAGCCAGATCCCGCTCACCGGGAAGCCGGCGAAGCCCTCGGCCTCGGGAATGCCGGACTTCTGCAGCAGGGTCAGCGCCGCACCGCCCGCGCCCAGGAACACACGAGCGGCGCCGACCGACCGCTTCTCGCCGGACTTCTCGTCCTTGACCTCGAGCGTCCAGCCGCCATCGCTCCGGCGATGAAGGTTGGTTACTTGCTGGTTGAACTGGATCGAGAAGCCGTCCTGGCGCCGCAGGTAGTTCAACAGGTTGGTCGTCAGCGCGCCGTAGTTCACGTCGGAGCCGGTGACCATGTGCGTCGCGGCGACGACCTGGCCGGGATCGCGGCCCTCCATGAGCAGGGGTGCCCATTCGGCGATCTGCTTGTGGTCCTCCGAATATTCCATGCCGCGATAGCAGTGATGGGCGCTCATCGTGGCGTGGCGCTTCTTCAGGAACGCCGCCCGCTCCGCACCGATCACGAAGCTCATGTGCGGCACGGGATGGATGAAGGAATCGGCGCGCTCGATCGCGCCCTTCTTCACGAGGTACGACCAGAACTGCCGAGACATGTCGAATTCGACATTGACCTCCAGCGCCTTGGAAATGTCGACGCTGCCGTCGGGGCGCTGCGGCGTGTAGTTCAGCTCGCAGTTGGCGGCGTGGCCGGTGCCGGCATTGTTCCAGGGACCTGAGCTCTCCTGGGCTTCCGCTTCCAGCCGCTCCAGGATCTGGATCTTGAGATGCGGCTGCAGCTCCTTGAGGAAGGTGGCCAGCGTCATGCTCATGATGCCAGCGCCGACCAGGACGACGTCGAAGTCGCCGGAATGATTGTCTGCCATCGGGCTCTCCTAACGGTGGTCTTGGGGGGTGGCGCGCTTGAACGGAACGACGGCATCCTTGCCCAGTACGACGTAGAGACGCCGCCACGGCTGGTCGTCGACGAGCCGCCAGGTATGGCCGCCGCCGGTCGTGTCCTCGGCCAACAGGATGTCGCCGGGTGCGATGGTGAAATGCTGTTCGCTGCGGGTCTTGAAGTCGAGCGTGCCGCTCAGGGTGACGACCAGCTGGCGCACCGGGGCGGTGTGCCAGGCATAGGTGCCGCCGGACCTGGTCTCCTGCAGCGACGCACTGGTGACCGCGATCTTGCTGCTGAGCAGGTCGCCATGTGCACCCGGCTCCAGGTCGATCCAGCCTTCCTCGACGTGTGAGTTCTGATCCTCACCCGTCCAAATCCGTACACACCGAATCATTCCGTCGCCCTGCAATCGTCGCACACGGGCGGACGGTAATACGGGCCCGACTCACTGGCAACAAAGGCCAGCCGACGCGCATTCATCAACCCTTTTGCGACAGGGGCGGGCCAGCGATGCGTGCTCCATCGCACGCAGCAACGTCGGTGAAAAAGTACCGTTCGGCCGTGCGATTCGAACCCGATCATCCGAGCGATGAACACTCCGGTAAAGGAACTCACATGTCCGTCACATCGGATGACCGCGCCTCCGCCCTCGTGCTCTCCGGCGGGGTTGCCCTGGGCTCGTATCAGGCGGGAGTCTACGAGGCCTTGTTGCGAGAGCCGGGCCTCTCGCCCGGCTGGATCGCGGGCAGTTCGGTCGGCGCACTGAACGGCGCCCTGATCGCCGGCAGTGCGCCCGACCAGCGGTGCGAGGCGCTGCGTCGCTACTGGCTCAGGGGTCCCGAAAGCCTCAACGCCCTGTCCTTCGGAGCGACTCGCCATGCGCTGAACTGGGTCAGCGCCATCCAGTCGAGATTGTTCGGCGCCTGGGGCCATATGCAGACCCAGGGCCCGCGGTTCGGGTTCGCGAGCTTCTACGACCTGGCGCCCACCATCGAGTTCATCGAGCGTACGGTCGATTTCGGTCGCCTCAACGGCGGCGAGCTGCGCTTCACCGTGGCGACTACCGACATCGAAAGCGGCGATGCCGTGATCTTCGACACCGGCAAGGGCGACCGGATCGAGACCGATCACATCCTGGCGAGCTGCGGCTTCCTGCCGGAATTCGCGCCGGTCGAAATCGCCGGCCGGCTGCTGGGCGATGGCGGGCTGTCGATGAATGCTCCGGTCGAGCCCGTGCTGGACGAATTGGCGGGGACCGACGGCACGCTGATCGTGGCCGACCTCTTCGCACGCGACGGAGCCCGCCCCGACGGGCTTCAGGCCGCGCTCGCGCGCAAGAACGCGATCCTGTTCGGCAATCAGACCTGGTACCGGCTCGACGCCTATCGCCGTCTGTGGGAGCGCGATATCGCCGAGGGCGGCAGCGCGCCCGCGATCCTGTATCTGAGCTACCTCCCGGTCAGAGGCGAGGCGGGGCCCGAGGCGCCTTACGATTTCTCCGTCGCCTCGGCGCGCGACCGCTGGGCCGAAGGCATTCTCGACGCCCGCGAGGCGGTGGCGCGGGCGGCCGAGGCCCGGGCCGAGCCCGGTCGTCCCCTGGCCGTCCGTCGGTCCGGGCCGCGGCCCACCGCGGCCGCGATCCCGGCCGCCTCGACACTGGCGGCCTGACGGCCATCGAGTTCCGGCTCCAGGCCGGCACGTCCAGACCCTTCTGCACTCACATAGGAGAGACCCGATGAAGGCCCTCACCTGGCACGGCAAGAGCGACATACGCTGCGAGAGCGTGCCCGATCCGAAGATCCAGCATCCGCGTGACGCGATCATCAAGGTCACCGCCTGCGCCATCTGCGGCTCCGACCTGCACATCTTCGACGGCATCATGCCCGGCATGGAAGGTGGCGACGTGATGGGGCACGAGACGATGGGCGAAGTCGTCGAGGTCGGCTCCGAAAACAAGAGCCTGAAGGTCGGCGACCGGGTGGTCGTGCCCTTCACCATCTCCTGCGGCGAGTGCTTCTTCTGCCGCAAGGGCTTCTATTCCGGCTGCGAGCGGACCAATCCCGACAAGGAGAAGGCCGAGAAGCTGTGGGGGCACTCGCCGGCGGGCCTGTTCGGCTACACCCACCTGCTGGGCGGCTATGCCGGCGGGCAGGCCGAGTATCTGCGCGTGCCCTATGCCGATGTCGGACCGATCAAGGTGCCGAACGGGTTGACCGACGAGCAGGTGCTGTTCCTCTCCGACATCTTTCCCACCGGCTACATGGCGGCGGATTTCTGCAACATCCAGCCCGAGGACACGATCGCCGTCTGGGGCTGCGGCCCGGTCGGCCAATTCGCCATCAAGAGCGCCTTCCTGCTGGGGGCGGCGCGAGTCATCGCCATCGACACGGTGCCCGAACGGCTGGCGCTGGCCGCGGCGTCCGGCGCCATCACCATCGATTTCATGAAGGACGATGTGTACGACCGCATCCAGGACCTGACCCATGGCCGCGGCGCCGATGCCTGCATCGATGCCGTGGGCACCGAACCGAGGACCGGCGCCAGCTTCGATTCGGTGATCGATCGCGTGAAGGTCGCGACCTTCATGGGAACGGATCGTCCGCATGTGCTGCGCCAGGCGATCCAGAGCTGTCGCAACTTCGGCACCGTCTCGATCGTCGGCGTCTATGGCGGCCTGCTCGACAACATCCCGATGGGGTCCGCGATCAACCGCGGCCTCACCTTCCGCATGGCCCAGACGCCGGTGCAGCATTACCTGCCGAAGCTTCTGGAGCGGGTCGAACGCGGCGAGATCGACCCGTCCTTCGTCATCACGCACACCGCCAGCCTCGAGGACGGACCGGAACTCTACAAGACGTTCCGCGACAAGAAGGATGGCTGCATCAAGGTGGTACTCAAGCCATGAACACGACGATCCATAACGACACGGCGGTCGCACCGAAGGACCGCAATCGTGCGGCGCGTCCCCTTGCCATCGTGACCGGTGCCTCTTCCGGCATCGGCTTCGAACTGGCGAAGCGGTGCGTAGCGGAAGGTTTCGACCTGGTGGTTGCCGCGGACGATCCGCGCATAGAGGAAGCGTCCCGCACCCTCGCCCAGACGGGCGGAAGCGTGCAGGCGGTACAGGTCGACCTGGCCACGCCCGAGGGCGTCGATCGTCTGCTCGCGGCGGTGAAGGACCGCCCGGTCGACGCGCTGCTGGCCAATGCGGGACATGGGCTGGGCAGGGCGTTCCTCGAGCAGGACTGGGACGAGATCAGGCACGTCATCGATACCAACGTGACCGGGACCGTCTATCTGCTGCACAGGGTCGGCCGCGAGATGGCGGGCCGTGGACATGGCCGCATCCTGATCACCGGCTCGATCGCCGGCTTCATGCCGGGCACCTATCAGGCCGTGTACAACGCCACGAAGGCGTTCGTCGACATGTTCTCCTACGCGCTGCGGGCGGAGGTGCAGGGCCGTGGCGTGACGGTGACCTGCCTGATGCCCGGCCCCACCGAGACCGACTTCTTCGAGCGCGCCGATCTCATGGACACCAAGGTCGGACAGGACAAGAAGGACGATCCGGCCGAGGTGGCGGAGAACGGCTTCAAGGCCATGATGGCCGGGGAGAGCGGCGTGGTCAGCGGCTGGCAGAACAAGCTGCAGGTCGCGCTGGCCAAGATCCTGCCCGAGACGGTGATGGCCGGCCAGCATGCCAAGCAGGCGGCCCCGGGCACGGGCGACAAGGCGTAGAAGAAGAGAAAGGCCCCGGTGGCAAATGCCAGCGGGGCCTTTTGACTACTTCCTGAGGTCTTCGGCCATCTTCAGATGCATCTGGAGATGGGGAAGGGTCTTGGCCGCAAAGGCCTTCAGTTCCGGATTCTCGCCGCCATTGGCATAGCGCTCGAACAGCGAGACGGCATCCTTGTGGGCCGCCACCTGCATGTCGTCATACTCCTTGGCGAAGCTGGCGCCGGAGGTGTTCTTCAGCTTGTCGATCTTGGACTTGTGGGCCGCGTCCATCTCCATCGGCAGGGTGGCCTTGACCTTGCCGCCGCTCACCAGGGCCTTCAGCTCGGCCGAGGTCTCGGTGTGATCCTTGATCATCTTCTCGGCGAAGGCCTTGGTCTTGCCGTCGGTCCGGGCGGCCGCGAGCTTGCTCGACTCGATCTCGGCCATGTCGCTGATCGCGGCCTGTGTCACGAAGTCCTGGGTCGAGGGCGCAATGCCGAGCGTCGAGTTCACGCCGGTACGTTCGGGAACGGACGGCTTGGGCTGCGCCGAACCGGTGGTCGCCGCTCCGGCCACGAGAAGCGCCACCGCGACACCGCCTAGAATCATCCTGGTCATTCCACTCTCCATTGGTTGAGGGCTGGGTGCGAACGAGACCCACCGGGGGCGGTTGCGCTGCGCCGTGGCTGCGGCATCGAGCTTTGCGGGCATCCCGAAGCTCTCGGACCCGTTGCCGCGCATGGCAGGCCAGCGCGACTTTCTCATCCATCTCCTCACCGAAGCGGCGGAGATCGAGCACAATCTTCTCTGCTCCTATCTCTATGCGGCGTTCAGCCTGAAAGCGGCCGACACCCCCGGCCTCAGTGCCGCGGAAGGCAAGACCGTGGGAGGCTGGCGGAAGGCGATCCTCGGGGTGGCGATCGAGGAGATGGGACATCTCGCGCTGGTCAACAACCTGCTGGTGGCGGTCGGCGGCGCCCCGCATTTCGACCGGCCGAACCTGCCCGTCCCGCCCGGCTATCATCCCGCCAGCTTCGTCATCCGGTTGGCCCCTTTCTCCCGAGAGACGCTGGACCATTTCGTGTTCCTCGAGCGTCCCGCGCAGGCGAAGGTCGCGGACGGCGGCGGCCCCTATCGGCACGAAGGTCCGGGCCGCCGCCGCACGCCCGGCCAGCTGGTGCCTTCCACGCCCGACTATGAAACGATCGGGGCGTTCTACGAGGAAATTCGTGCCGCGCTTCTGGTCTTCGGCGAGGCCTGTGGCGAGGATGCGTTCGTCGCCCGCTCCGCCGACTATCAGCTCTCGCCCGAAGACGTAGAACTCTCCGGCCTGCGGGTCATTCGCACGATGGAGGATGCCTTCCAGGCGCTGGATGCGATCGTCGAACAGGGTGAAGGGTCGTCGTGCGAGAAGGACGATTGCCACTTCGCGCGCTTCTTGGGGATTCGCCGGGAATGGGACGAGGCCCTGGCAGCCAACCCGGCCTTCAGGCCGTATCACGAGGCCGCGCTCGATCCGGTGATGCGCCAGCCGGCGACGGGGGTGGAGCGGGTCTGGGTGACCGAGCCTACGGCCGCCCGATTGCTCGATCTCGGCAACGCCCTCTATGGCCTCACGCTCACGCTTCTCGAGCATGCCTACCGGCCGGGGCTGGATCGCCGCCGGCTGGTCGAGGGCGCGCTGGGGCTGATGCATGCCCTGTCCGGGATCGGATCGGCCCTCGTCCGCCTGCCGGCGGGGCCCGGTGCCGGCGTCAATGCCGGGCTGACCTTCGCCGTCCCGCGCAACCTGCACTTCCTGCCGGCCGAGCGTGCGGCCGAGTTCCTCAGCGAGAGGATTGCCTGCCTTCATGAGGCGGCAGCCGCGATCGCGCCAGACGCGGTGCCGGCGATCGAGCGCGTGAGACGGCTGTTCGAACGACCGTCGCGCTAGTGAGCGGCCGCCTTCTCGCGGCGGCGCAGGGACCAGTTGCTCTGAATGCGGATCTCCGGATTCGGGACGGTCCAGCAGGCGCCGCCCTCGTCGAGAAACACCACCCAAAGGAGATGGGACTCGGGCCCGTAGTCGATCACGAAGTGGGCGAGGCCGGGCCCCTTCGGGGTTTCCAGCGGGAGCGGCGGATCGAGTTGAGTGATCATCCGCTCCCAACGGATTGTGCCGATCGGGGTTGCCACAATGACGTCACGTCTCCGCGACCGGGCCGTCCGTCACTCGAACCCGAAGCGTACCGACTTCGTCGAAGCATCGTCCATCGCCTGCACGACCCGCTGGAACGAGCGCTCGGCCGCGGTGCTTCTCTGCGGCGTGCGCGTGGGCTGCAGCACGAACAGCAGCATCGATCGCGCCGTCACGTCGTAAACCTGGCCAAAGTCGCGCAGCGCCAGCGGCTCGCCGTCGGGATCGCTGGTGTCGATCAGTCTGACCCAGCGGCTGCCGCCCACCGCTTCGGGCAGGGTGAAGGGCACCGTGTCGGCGTGCGAGTTCATCAGGATCAGCAGGGTCGAGTCCGAACCGACGCGCCGGATACCGGTCTCCTGCGCACGGCCGTCGAGCAGCACGCCGAGGCAGCGGGCGTTACCGTCGTTCCAGTTCTCCTCCGTCATCTCCACGCCGGCCGGGGTCAGCCAGCTCACATCCTTGACGCCCAGCTCCTCGTCGTAGGCGCCGGTGAGGAAGCGGCCGCGCCGCAGCATCGGCAACGCGTGGCGGATCATGATCAGCTTGCGCACGAACTCGGCGAGGTCGCGCTCCGCCGGGCCGATGCCTTCCCAGTCCACCCAGGAAATCTCATTGTCCTGGCAGTAGCTGTTGTTGTTGCCCTTCTGGCTGCGGCCGAACTCGTCGCCGCCCAGCAGCATCGGTGTGCCGCGCGACAGGATCAGGGTCGTCAGCATGTTGCGCATCTGGCGCAGGCGCGTGTCGAGGATGTCGCGGTCCTCGGTCGGCCCCTCGGCGCCGTAGTTGTTCGACAGATTGTGCGAGTGGCCGTCCTTGTTGTCCTCGCCATTGGCCTCGTTGTGCTTGTCGTTGTAGGCGACGAGATCGCCCAGCGTGAAGCCGTCATGGGCGGTGATGAAGTTGACCGAGGCCCACGGCTTGCGCCCGCGCTTGGCGAACAGGTCCGCCGAGGCCGTCAGTCGCGCCGCGAGTGACGGCAGCTTGCCTTCGTCGCCGCGCCAATAGGCACGCACCGTGTCGCGGAAGGCATCGTTCCATTCCGCCCAGCCCGGCGAGAAGCGGCCAACCTGGTAGCCGCCGGGGCCCATGTCCCACGGCTCGGCGATCAGCTTGACCTCGGACAGGACGGGGTCCTGGCGGCAGGCGTCGAGGAAGCGTCCTTCCTCCTCGAACCCGTGCGGCTCGCGGCCGAGGATCGTCGCCAGGTCGAAGCGGAAACCGTCGATCCTCATGTCGGTCGCCCAGTAGCGCAGGCTATCCATCACGAGCTGCAGCACCCGCGAATTGCTGAGGTTGACGGTGTTCCCGGTGCCGGTGTCGTTGATGTAGTAGCGGCGGTCCGGCGCCAGTCGATAGTAGGAGGCGTTGTCGATGCCCTTGAAGCAGAGCGTCGGCCCGAGCTGGTTGCCTTCGGCGGTGTGATTGTAGACCACGTCGAGGATGACCTCGAGGCCGGCGGCGTGGAGGTGCGCCACCATCTCCTTGAACTCGGCGAAGGCGAAGTCGGGATTGGCGGCGTAGCGGCGCGCCGGCGCGAAGAACCCGATCGTGTTGTAGCCCCAGTAGTTCTTGAGGCCCTTCTCGAGCAGGTAGCTGTCGTCGACGAAGGTGTGGACCGGCAGCAGCTCGACCGCACTGACGCCGAGCGAGGACAGGTAGCTGGTGATCTCGGCCGAGGCCAGGCCGGCATAGGTGCCGCGCAACGGCTCCGCCACGGCAGGATGCATCTTCGTGAAGCCACGGACATGCGCCTCGTAGACGATCGTGTTCTCCCACGAGGTGCGACGCTGCGGCGCCCGGCCCCAGCTGAAGGCCGGGTCGATCACGCAGCTGCGGTAGGTGAAGGGCGCCGAGTCGCGATCGTCGAAGGTGAGATCGTCGCCGCTCTCCATCCGGTAGCCGAACAGCGCCGGATTCCAGGTGAGCTTGCCGATCACCTGTTTGGCATACGGGTCGAGCAGCAGCTTGTTGGGGTTGAACCGGTGCCCGGCCGCCGGCTCGTAGGGGCCGTGGACGCGATAGCCGTAGACGGTGCCGGGCCGGGCATCGGGCAGATAGCCGTGCCAGACCTCGTCGGTGTACTCCGGCAGGACGATCCGGTCGGTCTCGCGCTCGCCGCTCGCATCGAACAGGCAGAGCTCGACCTTGGTGGCATGGGCGGAGAACAGCGCGAAATTGACGCCGAGCCCGTCCCAGGTGGCGCCCAACGGGTAGGGGAGACCCTCGCTCAGCCGGACGGGGCTCATGCTTCGGAATCCCGGGCGGCAGCGAACGCGGCACCCGGCGCGCGGATGGCAAAGACGATGGTGGAAATG
>Ga0075012_10006080_pt1 | contig 10975 bp, 10 predicted proteins | sample All_14_2_FD_71474 | JGI IMG/M metagenome (GOLD analysis project Ga0075012, IMG submission 71474) | Freshwater microbial communities in response to fracking from Pennsylvania, USA - Allegheny Zone_MetaG_DW_15 | ecosystem: Environmental > Aquatic > Deep subsurface > Groundwater > Drilled...
GAATTTGACCTGAAGGCACGCATGTTTCAGCGCCAGTTTTACCGTGGTGCAACACCGCTGAAACGGGACAGTGCCGACCGCCTGAACTTCCCCAACCAGCTACTCGACTGGGCCCTCATCACCGAGGGCGGTGGCGATGTGGTGCTGGCTGCGGTGAACGACAAGGTCGAAATCTGGGCCGCCGCCGAGTACGACAAACAACTGAACGGCGAACTCGACATGGCGCAACTTGCACAGACCGTAATGGCAGCAGACAAAGGGGTTGCAAAACCAACTTAAACGACTGTTATGGCCTACCACATTCCCATTCTCGCCCAAGAAAGCATCGAAGCGCTTGCCATCAAAAAAGATGGTGTTTACCTCGATGCGACCTTCGGCGGTGGTGGCCATAGTCGGTTGATATTGAATGAGTTAGGTGAAAAGGGACGACTTTTCGCATTCGACCAGGACGATGATTCGCTCCGCAATTTGATTGACGACGAGCGCTTCACCTTCAACCACCACAATTTCCGCTTCGTGAAGCAATTTCTAAGGCTTCACGGGGTGAAACAAGTGGACGGTATCCTGGCCGATTTGGGCGTCAGTTCCCACCAACTCGACGAGGCCGAACGTGGCTTCTCGTTCCGTTTCGACGCTGACCTCGACATGCGGATGAACCGCTCGGAGGAGGTCACAGCGGCAACGGTTTTGAAAACTTATTCAGCAGAAGGACTGCAAACGGTTTTTGGCGAATACGGAGAGGTGCGGAATGCAAAGACGCTGGCGCAAGAAATCGTGAAGCAGCGGGAGCACCGCCCCATCCGCACCATCGGCGATTTGCTTGGCATTATCGAACCGCTGGTCAGGGGACCGAAGAACCGCTACCTGGCGCAGGTTTTCCAAGCGCTGCGCATCGAGGTCAACGACGAGATGGGCGCTTTGCAAGAGTTCTTGGGAGCGACGCTCGACATCCTCAAACCCGGCGGCAGGCTGGTGGTCATCAGTTTCCACAGCCTCGAAGACCGTATGGTGAAGAACCTGCTGAAAACCGGCAATGTGGAAGGCGAAGTACAAAGCGACTTCTACGGCAAAATTGAAAGACCTTTTGAACAGGTAAATAAAGGTGTAATCACTCCTACGGAAGAAGAAATGGCTAAAAACGGTAGGGCAAGGAGTGCGAAGATGAGAGTAGGGTTTAGGAAATGATGAATTATGAATGATAAATGATGAAAAAAGCCCGGTGGCATACATCATTCGACCATTTATCTTTCATCGTTAATTAAAGGCAAGTTACTGATGGCACAACAGAAAAAATCACTCGGGAGCTATTTGGAATTAGGGAACTTAGGTGCTTCCCTGATATTGAAGAACTTGCCTTTTGTGTTGTTCCTGAGTTTTCTCACCATCATCTACATCGCCAACGCACACTTCGCTGAAAAGCAGGTGCGTGAAATCCAAACGCTGCAAAACGAAGTAAAAGAGCTTAAACGTCAATACAATTCTTTGAAATCCGAGACCATGTACAAAAGCCGTTTGGCCCAGGTCGGCAACGATGTTGAATCGCTCGGCCTCCGCAAAACGGCTGGAAACGTGTACCGGATAGTGGAAGATTAAACAAACAGCATTTTAATGATAAATGGTGAATGATAAATGGTGAATTCAGGCATGGCTTAATTAATCATTAATCATTTATCATTCATCATTTTTGTAGAGAAATGGCTTTCAACGTCAAGAACGAAGTCCTGATTAGGATTTACCTCGTGCTCGCAGTGATTGTGCTGGTGGCAGTCGCCATTTTTACACAAGCTGTGAAAATCAGCGTCATTGAAGGGGAAAAATGGCGCAGCAAGGGGCAGGCACTCTACATCAAGGAAGTTCCGATGGAAGCCGAGCGTGGCAATATCATCACCGAAGATGGCAGCATGTTGGCCACTTCAATGCCGTTCTTTGACATCCATTGGGACCCAAATTCCAAGTCCATTGATACTACGTTTTGGTCATCCAAATCATTCGATAGCCTAGCTTACTACTTGGCCACTTACGTGAACCCAAGCATGACGCCGGGCGCCATGAAGGAGTATTTGTGGCAACAAAAATCCACGGGTAAAAGCTACGTCGAAATCTTGGAGAACGCCACGATGGAGCAAAAGGAGCGTATAGCCAGTTTCCCGCTGTTTAACCGTGGCCAATTCAAAGGCGGTTTGATTGTGGTGCAAAAATACAACCGGGAGCGCCCGTTCCGACTCTTGGCGAACCGTACCATCGGCTATGTGCAGGGCGATTCCGTCAAGGTGGGTATCGAGGGCGCTTTCAATGATGTGCTGCAAGGGGAAGAAGGTACGCAGCTCATGTACCGGGTCGGTGGCGGCATGTGGATTCCGCTGGAAAACCTGGCCAAGATAGAGCCAAAACCCGGCCAAGATATTGTGACAACCATTGATGTAAACCTCCAGGACATTACGGAGTCGGCCTTGCAAAATGCAATGGTGCAATACCAGGCAGAGAGTGGCGTGGCGATATTGATGGAAGTAAAAACCGGTGCGATTCGGGCAATAGCCAACCTCGGATGGACGAAGGATGGCCAAATCTGGGAAACTTACAACCACGCCATTGGCTCTGCTACCGAACCGGGTTCAACCTTCAAACTGGCTTCCATGTTGGCGCTTTTGGAGGACGGCTACATTGACCTCGACGACAGCATTGACCTTGAGCAAGGTGTGACCATCTACCACGATTCCGAATTGAAGGATGCGAAGGAACACCACTATAATAACGTGACGGCTAGGCAGGCTTTTGCAATGTCATCTAACGTTGGTGTTTCCCGCATGGTTTACAACGCCTACGGCGAAAAGAACAAGGCTGACAAGTACATTCAACACCTGCACGATTTCTTCCTCGATCAGCCATCGGGTATCGAAGTCGGTGGCGAAGTGGAGCCGTACATCAAGCGGGCCTACAACGAAGAGGATGGTTGGAGCGGCACGACCCTGCCCTGGATGTCCATCGGCTATGAATTGACCATTACGCCCCTGCAATTGCTGGCGTTTTACAATGCCGTTGCCAACGATGGGGTGTATGTGAAGCCTTATTTGGCAAAGGAAATCCAGCAGTATGGAGTGACCTTAAAAAAATTCCCCATCACGGAAGTGAAGGGCCGCATTGCCTCCAAAAAAGCCATCCGGCAAGCGCAAGAACTGCTCACCAGCGTGGTGGACAGCACTTGGGGCACTGCCTACAAAAAAGGCCGCAACGACGCTTTCACTTTTGCTGGCAAAACTGGCACGGCCCAGTTGAACTACCAAAAACTGAACGAAAAAACCAAAGTTGGCGGCTACCAAGCGAGCTTCGCCGGGTACTTCCCAGCAAAGAACCCTGTTTACTCCTGCATCGTGCTCATCAGCAAACCGAAAGCAGGGGTGTACGGTGGGGTAGTGGCGCTGCCAGTTTTCGAAGAAATTGCTGCGAAGGCCATCGCCACCCGCTCAGAGCTTTTCCCTGTGCTGAACAGCGGCGACAAGATCGCACTCGAAAGCAGCCAACTGCCAGATAAAGATGCTGGCTTAAGGACTGATATTCAGTACGTTATGAGTGAATTAGGCTTGGATTATTTTAATAAATCCAAAGGCGATTGGGCATCCCTGCGCAGTGCAGCGCCCGATTCGCTGAAATTGATGAACCGTCCGGTGGAGGATAAAAAAGTGCCGAACGTCATCGGCATGGGCCTCCGGGACGCCCTTTTTATACTGGAAAACAAAGGTTTGAAAGTGCAGTTCGGCGGCGGCTACGGCAAGGTGGTGACGCAATCCATCACGCCGGGCACACGGGCTGCGGGGCAGACGGTTTGGTTGAGGTTGGGGTGAGTTTTTATCAAAAATTTAAAGCCATTATGCGATATTCATTATTATTCTTTACCATAGCCTGCGTATTTATTGGTGGGTGTTTTGGTTTAGTTCGTGACGATGGAGTAATGAATTGGGATAATAAAACTGTGGCCAAAACTTTAAGCTTTGAAACAAGAAACCAGGCGTTGTCTAAAAAAATAACCGAAAAAATAGTCAATGACCTAGGTACCCCTGATACAACTATTTATACTGCGTCAAATAACAAAAACCCTATTTATCACTGGAAGTCGTTGAAGAAAATGGAGTGGTATGAAGGAAATATTGAAGTTAGAATGATGACTGGAGATTATTATAAACTTGCTGGAGAAGGTAACTTAAAATACCAATTTTCTTCAATTAGCATAGGGTTGAAAAATGATAAACAAGAAGATTTAATACTAACCAATGAAGTTGTGAAGAAAAATATTAAAGCCTATTTGAAAAATTTGATTGAAGATTCAAAAAAAGAGTTGAACAATAATTAATTGAAAACACTCACTAAAATACTAACCACCAGCGAAATAAAATCCCTCCTCGGCTCAACGGACCAGGAGATAACCGCCTTGACATTGGACAGCCGCAAGGCAGCACCCGGCACCCTCTTCGCCGCCCTACGAGGCACGGCGACCGACGGCCACGCTTTCATCGGCAAGGCCATCGAGAACGGAGCGACGGCGGTGCTTTGCGAAGAACTGCCAACGGAAAGGCACGACCACATAACCTACGTGCAGGTGACGGACAGCGCCGAGGCTTTCGGAAGGATTGCCTCGGAATTTTACGACCGCCCATCGGAAAAACTCAAGCTCGTCGGCGTGACCGGAACGAACGGGAAAACGACCACGGCGACGCTGCTCTACGACCTTTTTACACAATTGGGCTATAAAGTTGGCCTGATTTCGACGATTGAAAATAAAGTGAACAAACGCAGTGTGCACTCCACCCACACGACACCGGATGCAGGAGCCATCAATTTACTGATACAACAAATGGTGGAGGCAGGCTGCGATTTCGCCTTTATGGAGGTCAGCTCCCATGCTGCCGTCCAAAGGCGAATCGCCGGTCTTTTTTTTGCGGGAGGTATGTTCACAAACATTACGCACGACCACTTGGACTATCATGGCACCTTCAAAGCCTACATAGATGCCAAGAAGTTGTTCTTTGACAATTTGCCCAAAAGCGCCTTCGCTCTCGTCAACACCGACGACAAGCGGGGCGAGGTGATGCTGCAAAATACGAAGGCAAAGCACCACACGTTTGCGCTGCGAAGAGCAGCGGATTTTAAAGCAAGAATACTCGAAAACAGTCTGAGCGGCCTTCACCTCGACCTCGATGGAGCGGACTTTCACGCCCGCCTCATTGGTGAGTTCAATGCCTACAACTTGCTCGGCGTTTACGGGGCGGCGGTGCTTTTGGGTCAAAACAAAGCAGAGGTGCTGCAAGCCCTCAGCAACTTGCGGGCCGCCGATGGTCGCTTCGACCAAGTGGTGAGCAAGGAGCGCAACCTCATCGGCATCGTGGACTACGCCCACACGCCCGATGCGCTGGAAAAAGTGCTTTCGACGATTGACCAGCTCCGCAAAGGCGGCGGTCGAATCATCACAGTCTGCGGTGCTGGCGGCGACAGAGACCGCACCAAGCGCCCGCTCATGGCCAAAGTCGCCTGCGATTACAGCGACCAGGTCATCCTGACCAGCGACAACCCCCGCTCCGAGGAGCCGGAGGCGATTCTGGCGGAGATGGAGGTGGGCGTCCCCATCGTTGCGAAGCGAAAAGCCCTGACCATCACCGACCGCAGGCAGGCCATCAAAGCGGCTTGCCAAATGGCGCAGTCGGGCGATGTAATACTGGTAGCGGGCAAAGGCCACGAGAAGTACCAGGAAATCAAGGGCGTGAAGTACGATTTTGATGATAAAAAAGAGCTAAGCGAAGCGCTTGGCCTAGTATAAAAAACACTAACGAACAACCACGAAAGGGGAGTGACAGCGGGCCAAATGAAGCCTGAAGCCACAAACCTGAGACCGAACCATGTTATACCAGCTTTTCCAATGGCTTGACAAAACTTACGACCTGCCCGGGGCGGGGTTGTGGCAATTCACCACATTCCGTGCGGGCATTGGGCTGGTTATTTCGCTGATTATCAGCATGTTGTTCGGGGGGCGCATCATCAATTTTTTGCGGAGCCTGCAAATTGGTGAAACCGTCCGTGACCTTGGGTTGGAAGGTCAATTGTCAAAAAAAGGGACGCCTACAATGGGCGGCGTTATCATCATCATGGGCATCGTCATTCCGGTGTTGCTCGTGGCAGACTTGAAAAACGTGTACGTGCTCATCATGCTCTTGGTGACGACTTGGATGGCCATCATCGGCTTCATGGACGACTACATCAAAGTCTTCAAGAAGAACAAAGAGGGCCTGAGTGCCAAGTCCAAACTGTTTGGCCAAGTAGGCTGCGGCCTCATTGTCGCCATCATGATGATTAACAGCGATGAAATCAGCGTGCGGCTGCCAACGAAGGTGGGTGACGAAATGGGCTACGAGCGGGTGAGCATCAAGTACAACGTGTCGAATGCACGTGACACGACGGAAGTGGCCCACTACAAAGCGTACATCACGAACGTGCCTTTTTTCAAGGAAAACCAACTGGATTATGCAAAATGGTTGCCACTCGAAAGAGAGCAGGCAATGAAATACATCTGGATTGTGTTCGTACCGCTGGTGATTCTCATCATCACTGCCGTATCGAACGCCGCCAATTTGACAGACGGACTGGACGGTCTAGCAACGGGTGTCAGTAGCGTGGTGGCTACCTCATTGGGGGTGTTCGCTTTCGTGAGCGGCAACGTGGTTTTGGCCAGCTACCTCAACGTGTTCTATCTGCCCGGCACAGGCGAACTGGTGATTTTCGCCGCTTGCATGTTGGGTGCCTGCACCGGGTTTTTATGGTACAATTCGTACCCGGCACAGGTTTTCATGGGCGACACGGGCAGTTTGACTTTGGGCGGAATCATCGCAGCGATGGCCTTGTTGCTCCGCAAAGAACTCATCATCCCCATCATGTGCGGGGTGTTCCTAGCGGAAAACTTGTCGGTAATGATTCAGGTGGCGTATTTCAAATATACCAAGCGGAAGTACGGCGAGGGCCGAAGGGTCTTCTTGATGTCGCCGCTGCACCACCATTTCCAGAAGAAGGGAATGCCAGAGGCTAAGATTGTAACGAGGTTCTGGATAGTGAGCATTTTGCTGGCGGTGTTGACGATTTTGACGTTGAAAGTGAGGTGAAGCTATCGGTTGAAAATTGATGAAAAAGAATTGACCTGTTCAAATAGAAGCAAGTATCAATTTCGTGGCATCACGAAATTGATAGGTTAAAACCAGAACATTCATGATTTTAATTAAAACAAAATCAATGAATTATGAAAAAAGAACTTATTGCAGAGCTATTTGAAAAGTTTGAAAGTGCTTGTTACAACTACGAAAATGTCGAATGTTGGAGCGCACGAGAGCTGATGGAAATTCTTGGTTATTTGAGATGGGAAAACTTTAAAAATGCCCTAGAAAAAGCCAAAACTGCTTGCGAGAAAGCAGGGGAAAAAACGACAAGCCACTTCGCAGATGTCACCAAAACGGTTGATATGGCGAAATGCGCTAAACGAAAAGTGGAGGACATGGCGCTAACCCGCTACGCCTGCTATCTCGTTGCCCAAAACAGCGACCCTTCGAAACCAGAAGTCGCATTCGCACAAACCTATTTTGCTGTCCAAACGAGGAAGCAAGAATTGATTGAAAAACGGTTGCTCGATGTTGAGCGAGTATCTGCGAGGGAGAAACTTTCCCAATCTGAAAAGAAACTGTCTCAAATAATTTACGAGCGGGCAGTTGATGAAAAAGGATTTGCCCTGATTCGCTCGAAAGGTGATATGGCCTTGTTTGGTGGCTATTCCACTTCAGAAATGAAACAGAAACTGGGCGTTCCAGAAAGCAAGCCATTGGCCGATTTTCTGCCTTCTTTGACCATAAAGGCAAAGGATTTTGCCACAGAATTGACCAGCCACAATGTGATGGAGAAGGATTTGAAAGGTCAGAACCAAATCACGAAAGAACATGTGGAAAATAATACGGCGGTAAGGAGATGCTGGTTCAACGTGGGATAAAACCCGAAGCATTGTCACCCGCTGAAGATGTGAATAAAGTGAAGCGGAGGCTGGCAACCGAGGAGAAAAGTTTGCCGAAAGCGGCAGATAAAATTAAGAAAACTTAACCGATGGAAAAGCAAACTAAAGCAAAACATAGTGAGGCTTTCATAAGAGAAACGCTTGAAATAGAACGCATTGCAAACCAAGCAGTTATGCAAGCCAAAGCCGAAAACAAACGCCTCGGCATCCCCGAATTTTTCTCCAAAAACGGCGTGATTTATTACGTCTTGGAGAACGGAGACCTGACCACCGAACGACCAGCGATTTTGAACAAAAGGTAGACCCGAAAACGGCAGGTTTTAACCAAAACAAACACGAACAAACAATGAAAATTGCCATCCTAGGAGGCGGAGAAAGCGGCACTGGTGCGGCGCTCCTTGCGAAGCACCTCGGTCATGAGGTCTTCCTCTCGGACGGTGGCATTTTGAAGGACAATTACAAGGCAGAACTTCTAGATAAAGGCATTCCATACGAGGAAGGCAAACACACTTGGACAAGCATTTTTGAGGCTGATGAAATCATCAAAAGCCCCGGCATTCCTGACGACCTCCCCCCACTTTTGGACTTCCGTCGCCAGGGCAAGTCGGTGATTTCTGAAATTGAATTTGCGGGCCGTCACACGGCGGCAACCATTATTGGCATTACGGGGAGTAACGGGAAAACTACCACCACACGTTTGACTTTTCACCTGCTGAAAACAGCAGGTTTCAACGTCGCCATCGGCGGCAACGTGGGCTTGAGTTTCGCCCGGAACATCATCGAGAACAAGTACGACCACTACGTGCTGGAGCTGAGCAGTTTCCAGTTGGACGGCATCGTGACCTTCCGACCGCAGATCGCCATTTTGCTCAACATCACACCTGACCACTTGGACAGGTACGAGTACAAAATGGAGAACTACGTGCGCTCGAAGTTCCGCATTGCCATGAACCAACTGCCGGAAGATTTGCTCATAACCAACGCTGACGACAAAGAAGTTCAAAACTACCTGAAATCCAACGAGTTAGCACCACGGAGGATTGAAATACCGACCCATTTCGACAACACCAAAAAGTTGGTGGCCGCAGGTTCGGAATACGATATGACCAATTGCAGGCTGAAAGGCCCGCACAATTTTTTCAACGCAAGCTGCGCCATCCATGCCGCAAAGGCGGTCGGGGTGAGCGACGAGGCGATACAAGAAGGGTTGAACACCTTCGTCAACGACCCGCACCGCTTGGAGTTTGTCGCTGAAATCAACGGTGTCGAGTACATCAACGACAGCAAGGCGACCAATGTGGACTCGGTTTTTTACGCCCTGCAAGCGATGGAAAAACCTGTGGTTTGGATAGCGGGCGGCACCGACAAGGGCAATGATTACAGCCCCATCGAAGACCTCGTCCGGCAGAAAGTCAAAGCACTCATCTGCCTCGGCGTTGACAACGAAAAACTCATCGGCGTTTTTTCGCCCATTTTGAAAAATATCGAAGAAGCCCGCAGCGCAAAGGAAGCGGTCGAGCGAGCCACCATCTACGCCGAAAGCGGTGATGTGGTGCTGCTCAGCCCAGCCTGTGCGAGCTTCGATTTGTTCAAGAATTACATGGACAGGGGCGACCAATTCAAAGCCACTGTTCGTGAAATGATGAATGAAAAATGAGGAATGATGAATCGGAAATCCGAGAATCATCCATCACCCAAATTCATCTTAATCATTAATCATTAAAGCATCGTGAATTTCGGAGCAAGAATTTACGCAGAATTAAGGGGTGACCGGGTCATCTGGATGATACTGGCGGTGCTGAGCATTTTCAGCATCCTGACCGTGTACAGCAGCACTGGAACCATCGCCTACAAGCTCAGCGGTGGCAACACCACGGGCTACTTGATGAAGCACATTGCGGTGCTTGGCTTTGGCTTGTTCTTGGCTTACTTAGCGTACTTGACGCCATACATGCGATTCATGCGGATGGCCCCATGGCTCTGGCTCATTGCCTTTGGCCTGCTCGTTTTCACGCTCGCTTTTGGTAAAGAAATCAACCATGCCAAGCGCTGGATTGAAATCCCATTTATCAACTTGACATTCCAGACTTCCGACTTTGCTAAGATGGCACTCATACTCCTCGTGTCCCGTGAAATTACCCGTCACAAGGATTATATCAAGGACTTCAGCAAGGCGTTCATGCCCATCATCCTGCCGATAATTATCATCTGCGGGTTGATTGCGCCCGCCGATTTGAGCACAGCCATTGTGCTGTTTGTGACTTGCTTCGCAATGATGTTCATTGGCCGGGTTGACTTCAAGTTCATGGCACTGCTGGTCTTGCTGGCCATCGTCGCATTTGCATTTTTATTGGTAATCCACAAATTCGCCCCACATGCCGTCAGGGTGGATACCTGGATTACACGGGTACAGGAGTTCATGGGCAACAGCGACGGCGTTTTTCAAAACCAGCAAGCAAAAATTGCCATTGCCAATGGCGAAATTTTTGGTAGCGGGCCAGGAAACAGCATCCAGCGCAACTATCTGCCGACCCCTTACGCCGACTTTATCTTCGCTGTTTTCGCAGAAGAATATGGGCTGGTGGGCAGTTTCCTACTGTTATGCCTCTATGTCATGTTGTTTTTTCGGGTGACAAGGCTTGTCACCATCAGTGAAAAATCTTTCGGAGCAATGGTCGCAGTGGGTTTGAGCTTGAACATCGTAATTCAGGCACTGGCAAACATGGCGATTTCCGTTCACCTCGTACCAGTGGGCGGCCTTACGCTGCCGATAGTATCTTGGGGTGGAACCTCGCTGTTGTTCAACTGCCTGTTTTTTGGAATAATACTAAGTGTCAGCCGCTACATCGAGCAGGCTGCTGCGCAATCGGCAGCACTTACTTCCGCAGAACCAGCAACGGCAGACGGCAGTAAGCAAGGAAATGGGGGGCAAAGCAAAGATGG
>Ga0075012_10006081_pt1 | contig 10975 bp, 9 predicted proteins | sample All_14_2_FD_71474 | JGI IMG/M metagenome (GOLD analysis project Ga0075012, IMG submission 71474) | Freshwater microbial communities in response to fracking from Pennsylvania, USA - Allegheny Zone_MetaG_DW_15 | ecosystem: Environmental > Aquatic > Deep subsurface > Groundwater > Drilled...
GCTGTCGAGCTGATCGGCGGGCAGCCAGTCGGCAAACAGGACCTTGATGAACAGCCAGCCGATCAGTGCCATCGAGAACGGTTTGACGATCCAGTTGACGCCGAGCGTGATGGCGATGCCAGTCTTCTGGCCACCCACTTCGTACAGCGACGCGAAGTCGATCTTCATCAGCATCGGCACGATCATCGCCCAGATCAGCACGCCAATCGGCAGATTGACCCTGGCGATTTCCAGCGCGGCGATTGACTGCATCGGGCCGGGCAGCCATTGCCCCAGTGCCGTCCCCGCGACGATGCACAGCGCCACCCAAACGGTCAGCCAGCGCTCGAAAAAGCCGATGCCACGGTCCTTGGACGCGCTCATGCGGGCAAGCTCCCGGCGATCCGATCCAGCGCGCGCTTTAGCGCCTCAGGTTGTGCTGACAGCGTGGCCAGATCCAGCGCCAGAAACTGCTCGATGCAGCCGCGCAACAAGCGGTAAGCGCGCAGGAACGCGGCATCGATGTCGGCCTCGCTGCCGGTTGCGTGGGCCGGATCGTCCACGCCCCAATGGGCGCGGATGGCAGGAGCCAGATACACCGGGCAGGCTTCGCCCGCGGCGCTGGCACACACGCTGATGACGATATCCGGCGCGACCGGAAGATCGTCCCAGGACTTGCTGCGCGCGCCGGTGGTGTCGATGCCTTCGCGCGCCAACAAGGCCAGCGAACGCGGGTGCACGGTGCCGGTCGGGTGACTGCCTGCCGACACGGCGCGCCAGCCTGCGGGAGCGAGGTGATTGAAGGTGGCCTCGGCCAGAATCGAGCGGCAGGAATTGCCGGTACACAGGAACAGCACGTTCATCGTGTGGGGTTCTCCGTTTGGGGTTCTTGCGGCAAGCCGCATTGCGCGGGCTGACCGCCGCAGCATTCGGCGGTCAGAAAATCATTCAGTTCGCGAAGCCGCGACAAATCGGCCCGATAGCGCAGAAATCGCCCCTCCGTTTGCACCGTCAGCAGCGTCGCCTGGGTCAGCGCCTTGAGGTGGAACGAGAGTTGGCTCGGCGATAGGGCGATGTGCGCGAGGATGTCGGACACCACCAAGCCATCCGGCGCATGCCGGACCAGCAAGCGCAGCACATCAAGTCGCGCGCGGGAGGACAGCGCCATGAAGGCGCGCAAAGCGTGTTCGGTTTCCATGATTCAACAATACGCGAATTATTGAATTGTTGTAACCGTGAAGCGCTACGCCAATGGCTTGGCTTGATGGGGGCGTGTGGGGCGACACGGTACGCTTGGATACCCGCCTTCGCGGGTATGACGAGCAGGGGAGTGCGCAGGGTTCAGCTGTTGCGAGCATGACGAACCTGAAATGTCATGGGTTCAGCCCTCGCTGGTATGACGCCCTGGGGTGGTTGAGGTCTGCGCCCTATCTCAGGTCGTCATTCCGGACTTGATCCGGAATCCAGCATTTCGCTTGATCCGGTGCGGCCGTGGACGGCTGGCTGCCCGCCTTCGCGCGTATGCCGAAATGAGGCAGTGGCGGTTCAGTCTTGCGGGTTTGGCGAATGGCGGGTGCGGTGGGCGATCTTCACGCCACGCGCAGCAATGCGTGGCGGTCTGCCGCGTACAATCGCGGCTTCGCTTTGCGTTGCTGGCGGTCGCCGCATGAAGTATCTGGGATTGATCTGGGCGGGCTTGTTTCGCAAGAAATTGCGAACCACCTTGACACTGCTGTCGCTGATCGCGGCCTTCACCCTGCTGGGGCTGTTGCAGGCGGTCAATTCGCTGTTCTCCGGTGCTGCCGACTTCCTCGGTGTCAATCGCCTGATCACCCAGGCCAGCACCAGCTTCACCCAGCCCTTGCCGATGCGCCTGCTGCCGCAGATCGAGGCGATACCCGGTGTGGATTCGGTCAATCACTCGCAGTTTTTCGGCGGGCAGTATCAGGAAGGGCGCAACTTCTTTCCGCAGTTTGTGGTGAACCCGCAGCGCTTGCGTCGCGCCTATCCCGAGTGGGTGATGCCGGAGGACCAATGGCGCGCCTTCATTTCGACCCAGGATGGTGCGATCGCGGGCAAGAACATCGCCGAGCGCAACGGTTGGAAGGTCGGCGACATCATTCCGCTCAACAGTTTCATCTGGACCCGCACCGACGGCTCGCGCCTCTGGGAATGGCGTTTGGTCGGCATCTTCGATGGTCGCGATCAGGAGTGGTCCGAGCGCGCCAACCTGATGTATCTGAATTTTGGACAGTTCGATGAGGGTCGCGTGGCCGCGGCGCGCGGTCTGGCCGGCGTGTTCGTGGTCCGCGTGAAGGACCCGCAGCAGTCGGAGCAGATTGCCGCGACCATCGATGCCAAGTTCGAGAACTCGTCCGACGAAACCAAGACGCAGAGCGAGCAGGAGTTCCAGTTGGGCTTCGTGCGCCAGTTGGGCGACATCGGTTTGATCGTCAACCTGATCACCGGCGCGGTGTTCTTTTCGATCCTGTTCTTGACTGGGGTGTCGATGTCGCAGGCGGTGCGTGAGCGCATCCCCGAACTGGCGGTGCTCAAGTGCCTCGGCTTCACCGATCACAAGGTCATGTGGCTGGTGCTCGCCGAAGCCTTCGCCCTGTGTGCGTTGGGCGCCTTGCTCGGGATGTTGTTCGCCAGCGTGGTCGCCGGTGCGCTGCCGCCGGACTTCCCGCTTCGCACGGACGGATTTGTCTGGGCTGTCGCTGGCGTCAGCGTGCTGTTCCTGACCCTGGCGGTGGGCCTTCCGCCCGCGATGACGGCGCGGCGTTTGAAGATTGTCGATGCGCTCGCGGGCCGTGGTGCGGAGTCCGCGTTCGAGCGCGGACTGCGTGCGGGCTTGGATGCGCTGTTCCGTCGCCGTGATGCCATCGAAGCCGAGGAGGCCAGCACATGAGTCGCCTGACCCAGGTACGCGAGATCGTGCTGATGAATCTGCGCTCGATTCCGGATCGTCTGGCGGCGTCGCTGGTGATCGTGGTGGGCATCGCCGGGGTGGTCGGTGTGATGGTGGCGCTGTTGTCGATGTCCTCCGGTCTGGAGCAGACCTTGGGCGGCACCGGGCGCGATGATCAGGTCGTCATCACACGCGGCGGCACGCAGGGCGAACTGGCGAGTTTTCTGGCGATTGGTTCGGCCACCCTGATCAAACAAGACCCCGGCATTGCGCGGGGTGCCGATGGCTTGCCCGCCGCCAGCGGCGAAACCATCGTGATCACCGAGGTGCCGCGTCCGGGGCAACGCTCCGGCGCAAATGTCAGCTTGCGTGGCATCGAGCCCAGTGGCTTTGCCCTGCGCGAAGGCTTCCGCATCACGGCGGGGCGTCGATTCCGTCCGGGCGTGCTGGAGCTGATCGTTGGCAAGGGCGCCGTCGAACAGTTTGCCGGGCTGGAGATCGGCAAGACCCTGCGCTTTCGTGGCGCGAGCTGGACCATCGTCGGGCATTTCGAAAGTGGCGGCGCGTATGACTCGGAGTTGTGGAGCGACCGCGAGACCGTGCAGGGCGCTTTCGCGCGTGCCGGGGTGTCCTCGGTGCTGGCGCAACTGCGTTCGATGGACGCCTTCGACGGCGTGAAAACGCGCCTGACCACCGATCCGCAACTCGATGTGGACGTGCGCCGACAGCGCGATTTCTTCAGCGGACAGAGCGGCAACCTGACCACGATCATCGGCAGTCTCGCCGGAATCGTCGCGACCATCATGGCCTTCGGTGCCACCTTCGGCGCGCTCAACACGATGTATTCGGCGGTTTCCGCGCGCACCCAGGAAATCGGCACGCTGCGGGCGCTGGGTTTTGGCGCCTTGCCGGTGATCGCCTCGGTGATGGCGGAAGCGCTGTTGCTGTCGCTTGCCGGCGGCGTATTGGGCGCAGCGATTGCCTACCTGCTGTTCAATGGCTACGCCGTGTCGACGCTCGGTGGCAGCTTCACCCAGATCGCGTTCCAGTTTGCCGTCACGCCGGGACTGGTCGCGCTGGGCGTCAGCCTGGCCCTGCTGATCGGCTTTGTCGGCGGCCTTGCGCCCGCCATTCGTGCAGCGCGCTTGCCGGTGACGGCGGCGTTGCGGGGAGGTTGAGGTTGGTCGGATGTGGAATGGCGTTGCGCACGGATTCGCCGATTCGGATCCTGCCTGGAAGGCAATGCTCAAACTCGTTCGTGCTGTCCTTCGGCCAGCCCGAGTCACCTTTCTTTGCGTCGCCAAAGAAAGGTGACCCAAAGAATGGCGACCCCGGCAAACCGTCCGCCTTTGGCGGATGCGCGCGCAGGCTTGGGTGTTTTCGACGGCACATCCGTGTGCCGACGAAAACATCGCCCGCCTCCCTGCGGGCGACCCCTTGGGCTGATCCAAGCCTGTGCGCCGGTTGTGCAGGGGACCCAAAGGGCAACAGCGCGCGATCATTGGATCATCGCCACCCATCCTTGCTCATCGAGATCGTTCACTTTACCCGGCGACTGATCGCTTGCCTGGTCGGGTTGGTGATCGATCTGGCGCCTTCGGAGCTGTCTTTGTGAGTCATTCCGTGGTTGATCGTCGCGGGCTGTTGGCCGCGTTGTTCGCGTTCAGTGCCTGGGGCGTGTTCCCCTTGTACTGGGCCATGTTGAAGGCGGTTCCCGCGTGGGAGATCGTGGCGCATCGGGTGGTCTGGTGTGCGCTGTTTGTGGTGTCGTGGCTGTGCTGGCGCGATGGCTTGGGCTGGTTGCTGGCCGCGCTGCGTCAGCCGCGTGCGGCGCTGTTGCTGCTGGCCAGCAGTGTGCTGATCAGTCTCAACTGGGGCTTGTACATCTGGGCCGTCACCCACGGTCATGTGGTGGAAAGCAGCCTGGGTTATTTCATCAATCCACTGGTCAATGTGCTGCTCGGCGTGACCGTCCTCGGTGAGCGCTTGAATGCGCGGCAGTGGGTTGCGGTGGCGTTTGCGACGGCGGGCGTGTTGTGGCTCGGGCTGCACCAGGATCGGTTGCCGTGGATTGCGCTGGGCTTGGCGTTTTCGTTTGCGCTGTACGGACTGATCCGCAAGAAGGTCAGCGTCAGCTCGGTTCCGGGCCTGGGCATCGAGAGTCTGATCCTGCTGTTGCCCTCGCTGGCCTGGCTGCTATGGCGCGAGTACGACGGCAGTGGTGTGTTCGGTCAGTGGGATCTGCGCATCGATGGCTTGCTGGTGTTGGGTGGCGTGATCACCGCTTTGCCGCTGATCGGCTTCGCCGCGGCCGCGCGGCGTTTGCCCTATTCGTTGCTGGGCATCCTGCAGTACCTCAGCCCGACCTTGCAGTTGCTGATCGGCGTGTGGTGGTTTGCCGAGCCGTTCGGCGCCGATCGCTTGAGTGGCTTTGCGCTGATCTGGTCCGCGCTGGCGATCTACGCTTTCGACGGCCTCTGGCGCCAACGCGAGAATCGGGCGAGCGCCGTTTCAGGCGCGTGAGCGCGTGATCAGTACGACGCCGGACAGGATGATGGTCATGCCGATCAGGGCGAAATGGCCGATCTGCTCATTCAGCAGCAATGCGCCCAGCATGACCGCGATCGGTGGATTGACGTAGGCGTAGCTGGTCGCCAGTGCGGGTCTGACATGGGTCAGCAACCAGACGTAGGCGCCGAAACCGAAGATCGACCCGAATACCGCGAGATGGGCGACCGCCAGCCCGGCTTTCAGGGTCGGCCAATCGGTGATGCGTTCACCCATCAACAGGCCGCCGATCAGCAGGTAGAGGCCGCCGACCAGCATTTGCGCCGCCGTGTTCATCAACGGTGCGGGCAAATCGCGCCCACGACTCCACGCCGAGCCGAAGGCCCAGGAAATCGGCGCGATGATCAACAGCAGCGCGCCCAGCGGACTGCCGGTCAGTTCGCTGTCGAAGTTGAGCAGGACCACGCCACTGAATCCGAGCAGCAATCCGGCCCATTCGGCCGCGCGTGAGCGCTGTCCCATCAGACGACCAAACACCGCTGCCCACAGCGGCATGCTGGCCACGCCGACCGCGGCGAGTCCGGAAGACACGTGTTCTTCCGCCATGCAGACAAGACCGTTGCCGATCGCCAACAGCACGAAACCGAGCACCGCGATGTTCTTCCACTGCGCCTTGGTAGGCAGCGCGGCGCCGCGCCAGACCTGCCAGCCAAACACCAGTGCACCGGCAATCAGGAAGCGCGTTGCGCCCATCAATAGCGGCGGAAAGCTCTCCAGCGCGACGCGGATGGCGAGATAGGTCGAGCCCCAGAACACATACACGCTGGCAAGTGCCAGTCCGATGTGCCAGCGCGACGGCGATGCGGAAGAAGTCACGGGAACCTCGCAGCGCGACGGCGAGACGCGCCATCGCGTGGACAGGGAAGGCGAGCGGACCGAACGCGGCTGACCCGGATCGGATCAGCCGCATCGTCAGTGGCTCAGTCGGCGAGCGCGCCGTTGGCTTTGGGATACACCTGTGCCGCCAGCGCCTTGTCGGCTTTCAACAGTTCGATGGCGTCGACCAGGATGTGTGCGCTTTCGCGCATCAGGGTATCGATTTCCGGCGTTGCATCGGCGGCGTTCAAGTCCTCGGTGACGTCACGCTCGTCGTCCTGCAGGCCGTCGTCCTCGTTGTCGGCGAGATGCTCGTCCTCGGTCTTGCCCAGAGCCTTGCGCGCTTCGGCACGGGCCTTGCGCTTGGTCTCGTTCTCCGCTCTTTCGGCGCGGCGGGTGGCCTCGTTCAGCGAGATCAGTTTCTTGTCGCGCTGGGCGCGGTAGTCGGCAACATCCTGCGTCCACCAGATGAACTCCTGATCGCTGGCGGCACGGGTTTCGTGTTGTGCCTGCAGACGCGGGACCAAGGGCGACAGGTTGCCTACGCTGGCATAGTTGGCCTTGCCGATTTCTGCCCAGGGCAGCGCGTTGTCGTACATGCTCTCGCCGTACTCGCTGGCATCCAGTGTCACCGGGAAGGCGATGTCCGGTACGACGCCCTTGTGCTGCGTCGAGCCACCGGCGACGCGGAAGAACTGCGCAACCGTCATCTTCAGATGGCCAAGCTGGGTTTCCGAACCCGGCGCAAAGCGGTCGAGATCGATCAGGTTCTGCACCGTGCCCTTGCCGAAGGTTGGCTCGCCGATGATCAGGCCGCGACCGTAGTCCTGGATCGCGCCAGCGAAAATTTCCGAGGCCGAGGCCGAGGCGCGATTGACCATCACCGCCATCGGTCCGTCCCACGCGACACCGGCCTTGGTATCGCTCTGCACGGCAATCCGGCGACCCGCATCGCGGACCTGCACAACCGGACCGTGGTCGATGAACAGACCGGTCAGTTCGACGGCTTCATCCAGCGAGCCACCACCGTTCTGGCGCAGATCGATGATCACGCCATCGACCTTCTCCTGCTTGAACTCGGCCAGGAGTTTTTCGACATCGCGGGTGGCCGAGCGATAGTCGGGCTCATCGCGTCGGCGTCCTTCGAAGTCCTGATAAAAAGTCGGCAGCAGGATCACCCCGATGCGGTGCGCATCCTCGCCCTCGCCGATATCGACGATGACTTTCTTGGCGGCCTGTTCTTCCAGCTTGATCTTGTCGCGCGACAGCGAAACCAGCGTGTGTTCGCCATCCAGTCCGGCATCGGCGGGCAGCACGTCCAGCCGGACCTTGCTGCCTTTCGGGCCGCGAATCAGCTTGACCACGTCATCCACGCGCCAGCCCACCACGTCGACCATCGGGCCCTCTTCCTGACCGACCGCGGCAATCCGATCACCGACCTTTACCTGGCCCGACATGCCCGCCGGACCGCCGGGTACGATCGAGCGGATCACCGTGTATTCCTCGTCATCGCGGCTCAGCACCGCGCCGATGCCCTCCAGCGACAGGCTCATCGCGATGTTGAAGTTTTCCGAGGTGCGCGGGTTCATGTACGAGGTGTGCGGCTCGATGGCACCCGCATAGGCGTTCATGAAGGTCTGGAACACGTCTTCGGAATCCAGCTCGCGCATTCGCTCGGCAAAATTGCGATAGCGCTTGCGCAAGGTCTTGCGGATATCGTCCATTTCCTTGCCCGCCAAGCGCAGGCGCAGGATGTCGTTCTTCACCCGCAGCCGCCACAGCTCGTCCAGTTCGGCGCTGTCCTTGGCCCAGGCCGCGTCCTCGCGATCCCAGTGGTAGCTTTCGTCGACCGTGAAGTCCCAGTCGCCATCCAGCACGGCCAGTTGATGCGCGATGCGCTCGTTCACCCGTTGCGTGTAGACGTTGAACATCTCGAAGGCCGGGCCGAGATCATTGCTGCCCAGTGCGTCGTCGAGCTGCAGACGCCAGGCGCCGAACTTGTCGACATCGCTCTGCAGCAGGAACAACTTGTCGCCGTCCAGGCTTTCGAGGTAGGCATCGAACATCGCGCTGGAGAGCGTGTCGTCCAGCGCGTGCGGGCTGTAGTGGAAGCGCGAATTGCTGACCAGTTGTTCGACCCAGCGTGCCGCCATCACCTGCGTGTCATTGGCCTGCAGGGCCACTGCCTGGGTGCTGGTGGCTTCCGCTTGCGCGAACAGGGGCAGGCCCAGCGCGGCGGTCAGAAGCAGAGCGATTCGGGTCACACGCAACATGGAGATTCCTCGACGGTGGGCAGCGGAGGGTCCGCGCCGCATAAAGTGGCAATGGGAACGCAGTGTGCACCGCGAGTTCCCGGTCTGCAGCAGATTGCGCCGCACAAGTATGCAATGGCCTGTGCCTTTGGTCGTGTGCGGAACGTCAGTGCAAGCGGTTGGTTCAGAAAATCGCGGATTCTTGCGTCATCCCCAAGAAGGCGGCGATCTGGCGTCCTCTGACGCGCAGGAGGAAGCGAAAGCGGGATTCCGGATCAAGTCCGGAATGACGACCTGAGACAAAGCGCGGACCTCAACCACCCAAGCTCGTCATACCCGCGAAGGCGGGTATCCAGCCTGTCGGTGCCACGCCAGATCGAGCGAAAGCTGGATTCCGCATCAAGTCGCGAATGACGACCGGAGACGCAGCGCAGACCTCAAACCACCCCAGCTCGTCATACCCGCGAAGGCGGGTATCCACCGCACGGATTCGGCTGCGGTCGCGCCTTCGCAGCAACGACGCCAACGCATCGCGCTGCGCTTCCTCACGCAGCTTCCTGCAACTGCAGCCCGACGATGCCGAAGATGATCGCGCCCACGCAGGCCAGACGCAGCGCATTGGCGGGTTCCTGCAGCCAGAGAATGCCGATCAGCGTCGCGCCGACCGCGCCGATGCCCGACCAGACCGCATACGCCGTGCCGACCGGCAGCAACTTCATGCTCAGACCAATCAGCCACACGCTGAGGAGGCCGGTGGCAATCGACAGCACACTGGGCCATAGCCGCGTGAAACCTTCGGAATACTTCATCGCGACCGCGAACACGATTTCCAGCAGGCCGGACACGATGACTGCCGTCCAGGCGGCAAAGGGCGTGGTGAGACTGAGCATGCAGACACTCCTGAAGCAGCAGGACAGGGACTTGGCACGGTGCGGACACATCGGCCTGCTACCATCCTCGCACCTGTTTGCCGGATGTCGCCATGACTGCTTTTCGACCCGCTCTGCTGAGTTTCGCCTTGCTGCTGTCGGCCTGCGCCAGCACACCGACCGCCTTGCCGCCGCCCGCCATGACGGCAACCGCCGCAACCGGCGCGCACGACAATTTGAATGCCACGCTGTGGATGCAGAGCGCTGCCGAGTATCAGGCCGCCACCTTGGGTAGCTATGCGCAGGCCCGTCAGCAGCTCGACGCGGCGCTGGCCGACGCAACGGTCAATGCCTTGCCATTGACCGAGCAGACCCAGGGTTTCGAGTCGTTGCCGCCGGCGATCATCAGCGACGCCGATGAAACGCTGATCGACAACTCGCCCTTCCAGGCCCGCCGCATTCGCGATGGCGGCGACTTCGATCCGGCCACCTGGGCGGCCTGGTCGAACGAACGCAAGGCGCGCGGCATTCCCGGTGCTGTCGCGTTTGCGCAATACGCCGCCAGTCGCGGCGTGACCGTCTACTACGTCACCAATCGCGACCACGCCAGCGAATACCAGGCCACCGCCGACAACCTGCGCGCGTTGGGCTTTCCGCTGGCCGATGACAACAGCAACCTGCTGCTGCGTGGCGACCCGCGCGCACCCGGCAAGGAGAAAGGCGAACGACGTCGTTTCGTCGCCAAGAATCATCGTGTCGTCATGCTGCTCGGCGACAACCTCGGCGATTTTCTCGACGGCGTGGGTGGCGATGTCGCCGCACGTCAGGCCTTGATCGCGCCCTATGCCGACTGGTGGGGCAGCCGCTGGATCATGCTGCCAAATCCGTCCTACGGCTCGTGGGAAAGCGCCGTCCTGAAAGCCTGTGCCGAGCAACCCAGCACTGCCTGCAAGCGCGAGGCACTGCGCTATGACTGATCCGCGCGAGCGATTGATCTTCGCGCTGGATGTGCCCACGGCGGAGCAGGCGCGGCAATGGATTGCCCGGCTCGGCGATGCCGTGCAGTTCTACAAGATCGGCATGGAACTGCTGACCTCGGGCGACTACTTCCGCGTGCTCGACGAACTGGCCGCCGCAGGCAAGCGCATCTTTGTCGACCTCAAGTTTCACGACGTGCCTGCCACTGTCGGACACACGCTCAAGGGCCTGAGCCGCCATCCGGTCGACTTCTGCACCATCCACGGCCAGCAGCGCGCGATGATGCAGGCCGCCGCCGAGCACAAGGGTGACATCCGCCTGCTCGCAGTCACCGTGCTGACCTCGATGGATGCCGAAGACCTGCGTGATCAAGGCATCCAGCGCAGCCCCGCCGAACAGGTCGTGCAACGCGCCCAGGCCGCCCGCGACTGCGGATGTGACGGCGTGATCGCCTCCGGTCAGGAAGCCGCCCTGATCCGCACCGCCACTGCCGACGACTTCCTCATCGTCTGCCCCGGCATCCGCCCCGCCGGACCGGCGGACGACGACCAGAAACGCACCGTCGACGTCCCCACCGCCTTCGCCAACGGCGCCAACTACAT
>Ga0075012_10006084_pt1 | contig 10969 bp, 5 predicted proteins | sample All_14_2_FD_71474 | JGI IMG/M metagenome (GOLD analysis project Ga0075012, IMG submission 71474) | Freshwater microbial communities in response to fracking from Pennsylvania, USA - Allegheny Zone_MetaG_DW_15 | ecosystem: Environmental > Aquatic > Deep subsurface > Groundwater > Drilled...
GATAGGATTGAAAAGGAAAAGGTAGTTCAATGGCTTCCTGTGAACGTCTTCTTCCTGTTGATGCTGCTTTCGGGCTTTTATTCATTGAAGCTTCTTTCCGTGCCAATGTTGTTGGTGTTCAAGAACTCCAATAACGTTCTGGTGACAATGGGGGATTATTTCTTCTTCAGCCAGCCCATCTCTGGATTGATCATCTTTTCGCTTGTGTTGTTAATTGTTGCTACCGTTCTCAGCGCAAAGGAGGACTTGGAGTTCTCCATGCTTGGGTACACGTGGACCTTTCTTAACATGTTTGCGTCAACCAGCTACGTGCTGTACTTGCGATATGCGATGAAACGAACGAGGCTTTCCCAAATTGGCATGGTTGTCTATAATAACCTGTTATCCGTGCCTCTGGTGCTCGTCGGGGATTACCTCACCAAGAACGACATTGGCAGGTGCTTCAGCTCGACGGATTCGTTCAAGTTCTGGACCGATCCCTGGTTCATGACGCTGTTCTTCTTTAATGGCGTTGTCGGTAGCCTCTTGAACGTCGCTTCCTTCTTCTGTGTCCAGTCGACGTCGCCGACCACCTTTTCCATGGTCGGTGCCCTGAACAAAGTCCCGCTTGCTTTGATTGGGATCCAGTTATTCGGAGCTAAGTTAACCTTCATGGGAGCTCTGTACGTGGCTCTCTCGCTGTGCTCCGGAGCCTTGTACGGTTTAGCAAAGGTGAAGCAGCAGCAGGCGGAGAAGCAGAAGTCGGAGTACGCCCCTTTGGCCACGTCGCCTCCTCCGGAAGCTGAAGATGGCGTGGATCATGAGCGCGGGGTCAAGCATGACCAGTTGATTAATCCGAATGAGGCGCTGGAGCCAGCAAAGTTGGCGGGATGACGAATTGACGATCGTTTGTAAACGAACACAGGTGCAGTGGCGCTTCCATCTGCAAGAATATTAAATAAATAATCCGTGATTGGTGCGAAGAGTGGCATAACAGTAACTGCACTCTGCGATTTACTAGTCTATTACTATTACAGAGGGTCGGTCCATCGGAGTGAGGAGCTGACCCAAGGACGACGACGATGATAACCATAATAACATAACTTGTCTCTAGGCCATCGTCGTCTTTGAATTCAATGCATGCTGTCGCCTGGTATTGATACATGGATGTTGTGGTACAAAATCAGGACTAGGGGCACATCGGATGCATTTAACACAACCGAGTACAACAATTCCCCAAATGTCCATCACTTCCGTTCATCATCGACACATTTAAGAAACGGATCCACACACTCTACTCAACGTACAAGGATCGCAGTGCTCGCTCTGGATCCGCACAACGAGTATATCATTGACGTATCCACATCGTTCTGCTCCTTCCTTGTGAGTTCAATATCTTACTGCATGCTAAGCTCTGTGTAGGAGGTAATCAAGAAAGGGGTTCTATTGGACCAAGGTGTTATTGCTGGCTGATAAAAGGTTGTTGATGGCCAAAAAGAAGCGTCCATTTCTGGTCGTCTGAAGTAGTGGCTGCCTTATGTTGGCGTACCTCCCGGTCGTTGACTCCTACTGCATACATACGAGTTTTTCACAATGGCCATCAAGCGGTAATGGATGAATGGGGTGACAGCCGCCTCCTCTGTTGGGTTTTACTAAATAAGGATGAAAGAGTGCATAGAGGACCTTGTAGAGTACGGGATTTTGACATCTGAACTTGCGCAACGAACGGCCTGACGAGTGTCAAATAACTCCCCTCGGTATGTGTTTCAATAAAGAGAGAATGTGGACGTCTAAGCTGTTGGGCGTGAGTGCATTCCTCGCCTTGTGGTACTTCTGGGTGGTCACGGACGTCTCCTCCGTATGGGGCCCTCAGTGCGTGCGCATGATCTCCTTCGGGGAGGATGGCGCGATGGACGACGACGACGGCGATGACCCTAATAATAACTCTAGTCTGCCCTCGCTGATTGAAATTGAATCAAGCGTGTACTTTTGCTCCGTCATGAGAGGCGCGCTGCCGTTCTGGACGTCGATCATGGTATCGATCCTCCTACCGATGATGCTTTTCAAACCGGTGGACGGTGATGGAGATCTGGATGAGAGGAGCAAAGAAGACGACGTTCAAGTAAGCGAAGCCACGTTGGAAAGACCTTGGTGGCACTTGCCCTCCCGGTCGATGATGAACAAGATCAGTGGTCTGCTATTTGTGCCCGGGTTATTTATGGGATTGATGCTGGCTGACACCAAGGACTTCGTCGTGAGCGATACCGACTTTGCTATCATCTCCTCACCGGGGATACTTTTCAGGTATTACGCTTTCGGAATCGCGATCGGGTCTACCGTCCAGAAACAATGGTGGCTAGCTGTCTCCGCATTAGTCCTAATGGGAACAGGTCTATTTAAGAACATGATGTCCACACGACGTGTGCTTGGTGTGCTTCCCTTTGTCTTGTTCTGGGGCATGTACTTTGCTTCCTCTAGTCGTGGTCCGGCCACTGCAGGCGAGTTTTCTTTGTGGTCGCGGGAGTCGTCGCTGACCGTACTCCTTGCGTTGAATGCCATCTACGTCGTCCATGACCTTACATCGAATCGTTTGAGGACGTGGTTCAAATCCTTTGTCGGGTTCTACACCTTTTTCTGGGTGTGGCCGAGCCTGCACAGAGGAGGGGTCGTGTACGAGGATCTACCCCCATTGGAGGGTTCTGAGGATCCGCTTACGCTTGCAAAAGGGTTTCTCGATGAGGAAGCCAAAATAGAAACCGGGTTCCAGCTTCTGCGGCTTTGTTGTTACAAGATTCAGCCTCGCACGTTTTGGATCTCCATGTGGCACGGATGGTTTTACTTGACATGCATGACCATCGACCCGCTTCTTCTCCACGCTTTGCTGAGTTCTCAGCTGGACGATCTACGGAGAGATCTTTTACTAGCGATTGCCCTAGCGTTTTCCATGCTTTTGAGGTGAGCTGCATGGAGGTTTGCTTCTTCTACAGTGTGAGGGTGATGGCTGCAGCTCGATCGGCGCTCGTTGTTAGCATCTTTGAAAAGAGTTTTGAGGGATCAGAGGTTCAAGATGAAGGCGACGACGAGGGAGATGATCCAAAGGCCAGCAAAAGAGACGACACTGCTGTTGAAAGAGCTAAACCTAACAAATTAGACCTGCCTAATCTCATGTCCTCCGATGCGGACAAGATTGGCGCCTCGGGATGGGTCATCTTCTTCCTCGCCTCCTGGACCTTTGCGCTCGTTTCCCTGCCCATCTACCTCGTCATCCTCGCCAACTATGTCGGGTTTGCGGCGTCGTTTGCTGGGCTCAGCATGCTTCTTCTCGGCGGAACCTTCACCAAGCGCGTGGCCGGAATGGCTCAGCCGCTTTTCATGCACCTCCAGGAGACGCGAGACAAGCGGTCGTTCCTCGTCCGCCACGCTATCGGTAGCATGATGGCCATCAAGATGTTTGCAGACGAGACGCGGTGGGTCGCGCTCATCCAGAACGCGAGGGCGATGGAGATGTCTACCTGGTTGAGGGTACGATACATTTCAGCGTTCAACGGGATCATCACCTCCCTCGCGACCATCGCAGTTCCGATTGTCGTCTTCGCCTGGGTCACCAAGGTCGACAAGGAGACGCTGAGCTCCGCGGACGCATTCACGACGTTGCTCATCATCTCCCAAATCTCCTGGAGCGTTGGAACCCTCCCCGACATCTTCAACCTCTGGAGTAACCTCAGTCCTTCAGCGGAGAGACTGGTAAAATTCTTCAAGGACCATCGCCGTGAACCGACCAACCAGAGGGCGGAAGTAGGCGAAGCGATCGCGTCGTCGATCAGTAAGGTGGAAGACGGTCTAAGATCCACTCAGAGGAAAGGCCAGACATTCTTTTCGTTGTCTAAAGGCTCTCCAGTGACGGTTCACATCACCGAGGATTCAATCATCGGCTTCAACAAGCCCCTGTTCTCTCTGCCGGAAACGATCATTGCCGAGGGCGACTTGGTCATCGTCACGGGCAAGGTGGGGACGGGAAAGTCGTGTCTCTTGAGCGCGATTGCAGGGGTTAGATCTCCAATCCAAGGACAGATCTCACTCGTTCCCAATCGCGCTTATGTGGAACAGCGACCGTTCCTCCTCAATGGGAGCGTCAGAGACAACGTTTTGTTCGGGGATCTCGTGGAGGATTCGGAGAAGCTGAAACGAGCGCTTGGCCTTGCCCGACTGGATCGCGATATGGTCGCGTTGCCCAAGGGGGTCGATACCCTGGTAGGCGATGGCGGCGTTCAGCTTTCTGGTGGTCAGCGTGCCCGAGTGAGCTTTGCGCGGGCGTTGTATGTGAGCGCTGAAACCGAACTGTTTGTTCTGGACGATCTGCTGGCCTCGATTGACGGGGATACTGGGAGGGCGATTTGGAACGATGCGATCCTCCCGCTGCTTGATCTGCAGAAGAAGACGATTGTGATGAGTTCCAGCTTTCCCTCGAAGGAAATGCTCGCGAGGTGCACTCTAAGGATTGAGCTGATCAGGGATGATGTCACGGGCGGGATTCATTCTCTGGTTTCTCGCAACTCTTCACCGCAATCCATCCGATATGACCAACAGCAGCAACAAAAACAGCAGATTGAGAGTCAGCCAAAATCATCATCAACTGGAGGATCGAGTGATCTCGCAGTGGATGTCGATCACCTGGTGAACCTTGACGAGGTGAGTCTGGACCTCAAAAGGACGCTGGAGAGTCGTCTGGGGAGGACAATCAATCCTAATCTGATCACAGAGATGTCCCTGGAGCTCACCGGGCGCCACGACGACGACGCCCGAGACTCGTCTTGGCGATCAGACATTGGCGGGACCATTTCCTGGCTTGACTTTAAGGAGTACTGGTCACGGTTTGGGTTCGATCTCCGTCAGCGACTATGCAGATGCGTGGAATGGGACCCCTCGTCCTCTTCTTTGTGGATCTCCCTGAGCAAGCTCGTGTTGTTTGGGTTCATCCTCGGATCCGCGACGCTGGAGATCCTCTCGCCCTTCTGGTTGGCCAAATGGACCGAGACGGAGCAGGATGGGCTGTTGACCTATGTCCTGATCCAGCTCGCCCAGGTATTTGCCGCTCAGCTCAGTTTCATCGTCCTCACGTTCTGCGCGATGGGGGCGGCGATCAAGATCCACGACGCGGCCTTAGGAAGACTCATCTCCGCCCCCATGAGCGTGTTCGACTCCATCCCTGTTGGAAGACTGATGAACATCATGTCCGGGGATCTACGGTCCATCGACGAGGGCCTTCCCGACAACGGCTACGGGCAACTGAAAAGAACAGTCGTCGCATTGTTTCAGGTGGCCATCATCGCCGTGTACGCTAAAATGGTCCTCGTTGTCCTTCCCCTGCTGTTTCTAGTCTACCGCTTCATCCTGAACCAGGTGCGAGGACCCTCGAGGGACGTCAAGCGCATCGAGGCCGCGTCCAACGGCCCTGTCTACACCGCGTTCATTGACGCGCTCAAGGGCCGAAGGACGATCCGCGCGTTCGGGAAGGAGAAACAGTTCTGCGCGATGCACGCCGCCAAGGCCAGACGGATGGCCACCGCCAGGGTCGCCAGCGAGGCCATCGGGAAGTGGGCCCAGGCCCTGGCGGTGCAGACGGGGTGCGTGCTATACTTTGCTTGCGGGGTGGTCGGCGTCGTCACCATGTACGAGGACAAGCCCTCTCCAAGTGACAAGGATCAAACACCGGACAAGGGGAGATTCGCAGTTGCGACGCTCGCTCTTTTATTGACGTTTGCGGGGATTCTCCAGCGCACCGGGATGGACCTCATGATGGGATGGACGGCGTTCGAGTCCAGTCTCGTCTCCATCGAACGCATGACGTCCATGATGCGACTACCCAGCGAAGTGGACGAATCCGACTCTATCCAGAACCGCGATGATGAATATTTACCCGAGCTCAAGTACCCTCTCTCTGTGGAGTTCCGCGATGTCAGACTCCGCTATCGTCTGTATCGGCCGCTGGTTCTCAAGGGCGTCACGTTCACCGTACCGGGCGGGGCCAAGGTGGCCATCGTCGGGAGGAGCGGCGGGGGGAAGAGCTCGCTTTTCCAGGCGCTGCTGCGGGTGTACCCCCTGTGTGGAGGTCAGATTCTTCTGGGCGGCGTGGACGTGCGAGAGATCCCCCTCAGCCAGCTGCGCAATGGACCAACGAATGACGTTAGGGTGGTCCTCCAGGACGCGCTGCTCCCCCACCCTACGCTGAGGGGGAACATCAGTGAGTCGTGTTCGGATTTTGAGCTCCGATCAGTCCTTAAACGCGTCGGGCTGCAGTCTCCTCGCTTCCAGACCCATCTTGACCTCGATGTCGGACCTGGGGGATCGCTCCTCAGTGCGGGTGAGCGACAGCTGGTTTGTCTTGCAAGGGCCGTCGTTGGCTCGCCCAAACTGCTCTTGTGCGACGAATGCACGTCGTTCGTGGATGAAGTGGTAGACGAGCAGGTTCACAAGGAATTGTTGGCAATGCGGGGAGTCACCTTATTGTCCATTTTGCATCGAACGGTCCACCTGAGCAAGTTCGATTACATCATCGAGATTGGCGGAGGGAGGATTGTGCGCGTTGAAAAACTTTCAAAAGAGTGACGCCGGAAGCTTCATGGAGTATTTATTGTACATAAGTGTGATAACAAATCTTCGACTTAGTCGCTCAAGATCTTACAATCAAGGACTACCTATATGATTATCATACTACTACTACTAAGGTACAAACATCTTCAGAACTCAACCCCAGCGATTCATTCTCCTCTCAGAAGTGAGTCTCCTGGTCATGTCTCAGGAGGCCGGATCACCGTCGGCAGCGAGCGAAGCCTTGGCCCTTTCAATCTTCATCAACTCTTGCTGCAGCTGCTCATTCTCGCGCTCCATGTCCATCGTCTGCTGCCGGAGCCGCCTCAGCTCAGTCTGGACTTTCTCCTCCTCGCTCATGGACGACGACGACGCCGTGCACCCCATTCTATTACCTTTAGTTCAAGAACCGAATACTGTTATACAAGATCCGCACCACCTATCTCCATCCTCATGTCAGTCCAGTAATCCGTTAAAGAAACGCTGTCCATTCACTTACACCCAGCAATACTACTGTCTCATGCTCGTAGATTCAAATGCATATGCTGCAGACATCAGATATGAGGCAGCTGTTAGTTCAGGCACTTTATACGTAGAAGTAGGTAGGCGGGATGGTCAAAGGTCCGTTTCGATGAGAATTCGATCGCTCTGGATCGATGAGACCACCAATATCAAAACCGGATGGAGACACACTTGGGATACATAATATAGTGTATTGTGACCCTTATCAAACAACACTAGGTGTGTCCCGCCAACGTGCCGACACTACATAGTCCGAGGACTCAAGTGCTGAAGAACCCTTCGATGGAACCATCAGACCATCGACCACCCGTTCAAGGATGGTGAAGTCTGCCGGCTGTGTGCGTGTTCTCCCTCGAAAGACTAAAGTTTCCTCCAGACCCTCTCCTGGCAATCGCTCGCTGACCATTACAAGTCAATTGCCAAGAAGGGCCATAGGAAAAAGAGTTATTTCCGGTGGGTATAAACGTCGTCATTGACCCATGGGGGTTCCATTCCTGATGTGAGCGTCCTTCACCGCCCCTGAATACGTCTATATAGGCGGAGAGTGGAGCATTGGGGGAATGACGACGGACGCCAAGAAAGGAATCAATCCAATGGAGCGCTCTCAACGATTACTATTATGTATAATACAATACCTGTTAAGATAGCCTCACTTACCTGGTCGTGGTCGGATACCCCGAGGAATGGAGGACGCTGTATTTAAAGTATTTGTGGATGACTTTACCTAATCTCGGCCTCCTCCGTGCATGTTCACCTCTCAGACACACACTTCACCCGACCGGACCGGACCGGATCGGCGAATGACGACTTGGGTACCCGGGTAGGTTGTGGACTTATTTGGCGGAGTGTTGGGAGTGTTGTAATACTAACAACAAACACAAACAAGCTCTTACTTGGTCTGCGGCAGGGACGCGTTCCTAGTCTATTCAAGACCGCTCAGGCATCTTATTTGTTCATCTTTGAGCGGATCGAGGTGCGAACGGTCTCTTTGAATGGTTTATTGATTTGAAAGCTTTCAAATTTTGAATATTTGGCGCGAGGGAGGAAATGGGAACCGCAGAGGCCGAGAATGACGCTGTCTTCCAGCACGAAAGTCGGTACTCCATTCACACAATAACAGCAGATAAGCTTCTCGAGCGCCGCTTAAGCTTCGGCTCAAGAGCTCTTGACGCGTTTACGAATGGAGGCATTCCGCTGTTTCCCATAACCGAGATTGCAGGCGAGGCAGGTGTGGGAAAAACTCAGCTGCTGATGACGCTTGCCCTATCAGCTCTGATTCCTCCAGACCTGGGCGGTCTCGGTTCAGGGTGCTTGTACATATCGACAGAGGGGCGCGTACCTCTAGCGAGGATGAAGACGTTTTCTCAGGAGAATGATTGCTTCAAGGACCATCTCGGAGAGGCTGCATTAGAGCACATCTTTGTAGAGGACGGCATATCTGACGCCAATGCGCTATGGATATTGATTAGGGAGAGAGTCCCGCAGTTTTTGGCTTCTGGGCTAGTGAAACTCGTGGTTATAGATTCAATAGCGTCCTTATTTCGAGGAGAGTTCACTGGCGGCCCGGGTGCGATGCAAGATCGTAATGACTGGTTCTTTGGTTTGGCATCGATGATGAAACGACTTAGTTGTGAGTACGACGCCTACTTTGTGGTGGCGAATCAGGTATCTTTCGATCCCCATCTAGGTAAGGTTAAGCCAGCGCTAGGCTTGGCTTGGTCGTCCTGCGTGAACCAAAGGCTCTTGTTAGAATTCGCTGATCCTCCCTGTGAAATGGGAGCCTTCCTGGCGCCGTCCCACTCCAATATCGAGAATATGACTACCAAGCGCCGAGGACGACGACGCAAACTGTCGGTTGTCTTCAGTCCCAGCTTGCCTTGCGGGGTGATCTACGACAGTTGCTTTGTTGAAAGCGGGGGCCTCACTGCTCAGGGGTATTTTGAGGATGCCGAACCGTCACAGTCGCCACTAATAGCTTCTGTCTTGACTTGTAGCCATGAATCAAGCGAAACCGAAGCCCCGTCTGAACCTGAATCCATGTAACCTATTGATCATGTTCATCGTTTCTTGTTCGTTGAAATCAAGGAGGAGACGACGAGCTCCACACATCTGGTCCCTCTCATATCCCTAAATTAAGAATGCATCTCTTTGAGGTAAGCGGAACCTTTGATCCAACTACCATGGTATGAGATCGTTTGACAAAACGAATGCCGACGTAAAATAAAATGCTTACACATGGAGTCGCCCCTCACACACGCCAATCTCCCTTACGCAGTCCGATGGAATCGTTGCGGCTGGACGATCAACAACGTGCGAATAAGGGATGAAGGCTTCGCTCGGCTAACTCAGCATCGCTCCCCACCAACGATTCCGTAATATGGTGCAATCAGAATCAGCCACAAGAGTTCGCGGAATTTATTTTATTCCTTCAGTGGTAATTGAGACGCATCCCCTCAGGGAGTGAGGCGGCTATTGCTTTGGTATCGAGTGACTCTGCCGATTGCCGCCGGTATCACAGCAATCGTCCGGTAAACTCAAAGGGTTTAAGTTGTTCCCAAGGAACCTAGATTGCCTGTGGTCGTCTTGTCTTGGTGAGGACGGCGCAAAGAGAATCATGCGGTTTCTATACCATGTCGCTCGAGGGATGGTCTCGCGAAGGCGGTCCGGCAAGACTCTAGTGGAGCAGGTCACCGACAGCGAGCACCATCTTAAGCCGTTTGCTACTCATGTCTTCAAGAGTCGAGCTGGGATTCTAGACATTGACGTCAACATGCACCTGAATAACGCCTCGCTTATTTTGGCGACCGAGTTTGCGAGGTGGAACCTCATTGGTAGCACGGACTTACTCGGGCATGCCTTCAAAAACAGATGGGCGTTCATGCTTGGGTCGCAGGCTGTTCGGTACAGACACGAGATCCATGCGTTTCACTCGTACGAGGTGAGGACCTCCCTGCTGGCCGCGGACGATAGCTGGATGTGGCTGAGACACACGGTCCACTCCGACAACAGAATGTGCGCCCATGTGCTCACCCGGGTGATCATCAAACAGGGCCGGAAGACCATTCACCCGCATGACGTGTTCAGGCTAATTGGGGTCGATCCAAACTCGGTGGGGAAACCTGAAGACTCTGAGGAAGTCCAGGGATTTCTGAAGTGGGATGCCGAAGCGGCAACGCATATGAAGAACAATCCAACTTAAAGATGCGAGATCCTCATTGACAATTAGGACAACGATCTAGAACTACTTATTTACACAGATGAAAGTATGTACAAATCACGGTTATTTGTCACTCGTCCGGGATCGCGTTCAACGAGTCATGAGCGTACTGAAGCTCTCGATCAACAACTTTCGTAAAGTGCTTCAAGATCACCTCCATCATCCCACTCGGTCTTCTCTCTGTGCTGTCGGCGAGGCACTTCGTAGCATCCTTGACAATGGAGCGCACATCAAAGCTGAAGTGGTCAAGAGACATATAGTACTTCTTAGTCTTGACTCTATCGTACACGACTTGAAGTCCCGGTCGTCCGCGCGCGACACTGCCGCAAATCTCTTCCGGGGGTACAACAAATGGGTTCCCGTGGGGGATACCGCCTTCCATCATCGCGGTTATCACCTTCCGCACGGATCGCGGCCAGTCACTCACTTTGATCAGCGACGTGATCGTCCGCATCAGCTCGTCCTGAAGAGGTCTAGGAGCTTCATCCTTCGAATACCTAAAATCTTCAGCCTCGTCCAACAATCCATCCCTATCGTCAGAGTACCCTTGAGATGTTAGGTAGGAATCGCTGCCCAACAGATTAGCCACTGAAGGTTTCCGCGCGGGTGGAGGAGGTCCGGGGGGTAACGGAGGTGGCGGGTTCGCGGGCGATGGAGGAACAG
>Ga0075012_10006089_pt1 | contig 10964 bp, 8 predicted proteins | sample All_14_2_FD_71474 | JGI IMG/M metagenome (GOLD analysis project Ga0075012, IMG submission 71474) | Freshwater microbial communities in response to fracking from Pennsylvania, USA - Allegheny Zone_MetaG_DW_15 | ecosystem: Environmental > Aquatic > Deep subsurface > Groundwater > Drilled...
GAGAACCGTAAAGACCATGAAGAAGAGAAGGATGGAGCAGATGAACCACCCTCCCAAGGAGTAGTTGAAGCCAGGGACGCGTCCTCCAGTCCCGGCGATGATCAAACTCACCCACAGGGGTCCCAGGCCTCTTCCAAGATCTGCATTCGTGGTAACTAGTTAGTTGCGGACACGCTCATAACCACCCCCAGTGCAAACGTCGCGTGCGTACCATCGAACAAGGTATGAAACGCGAATGCGGTTCCTCTGGTTTCAGGCAAGGTCACGTTCCTATAAGATGGATGAGGTTATTCGTCAGTTTCCGTAAATGGTATCGCAAAGACGTATCAAGTGACTCACATCAGAACCGTTCGAATGGCCGTTCCGGTGATGCTCGCAAGAAATCCTGACGGTAACGTCACCAGGGCGTACCCTAGCAGTGTCAGGGGAGCCCCGTTGACCAGTCCATAGATGGGCAAAGCGCCTAGTCCCGTCGTCACACCCATCAGCAGCGGCACGTACCGCGGATTGCGCCTCCATAGCTTGTCGGCGAGGATACCTCCAAGCACGATTCCAGTTCCGGAACCAACTCCAAACGTTAAAACTACCGCGGTGGACTGCTGCACCGTGATCCCGCCCTCCACTTTAGGACCGATGTCTTGCACGAGAAAGTCTTGGAAAAAGACCAACATGACTCCCCATGGCAGACTGCCTGGTAATCCTTGAGCGAACGCCAGAAGGGCAGTCTTGTTTCGAATGAGTAGCTTGAGCTTGGACAGGTCCATCTTCTCCTGGTAAACAACCACCTCGGCCTCGGGCTCATCGCCCCGAGCAGCTTTGACGGCGTTCTCCTTGGCTCCTCGCGGGGGGTCCTTGGTAGTGAGGAGGAACACCGGAGCGAGAAGCAGTGTAGGGATGGAAATCGCGACGAAAGGGGCTCTCCAGCCAAGGACGTCTGCAGGTCCGATGAATCCGGCGACAGACTGGCCGAGAGCGATACCGATGGAGAGCATGATCGTGATGAAGGAGATGGCCTTGCCTCGGGACTGGTCGTCGAACATGTCTCCGATCATGCTCATGATGAGAGGATTCGCTCCTCCGATGCTCACTCCGGTGACAGCACGAGTCGCAAACAGTCCCCAGTAGTCTTTTACGAACAAGGTACAGAAGCAGGAGAACTCTCCGATCATGACGACTGCTGTGAACAGGTTCCGTCCTGTGTATGTCGTTGTGTCAATGGGTTAGTTGCCGTCGTCTCTTGCTTTGAAGAAAATTAACCTACGGTTGACTCGATCCGCCAAATATCCCTGTTTAGGTATCACCATGGGTTAGTTCGACGTGAGGTCGTATTTTGGGGCACGCAATACACGTACGATGACCATGGCTGCGATTCCGCCAACAATGAAAAATCCGAGACTGATTTGACCTCCGAGCATAGTGTCTCTCTCGGTATCCGTCATGTTAAACTCCCGGGCGATCTGGGTCAGGTTGGGCGCAATCTGTACGTGCGGTCAATATCATCCAATGTTAGTTAACCTTGGTCTTTATATCGTCGTCGAAATACTTGAAGATGTCCAACAGGCACTCGAATAGGAAGCAGTGGATATCCCGCATTAGACCGTCTGAATGAGCCGCTTTTTGAGGACTGAACGTGCAAGTTGCTGCTCGAATCCGCCATGGACATGGTCACGGGCACGGTTCAAATAGTGGACTACACCTTCATTGTCCACTGCTTCCGGTTTGGACGGTTGCACAAACGCCCTGGTCTTTTTCTTCATTTTACGTATTTGCTTTCAAAAGGACATGAGCGTTTAAAGCGTGTACAGTACTACGCCCTGGGGACACACCAGACGAGGAGATTCACACAGTAGCAGAAGTAAGCGCCTCTCAGATCTGAAAAACTTACCAGATTCTGATCGGCGTTGAGAAAGAGCGCGATGACGGCGAGGAGGGTCATTGGGTACGTGGTGGGCTCCTTCAAAAGGGCCCGGAACCACCTCCATCTTCTCCGGAAGGCCTCCGGGTGGCACCACCCGTGTGCTGTTCCCTCGCTTGGAGGGTTAATAGACGCCATTTCCGACCTTTCCTTCTCGTCTCTACCTGCCACAGCTGATGTTTTCCGAGAATTCCGAGCGAGTGAGCCGAGCCGTGCCGCTGTCTCTGAGCCCCTAGAAGTATGTTACCAGGTGGGGGGACGGACGTCAAACAGGACAGGAGGGCAGATTGTATAGTGTAGTTCCATACATAGACGCCGCGGCGGGAGTATTAGGCAGGCAGTGAGGAGGAGAAAGGTCGCACGCACGTGTCCCGAGTGGAGGCCAACAAATAGAGAATATGACAGACGAATGGGTAGGTCGGGGATCGGGGCGAGAGGGCTATTCTGTGTAGTGTGCGAGAGTGCAGCACCTTTACAATGCACTGAGTGACTGAAGAGGGCTTTCCTCCCTTCCTTCCTTCCGCCTTCCCCAACCGTTTCGCCGCTTGGTTGGAACGGAATTCCTTTCCTTCTTGACTCGTCACACCTACTTCCTTACTGTACTCTCGACGATCGATACAATATAGCGACAGGTTGAGAGTGGTCACTGTCATTGTCCACTCAGTGCCCACCCGACAACAACGGTCCAGCACAGTGTTCTTTTGCACCTCTAAAAAGGAACGGAATTTCAAATTTCGCACTGTGCGATGAAAAGTATGGGTGTACGAGTACTGGGAAGAGTCCACACGATGCGATTGATTAACTACCCACGGAGATTGTTGCTATGAGCTCACGGCCTGCCTTTCAGACTTGATCGACACCGTCAGATAGCAGGTTTGTCTCTTTTCACATCCACCAAAGTAAAAGGTACCGTACCACCTTCCTTTCTTTGTTGTTCCCGATTGCTGATGACGACAATGGCGACGCTGGCTCACAATGAATGAGGAGATAAGGGGATTAGTAGAGATCGACAGCTTGTGAGATCGTCCGTCTATAGGCTGCGATTCATCCACACTTGAGAGTGTTAAGGGCATAAAGGAGAAACTGGCAAATTTAGACGGAAGCAAAACCTATCACGGACTACTTGATACTCGACTGTAACATCAGAACTCTTGTACTCCCAAAACTGCTATGATGAACAAACTAGAGCAATCTCGTAATAATCATAGATATGAAAATGAACAGTGAATATGAATACAAATAAGTGACATCAGATGACATGAATACTAACTAGGACGGCCATACCCTTCACGTTTGAAGCATGTGATCATTCACGCGTCCTCCCCTTCACGTTCCAAGCATCCCTTGTATGGGAACGATGCCCCGCCCGCAAAGAACGTCTTCATCGTGTCCAAGGAACACCGGCTAAAGTGGGTCCCTTGTTCCAGGGAAATACCGGCGGCCATGAACGTGTTCTGGTCCTTGCGGCATTCTGGATCCGAGTACTTGCCGTCGTGCGGGAGACTCAGCGCATGACCAAGCTCGTGCGCGCTGATCTTGGCGTAGAGACCCATGTCAAAGCCCGACATTTGGCAGACTCCAACGTTGCGACGTCCGCAGATCCCCCCGTCCTCAGTGATACCGGCCTGAGCGGCTCGACCGACGAGTCCTGCATCAAATCGATGGCCGGAATACAGCTGGATCAGATCGGGCTGCGTACCGGGAAATGCGGTCGCACCTGCGGATGAGCGCTTCCACTCGTAAAAGTCATCTAAAAGACGCTGGGAGTCTACTTCTTCTCCTCCCTTAGCTGCGGTCGTGTTCCACTGGTCCTTTCCTTGGAAGGTAAGCTGAGAGACCAGCTTGAACTGGATGCCGTACATCGTTTCAGAGTACAAGGACCGATAGAACGCGTTCACCGCATGGACAATGGTCGCAGTATTCGCTTCCGTGTCGTCCCCAAGGGCGAGGAACCGTTTGGCGTCGTTCACAATCGCAAGACGAACCGTCTTATTGTGCCTTCCAACCAGTGGGATCGGCGACTTGGAGGCCTTGTCACGTTTACTTGAGGAGGCCTTCTGCAACCGCCGTCTCGAGTTATCCTCGCCATCAGAATCCGGACACACTCTGAGGTGTCGCTTCTCGTCCAGCTCCGCGAGGTGTCTATATGCGACGTGGACCTGTTGGTCCAAAGGGGCGACCGTGAAGGAGCGGTCCTCGTCGGAGTGGTGGAACATGATGACTTGGATGTTCTTCCCGCACAACGAAACCGATCCGAAACTCGCCGGATCGCCCTTAATCGCCGCATCGTATATGCAGTCCACCTGACCTTGCGAGACCTGACCAGTGTTCCCGTCTTCCAAATTGATCAAGATGCTACGATACGATTGGGCAAAGAGGTTCTGAGCTTGTTTGAGTTCAAGATCGAACACGTTGTTCAAGACCTTCAGCTCAAGCTCTAAGGATTTCGACCCAGCGGATTCTAGTACACGCCGCACGGGCTCATTCGAGACCGTAAACTCAGGAAGAAGCTCGTATTTGGATATCCCTGCCTCAGCTAGTGCGCGGTGATGTGGGAGATGGGTCCCTCCAGCTCTAAGACCTTTCCATGAAAACCCAGAGAAGTCCGTACCTGAGGACAGGGCGAAGATTGCGATTATTCCAAGAGTGGCCACTGCGAAAGCGGCAATGCGGCGGGAGAGGGTGGAGGATGTTTGAGCGTGCTCGTCGTTCGAAGGGGGTGGGGGCAGGAGATGGTGATGATCGTCTCCACGATGCTGTTGGTTGCTGGTCGTCGCATGGATATTCAGATTGCTCGATGATCCGCCATGGCTGCCACCGCTGCTGCTACTAGCATTCTTGAGGCCGCTGAGACGGCGGCGAGGAAGCGACTCGGTCGCCATTTCGGGTGCCTCCATCGACTCTACCTATTGTGCGGAGATCCGAACCACTCTAGACCTCCCACTGAGCCCTTAAATAAAACCGTCCCAAAAAACGTGTCCCCGAAGCGGTCTCCTATTCAAGCGACGACTTCCACCTTACATATCGCGGTGACCGATCCTTATCCCTTGATCTTGCAGAGAGTCAAGAACGCGCAGGATTCTTTGGAACTGGCCGATACTGAACCTAAACCAAAAAGGCAAGAAAGGTTTAGGGCAGATACTCCTAGCTAGTACAACGCAAAACGCGCGAACGACTTCGTCCAGCTAAACGGAACAATCCGGCCATAAAAAGAAATCAATCAATCGTGGACCGTCCGTCTCGTTTTTACTAAAATAGTTGTCAGCAAGGAACGGCCCACCTCCCTCGTCGGGATGACCGTTTGACGGGGTCTAAAGGTGTAGGTACAAGTATTCAATATCAACAAGCCTTTCTCCCCATCCAATTCTCTCCCATAGAAACCGACTGACCACAGGCCAAGAATCGAAGGATGTCGTTTCTATTGCGTTCTTCTATATGCCTCTGCGTTGGTCTCTGCTCGTTCACCTTCCTCTGCTAGGTACTCGTCTCTTATTGCTGCAAGCCTGTGAAGAGCACTCTACCTACAGTCGGTGCTTTTAGCAGTTCGTGGAAGGAAACCAGATCGCTCCTCTGATGGTTCAGCGACGTCTCGTCCACGTAGAAAATATACCTCGTACCACAGTGGTATGAGGTATCACCTGTTGTTTCTACTACCATGGTATCTGTTCGAGCGAGGCTTGCGCAAGCGAACTCAACCATGGTGACGACGTCAGATGATCTTTCCAAGAATTGAAAAACAACAACCCAGAGTGGCTGCGATCGATTGCGTGAACCTGTGCGTTAACCACAAAATCTTTGAGTGAATGTCACACAATCCCATCCATCCCGAATCAAGCCGTACTATAGTACGCTCACCCAAGAAGAGTTTGGATAATGGTAGCTCCCCCAAATTCCAAATCCAACCTTAGTACCTGACGTACGCTACACGGCCTTTCCTATCTCCTCAAGCGTTCTGGAGCCTCTCTGCCGAGCCTCCAACCAGAACGAAGATGAACGCCTCCAGCCTAGTCGACGACGGCGATCGTCCGTTGTGGCCTCTGGTCATCATTGTCGGGGATGTCCTCTGCTTTATCGGCTCTGCGGTTCTGGGCTTTTACAGCCGTCCGGCGAACGTCCTGGGAGAACTCAAGCAGTCAGAGACCATCATGGAGGATACGACGTCCACGTCAAAGACGGTCGATCCAACCAAGAAGGAGCTTCCCGTCGCGACCAAAGAACAACTTCACCGCCCGCCCATCGCCCTCCCTACTGTTGCTCTCCTCATTGCTTCGTACGCCGTCTACCTTGGGAGCATCTATGTGTTCTTGACCGACCAGCTTCCTTGGTATGTTTGCACCCTCATGAGCACCGTTGCAACGTACTGGAGTTTCACGGTGCTCCATGACTCGGTTCACATGGCTATCAGCCCCCGAATGCGCTGGTTGAATGAGTTGTGTGGGTATCTGGCTGGACTACCGTTGTTTGCACCCATGCCCTTCTTCAGGTACATTCATCTCAACCATCATCGATATGCCGGGGATGAGGAGCTTGACCCCGATGCGTATGCTGGCAGAGGAGCGACCGTTCTCCTTCCGTTGCGATGGGCTACCAACCTCTACTTTTACATCTACTACTTTGCGCGCACGGTGAGTGACAAAGGCGAAGACCAGTCGCTTGGCTTCGCGAGTAAAAGACTAACGATTTGCATGGATGCGTCTAGCTCCGTATGCGCGCTAATGCTGGGATTGCCAAGACGACCTTGAAGAAGGACATCAACCTCGCACTGCAGACCCTGCTCATTATCCCCTCGCTCCTCATCGTGTTGGGAGGCATGTACTACCTCGTGCCCGCTGATAAGGCCGTCGCGCCTCTCGTGTGTATCTGGCTTCCACAGCACTTTGCGGCAATGTGGCTCATTTACTTGTTTGACTGTACGTGCAGCGACCCCAACTTGAAAAAGACGTTGTCGACTAACCTACCCCATCTAACACAGATGTGCCCCATCGCCCCCACAAGATCCATTACAAGGAGGACCCTTTCAAATCGACGAATGCGACGTCATTCATGGGATCCGTTGACGGCGTCTTGTGGACCTCTGCGACTCTTTCCCAGAACCTCCACATCATCCACCATCTATGGCCTTTCATGCCCTTTTGTAAGTGAGCTTGGTCATCGATGACAAGGATTAATCGCACCTAACCTGGACTAACCCTGGTGAAAACTAGACACGTATAAATCGTTGTGGGATGTTCACGGTGAGGAGCTGGTCCAGAAGGGGACTCGCATCGTCCCCTTGTTTGTGACTGGGGAAATGTCTGAAATATTTGACGAGCTGCGCGTCCCCTCGAAGAAGACGGATTGACATCCACCATTGCTTTGGCAGGTTTACTGCATCTTTGCACAATCGATGACTATATTTATCGACTCATTTCAATCTATGACTTATTTATAATTACAATCAGTTATTTCATTCAGCTTTTGCAGTGTACATTACACGCTGATCTACATTCACACTAGAGTACAGATAACACGTCAGAAGGTTAGGATCATGCTGGCACCTTTGACTTTCCTCCCGTCCACTTCATCTCGATGACGACCCATAGTCCTGCAGTTTCACCCTTGAACTTTAGCTTGACGTCTCCGTAAGCCTCCGCCGCATCGCCGTGCTCCATCTGCACGACCTCCTTGAACCCCGAAGACTCTGAGGCCGCCGTAAGCTCCGTCTTCCCCTCGGCGTTGACCACGTAGGCCTGCCGTCCAGGATGGACCTCAAACTCTAGCTCGGTTCCGGGCTCCGTCTCCGCGAGATAGATGTTGACGTCCTGATCAAGCTTGATAGGGATGTCCTGCTTCACTTTGTTCCAGGTAACCAGATGCGCCCACTGGTTCGTGCGGAGCTTTTTGGCTTCGGCAGTTGACCCGTCGTACCCGCCGTACTGGGGTATGAGCCCCGGGGTTCGAGGGAGAATCCAGAGCTGCAGAAACCGCAGAGGGTCGTTTTTGCTGAGATTGAATTCCGAGTGGCGAACGCCGTACCCAGCGGACATGAACTGCACCGACCCGCGCTTCAGAGTCTCCTGCGTCCCCATTGAGTCCTTGTGAGTGAGCTCGCCTTCCAGGACGATGGTCGCGATCTCCATGTCTGCATGGCCGTGGGTCCCAAAGCCTCTGTCGGGCTGGACGAGGTCGTCGTTGAGCACGCGGAGCACTCCAAAGTTGGTGATTGGGGAGCGCCACTCGGCAAACGCAAAGTGGAAGCGGCTTCTGAGCCAGTTCCAGTTGGTCCAGCCGGGCTTGGTCCCTGGCTGAGGGTTGTCATCGTTCCCGAACATGTACGGGTTGGGCTCGCTGACAAACACGGCCTCGCGCGGGACCTTTTTGAGGCACGCTTTGTTGGTTGTCGTCGACATGGTGGATGACGACCGCACCGTTTCTTGACGTTGAAATGGTCGAAGAAGACGATGAATAATAGAGGTGCTCCAGGGCGAGAAAGAGCTCTTGGTGTGCGATACCGAGGGTGATGCGGTCCTCGCCAACTGTAAAACTTGCTGCATGCAAAGAAGTAATCGAACAGTGAGGGTCCTTTCAGTGTTCCTTGTTCCTTCTCTTCCAAGCGAATTCTTGAGTCAATAGTTCCGTTGTGAGGTAGTGAGGCGGGTTATCGACACATCCACGGGTCACGGATGATGATCTCTCTCGTTTCAATTAATTTGTGAGTGTTCTTCAAGCACAAATCCTAAAGAGAAGGGTTCGGTGATTCCGATTCACCCGTTTTTCCGCACCGGATTCTCCGCCTGTAGCTAGAAAGAACTCTCGCTTTTGCCGATCGAAGAGCAAAACCACTCCTAGTATGCCACAAGAGGATTGAACGAATCCTGGTCAGTTGGGGCACTGCCACGGAGTTGTAAGGAGGTTCCTCATCGGAGGATTCGAACTACGCGGCGATGTGAGCCTTCTCTGGTTTGTGAGCGTGTGCGTGGCTGGGATGGCTTCGTCCGAGGTCCGATGACCAGCAAGAGCGACGATCTTTTGCCCTCTTGACCGACAGCGCGACTATGAACTCTAAGAGTACAGTAGTGCCAGCAGAGAAGGACTTCGCTCAGATCTCCTTGCCTTGGTTCAAAATCACAGTAGTAGCGGTTTTGGAAAATTGACTTTCAGGTAATCTCACCGCAGATATTCTGACTCCCAGACAGAGGAGATCCATCATTCGAGAACATTTGGTTACGAGATGATTGGCCAACATTCAAGACTTTCGCTTGCAACTGTTTTAAAGTCCCTGTTCTTTTCGGGGTGATGACAAATACATTATTCGTTTTAAATAAATACTCACTCCGCCACACACTTCGTTTTGTTGTTGATTGGAGACTCGAAAGCAATCCTTAGTTGGTTGAGCAAAGTGACGATATAGGGGCCGTTGGAGGTAGTGTGGACGGTGACCACTAGCAGGAGGAGAATGGCGGACTCTCTGATACCAAACGCGCAACAGGAGCAGCAGCAGCAGCAGCGGGAGGAAGAGGACAAGGGCAGTGAGGTTGTGGAAGTTGACCAGGTGACTTTGAAGGGAAGCCGAGAGGCCAAAGTTGGGGACGTGCGGGTAACGATCCACCCGTTCCAGCACGGCATCTTCCCCAGAGAGTACATGTACGTCCACGGTAAGCTTCCGCACGCCCTCGTCGTCGCGCTGCACCCGTTTGGTGGGTCACCAGAGAGGACCCTCGAGAGGTACAGCGCGCTGGTTAAAAAGGGCTTTTCAATACTGTTGCCGAGGGGCGTGGAGAACTCGTGGAATGCAGGGGCGTGCTGCGGAAAGGCGCTGGCTCTGGGGCTGGATGACGCCGGATTCATAAAAGCGGTGACTGCTCACGTGCTTCAGGAAAGGTTCAGAGAACGGCCTGGGATGAAGGTGTACCTGACGGGGTTTTCGAATGGTGCGTTCATGGCGTCACAGATTGCGTTGACTGCGTTGGCGCATGGAGAGTCGTGGATAAAAGCGCTGGCGATGAACGCCGGGTACTCGTACGACCAGCACATGTATAGAGCGACGGTGGAGAATGGAAAGGTCACGGCGGAGAACGCCTTCCCTGTGCTGGCACTGCATGGGACGAGCGATACGGCGGTTCGTGTTGAAGGGTGTTGCGCGAATGACAATTCTACAGGCTCCCAGTGCTGCTGTCAGATTTATTCCCCAAGGTGCATGAGCTTTCATCAATCCTTCGAGAGCTGGAAGAAGACGTATCGATGCCAGTCCAATGCCTGGATAGCGGATAACGTCACGATGGAGGTTGCGACGCTGCCCGATCTGAAGAAACGGTTTCAGGACGTTTGCTACGGCTCCACGGGATGTCTCGCGCCCTTGGAGTTTTGCGCTCTCCCCCAAGTTGGACATCGTCTCGATAACTTTGTTCCAATCGACCAAATCGTTACAGATTTCTTCTACCAAGACTATGTGTCTTCGAAGGCGGAGGGAGTTCTTAAGCCAGGCGGTGCCCGAAAGCACAACGCCGGGAACCCGCATGCCAGCTCACCTGCTGATGCTCGGCACGAACCAATCAAGGGGTATTTGATTATGTTTGGATTCATCTTCGCCTTCTTTTACTTTTTGGCGAGGATGTTTACAAAGAAACCTCTGAGGGACGTCATGCCCCAAAGAGTCTCAACTGAGCGGGATCGGGAGAGGATACCACTCACTCGGGTGTAACGTGGAAAGTCTAGAATGTATTGTAATGATACCAATGTGACCTTCATGGTTATTCGCTCGTGGACGACTGCGATTCTTTTTTCGACGGGGCCGCTCGAGATCCTGAATAGCGCCACAATTGGTTGCAGTGTCTTTTCGAAGGTTCTCATTCTATCCACTCATATCCTTCATTGACTTGAGGCTGGAATCGCAGCATCTCTGCTGATCCTTCTGCCCCTCCTGCTGAAATAGATGGTGAAGAATGTTCGCAATCCTTATGTGTACAGTCAGGGAATCATCGATACAATATTCACAGCTCTCGGTTCACGATAGCACACATTTTTTACGTCGCTTCATCTGGTCGTCTAACTTATCGTCACCCGCTGGTAT
>Ga0075012_10006091_pt1 | contig 10959 bp, 9 predicted proteins | sample All_14_2_FD_71474 | JGI IMG/M metagenome (GOLD analysis project Ga0075012, IMG submission 71474) | Freshwater microbial communities in response to fracking from Pennsylvania, USA - Allegheny Zone_MetaG_DW_15 | ecosystem: Environmental > Aquatic > Deep subsurface > Groundwater > Drilled...
GCCCCCAATGACCTGCTCACCTCCCAGCGCCTCCACCAGATCCGGGATCAGCTGAATCAGCTCGCCCGTGGCAATGGCCGCGTCGGCATCGAAGGTTTCGCCCTTGTCCACGGACACGGCGCCCTCGAAAACCACATCCAGAAACGCCACTTTCTTGAGCGCCAGGGATTCGGTCAGGATGAAGGAGACACGCTCACGCCAGGTCAGGGCCACGCGCGTGGGCACCTTGCCGCTGACGATGTGCTGCTTGACCTCGTCGGTGTCGAGGTTGTGCCGCGCATAGCGCACCACCGACTTCATTTCGTCCGTGGACTTGAGCTCGCACTCACGGTCGATCGTGAAGTTGTAAGGCGGCTCGCCGGTACCCAGCCAATGCGTCATCGCTGCAGTGGGCGACATGGCCGTCTGAATCAGGCTCATGGACAAACCGTGGAAGGTCTGGGCCAGCAAGGTCACCACCTCGTCTGCCTTGGACTGACTGCCAGTGTCCAGCATCAACAGCCGATCCTGCGGGGCGATCCACACCCGGGTCGTCGACTGCTTGGTGAAGGCCATGGGCAGCAACTCGTGCAGCGCCTGCTCCTTCAAGTCCTTGATCTGTTTCTTGCCCGGCTTGCGACCCGTCTGCTCCTCGATCTGGGCGGCAATCTCTTCGGTGCGCTTCTTGATCACGGAGCCCGGCACCACCCGCTGTTCGGTCACCAGCTTGAGCAGAATCTGGCCGTCGACCACTTCGACGAGGGGCGCATTGGCTTCACCACGCGGCTCGACCCAGCCCATGGACTTTTGCTGCGAGGCCCCGCACTCGACGAAACGTCCTTTGTCCAACTCTGCCTCGATCTCGGCTGCGGTCGCAGTCCAGTCGGGGCCCATTCGATACACCGTCAGATTCTTGAACATGGTGGTCCTGTCAGCTCGTACACACAAAAGAAAAAACCCCAAGTGACGAGTCACTTGGGGTTCAATCTTGGCGGAGACGAAGGGATTCGAACCCTTGATGCAGGTTTTGCCCACATACTCCCTTAGCAGGGGAGCACCTTCGGCCTCTCGGTCACGTCTCCAACAACAGCAAGCATTCTAGCCCAGAATTTTGGGCGATCTGCCTGTTGTGCTCAAAACAACAATCAGGCCTTGACGTCGTCCAGGCCGAAGGCCTTGTGCAGGGCACGCACGGCCAATTCCAGGTACTTTTCGTCGATCACGACCGAGGTCTTGATCTCGCTGGTGGTGATCATCTGGATGTTGATGCCCTCGTCAGACAAGGTCTTGAACATCGTGCTGGCGATGCCCACGTGGCTGCGCATGCCGATGCCGACGATGCTGACCTTGGCGATCTTGGCGTCACCCACCACATCACGCGCGCCCAGTGCCGGCAGCACATTGGACTTCAACAGCTCGACCGTGCGCGCGTAGTCGCCGCGAGGCACCGTGAAGGAGAAGTCAGTCTTGCCATCGTGCGACACGTTCTGGATGATCACGTCGACTTCGACGTTGGCCTCAGCCACCTTGCCCAGGATCTGGTAGGCGATGCCAGGGGTGTCGGGCACGCCGACCACGGTGATCTTGGCTTCGTCGCGGGTGAACGCGATGCCCGACACAACGGCTTGTTCCATTTTTTCGTCTTCCTCAAAACTGATGAGCGTGCCCGACTTGGCTTCTTCAGCCAGATCGATGTCCCAGGGGGTGAAGCTGGACAGCACACGCAGGGGCACACGGTATTTGCCGGCGAACTCCACCGAACGGATCTGCAGCACCTTGGAGCCCAGCGAAGCCATCTCCAGCATCTCTTCAAAGCTGATGCTGTTGAGGCGACGGGCTTCCGGCACCACGCGCGGGTCGGTGGTGTAGACACCATCCACGTCGGTGTAGATCAGGCATTCGTCCGCCTTCATCGCAGCCGCAATGGCCACGGCCGACGTGTCAGAGCCGCCACGACCCAGCGTGGTGATGTTGCCGTTGGGATCCACGCCCTGGAAACCGGTGATGACGACCACCTTGCCGGCGTTCAGGTCAGCGCGCACGCGGGCATCGTCGATGCTTTCGATGCGGGCCTTGGTGAACGACGAGTCGGTCTTGACCGGCACCTGCCAGCCCGCATAGCTCACCGACTGCATGCCTTCAGCCTGCAGTGCGATGGCCAGCAGGCCCACAGAAACCTGCTCGCCGGTCGAGGCGATCATGTCGAGTTCGCGCGGGCTGGGGCTGTCGGACAGCTCCTTGGCCAAGCCCAGCAGGCGATTGGTCTCGCCGCTCATGGCCGACGGAACGACCACGATTTGATGCCCGGCCCGAACCCACTTGGCCACGCGCTTGGCCACGTTGCGAATGCGCTCCGTGGAGCCCATCGACGTGCCGCCGTATTTGTGAACAATCAGTGCCATGTCAGATGTTGTTGGAAGCGATCGCGTGTCAAACACACATGTCTATCACCAGTTCACGCGATCAAACTCTCGATTTTACCCGGACCCCACGCTCATGGAGACATCGCCCCCAGAAAGTACCCGGAATCACTGCGAAATGGCGTCTGGCAACCATTCCATGGACCACTGCGGCGTGCCTTGCGCCGCCAGAGCGCGGGCGTCGATGCCCAGGCCCGGGACGTAGAGGAGTTGCTCGCCTGCAAACACCAAGGGCCCGCCACGCTGCCAGGCAGGGACACCCAGGGCCTGAAACTGCTTCTTCAAGGACCGCGGCGGACGCCCTGCCCCCATTTGAAACTGCTCCCCACCGACCCGCTGGCGCAAAACCACCTCTGCCAGCAAGGACGGCGGCACACCCCCTGAAGCCACCTCGCGCACCCGCAGGCAACCGCCCCACGTCGTCACCGGCCAGTCGCCTGCGCCGCACACAGACAGCCGCGCGTCCGCCGCCGCACCCGCATCGATGTTGACAGCGGCCGGACGCGCCCAACTCAGCACCCCTCGGTAGAGCGACAAACCCAAGGCCCCCCACTGCGCCACGCCTTGCCCGGCCACCTGGCGGGGCACCTCCTCGGCCAGACGCTCGACCCATGTGGCCGGCATGACCTGCCCGGAGACCTGTCGGTACCAATGACGAAGGGTTTCACGTCGCAAGGCCGCAGGCTGCGTGGCCCACAAGCATGCATCCAGCGCTGCAGGCGCGGGCGTGGCCGCATCGTCCGACAAGGCTGTTACGGCCGGAGTGAGCAGCGGCGGCAGGGCCTGCTCACGCCAGGCGGCCATCACCGCCAAGGCATCAGACAGGCGCCGCGCGGACGCTGCCAGATTCGCCTCGGCATCAGGAAAAGCGCCCACCAGCGCGGGCCACACCGACATCCTCAGCAGATTGCGCGCATAACGCGCGTCCGTGTTGCTGTCGTCGTCGATGTAGTCCAGACGGTGCGCGGCCACATAGGTTTCGATGGCCGATCGGGGATGGTCCAGCCAAGGCCGCACCCAGCGCACCCCCTCACGGATCACATCGCGAGGCATGCCTGCCAGCCCGGCCAGACCGCCGCCGCGCAAAGCCTGCAGCAACAGCGTCTCGGCCTGATCCTGACGATGGTGCGCCAACAGCAGCAGGTCTGCATCGGCCTCACGGGCCATGTCCTGCAACGCGGCGTGGCGCGCCGCACGGGCCACGGCCTCGACGCTGTCGCCCGCACTCAGGCTCAAGCTGACGCAGCGACTCAGCAGGCGAACCGGCAAGCCCTCAGCGGCCCACGATTCGCACACCGCCTCGGCGTGTCGCAGCCAGTCATCGGCCTGGGCACTCAGCCCGTGGTGCACATGCAAGGCCAGCACCGTGGTGCCCGGCCAGTCGCGCGCGGCGACGGCGGTGGCGTGCAACAAGGCGGTGGAATCGCGGCCGCCGCTGTAGGCCACAGCGATACAGACGGGCTCTGGGCCCGCCATCATCCCGCCCTCACCCGAGGATCAGGATTCCTTGGTGTCGTTGTAGCGACCATAGCTTTGCAGACGGTCGTAACGCGTCTGCAGCAGATCCTTGACCTTCATGTCACCGACCTGGCGCATCGCGTCGTTCAGGCCGCGCTTGAGGTTGGCACAAGCCTGCTTGTAATCGCGGTGCGCGCCACCCACGGGCTCACTGACAATCTTGTCGATCAGGCCCAGGGCCTTCAGGCGATGGGCCGTGATGCCCAAGGCCTCGGCCGCATCAGAAGCCTTGTCCGAGGTCTTCCACAGAATGGAGGCACAACCTTCGGGCGAAATGACCGAGTAAACCGAGTACTGCATCATCAACACCTGGTCGGCCACGCTGATGGCCAGCGCGCCACCGGAGCCCCCCTCACCGATGATGGTGGTGATGATGGGCACTTCCAGGCGCGCCATCTCGAAGATGTTGCGGCCAATGGCTTCCGACTGGTTGCGCTCTTCGGCGCCGATGCCAGGGTAGGCGCCCGGGGTGTCCACAAAGGTGAACACCGGCAGGCCGAACTTCTCGGCGGTTTGCATCAGGCGCAGCGCCTTGCGATAACCCTCAGGACGCGACATGCCGAAGTTGCGCATGGTGCGCTCCTTCGTGTCACGGCCCTTCTGATGGCCCAGCACCATGCAGGGCTGGCCGTTGAAGCGCGCCAGGCCGCCCACGATGGAGAGGTCGTCGGCATAGTGACGGTCGCCGTGCATTTCCTGGAAGTCCGTGAACAACTCGTTCACATAGTCCATGGTGTAGGGGCGCTGCGGGTGACGGGAGATCTGCGTGACCTGCCACGGTGACAGCGTCGAGTAGATGTCCTTGGTGAGCTGCAGGCTCTTCTTGCTCAGACGGTCGATCTCTTCGGAGATGTCAACCGCCGACTCGCTTTGCACATAACGCAGCTCTTCGATTTTGGATTCCAGTTCGGCGATGGGTTGCTCGAACTCCAGAAAGTGTCGTTTGCTCATGGCAAATTTCCTTCTTCACGCCGCTTGGCGTCAATACTCTACGGGCAGTGGATCAAGACTGCGCCACAGATACCAGGTCCCCACGGTTCGGTAGGGAGCCCAGGCTTCGGCCACGTCACGCGCTTCGGCACGCGACACCGGCTCACCACTGAAATAGCTCATGCTGATCCCTTTGATCAGCCCCACGTCGTCGAGGGGCAGCACATTGGGCCGCATGAGATGGAAAATCAGAAACATCTCGGCCGTCCAGCGACCGATGCCACGAATGGCCACCAGTTCGTCAATGATGGCCTCATCGCCCATCTGCTGCCAGTCGTCGACATGCAGGCGATTTTCGTCAAAGTGCAGTGCCAGGTCACGCAAATAATCGACCTTGCGCGCGGACAAGCCCACCTGACGCAGGCCATCGGGCTCCTGGCGCAGCACATCGGCCACCGGAATGGGGCCACGAAAGCCCACATCGTCGTGTCCGAGCAAAGCCAGCAGACGATTCCAGACCGACTGCGCCGCTTTCACCGAAATCTGCTGCCCCACGATGGAGCGCGCCAGCGTGGTGAAGGCATCGCCACGGCTGTACAGACGGGCGTGGCCGTGGTCGGCCACCAGCTTGCGCATGACCCGGTCACGCTTGGCCAGATGCTTGCACGCCTCATCCCAATACGATGGCGTGACGAGCGCTTCGGCGGCGACATCGGCTGTCGATGCAGCCATTTTTGGAGCGGGGCTACCCATCAGGCTTTCACCCAGGTCGTGCCCTGCGGGCCGTCCTTCAACTCGATACCTTGCGCGGCCAGGTCCGCACGGATGCGGTCGGCCTGCGCGAAATCGCGCGCCTTCTTGGCCTCGGTACGCGCCACGATCAAGGCCTCGATGGCAGCGGCATCCAGACCACCAGTCGAGGCGCCGCCTTGCAAATAGGCTTTGGGCGACTGTTGCAGCAAGCCCAGGCACGCCGCCAGGCCCTTGAGGAGGCGCGCGGCCTCGGTCGAACGCGTGCGGTTGACCTCGGTGGCCAGATCAAACAACACCGACACGGCGATCGGCGTGTTGAAGTCTTCGTCCATGGCCGCCTTGAATCGCGCCGCCTGGGGGTGTGACCAGTCGACATCCACCGCTGCCGCCGCATCCAGGCCTGCCGCATCCAAAGCGGTGTACAGCCGACGCAGGCCCGTGCGGGCATCATCCAGGCCCGCATCGCTGAAGTTGAACGGGCTGCGGTAGTGCACGCGCAACATGAAGAAGCGGACGGTTTCACCGTCGTAATCCTTCAGCACGTCACGGATGGTGAAGAAGTTGCCCAGCGATTTGGACATCTTCTCGTTGTCAACGTTCAGGAAACCGTTGTGCAGCCAGTAGTTGACGAAGGGCTTGCCAGAGGCGCCTTCGCTCTGCGCGATCTCGTTTTCGTGATGCGGAAACTGCAGATCCAGACCGCCACCATGGATGTCGAAATGCTCACCCAGCAGTGCGCAACTCATCGCCGAGCACTCAATGTGCCAACCCGGGCGGCCTGTACCGAACGCTGAGGCGTACTTGGCGTCCTCCGGCTCCTCCGGCTTGGCCGCTTTCCACAACACGAAATCGAGCGGATCCAGCTTGCCATCGTCCACCGCCACACGCTCGCCGGCACGCAACTGGTCGAGCGACTTGCCCGAGAGCTTGCCGTAGCCGTCGAACTTGCGCACGGCATAGTTCACGTCGCCATTGGCCGCGCGATAGGCCAGGCCTTTGCCTTCGAGTTTGCCGATCAGGTCGAGCATCTGGCCAACGTACTCGGTCGCACGCGGTTCGTGCGTCGGGGGCTCAATCCCCAAGGCAGCGATGTCTTCGTGCATCGCGCGGGTCATCTCGTCGGTCAACTCGCGGATGGTGATGCCGCGCTCCACCGCACGGCGAATGATCTTGTCGTCGATGTCGGTGATGTTGCGCACATAGGTCACCGCGTAGCCCGACACTTTCAGCCAGCGCTGCACCACATCGAACGACATCATCATGCGGGCGTGTCCGACATGGCAGTAGTCGTAAATGGTCATGCCGCAGACGTACATGCGGACCTGCCCGGGCGTCAGGGGCACAAAAGACTCGATCTGACGCGACAGGCTGTTAAAAAGACGCAAACTCATGGGAAAGATGGGATCGGGGTGCGGCGATCTGGCGCCAGAACCACTCAGATACAATCCGTCGAGTATAGCGGGATGACCTGTGTTCAGGGGGAACCCTCCGGGGGCGACGCGCATGGGCTGTTATTCTTGGGCTTCTGTTGCGAGCGATCTGACGGGTCTGTCCTGCCCTGTCTGCCGCCGGCACCCCGCGCACAGTGCGCTTCACGAACACACACTGATTTGCCCATGTCTTTCAAGCAAGCTGCTGCGTCCCGTTTCGGGTTGCGTTTGACGTCCCTCGCGGCTCAATGCCTGACCGTCGCCGCCTTGTCGATGACCACCTTGAGTGTCCGCGCAGACGACATCGCCGATGTTCAGAAGTTGCTGGCCGCCGGCAAGAACACCGAGGCCCTCCAGAAGGCAGACCAATACCTCAACGGCAAGCCCCGTGATCCGATGATGCGCTTCCTGCGCGGCATCAGCCTGTCACAAGCTGGCCGCTCGACCGAAGCCGTGACGGTGTTCACCAAGCTGACCGAAGACTACCCAGAGCTGCCCGAGCCTTTCAACAACCTCGCCGTGCTCTACGCGCAGCAAGGCCAGTACGACAAGGCCCGCAACGCCCTGGAAATGGCCATCCGCACCAACCCCAGCTACGCCACCGCCTACGAAAACCTGGGCGACGTCTACGCCAAGCTGGCCAGCCAAGCTTATTCCAAGGCCTTGCAGATCGACACCCGCTCGGCCGTGGCGCCCAAGCTCGCCATGGTGCGCGACCTGTTCCCGAAAGAGCGCAACAGCATCGTGGCCGCAGCCGGTGGCAGCGCCGCTCAGCCTGCGCCGGTGGCTGCTCGCCCCACCGCCGTGACACCGCCACCCGTGGCGGCCGTCACACCGCCCCCGGCGCCTGTCGCTGCCCCGCCCAAGCCCGCGCCCGCCCCCGTGGTGGTCAAGCCCGAACCCAAACCTGAGCCCAAGCCCGAACCCAAGGCGGACGACAAGGCGGCAGAGCGCGACGTGGCCTCCGCCGTGGAGCGCTGGGCCGCCGCCTGGAGCCGCAAGGACATGAATGGCTACTACGCCGCCTACACCCGCGACTTCAATGGCGGCAAGGGTTCGCGCAAGGCCTGGGAGGCAGAGCGCCGTGCCCGCATTGTCAGCAAGCGCAGCATCAACGTCGACGTGTCGAACATCGTTGTTGACATCACGGGCGACAAAGCCTCGGTGCGCTATCGCCAGGCTTACCGCGCTGACAATCTGAACATCAACAGCACCAAGCGCCTCGAAATGGTACGCTCGGGCGGCAAGTGGCTGATTGCGAAGGAAAGCGCCGGTTCGTGATGAAGTATGTGTCCCGCCGAACACCTGTTTCGGCCTTGCTGCTGAGCCTGGCCTTGGGCTTGTGTGGCAGTGCAGCAGCTCGCGATCAAGAACCCTCGCGAGCCAGGAAATCACCTCAGGCCGCATCGAAGGCTGCGCCCAAGGTCAAGCCACAGCCTGCCCCCGCGCCACGCGCCCTGCCCCGTCAATCGGCCAGCGCCGAGGCGCGCCTGCTTGAGATCTACCGGCTGATCGGCAGCGCCCAGGCCGATGTCGCGCTGGGCAAGGCCGAGTCCCTGGTGCGCGATGTGCCCAACTTCCAGTTGGCGCAACTGGTGTACGGTGACCTGCTGCTGGCACGCACCCACGCCTTGCCCACCATGGGCAACGCCCCCGCAGCCCTCGCAGGCAGGGCGCAGGAGCGCCTCACCCAGCTTCGCGTCGAGGCCAACCGCCGCCTGACCGCCCTGCGTGAGCGCCCGCCCGAGGGCTCGCTGCCGGCACAGTTCATCTCCTTGCCGAGCACGACCCGACACGCCATCGCCGTCGATGCCAGCCGGTCGCGCCTGTATCTGTTTCAGAACGGCCCCGACGGACTGCGGCTGATCGCTGACCACTACGCCTCCATCGGCAAACTGGGCCCGGAAAAGAGCTTTGAGGGAGATCAGCGCACCCCGCTGGGCGTGTACTACATCACCAGCCGGCTCGACGCCCGCCAGCTGACCGATTTTTACGGTGCCGGCGCCTTGCCGCTGAACTACCCCAACGAGTACGACCGTCGGCTCGGGCGTACCGGCAGTGGCATCTGGCTGCATGGCGTGCCGAGCGACAGCTATGCCCGCAGCCCGGAGAGCACCGATGGGTGTGTGGCGCTGGCCAACCCTGAGCTCCAGAGTATCCTGGACCAGGTTCAGCCTCGCACCACACCTGTTGTGATCGCCCGCTCACTGCAATGGGTCACGCCGACCAAGGTCGAGCCCCAGCGACGCAGTCTGCAGAACATGATCGAAGGCTGGCGGGTGGCCCGTGCCAGTGGCGACATTGGCCGTGTCATGTCTTTCTACTCCCCCCAGTTCTCCAGCGGCAAGCAAGATTTCACGCGCTGGCGCCAGTCTGTCGAGCGCGACGTCAGTCAGTTGCGTGGCAAGGCGATCGAACTCAAGGATCTGGCCATCCTGGGCTGGCAGGACAAGGGCGACATCCTCGTCGTGACCTTCGGCGAAGTCGCTGAAGGTCAACGGACTGGCGCTGTCAAACGTCAATACTGGGGCAAAGAGGGTGGCCTCTGGAAAATCTTCTATGAAGGAGTGATCGGATGATTCGCAATGTGATCGTGGCCAGTGTCATCGGCCTCAGCACCCTGGTGGCGCAGGCCCAGACCGTCAAGCTCAGCACCAGCCAGGGTGACATCGTCATTCAACTGGATGCGGCCAAAGCCCCCAAGACCGTGGCGAACTTCCTGGCCTACGTGAAGGCCGGCCACTACAGCGGCACGATCTTTCACCGCGTGATCGACGGCTTCATGATCCAGGGTGGCGGCATGACCCCGGACATGCGCGAAAAGCCCACCAATGCGCCGATCCCCCTGGAGAGCAACAACGGCTTGAGCAATCTGCGTGGCACCGTTGCCATGGCCCGCACCGGTGTGCCCGATTCGGCCACCGCGCAATTCTTCATCAATGTGAAGGACAATGCCTTCCTGAACGCCTCGGGACCCACCGCGCGCGACGGCTATGCCGTCTTCGGCAAGGTGACCCAGGGCATGGATGTGGTGGACAAGATCCGCAAGGCCAGCACCACGCGCGTGGGCCCGCACAGCGACGTCCCCGCCACGCCCATCATCATCAAACAAGTCTCCATCGAGAAATAAGCATGACCAAGACCGTTGAACTGCAAACCACCGCTGGCACCATCCGCCTGGAACTGGACGACGCCAAGGCCCCGATCACCGTGGCCAACTTCCTTGAGTACGTGAAGGCCGGTCATTACGATGGCACGATCTTCCACCGCGTCATCAAGGGCTTCATGGTTCAAGGTGGCGGGTTCGAGCCCGGCATGAAGCAAAAGCCGACCAAAGGCGAGATCCAGAACGAAGCCAACAATGGCCTGAAGAACGACAAGTACACCATCGCCATGGCCCGTACCAGCGCCCCGCACTCAGCCAGCGCGCAGTTCTTCATCAACGGTACCGACAACGATTTCCTGAACTTCAAGTCGGAATCGGCCCAGGGCTGGGGCTATGCCGTGTTCGGTAAAGTGGTCGCTGGCAGCGAAGTGGTCGATGCGATCGAAAAGGTCAAGACCGGCCGCAAGGGCTTCCATGACGACGTGCCGCTCGAAGACGTGGTGATCACCAAGGCTGTCGAAGTCTGATTCCATGGGGAAGCCCCCCTTCCCCACGCCGGAAATCCTCAATGCACCGCCCTCGTGGCGGTGCATTGATTTCATCTCTGACCTGCACCTGCACGAAGACCTGCCGTGCACCACAGCCGCGCTGGCGGCCTACCTGCGCAGCACGCCAGCCGATGCCGTCCTGATTCTGGGGGACTTGTTCGAGGCCTGGGTCGGCGACGACATGCGTCAGCAGCCGTACGAGCAAGCCTGCGTCGACATGTTGCGCGAGGTCGGTCAGAGGTGCCACCTGGGCATCATGGTCGGCAACCGCGACT
>Ga0075012_10006095_pt1 | contig 10956 bp, 14 predicted proteins | sample All_14_2_FD_71474 | JGI IMG/M metagenome (GOLD analysis project Ga0075012, IMG submission 71474) | Freshwater microbial communities in response to fracking from Pennsylvania, USA - Allegheny Zone_MetaG_DW_15 | ecosystem: Environmental > Aquatic > Deep subsurface > Groundwater > Drilled...
TCACGGTGGAGGATCCAAGCATCTCGACACCCGCCGCCGTCTGCAGCATGGTTAAACGGGGGCGGTCGGAGAACCATGATGTTCAACGCCGGGTATCTGAAGGCGCGGCTGGGCCAGTACGGCGCCGCGTGGCTGCTGGGGTTCCTGTTGACGGGCGCGGCCATTCTGGTCGGCCTGTTCTTCGCCGATGTCATCGTGGCGGCGGACCTGATCCTGCCGATCGCGCTGGGGCTTCTGGCGCTGGCGCTGGGCTTGAGCGTCGTCTCGACCCTGATCTCGAAACAGACGCTGGGGACCAAGCTGGCGTTGCTGCTGCTCGCCGTCCTGCTGATCCTGCCACTGCTCTGGGCGCCGGTGTCGGCCGCCGTGGCCATCGCCTTCTTCATGGACCGGTCGATCGAATATTCCAGCGCCTACGCCGGCTTCCAGATCGGGGTCAGTCGCCTGATCTATCCGGCCACAGCGACCCTGTTCGGCGGCGGGCTGGTGCAGAACGCCTGGGCCGCCTTCCAGGTGGTTTCCAGCATCGTCGGCTTCATCGCCACCGTCGCCAATCTGTGGCCCAAACTGCGCCGCCTGCTGGGACCCGAGCCCGGCGAGGCTGCATCGGAGGATATCGGGTGACCCAGACCGCCGCGGGCGAGCGCTATCGCTCCTTCTCCGAGTTCTACCCCTTCTACATCCACGAGCACTCCAACCGGACGTGCCGGCGCATCCATGTGGTCGGGTCGGCCCTGGTGCTGACGGCGCTGGCGGCGGCGGTGATCACCCTGAACCCGTGGTGGCTGCTGGCCATGCCGTTGATCGGCTACGGCTTCGCCTGGGTCGGGCATTTTTTCTTCGAGAAGAACCGGCCCGCGACGTTCAAATACCCGCTGTGGAGCCTGATGGGCGACTGGCGGATGTTCTTCGAGACCGTCAGCGGCAAGCGCCGCTTTTAGCCCCAGGCGGGCGGGCAGCCGTCAAAGGTGCCGGCGCGGACGACCGTCAGCGAGCGCATGTTCAGCGGCATGACCGGGGCCATCGAGCCGCGGCCGTGGCCGGTATAGAGGTCGATCTTGTTGCCCTTGATGGCGCCGCCGGTGTCCGAGGCATACCAGTAGCCGTCGTGGATGGTGCCGTCGGCGAGACGCAGGCCGACCGTTTCCTTGATGAACAGGCGGGTCCGGCGGGGGACGACGCGCGGGTCGATGGCCACGGTGCGCATGGCGATCGGACGGCAGCCCAGCGAATCGTTGCCGGTCGCGCCACCGCCGCCTGCGTGATACATGCGCGCCGACAGCATCCAGTCGGCCGGGCGTACGGCCAGGGCCTTTTGATCCTCGTTCAGGGACAGCCAGACATCGGGGGCGAACCCATGCTCGGCGGCTTCGGCCTCGGCCGAGACCAGCGCTTCATAGGGCACGGGGTCGATGGATGAAGCGACCGCAGGGGTCACCAGGGCCAGCACGAAAGCGAGGGTCTTGAACATCAAAGGGCCGCCATATCGCCGATCCTCGAACCAATCGGCGCCGGGTGTTTGCCCGCCGAATGGGACAAGAAGACGGCGCTGGCGTGATCTATGATGGCGGACCCCGGAAGGATGGCCCGGGTGCTGGACGCCTCGCCTGCCACGCTCTAACGGAGGGCCCATTGTCCCCGGGAGTTGACCGTCATGAAACGCCTGATCGCCACCGCCGTCGCCCTGACGCTGATCGTTCTGCCCGCCGCCGAGGTCGCGGCCTGGGGGGCCAGCGGCCACCGGATGGTCGGACAGGCCGCCATGCGCGCCCTGCCCGAGGAACTGCCCGCCTTTCTGAGGACGGCCGAGGCCGCCGCCCAGGTCGGGGAACTATCGCGCGAGCCCGACCGCTGGAAGGGCGCGGGCCAGCCGCACGGCCGCGAGCGCGACACCGCCCACTTCGTCGACATGACCGCCAACGGCCGCATCATGACCGAGGCCGGGCCGCACATCCGCGACCTGCCGACGCTCAAGTCCGAATACGATGCCCTGCTGCTGGAGGCCGGGATCAAGGTCAATGACGCGGGATACCTGCCCTATGCGATCATGGATGCCTGGCTGCAGGTGGTGCAGGACTTTGCCTACTGGCGGGTGCTGACGGCGGCCGAGGCGCGCGAGACCGACCTGGCGCGTCAGGCCTGGTACCGTGAGGACCGGCTGCGGCGCGAGGCCCTGCTGCTGCGCGATATCGGCATGCTGTCGCACTATATTTCGGACGGCTCGCAGCCGCTGCACACGACGATCCACTACAATGGCTGGGATCGGGATACGGACAACCCCGAGGACTTCACCCGCTCGCGCCAGACGCATGGCCTGTTCGAGGGCGACTTTGTGCGCGACCGCGTCAACCTGCAGGGCATTGAGGCGGCCATGGCGCCGCCCCGGCTGGACGGGTTCGACCTGCGCGCCCGCACCGCCGACTATCTGCTGGTCTCGCTGGACGAGGTGGTGCCCTTCTACCGGCTGGAGAAGGCCGGCGGCTTCGTCGAGGCCGATCCGCGCGGGGTCGACTTTGCCACCCAGCGGCTGGCGGCGGGTGCCAGCGAGCTGCGCGACCTGATCGTGCTGGCCTGGCGCGAGTCGGGCACCCGCTCGATCGGCTGGCCCGCGATCAAGGTCGCCGAGGTCGAGGCCGGCACGGCCGACCCGTGGCTGTCGATGATCGGTCAGGACTGACGGGTGAGCGAGCCCGCCGCGCCCACGCCGCCCGTCATCATCCTCGACAAGCCGCAGCTGGCCGACAACATCGGGGCGGTGGCGCGGGTGATGGCCAATTTCGGCCTCGACCAGCTGCGGCTGGTCAGCCCCCGCGACGGCTGGCCGCAGGACCGGGCCTGGGCCACGGCCTCGGGCGCGGACTGGGTGCTGGACGGGGTCAAGGTGTTCGACAGCGTCGCCGAGGCGATCGCCGATCTGAACACGGTCTTTTCGACCACGGCTCGCCCGCGCGAAACGCGGATGCCGGTGCGGACGCCGCGCGAGTCGGCGCGGCTGCTGTATGACGACCGGGCCTCAGGGCTGAGCGTCGGCCTGTTGTTCGGCGGCGAGCGGGCGGGTCTGGAGACCACCGACATCGCCCTGACCCAGGGGATCACCACCATCCCCATCGACCCCCGGCACCATTCGCTGAACCTGGCGCAGGCGGTGGCGATCAACGCCTATGAGTGGCGGACGCTGATCCTCGACGCGCCGCCGCCGCGCTTCCGCGAGGGTGATCCGCCGGCGTCGAACGACCTGCTGGTCGGCATGTATGAGCATCTGGAGACCGAGCTGGAGGCGGGCGGCTTCTTCCATCCGCCGGAGAAGAAGCCGTCGATGAGCCAGAACCTGAGGGTCATGCTGGGTCGGGCCGGGTTCAGCGCGCAGGAGGTGGCGACCTTTCGCGGGGTGATCCATGCGCTGGCGAAGGGACGCGGACGGCTGCTGGCCCGGATGGCGGCCAAACGTGAGGCCGACCGTCAGGACTGATCACTGGCGCATGCCCCGGGTCCGGCGCGACACTCTCCCCTCCAGACGAGGGAGAGACCCATGCGAAACCTGCTCATGGCCGGACTGGCCGCTGTCGGGCTGATGGCGGTGGCGACTCCCGCCTCGGCCCAGTCGATGAATGTGCCGGCCATCGTCGAGGATGTGCTGGGTGAGATCTGCGTTCCCTATGCCCGGACGGGCGATGTTGCGGCCGCCATCGGGGCCGCCGAGACGCTGGGCTATACCATCATCGAGGACGAGAGCGGGATGGACCTCGCGTCCGATCGTCCGTGGGCGGACGTACAACTGACCCGCCGCCATCATGGGACTGTGACGCTGGAGCTGAGCTATGGGCGCGGCCTGTGTTCCGTCGGCATCCATGAGGGCGGGGCGTCGACCATGGCCCCGGCCGCCGAGCCCTATGTGGCGGCTCTGGGGCTGGAGCCGCTGCTGCTGTCCGTCGACGGACAATCGACCACCGACATGGCGGTCTGGCGCAGCGGCACCACCCAGCTGGTCATCAGCCGCAGCCCGCGCTTCTCTCCCGGATCAGAGATGGTGCTGAGCTTCGAACTGCCCTGAGAGCGTCTCGACAAAGGCCGGGACGATCTCGGTGGCGGGGCCGTGGTGCGTCTCGTCGAACAGGTCCGAGATCAGCGAGGGTTCGAGATTCAGCTCGACCGTGCGGGCCCCGGCGTGGCGGGCGATCTCGACGAAGCCGGCAGCGGGATACACGGCCCCCGAGGTGCCGATGGCGATGAACAGGTCGCAGGCCTGCAAGGCGTCGTGGATGACCTCCATCTCCAGCGGCATCTCGCCAAACCAGACAATGTGCGGACGCAGACGACCCTCGGGGTGATGCGGCGAGATGCTGTCGACCGTCAGATCTCCCGGACAGTCACTGATCCGCCCCGTACGGGTGCAGGCGGCCTTCAGCAGCTGGCCGTGCATGGGGATCAGGCGAAAGCCCGGAGCGGGTGCCACCTCCGCATGGGCGCGGGCGTGCAGATCATCGACGTTCTGTGTGACCAGCGTCAGCGCCCCCGGCCAGCGCGCGGCAAGCTCGGCCAGTGCCCGGTGCGCGGCATTGGGCCGGACCTCGGCCAGCTGACGCCGACGGGCATTGTAGAATTCGTGAACGGTGGCCGGGTCGCGGGCGAAGGCCTCGGGCGTGGCCACATCCTCGATCCGGTGCCCCATCCACAGCCCGTCCGACGCACGAAAGGTCGGCACGCCGGACTCCGCCGATATGCCCGCGCCGGTCAGGATGACGATGTTGCGGTGGGTCATCAGGTTTTCATGCCCGGCTCAGCGCCCGGCGTCCACGGTCGGAACGTGGCGACCGCGAGAGGGGATGTCGCGCCTGCATCCATTTGACAGACCGACGGCGACTACGGGCCAGGACTTCCCTTCAGGAGACGAACCATGCCGATCGCCACAACCCTGATCCTGGCCATGATGGTCGCCGATCCGGAGCCCCGCGACTTTGCTGTACCTTCAGCCGATGGAACCGTGATCCATGGTCAGGTAGACCGGGCCGATCAGCCTGGGCGCGGCGTGGTGGTCATGGTTGCGGGGACCGGTGCCTTCGACCGCGACGTCGCCTTTTCTCGGGAGGCCGGAGCGCGCCCCGTGTTTCTGGATCTGTCGGACCGACTGGCGGCGCGCGGCGTGTCGGTTGTCCGCTATGACAAACGCGGCGTCCGTTACGGCGCGACGGGTGCCGACCGCATCGATCGGGCCGAGATCGTCACCGCCACCACCGATGCGCAAAGGGACGACCTGGCTGCCGTCTATGGCTGGACCCGGTCGCCGCAGGGACTGGACGCGCAATGCGTGGTCCTGTTCGGCCATTCGGAGGGTATGGTCCACATCGGACGTCTGGCCTCTAGCGGCGCACCGGCCCCGGCGGCGGTCGTGGGCATGGGCGCCGTGCTGACCGACCCGGTGACCAATTTCCGGTGGAATCTGACCGAACGCGATGCCTGGTCACTGCGTCTGATGGATGCCGATGGAGACGGAATCGTCACCAATGACGAAGTGCGGGCCGGACTGGCCGATACACCGGCGGCCGTGAATGGCGCGCTGGACCCCTATCTGCATCCCTCCGGGGCATGGACGGCCGACGCAATTGGGGCCCTCGAACAGACCTGGGCCGATGCCTATCCGGCGATACGCGACGCCATTCTGTCTGCCGAGGATGCTGCGCCCTGGCCTTCGGCCGACGCACCGGCGGGCAATATGCAATGGGCCAAGAGCTGGTATCTGGATGCCACCCCTGTGGCCGCAAGACTGGCCAGCTGGAACGTGCCGGTCATCGTCCACCTGGGTAGCCGCGACTCCCAGACCCATGCCCCGCTGCAGCGGGCGGCAGGCGAAACCTATCTCGGCGGACGGCTGACCTTCCGGCTGCATGCCGACGTCGGCCATACGCTGGGGCCGAGCCCGACCTATGGTCCCGTGCGCGACGACCTGGCCGAGGCCCTGGTCGATGACATCGTCGGCGCGCTGGCAACCTGTGCCACATAAGGCTGACGGATCGGGTCACGGTTGTTATGAGGAATGAAATACAGGAGCCCTCCCCATGAAGACCCGTGCCGCCGTAGCCTTTGAAGCGAAGAAGCCGCTGGAGATCGTTGAGGTCGATCTGGAGGGGCCCAGGGCGTTCGAGGTGCTGGTCGAGATCAAGGCGACGGGCATCTGTCACACCGACGCCTATACGCTGGACGGGCTGGATTCAGAGGGCATCTTTCCGAGCATTCTGGGCCATGAGGGCGCGGGCGTGGTGGTCGAGGTGGGGCCGGGCGTGACCTCGGTCGAGGTCGGCGACCATGTAATCCCGCTGTACACGCCGGAATGTCGGCAATGTAAAAGCTGCCTGAGCCGCAAGACCAATCTGTGCACCGCCATCCGGGGCACGCAGGGCAAGGGGCTGATGCCCGACGGCACCAGCCGCTTCAGCTACAAGGGGCAGGCCATTGCCCACTATATGGGCTGCTCGACCTTCTCGAACTACACGGTGCTGCCCGAGATCGCCCTGGCCAAGATCCGCAAGGACGCGCCGTTCGACAAGGCCTGCTACGTCGGCTGCGGCGTGACCACGGGCGTGGGCGCGGTGGTCAATACGGCCAAGGTCGAGCCCGGCGCCAACGCCGTCGTGTTCGGTCTGGGCGGTATCGGGCTGAACGTCATCCAGGGGCTGAAGATGGTCGGGGCCGACATGATCGTCGGGGTCGACATCAACAACGACAAGGAAGAGTGGGGCCGCAAGTTCGGCATGACCCATTTCGTCAATCCGAAGGATGTGTCGGATGTGGTCGCGCATCTGGTCGAGCTGACCGGGGGCGGGGCGGACTACACCTTCGACTGCACCGGCAACACCACGGTCATGCGTCAGGCGCTGGAGGCCTGTCACCGGGGCTGGGGCGAGAGCATCGTCATCGGCGTGGCCGAGGCGGGCAAGGAGATCGCCACCCGCCCGTTCCAGCTGGTCACCGGCCGGGTCTGGCGCGGCAGTGCCTTTGGCGGCGCGCGCGGCCGCACCGACACGCCGCGCATCGTCGACTGGTACATGGACGGCAAGATCGAGATCGACCCGATGATCACCCACACGATGCCGCTTGAAGACATCAACAAGGCCTTCGACCTGATGCACGAGGGCAAGAGCATCAGAAGCGTGGTGGTGTTTTAGGGCTAGTTGCCAAAAGAAACGGACATGGCTAGCGTCCCCGAACCAAGAGGAGGGAAGCCATGTTCACCCACATCACCGTCGGTGCCAATGACGTCGAGGCGTCGCGCCAATTCTATGACGCTGTGCTCGGCGCGCTGGGGCACGAGCCCGCGCAAGGGCCGGACCCCAAGGGGCGCTTCTGGTGGCGCACGCGCATGGGGGCCTTTGCCGTCGGCAAACCGATCGACGGCGAGCCCGCGTGTCACGCCAACGGCGGCACCATCGGCTTTGCCGCCAAGACCCCCGAGATGGTCCAGGCCTTTTCTGACGCCGGTGTGGCGGCGGGCGGCACCGCCATCGAGGACCCGCCCGGCGAGCGCAACGGCCCGTTCGGCACGCTGATCCTGGCCTATCTGCGCGATCCGTCGGGCAACAAGATCTGTGCGCTGCACCGCCCCGGGTAACGCCGCGCGGTCAGAAAAGCGTTCCCATTCCGGGACGGGCCGTTAAGGTAGCCCCCTTTCATCGGCATCCCGGGGGAATGGGGAATGAGCGAAGCAGCGACGCCCGCAGGCGTGCAGGCCTTTTACGACCAGGTTTCGAACGTCAGTGACTTCATCTGGGCCGGACTATGGAACGGCGAGGAGCTGATCCCCTTCCCGCCCATGGTGCTGGTGCTGCTGGGCATCGGCGCCTGGATCATGATCGGGCTGCGCTTCTATCCGATCCTGAAGCTGGGCGAGGCCTTTGCCGGGCTGTTCAAGAAGGGCGAAGGCGGCAAGGGCGAGATTTCGCCGTTCGCGGCCCTGTCGACCGCCCTGTCGGGCCAGGTCGGCACGGGTAACCTGGCCGGCGTGGCGACCGCCATTACCCTCGGTGGACCCGGGGCCCTGTTCTGGATGTGGGTGACGGCGCTGTTCGGCATGGCGCTGGCCTTTGCCGAAGGGTCGCTGGCCATCCGCTTCCGCGATGTGGGGCCGGACGGTGCCTATCGCGGCGGACCGATGAGCTACATCCGCAAGGGCCTGGGCAAGAAGTGGAGCTGGCTGGCCATTCTGTTCTGTCTGGGGACGCTGTTCTCGGCGGTCGCCACTGGCAATATGATCCAGGCCAATTCGATCGCCGACTCGATCACCAATCTGGTGCCCGTGACCGAATGGGGTGCGGGCCTGATCGTGGCCGCGGCCGTGTTCGTCGTCATCATCGGCGGCATCAAGTCGATCGGCAGCGTGGCGGAAAAGGTCGTGCCGGTCATGGCCATCTCGTACCTGCTGCTGGCCCTGCTGGCGCTGATCCTGAACTATGAGGATCTGCCGGCCACCTTTGGTCTGATCTTCGGCAGCGCCTTCAGCGGCACGGCGGCGACCGGCGGCTTTGTCGGCGCGGGCGTGATGATGGCCATCCGGGCCGGTGTGGCGCGCGGCCTGTTCTCGAACGAGGCCGGTCAGGGTTCGACCCCCATGGCCCACGCCGTGGCCCAGACCGACGACCCCGCCCGTCAGGGCCGGTTCGCCATGATGGGCACCTTCATCGACACCATGATCATATGCACGATGACGGGTCTGGTGATGCTGACGGTGCAGGGGTCCTTCCCCGCCGGCGCCGGCACGGTCGAGCATGTCTGGAACTCGGACCTGCGCGGGTTCGAGATGACGCTGGCGGCCTTCTCTGCCGTCTTCCCGCAGGTCCTGTTCGGGACCACGACCTTCGGCGGGTTCATGGTGTCACTGGCGCTGATCCTGTTCGTCTTCACCACCCTGCTGACCTGGAGCTACTACGGGGAGCGGGCGGCGACCCATCTGTTCGGACCGCGCGTCGCCATTCCGTGGCGCCTGCTGTGGGTGGTGATGATCTTTGTCGGATCGTTCCAGCACATCGAGTTCGTCTGGCGCATGGGCGACATCTCGAATGCCGCCATGGCCCTGCCGAACCTGATCGCGCTGGCGGCGTTGTCGAGCGTGGTGTTCGCCCTCGCCCGCGGCGACAAGACCGCCGGCAAGACGCACGACTAAAGGAGACTTCCCGCCGTGGATACGCTGAAGACCCATGTCGTCCACGGCGGGACGCTTCGCTATCTGAGCCACGACAGCGCGGCCACCGGCACGCCCATGCGGCTGTCGGTGTTCGTGCCGCCGGGAGAGGGCCCCTTCCCGGTCGTCATCTGGCTGTCGGGCCTGACCTGCACCGAAGACAATTTCACCACCAAGGCCGGAGCCTATGCGGCGGCGGCAAGGCTGGGCCTGATCGTGGTGGCGCCCGACACAAGCCCGCGCGGAGAGGGTGTGGCGGACGACGAGGCCTATGATCTGGGCCAGGGCGCCGGATTCTATGTCGATGCGACCGAGGCCCCGTGGTCTCCGCATTTCTGCATGGAGACCTATGTCACCCGCGATCTGGTCGAACTGATCGACGCGGAGTTCCCGACCACCGGACGGCGGGCCATCCTGGGCCATTCCATGGGCGGGCACGGGGCGCTGACGCTGGCGCTGAACCATCCGCATCTGTTCGCCTCGGTCTCGGCCTTTGCACCGATCGCCTCACCCACCCGCTGCCCGTGGGGCGAAAAGGCCCTGACCGCCTATCTGGGGCCGGACCGCGAGCGCTGGGCCCGGCACGACGCAGCCCTGCTGATCGAGGCAGGCGTGGCCAATGGCCAGTTCGACGACATCCTGATCGATCAGGGCGACGCCGACGGCTTTCTGGTGGAACAGCTGAAGCCCGAACTGCTGACGGCGGCGGCCGAGGCGGCGGGCCAGCGGCTGACCTTGCGGATGCAGCCCGGCTATGACCATTCCTATTTCTTCATGGCCAGTTTCATCGCGGATCATCTGGCCTTTCACGCCAAGCGACTGAAGGCCTGACCATGGCTGAGGCCCAACCCGATTACGACGCCATGTTCGCCGAGCTGTGCGTCAAGCTGGGCTTTTGCCTGCACCCCAAGGGACAGGCGCGGGTGATCGCGGCCCTGCCCAACGGCTATGACGCCGCGATGCGGGCGGTGTTTGCCGCCGAGGGTACCGATCCGGGCTCGATCCCCGGCGATCTGAAACGGGCGGTGCGCGACTGTCTGAAGGACCACGCGACCGCGGGCTGATCCCGGCAATTTCGGAACGAAATCGCCCTCCGGCCCTTGGGTCTGGAGACGCCGCACCTATGTGTACGGCCAAGGTTTACCCCAGACTCAGGAGCCCGACATGGCCTTCACCCTGCCCCCCCTCCCCTATGCCTATGACGCGCTGGAACCGGCCATCGACAAGGAGACGATGACCTTCCACCACGACAAGCACCACCAGGCCTATGTCGACAAGCTGAACGAGGCCGTGGACGGCGACGACAGCCTGAAGGGCAAGTCGCTGGAGGATATGTTCAAGACGATGTCGAAACTGCCCAAGGCCGTGCGCAACAACGGCGGCGGTCACTGGAACCATGCCCTGTTCTGGAAACTGCTGGCCCCCGAAGGCCAGACGGGCGAGCCCTCAGGCGCGCTGAAAGAGGCGATCGACCGCGACCTCGGCGGCATGGACAAGTTCAAGGAGGCGTTCAACGCCGCCGGCGCCGGTCAGTTCGGCTCGGGCTGGGCCTGGCTGATCGTCAAGGACGGCAAGCTGAAGGTCACCTCGACCCCCAACCAGGACAATCCGCTGATGGATGTGGCCGACGAACAGGGCACGATTGTGCTCGGCGCCGATGTCTGGGAGCACGCCTATTATCTGAAATACCAGAACCGCCGGGCCGACTATCTGAAGGCCTTCTGGTCGGTGGTGAACTGGAACGAGGTCAATGACCTCTATGCCAAGGCCGTTTCCTAGGCCGTAGC
>Ga0075012_10006097_pt1 | contig 10956 bp, 10 predicted proteins | sample All_14_2_FD_71474 | JGI IMG/M metagenome (GOLD analysis project Ga0075012, IMG submission 71474) | Freshwater microbial communities in response to fracking from Pennsylvania, USA - Allegheny Zone_MetaG_DW_15 | ecosystem: Environmental > Aquatic > Deep subsurface > Groundwater > Drilled...
CCCCCTCCCCCCCCTCCCCGAACAACACGCCATCGCCGAAGCCCTTTCTGACGCCGACGCCCTCATCGACTCCCTCGAACGCCTCATCGCCAAAAAGCGCGCCATCCGCCAGGGCACCATGCAGCAGCTCCTCACCGGCCAGCGCCGCCTCCCCGGCTTCAGTGGAGAGTGGGTGTATACGAAATTAGGTGATGTTGTCATTATTAATAAAGGACAGCTAATTACGGAAATTGATGCTGTCCCAGGTTCTGTTCCTGTAATCGCTGGTGGAAAAGCACCTGCTTATTTTCACAACACAGCTAATCATTGGCAGAAAACTATAACTATAAGCGGATCAGGTGCTAATGCTGGATATGTATCTTTTCATACAATTCCCATATTCGCATCGGATTGCTCAACTATAGATGAAGGTGAAGCCTATTCTATAGAGTTCATTTTCTATTTGTTAATATTAATCCAATCGAAAATATATAATGCACAAACTGGTGGCGCTCAACCTCATATCCATCCAAACGACCTAAATCCATTATTGATATTTATACCAATAGATAAAGCAGAACAAACCGCCATCGCCGAAGTCCTCAGCGATATGGACGCCGAGATCGACGCCCTCACCGCCAAACTTTCCAAAGCCCGCAGCCTCAAGCAGGGCATGATGCAGCAGCTGCTCACCGGGAGGATTCGATTATGCTAAATCCCATCGGCCAAAATCCCGACGGCATCAATACCGTCGGGATTCCCGAACGTGCCACCCAGGACCGCGTCATCCGCCTCTTCCAGCACGAACTCGGCTACACCTACCTCGGCGACTACACCGACCGCCCCGCCAATGCCAACATCGAAGACGATCGCCTCTCAGCTTTCCTCTCCGCCAGCGCGTACACCCCGGCGCAGATCAGCCGCGCCCTCTACCTCCTCCACCAGGCTGCCGATCACCCCACCCGGGGTCTCTATGGCAACAACCATGCCGTCTACAGCCTCCTCCGCTACGGTGTCCCCGTCAAAGTCGATGCCTCTCAGCCCACCGAAACCATTCACCTCGTCAACTGGCAGCAGCCCCACAAAAACCACTTTGCCATCGCCGAAGAAGTCACCCTCCACGGCAATCACCAGCGCCGCCCCGATCTCGTCCTCTACCTCAACGGCATCGCTGTCGCCGTGATCGAGCTCAAGAACAGCCGCGTCAGCCTTGAGGAAGGCATTCGTCAGCTCCTCTCCAATCAGCAGCCCGAATTTAACGCCTGGTTTTTCTCCACCGTCCAACTCCTCTTTGCTGGCAACGACAGCGAAGGCCTCAAATACGGCTCCATTCTCACCCCCGAAAAATACTACCTGCGCTGGAAAGAAGACGAGGCCGACAATTCTCGTTTCAAACTCGACAAATACCTCCTCAAAATGTGCAGCAAGGAGCGCCTTCTCGAACTCATCCACGACTTTGTCCTCTTCGACGGCGGCATCAAGAAACTTCCCCGCTTCCACCAGTATTTCGCCGTCAAACACGCCCAGCAGCATGTCCGCCACCGTCAGGGCGGCATCATATGGCACACCCAGGGCAGCGGTAAAAGCATCGTCATGGTGCTGCTGGCGCGCTGGGTCCTCGAAAACAACCCGAATGCCCGCGTTGCCGTCATCACCGACCGCGACGAACTCGATAAACAGATCGAGCGTGTCTTCAAAGAATCCGGCATCATCCCCACAACCGATCACATCCGCGCCAGCAGCGGGCGCGACCTCATGCACAAATTGGGGCAGCCCTCCCCTCGCCTCCTCTGTTCCCTGGTCCACAAATTCGGCCCCCGCAGCGTGGATAATTTCGACGATTTCATTCGGGATCTCGATGCCCAGCCCTGCCATGCCGTCGGCGAGATTTTCGTCTTTGTCGATGAATGTCACCGCACCCAGACCGGCAAGCTCCACCGCGTCATGAAAGCTCTCCTCCCCAACGCCGTTTTCATCGGCTTCACCGGCACCCCCCTGCTCAACAAAGATAAACAAACCAGCCTGGAAGTCTTCGGCGGTTACATCCACACCTACAAGTTCAACGAAGGCGTTGAGGATGGTGTCATCCTCGACCTCGTCTACGAAGCCCGCGACATCGACCAGGAATTGACCTCTCCCCAGAAAATTGACGCCTGGTTCACCGCCAAAACCCGCGGCCTCAACGCCTGGCAGCAGGATGAGCTCAAAAGCAAATGGGGCACTCTCCAGAAGGTCCTCAGCTCACGCTCCCGCATGGAACGTGTCGTCAGCGACATCATCTTCGATTTCTCCACCAAACCCCGCCTCTCCAGTGAACGCGGCAATGCCATCCTGGTCGCTTCCAGCATTTACGAAGCCTGCAAATATTTCTCTCTCTTCCAGCAAACCCTCTTCAAAGGCAAATGCGCCCTGGTCACCTCCTACAATCCCCAGGCCGGTGATGTGTCCCTCGAAGAAATCGGCGCCAATACCGTCACCGACAAACAATTCATTTACAACACCTATACCCAACTGCTGCAGGATGTGGAGCCCCACCCCGGTATGGGCGCCACAGAAACCTACGAAGAGTGGGCCAAAGATCGCTTTATCCATCAACCGGCCAGTATGCAGCTCCTCATCGTTGTCGATAAGCTCCTCACCGGTTTCGATGCCCCGCCCTGCACCTACCTCTATATCGACAAATCCATGCAGGATCACGGTCTCTTTCAGGCTATCTGCCGCGTCAACCGCCTCGATGGTGAAGACAAAACCTTCGGCCACATTGTCGATTACAAAGACCTCTTCAAAAAAGTCGAGAATGCCATCTCTGTCTACACCTCCGAACTGGACCACAGCGCTGGCGGCGCAGATCCCGAGATCCTCCTGCAGGATCGCCTCACGCGCGGCCGCGAACGCCTCGATGCCGCCATCGAATCGCTGGAACTGCTCTGCGAACCCGTCCAGCCTCCCGCCGGTGAACTCGAACACATCCACTATTTCTGCGGCAATTCCGAGATCCCCGCAGATCTCGAGCACACCAAACCGCAGCGCGTCGCCCTGTACCGAGGGATTGTGGCGCTCATCCGTGCCTACGCCAACATCGCCGATGAATTAGATGCTGCCGGATACACCCCCGCCGAAGTGGACCATATTCAGCACATGCTTGACCACTACCTCAAGCTGCGGGATATCATCCGCAACGCCGCCGGTGAAACCCTCGACCTCAAACCCTACGAGGCCGATATGCGCCACCTCATCGATACCTACATCCAGGCCGATGAGCCCCGCACCATCTCCCCCTTTGAGGGCATCGGCTTGCTGGAGCTCATCGTCAAAAGCGGCATTGGCGCCGCCATCGCTGGCCAGTTGGGCAGCCTCAAAGGCAACACACAGGCCATCGCCGAGGTCATCGAGAACAACGTCCGCTCCAAAATCATCCGCGACCACCTCAATGATCCCGCCTTCTACGATTCCATGTCCGCCCTCCTCGATCAGATCATCGCCGCCCGCAAAGCCCGTGCCCTCGAATACGAGCAATACCTGCAGCAGATTGCCAGCCTGGCAGTCCAGGTCCAGTCCGGCCGCGCCGATGACACACCGCCAGAGTTGAATACGCCCGGCAAGATCGCCCTCTGGAACAATCTCGGCAAAGACCAGGCGCTTGCCTTGCGCGTTGACCATGCCGTCAAAGAAGCCCGTTTCGATGACTGGCGCGCCTACGAACCCCGCCAGCGTGCCATCAAACAGGCCCTCTACACCATCTTCAACGACGTCAACGAAGTCGAACGCATGTATAAAATCATCTACCAGCGCACGGATGAATATTGATGCCCGGCCAGATCGAAATCGGCGGCATCCTCGTGGATGTCATCTTTAAAGATATCAAGAACCTGCACCTCAGCGTGCACCCGCCATCCGGGCGTGTCCGCATTGCTGCCCCCCAACACATGGACCTCGACACCATCCGTGTGTACGCAATTTCAAAACTCGATTGGATCCGCAAACATCAGCGCAAACTTCACCACCAGGAACGCGAAACACAGCGTGAATACATCGATCGCGAAAGCCATTACCTGTGGGGTCAGCGCTACCTGCTGGAGATCGAAGAAGCCGAACGTGTCCCTGCCGTGGTGTTGAAGCACAGCACCATCCTGTTGACCGTCCGCCCCGGCAACTCGCCCGAAAAACGCCAGCAGGTACTGTCTGCCTGGTACCGCGATCAATTGCGCAGCGCCGTCCTCCCCCTCATCGCAAAATGGGAGCCGATCCTGGGCGTACAATCGCAGCAGCTGCGCATTCGCCGCATGAAAACCCGCTGGGGCAGCTGCAACCCCCGCAGTGCCGCAATCCTCCTCAACAGCGAACTCGCCAAAAAGCCCCCCGAATGCGTCGAATACATCATCGTCCATGAACTGCTTCATCTCCGCGTGCCCAACCATAACGCCGTCTTTATCAGCCTGTTGGACCACCACCTCCCCCAGTGGCGCCTCCTCCGCGACGAACTCAACCGCGCCCCCCTCGGCCATGTAGATTGGGAGTATTAATGTGCAGCGTACTCCAACCCATCAATACCATCATCGCCAAACCCTCTGCAATATCGAGTTTGATGAGATAGTGAGTTTGTATAATAACTTAGCTTTTTTTTTGAACGCTAATAACATAATTTAAATCCATATATTATCCTGGATTACCTATATTTTTTAATATACATGACTTTTACTACATAACAATCTGTCTGAAGGGGGATAAGTATGACATTTACCCATTATGCATTTGCTGATGAATCGAGTTACACAACTGACAACAACTACGGTGCAATATCAATACTAAATTTTAGAAAGGAAATTAAAACTCCGTTGGAAGATGCTATTTTGCCCCTTCTGGCCGATATTCCAAATGAATACAAATGGAGCAACTTTCAAAATCCATGCTATTTAAATGTATCGAAAAATGTGTTTGACATCCTGTTTCAATACGCTGGTCAAGGTGATCTACGAATTGACACAATAATCTGGGATAACAAAGACGCTGCCCACAAGAGGAATTTAACAAACACAGGAGAAAAGTTAAGCATTCTGTATTACATACGATTGCGTGACATGCTTGCTAATCGTTGGGGTTCAAACACGAGATGGATGATTCTTGTAGATGAACAACGACAAATAAATTGGGAAGAGCTGAAACAATACCTGCAATATTATAGTATGGTGAAGAATCAAAAAACCTTGCTGGGTATGGATTACGATCTGGCATGGCATCGAGAACATAGATGTTTGTTTTCTATTGAAGATTTAACCCCTGTTAAATCATGTGACAACCATTTTATACAAATTGCTGACTTGTTTGCGGGTATGGCAGCATATTCTCATAATTACTCAGACCAAATATTAACTTGGTTAGATTCGGATTCACGAAGGCATTATGAAAATAATATTGCACAACCAGCGTTCGAATTTCTTGAGGAATTGAAATTAGATCCCAAATACATCCATCGCAACAAATTTATTAAATATGTATACTTGAAATGCAAAAAAAGAAAGTATGGCGTAAGCATCAGAAACAAAAAAGGATTACACACTTTCCAACCCAAACACCCGTTTAATTTTTTTTATGCAGGTCCAGAGAAATAATCGGGAAGTGAGAGAATGCAACTGTAAAAAGACCCCTCCCTGCGCTACCGGCAGCAAACTCTCTCGCGCCATTGTTAAAAAGCACAAAAGAAACCGCCCGGCTTTCACCGGGCGGTGCTCCATCAATTCCGAATCAACCGGATCTTCCCTTCCTCGTCATACTCCACCGGCTCCCACGTCCCCAGCGCCATCCCGATCACCGCTTCTGCATCCGGCGAATCCAGCCCGTGCTTCCGCAAAAACTGTTTTGCCTGTCGCATCCCCTTTTCTTTCGCCAGCGCGATCGCCTGTTCCCACAGCTTGTCACTCTCTGCTAATTGTTTTTGTTGTTCCGCATCCATTACTTCACCATCCACCCCAGGTCAATAAATAACCCATCGATTGCTTGATAGATCGGCGCAAAGTTCGTCACCTGCCACTGCCGGTACTGCTCAAAATCAGGTCGCTGCCGATATAAGTCCATTGTAGCAAGGATCTCATTGTTTTGGGTTTTTTCTCCAATATATTGCGTATACGACCGCGCCCACAGTTCTGTCGGGCTCAGCAAATAATTTCGGATGTAGTTCGTTACGCCATACCCGCCCTGGTAATGCAAAAGCGCATCCACTTCTGGCGACTGCACGATCGCATCCCGCCAGTTGGCCAGCTTCCCATTGATCGCCGCCGTTGTACCTGGCACCCCATTTTGCCCCAACCCGCCATAATCGATCCAGTGCCCGATCTCATGGATCATCGTTGTTTCCACATGCGGCGCATACTGCGCATTCACCAGGATCTCCCATTGCGCCGGGAATGGTCCGAACCCGCCATAAGTTCCTTCCCCCAGGTTCTTCGTAGATAACACCACCTCCGGCAATGGTCCATCACCGTGCACGCTGTCTACCAGGTCCAGCGCGTTTCGGTATCGGTCATGATACTTGCTGCGCTTCGGCAGCCGGATATGCCCGGATACTGCCTCCCCCATGGGGCTCAAAAGAACATTGGCCTGTGCTGTGGGGAACAGCGCGGGCTGCTGCACCTTCCCCGGGTAAGCCATCAGTTGGATCGGGTTCTGTACCCGGATCGTGATCCCCCAGTCTCCCTCGTGCGTAACTTTCATGAATTCACGCAGAGGCACCCCCCGCCGAAACGCATCCGCTGCCGTCAGGTTCCCAAACACCTTATTCTGCGTGCTTTCACTTTGCTTCCGCAGCCATTCCTCCCCCAGCTCCCACTCCGGCTCTTTGCCGTCTTTCATCACGGGCACGCTTGTACACCGGCATTGCGGATGGCTCCAGATCATCTCATCCACCGCGTACACATGCCCCTCATCTGCCAGGCATGCCGCGCACGCCCTGCCGTCATGCGCCGTCAACCGTTTATGCCCGCGGATCAACCCGCTTTCCTGGTACGCCAGCAGACTGGCCGATCGATATGCCCGGATCTGCTCGGTGCGTGCGATCGTCATCGCCCGCTGCAGCCCGCCGCTCAACGCGGTCGCCATGACTTTGGCCGTCTTTTCCGGGTGCCAGCCCAGTGCGATCCCCTGTACCAGCGCCTGCTGTAGTTGTTGCCAGCCCCGCGGCATCCCCTGATCAACAAAGGCATCTTGTAGCAGTGTCCCTAGGGCAGTGCCGTCCGCGCTCCATCCCACCAGGTTTTCCACCACTTCCACCGGCAGCCGCCCAAACATCACTCCTGGCCCGGCCGCATTCCGCATCAATTCCTGTGCATCGCTCACGCCCTGCCACGCCCAGTCTGCTTGTTCTTTCCGCACCTGTTCCACAAGCCAGTCCCCGTACTGTGCCAGCTCTGCCCGTACCTGCTGCAGCAGCCTTTGGTACCGCTCCAGCGAAGCGATCTGGTGCAGTGTCCGCACCTCTCCCCCCTGCAATTGGTACGCCAGCACCAGCATCTGGTCTCGCAGCCGTTTCTCCACTGCCAGCCATTGTCGGATCATGCTTTCCTGTTCTGCCCGTTCTCGGGTTAGTAAAGCCGCCCGGAATGCTCGCGCCTGGGTGACGATCCCGCTCATTTAATGCACCCTCACCACATAGCTGCGGGCAAAACGCCGCGCGCGATGGTACCGCGCGTTTTTCATATAATTTTGATACACCTGGCTGCTCGAAAATTCTCCCCCATCTGCCCGGAAATCATGCTCCACCGCCACCACCGCCGCCTTCTCTTCCCAGATCTCCGCCGCTGCCAGGTGAAAATCATACGTCGGGATCCAGTTTTCATTAGCTTCCTGAATGGGTGGTGTGCTGCTGTTGTCCCAGGTAAACGCTTCTTCCCCCTGTGCATCCGGCACCGCATGGCTCTCCAGGGTTTCCTCCATGTCAGCATCACTGTAACTAGTATCTGTCGGTTCTGCTGTCATGCGCCGCAGTTTCAAAATCATCGCCGCTGTTACGCTCATATTGCCTCCAATACAAAACGGGCGGGCAATTCCATCACCCGCCCGCTCTTCTCATTCAGTTGCCCACACCTTACTCGGCATGGATATATTGCACATGCAGGTACCCTTCCAGCCCGGCCGCAGCGCCGCTGGCTTTACTCGCCACCAGGTGATACCCGGCGGGCCACAACTTGGCTTTGCCCACGCCATTGGTGCCGTTGTCAGTATCATTGCGCATGTCAAACACGCCGGTGGCGGTGTTCACATCCAACCCATCAAACAGGGTGTCATTCGAGGTATCACCGGCATCATCAATGCCAATATCCACTGTACAGGCCGCGTCAGCCGCCGCAGTCACATGGACCACCGAATTCACGATGATTACATCCACCCCTTCCGGGTTCTCGACATTTCCCACACCGCCTACCGCATCAGCATCTGCCAGGGGTACGCGCATCCAACCTTTACCATATTCAATTGCCATCGTCATTTCCTTTCATGCTTTCAATCACTCGACCTGCCAGCGAACTCAGGCGACCGCTGCTCAAGCGACCGTCGCCTGGTGCATTCCGGTGATGTACCACTTGCCGCCATACGCCAGCAATGACAGGCTGTCGCCCACCACGCCGCTGAAGGTACACACATCTTCGCCTGTGCCGCCGCCGCCAAAACCACCCGTCAGGGTCACAGTGTTCGCCTGCGCCTGCCCGTTGATGATCGTCAACCGTTTAAAATCATCAACGCCGTCAGTAGGGTTCGCCAGCGTTGCCGCCACCACCCCCGCCACGGTCTTGGCAATCACGCACACCCCATTTTTCACGGTGATCGCGCCATCCGCCGCTAGCAATTGATACCCCATCACCGCGCGGTTCAATTCGGCAGCACTGGCTGTTACCTGGGTTCCCCCAATTTTCAAAGCGCCGCCGCTTTCAACATCCACCGACCCGCCGCTTTCAACGCTCACCGCATTGTAAATTTCGGCTTTCGCTTTCATCTTTTTAGTGAACAATCCCATCGTACGTTCCTTTCACTGGCCCATCTGGTAGAAACCTCCCTCCCCTGTTGCCAGGGGAAGGAAAGGTTCATCCCAGAAACTAGGCGGTCAAATACGCAAACGGGTAGCGGGTCGCTTCGGTCTCATTCTCCCGGTTGATCGGGTTCGAGATCTGGAAGCCCAGCCGCATGGTCAGCTTGATCGCTGCCAGGTGCTGCTGGAACATGTTGTACATGATATTCCCCGACCCATCCTGGATGACGCCGGTGGTCGTCACTTCATATGCGATGTCCTGGCGACTTGAGTACACCAGCTGCTGCCAGTCACCGGCGATCTGTTTGTAAGTGGAGCTGCCCACCCCGTTCTTCAAAAATTCGATCGGCACGCCATCCACCATCGAACGCCCCGCTTGAACCGGATCGGGTTGGAATACCGGCACGCCGTCAGTAGTGCGGCAGTTGCGGTACGCTGCTTTCTGGCTCAAATGGGCGGCGATACCGGTCACCTGGTAGCCGTCCGCTTCCACTTTGGCAAACACGCCAGTCTCACCCAGCATGGCATCATACAGGTCTTCATGTGCCGCCAGGCTCACATTGTGGCTCGCTGCCAGTGCCCCGGCTACGATTGCAGTAGGCCAGGCTGCCGGTTTTCCGGTGCCGTATAGCATCGCGTGATCGATCGTCTCCGAGGCTGCGCTCACCAGCTCTGGTTTGATCTCATCCCACAGCGGGATGCCGCTGTCCGCCAACGCATCCTGGCTCACCACCACGATCGCGTCCACGTGCTTGGCGGTGATCACCTTATTCTCCCACGCCATCTTGGTCGTCTGGATCAGGTCATACTCGCCATCGCGGATCGAAGCCGATGCCAGCGCGCTCAACACCGGCAGCTCAGTTTCATGCGTGCTCATGTTGCGCAATCGCCGCCCCAGTTTCATTACCACGCTCTGCACAGCAATGCTGTTCAACAATTCATAACTGACCGGGTTGGGGATCAACCCGCCTGCTTCACTTCTGCCCATTACTTGGTTAAAGGCCATCTCTCAAATTCCTTTCACTTAACGTTTTCTCAACAGTTCATCCATGCTCATGCTGACAGGGTTTCCACCGCCAGCACCATCACCGGCGTTCGCTGTGGGGAATGTGCCTCCATCCCGGAATAGCTGCGGATAGGATTTTTTCAGGCTCTCCCAGTCTGTTTTCCCTTCCGCGTCGATCAACCCATCTGCTTTCGCAGCCAGCCATGCCAGCTTCGGTTGTGCGCATCGCACATCACTTCCAAAGGCTTCCGTCATGAATTTGGTTTCTTCCGTTGCCGCCTTCAATGCGTCCGCCATCGTTTGCAGCTGCTTCTGCAGGTCTTCATTCCCATCTGTCTTTTTCAACAGGGTCCGCAGCTGCTTCTCCATCTCACTCTTTGCGTCTCGTTCCTTCTTCAGGGCGCTCTTCAACCCGTTTTCATACTCCGCGAACGCCGTTTTCTGCCCGTCCGACCATTCCGCCTGCCAGGCTTCAAAATCTACCGTTTCAACCGCGCCAGCCGGATCGCCCTCACTCGTAGGTTTTACCGGTGCATCGGCCCCGGATCCGCCCATGCCTTTTTCAGCCTCCCGCCAAAAACGACCGCCGCGCATCCCGCCAGAGACATCCCGTCTTACACCATCAAATACCATTGCTGCATTCCTTTCAACTTCAAGTTAAAAAAACAAGCCGTGAAGACATTTCTATCTTCACGGCCGCTCATCTTCCGTCTTGCCCCGCGCTCTTCGCCGGGCTGCTGCTGGATTCAGGAGAATCGTAGATTCTCCCCTTTGAAAGGGCTATGCCCTTTCATCCAGTATACCAAATTCCGCAATACTTTAAAAGCCCCTATTTTCCTTACCCCGCCATCTCCAGCAGCGGGATCAAATCTTGATACAACCCCACCGCGCTCATCGTCTGCAATTCCCCCGTCATCCGCAGCTCTTCTTCCGTCGACCGCAGCACCAGCACCGTATC
>Ga0075012_10006099_pt1 | contig 10953 bp, 4 predicted proteins | sample All_14_2_FD_71474 | JGI IMG/M metagenome (GOLD analysis project Ga0075012, IMG submission 71474) | Freshwater microbial communities in response to fracking from Pennsylvania, USA - Allegheny Zone_MetaG_DW_15 | ecosystem: Environmental > Aquatic > Deep subsurface > Groundwater > Drilled...
CTATCAGGCAGATGACGACCATTACGTACCGAGAGCGATCCTGATGGACCTTGAGCCTAGAGTTGTGAACGCGACCCTCTCATCGCCTTATGGCAAACTGTTCAACTCGGAGAACATCTTTCTGTCGAAAGAAGGAGGAGGGGCGGGAAATAATTGGGCGCAGGGTTATTCGCAGGGTCAGAGGCTATCCGAGGACATCCTGGATATCATCGACAGGGAGGCGTCCGACTCGGACTCTTTGGAGGGGTTTGTGCTTTGCCACTCGATAGCTGGAGGAACTGGATCGGGTATGGGGTCGTACATTCTGGAGGCTCTGAACGATCGATATCCAAAAAAGCTGCTCCAGACATACTCAGTGTTCCCTAACCAGCACCACGACAAGGGCGAGAGGGGTACGGACTCGGTCATTGGAGCAACTGGAACGAGTGACGTTGTGGTGCAGCCCTACAACTCGATCCTCTCGCTAAAACGTCTCGCACTAAATTCTGATTGCTCAGTGGTGCTGGATAACGCGGCGCTGGAGAGGATCGCCAGTGAGCGACTACGGATATCGAATCCCTCCGTATCGCAGCTCAATTCGTTGGTGTCTACGGTGATGGCTGCGAGCACAGCAACTTTGCGCTATCCTGGGTTTATGAACAACGACCTTGTTGGGTTGGTTGCCGCGCTGATTCCTACCCCGCGATGCCACTTCCTCATGACTGGATACACGCCGTTGACAGTTGAGGCACAGACGAGCGCAGTCAGAAAAACCTCCGTGCTCGATGTGATGCGGAGACTTCTTCAGACCAAGAATGTAATGGTGTCCACCGATCCCAGGAACGGATACTTTACGTCAATTCTGAACATCATTCAGGGTGATGTGGACCCGGGAGAAGTACACAAAGCGTTGCTCAAGATCCGCGAGCGCAAGGATGAGATCAAGTTTATTCCCTGGGGTCCGGCGTCCATGCAGGTCGCGCTTGCAAAGAAGAGTCCGTACGTGGAGGCTCCGCATAAGGTGAGCGGGATGATGCTGGCGAACAATACCTGCGTGCGAGTGTTGTTCAAGAGAGCGATTGATGAGTTTGAGAAGCTGAGGAGTCGAGGAGCATTCTTGAACCAGTACAAGAGCCAGGAGGGTTTCGAGCTAAGCGAGTTTGACGACGCTAAGGACGTGGTGGAGCGTCTAGCAGAGGAGTACGCGGCATGTGAACGAGTGGACTATCTCAATTGGGCGAGTTCGCGACAGGATCTACCGATGAAGCCGCGGTCGAATGATCATGAAGACTCCGATGAGCGGCTTCCATCGCGCTCGCCCGCTTCGTATACGCAGCGCTCTCCCATGGACTAAAAAACTTACACTATATCTATTACTGAACTGTTTTCTGTTTGTATATTGATTGGCTGAGACGATTGTGATTCCAAGTCAAAGTTTCTTTTTAGATTCAACGAGCTAACCAAGGGAGCTGCTCCTCTCCTTCTTTGTGGAGGAGGACTTCTTTGACGGCTTCTCGCCCTCCTTAGCCTTCTTCTTTGCCTGCTTCTCGAGCTTCTTAAGAGTGATCATGTCCAGATCCTTCTGTCTCTTTTGCGCAAACTGGTTGATGCACGAGATGGCGAAGGAGACGATGACCAGCATAATCATGGTATCAAATGCCCACTTGAGCCAGCCAGCCTCGGACTCCTTCTCAGAGAGCTTGCCGGTGGAAAGCTGCTCGATCATCTTCTCGAGCTTGTGCTTGATCTCCTCTTCCTTCGGCAACCGCTTGACAACGATCGCCGGGAGCTTCTCGACGAGCCAGACAAACAACTCGATCATGTAATCCGTGTGGCGGAAGATGGACACAAAGAAAAGAACCTGACCAGTGACCTTGACCAGCGCTTTTCCGCAAAAAGTTGCGATGAAGAACGTCCAGAAGGTCACACCAATCTGTCCACACACAATTCCAACCAGGTCAAATGCCGCGTTCGGCCAAGCAGACATGAGAAACACACCCCAGAATCCGTACTTTTCGACGAAGTTGATCATCCACTGCTTCATCTTGCCCAGCGGGTTGCTCGAATCAATATTGAGCTCCTCCTTAACCTCCTCCTCGAGTGCTCCTCCCGCGAGCATGGCAGCGCGGGACATGAGGTACGGCGGTACCTCTCCCATGGCCGTGCCAGCTCCCCATAACACCGCGGGTATCCAACACCTCCAAGCCACGGCGACGAAACTAGGGTGGTGAATGTGGTCGGGGGTGTGCGGGTCGGTGCACATGACCACGTCCTTCTTGTACCAGATGTCCTGGAACGAGTCAAACTTCATGTTGCCGCACATTTCCGCCGCTTGCACCACGCGGAAAATGTGCGGGAACAAAAAGAGCATTCCAGTATGCAGACCAGTCCCAAGACCGATGGAGGAGAGGACACCCAGTCCCACCCACCACACCACGAAGGCCACGGCATGGTCCAGTCCCCCTGCCATATTCATCGCTCTCAATCCCAAGTACACCAGGCCCGCCAGCGGGATCGTCCTCAGGGTCACGGGGTGAGTCGCTCCATAGTGTGCGGTATCCCTCAGAAACTCGGTAGTGGCCGCAAGGAACAGCCGCAGGGTCGTGAAAGGCCTCCTGTGAAGCACGATCTGCTCACGGTCATCAGCCATCTGCTGCTTCTTGGCCTCGAGCATTCCCTTGACATCTTTCAACTCCGAGGACGGAGGACCCGGAGACTTTGATTTAACGCGTCTGCTCATGGTGGACAACCCCCCTAGCTTCTACAGAAATCAATTCTCCTCTGTATATATATCTCGGCACGCACGGAGGATTTACCCACTCTATTGGCGAATCCAAAGATAGTAATGCGAAGAAGGAGTGTGAGCGAGCTTTGTTCATCATCAGATTCTTGCCGCTACATTGGGTATACCCTAGTCGACTCGTATCTTACGAACCCCCCAAATTCTAAAGGAAATGGGCGAGTGAACTTTGCGGTCTTGTTCCTTCAACACCAACTACGCAATGGCTGGAGGTGAGCGAGGAGAGTGTTGGTAACTGTACGGTAGCCCAGTGAGTATAAGGTCGCACGGTTAGTTAGGGGAGATATAGTTTTGCTCGGGTGTACTGACCCCCGTCATCATCAAAAGAAGAAAGCTCAAGTCAAAGCAGTCGGGTGATCCTACATAGTGAACACTCAAGGAGGTCCACGGTCAGAATATTGGCTTCAATTAAGCGGTAGGGCACCGATTGTGTTCTTCGTGAATTATAAATAAATTATATAAATACTTGATGCATAAGACACAAATGATACAGTTTGTACGTACAACTCCCTCACGCTTTCGAACCTCTGCTCATCCAACCTCAGGTACAGGAGAGAACAGCGTCAGAACACCCTGTGCCTTTGTGCCATATCCCGCACCCGCACAGAGGCTTGACTTGCCACAAGCGTACAAGTCTTGACCGCTACCGCTCAAGCAGACTGAAAAGGTACTCCCGGCTCCAATGTACTTGATCCGCTGGTTCTGAGTCTGGGGAAGCGGGCAGTCCCGCGGGGAAGAGCTTGACCAGAAGGACGATCTGTAGCCTAATTGACCCAATGAGGCCATACCGAAGGCGACGATCTTGTTCTGCTGAGCAGCGAGGATGAGGCTATGCTGGTGACCGGCGCTGATCGCGATCGCCTTGGGAAGGTTGGGGATGACCCGGGGCATAATCGAGCTTTCGAATCTAGGCAACCCGAGCTCACCGGATGATGAGGTTCCGAAGGAGTAGACGGAGCCATCCCCGAGAAGAACAAGAGAATGTGCAACACCCGCCGCGATTTGAACGATGGTTGACATTGCTAAGTTCGAAGGGAATCGGACTTGGTGAAGCTCACGCGCAGGCTCGTTCTCTGTGAGGACCCTTCCAAGCTGCCAATGTTCCACATTACCAGCAGAAAAGAGCCGGTTGTGATTGGTAAGTACAAGAACGTGCTGGGCTCCGGCACAGATCTTGGTAATGATCTCCTTCGGCTGAAGGCGGTCGCGAAAGGGAATCTCACGAGGAGTAAGGACTTGACCCACGTTGGCCTCGTTTTCCTCATTAACTCCGTCAACCTCCAAGGACCCACACCAAAGTAGCTTGTTAGAGGTGGTCAAGATCAGGGTGAATTCTTTGCCCCCAACAGCTGCCTCAACTGGCTCGTCCACGAGCATTCGTGTAAGGTTCGTCCGGAGGGCAGTGTCTCCAGTACCAAGCTCCCCGTGCTCATTGCTGCCAAGCGCATACACTTGGTTATCCGATCCAACGACGACGGTGTGTGAGTGCCCACAGGAGACACTGCGTGCTCTAACGGACGGAGGAAGTCCCTGAGCAACGGTCCGTCGCTCTCCGTCTTCCCAAACGTGCAGAAGCCCGTCCCATGCAATCATGGCTCCATGGTTTAGTCCACATGAGAGGCGGAGCTGTCCACGGTTCCACATATCAAGGAGCTCAAAGGGGCTCATATGGGACTCTTTGACAAGCTCCGGAGTGACCACTCCATCGCACAGCTTCTTCGCATACTTCTTAAGCAGGTATCGTCTCCACTCAGTGCAAACCGCGGCAAGATTGCTCAGATCTTGCAGAGTGAGCAGGGGAAACACTGCAAACTCAATCACCTCCAAAGGAATGTTGAAAACCGACATTGTTGCTTTTGTTCAAGTTCGTGTATTATAGCCAGTCCAGCACCATCCTATGTTGCGTTTGAGAAGCGCGCTCAAGCAGAAGATCTCTTGAGACTTGACCTTTGTATTTTCTTCAGTATCGTACGTACACACGTTCCTCTAATGAGGTTCCTTTTGCCGAGTTCTTCGGTAGAATTTGTCCCCCAAACCAAAGAGGATGCCGTTGCAAGTCGTGAGCTCACGCGCAGGTTCCTGAAGGATGAGCTCTGGGTTGATTGATAGATGCACTCCCCAGTACCCAGCACGCAGTTCTCCCTGGGTTCTCCGGTCTAGGACTTGAGATCTGCAGAGGTTGGAATCAACAAGAATGAGACGAATCGTCGCTCCTATTTGTTGACGGCGTTTCCTTATTTGATGTAAAGAGGAAGAATGCTTTCTTGTTATTGTTGGGGCCAAGCTAAACCTTCAAGGGTGCGAATGATCTCGCTCGAACGGACAATCAATCAGGGGAATCGATCGACGGATAACCGTATCTTTTTCGGTTCAAGGGGAAGAAATGTGAGCCGAGGTTGGGTGAGGTTCTTTCTTTTTCCGGAACCGTCTAGGCCTATCGCATGCTACAGGGAGGTGACCGTTTGCTTCTAGTCTACCAGTGGTATATACCATTCGGTCAAATATCTTATCGCCAACCGTACTCCCTTAATGCCGTATCAAAGGTGGCAAATCGAAGCGCCCTTCAGTTTATCACTTTTAGCAGCAAGAATCACCCTAGTTTTGTTGAGACTTGCATCGAGCCCCCGGGAACCAAGGGCGCAGATCTTTCCTCCTTTAGATTCTTTCGCGCCTTTTCATCAACCGCAAAGATTAGATATTAGAGGGTTGACGTGTGGGGTCATTACAGAGCGTTTCCTTTCCCTTTGGAGGCGGCAAGAGCTTTCCGCCCAAGTGGGTCCGTCTAGACTGAACGCGTGTGTGTGGTGCTCTCTAGCGGTGGCCAGAATAAAGCGGGGGGAAACAAGCAAAAGATTTTTCATTTCTCTCATTCATTCGTCGATGAACGACGAGAACGTTTTAAAACTTGCGCTTGTTCTTAAGAAAAGATGTTTGTGCTCTTCTCGGCCGTTCCGGTCGTCTTTTACGTCCTCCTCGTCTACTTTGACTACTTCAAGTCGACTGCGGAGCCTGCGCCGTGCAAGAATCAAAAGGCTAGGAAATGGATGTTTAGAGTGCTTACGTCGTCGCTCCTTACGTTCCAGATTGGAAAGCGGGCCCTGGACAGTTGGTGGGGACAGCTCATATTTGTCGCGTCCCAGCTGTTCTTGGTTGAGGTCACGGCTTTCTCTAACGAATCTCTTGCGGCGTTCTCGAGATGTCTCATTCCCTCCCAGGTAGGGATGCTCTGGGCACAGGGTGCCGCGGCGATTCCCGCGACGTTTGCGATTCGGACCATCTCGGCATTGTTCGACGTGACGCAGACGAGGATGGAGCACTGGGTTCAGTTGCTGGTTCTCGTCCCTTCAGTTCTCATGCAGCTGGACTCCTTCGATGAGGCGTCGCTAACCAAGGTTGCTCTGTTCTTTACTTGTTCGGTGCTCGTCCCGATGGCGTTCACAGACGTCGCTGACACTTTACTCAAATTGAACGAGAAGGTCATACATGCGTTGCTCCCAAGATTCGAGCTGGAGTTTCAGACTGCGCCGGCTCGCTGGTCCATCTTTGGATCGTTTGTGTCCTTTACCAGCGTCATTCTCGCCCAGCTCTTGGAACTCAACTCAGGAACGTACTATGATCTCCTGTGGCAAGTCGTGTCGTTTGTCTTGTTCTGTGCCAGTGTCCTCGCGTGGGGTTTGACCTTTTGTGACAAGGAACCCGTCTCCTTCACCTCCACGACATTTCCTGCGGCGCACGAATCTCCGTCCCTTTCCCAGCACATGGGAGAGAATGGTACCAAGAACTCGAATCCGACGTCTCCAGCTGGTGCCTCGTGGAACGGCGAGGAGAAGCCTAGCAGCCAGCCGGAGAATGTGTTCTTGCAACGCGCTCGACACGAGGATCTCATGACGTTTCAAGCTGCGATGTCGTTCATTCACATGTTGCTCGTACTATTCATGACCTCCATCGATCTCCCCCACCTTGCTTTCGTGAACCTTGCGGTCATCGCTGGATTGCTCTTTCAGGAACACACCTCTGCGTCGCTTCACGAACTCGTCTCGGGTGTCGTCGTTGCCCAGGCCCTGTCCCTGCTGGCGCTGCGCCATCAGCTGAACGAGGCTTTGATCATGGCGAGGGATGCGAACCCCAAGGGTCAGTTGGGAGGCGTGGACGCCATCGTCGAGCAGGTCGGTCTCGTTTACTGCTCGATCCGGCTGGTCGCTGGTGCTATCCTCGCCGAAAACTTTTCGAGACACTCGGCCGAGACCCTGTTACTCGCTAGCGTTTCAGTCTTCTGCTCGTCTGGGTACTCGACGAGGTACCTGTGCCTGGTCATGTCGTGGATGGCCATGTTTGCGGCAAGGATTCGCGCTTCGGCATGGGCGGTGGCGTCTGCCTGGCTCAATTCCGAGGCGGAGCTGCGTAGGTTCATGGACCATGAGCTCAAGGTGTCGTTTGCGGGCATTATGCTCGCTTTGGAGCACTGTCTCACGGACGATGGACTCGGTCGTTTACCGGAAGAGACGGTGGATATGCTCAAAGAGGCCCTTGCGGAGTGCAAGCGCGGTAAGGAGCTTTGTTTCGAGGCCGCGGTGCAGCGATTGGCGTATGACAACGCGTACGAGTTGCGCGTGGAGGGCAAGAAGCTCAGTGAGGGTCTGCAGACGTCCTACCATCTCGTGGAGCAGATAATGACCCCCGCCGACCGCGAGAGAGTCGTGTACACCGACTGGAACCTCGTGAACCACATTCTGGATAACGCGGTTGCGAACGGTGCCAAGTACGGAACCAATCTAACCATGCACAGCTCGATCATTCCCACCGGTCAGAAGGACGTCCACGGTCTCCGCCCCGCCATGCTCCGCGTGCGGGTCACCAACGTCCCTCTGAAGACGGAGAGGTACGCCGCACTGCTGCAAATGCCGGACAACAACATTCTTTTCGAGGACACAGTCATCAGCCGAGTGAGGAACCACATGTGGTCGTTGGGGTCGGGCAGGAACTCGACTCACCTCGGTCTCCCGGTCGCCAAGCTCTTTGCCACTCGTCTCGGGGGAACAGTCTCCCTCATCGCCAAGCCCGACCTCACCACGTTCGCGTTGGACGTTCCCGTCCAGGTCGGTCCTCGCTCAGCGTCCGCCGCCGCGGCCGGAAGGGCGTCCAGATCCGACAGCCTTTCCCAGCAGTCGAGCGGACCTCAGGAGTCCTCCACGAGCGACGTGGACACTTCTTACCCCCCCAACAGCAACAAGGAAACCCTTCCCCCCGGTCTCGTCTTTGCCGTCCTGGACGACTCGAGCATGATCCGATCCACGATGGCCCTCACCCTGAAGCGCGACTTCCTCGCTTCGGACAAGTCTATCGTCACCGGAGCCACTCCGGAGGAGGCCTCCACGTTTGCCGCTAGAGCCAAGGCGATCAACGCCGACATTTGCATAGTGGATGAGAATCTGGACTACGACGTCGCTGGGGCTTCGATGGTCGGCACCAAGATCGTCGAGGAGCTCCGGTCCATCGGGTACACCGGGGTGATTGTATTGTACTCTGCCAACGAGAAGCTAGAGCTGTCTCTCAACTGGGGACTGGTGGATGGCTTTGCCAGCAAGAGCGCCAACAGAGTCGACACCAAGCGTCTCCTCACGAAAATCTACTTTGAGAGCCTGCAGAAGAAACACGGCGAAGCGCTGAAACGCAAGCCCGGAATTTCGATGGCAGCAGCTGCCGCCGCGCCCGCGATGATGGGTCCCCCGTCGTCCACGGCCGCGACGGCCTCGTCATCGTCTGCGCTGAGCGCTGGGAACATGAGCAGCGCCGAGGAGTACTCTGTTCCGGAGACGAGCGAGAGTTCAGACAAGATTCAGTTGAACGTGTCAGCGACTGCGCCAGTGGCCAGCGGGTTCAGCCCGGCCAAGGTTTTCGTATCGAATGACGTCGCGATCAAGTCCAGACTTCTCCCCCCCAGCAAGGATCTGTCGACATTCTCGGCGGGGTACTCGATCGCCATCATTCCCGCTCACGTTCAGAGCGCGCTCGCGATCCGAGCAGTCGACCCCAACGTTTCCATCATCGGCATGCTCCCCGACTCGAGCGCGATGCAGCACGATGGAGTCCTCTACTCCGCGTTTGTGAGGTTCTGCGCCGGCCTTCCGGCGATGGACTTCAACATTGACGTCGAGACGCTGCAGTTATTTGCCAACGGGTTCGACGCCGTCGCAAAGCCGAGAGACGTGGACGCCATCGACCCGGCCATCCTCACCGATCTGGTGGAGAAGCGCGTCCTCTCCCAGCGGCGGTTCTTTGGGGGCCAGACCCTTAGGCAGGAGATGGACCTGAGCGTCTTGGATGACTTTGAGACTGCCGAGGAGCGCAATACGATGATCGAGGTGTTTGAGCAGAACGTGGTGGACTCCCTCCAGCGCATCTACAAGCGGCCGACGTTGGATAACGTGAGAAAGGTCGCCCACTTGATCAAAGGCGCGTCTGTACAGATTGGCGCGAGGGCGCTCCACAGACTCTCGGCCAAGATGGAAAAGTACTGCGAGTCTGACTTTGACGGCCCGCAGAAGGACGTTCATCAGGTGTTTGCCGACTTCTTTCTGTTGATGGTCGACTTCCTTCTCGTCGCCAAGACGTACTTCAAGTGAAGCGTTCATCTTCGGTACGAGTAGAAATCAATAAAGTTTCTAGATGTCCTCTCAGCCAGATTCGTTCTTGCGTGTGTAAAATCGTCTCACTTCAGTCGTTTTTGAATGGACCACACTAGACTCAGAATGCTGAAAAGGGTGAGTCTGGCGACCGTCGTGAATTCTGAGGTATCTGAGGCGAGAACAGTCTTCATCATCATCAGTAGTTGCATGATGATGTGAAGACTGGCAAGACTCGAGATGTGGAATCATCGTCATAATTATTTGGACGCTGAGGAGACGATGACATTAGTCGAGGATGGCAAGCCATCGTATCACCATCATCACGAGTACTGAGATGCTGATGTGAAGACATTCGAGGAGGAAATTAGTCGAGGATGACAAGCCATCGTCATCGTCATCACGAGTGAACTGAGTTGCTGATCATCACAGACGATCATGCGGATCATTACGGAAGATTCCCTCGGTACTCAAGTGAGCTTGGACGCTAAGATGTAACGGACTGCTTCAGAGAGCGAGACGGTTGATCTTTATGATTGCTTGTTGATGGGTTTAGTTATAGATATGGTATATCACGAACGTATAATAAACAACTCCATTCACTTTCACTTTGATGACCACACTAATAATGCCGCCACCATCATGTCAATGTTTGGGATCTCCTGCTTGATTGCCTTCTCTCTATCATAGATATAATCGTTCACAGGACAATCGCTCTTTTCGCCTCGCTCACTCACTCAGTGGCGTAGCTGAACTCGACCTTGGCGTAGTCAGAGGCCGCGTCGGAGATGATCTTGGCCACGGGAGTGGGTCCGCAGAACCCGATCGCGAGCTTGGAGTTCCTTCCCTCAGCGCGGTTCATGAACGCCCGGATGTGCTTGACGTACTTGCGGATGTGGGTTCCCTCGTTGGAGAGCGAAGACTGGAGGATTCTCGACCGGTTGGTGAGCCAGGTGTGGAGGTTATGTACATCGCGGGGGTTGCGAGGCATCGACCGGAGAGTATCGAGCTGGTTCTGGTCGGCACGGGAGATGAAGAACGTCAGACCCAGAAACCCTAGGTACTGGGACTTGTTCGGGCTCCAGATTTTGCTCTTCTGGATCGTCCCGTCGTTGAGCGCCTCGATCAACAGCTCGTTCAAAGAGTCCCACATCCATAGCAAGTCGCCGACCCTGCGAGTCTGCCACATAACCCAGACGTGGGGAGGGGTGTACTGCCCAGTCCTCTTGCGGTAGAGCATCGCGCGCAAGCAAGACTCAACGGCCGAGAGACCGGTACCCGCGCCGATGATGATCGCGCCCTTGGTGTTGGGGTCGAAGATGGAAGAGAAGGTCGAGCCGTACGGGCCGCGGAAGATGACGTCGATGTTGCTCGAGGAGCGCATCGCCTGGTAGAGCTTGTAAGTCCACGACTCGCCGCCCTCCTGAACCCACTGCTTGTCGCCGTTGTAAGAGTTCTCCTTGAGGGTCCACGAGTCCTTGGCCTCGACCCAAGGACTCGTGGACCCTCAAGGAGAACTCTTACAACGGCGACAAGCAGTGGGTTCAGGAG
>Ga0075012_10006100_pt1 | contig 10951 bp, 11 predicted proteins | sample All_14_2_FD_71474 | JGI IMG/M metagenome (GOLD analysis project Ga0075012, IMG submission 71474) | Freshwater microbial communities in response to fracking from Pennsylvania, USA - Allegheny Zone_MetaG_DW_15 | ecosystem: Environmental > Aquatic > Deep subsurface > Groundwater > Drilled...
GGGCGAGGGCGAGGCTGTGGGCGCGACGGGGATTGCATTAAAAACTAAGCGCATTTTTTGTTGTCTCGGATAGCTATACTTGCGGAATGTTGGCGAGTTTTGCTTTGGGTTTGGCGTGTTTATCGAACGTGGGGCAGATTCAGACTTGGAAGATTGACCGATTGACGACATTTGGCCCTTATGCAAATGGAGTTCCGACACCGGAATCGATTTTGGGCTATGAATTGGGGGATCGGCATACGGTTTATATGGATCAGGAACGAGTCGTGAGTGCACTCGCAGCAAGTTCGGATCGGGCGAAATATTTGAGTTACGGGAAGAGTACGGAAGGGCGTCCGCTCCGAGCTGTAGCGATTAGTTCGCCGGAGAACATTGCGAAGCTGGATGAGATTCAGGCGAGTATGGCGAAGATTGCGAATGCTAAGCCGGGCGAGTCGCTTCAGGAACTTGAAAATACGCCGACGATCGTTTGGATTAATCAGTGCATTCACGGCGATGAGACAGCGAGTTTTGAAAGTGCGATGGCGCTGATTTACAATCTGGTGGCGAGTGAAGATTCGCGGGTTTTGGAAGCTTTGAAACATACGGTGGTGATGGTGAATCCGAGCTACAACCCGGATGGCCACGAGCGATACGTTGTGGCTTACAATTCGATACCAAACGGAAATGGAAAGGAGGGGAGTTATGATCGGGCGGTTCCGTCGGCGTTTATGGGGCGGGCGAACCATTACCGGTTTGACATGAACCGGGATCGGATTGCGATGAGTCAGGCGGAGACGCGGCAGGAAGTTAAGTTTTTGCAGAGTTGGAATCCGCAAGTTTATGTTGACCAGCATGGTCAGGTGGAGAATTATTTTATGCCACCGGTTCAACAGAGTGTGAATGTGAACGTTGACCGGGAGCGTTATAACCATTGGACGGATGTTTTTGGCCGTGCGACGGCGAATGCTTTTGATCGGGAAGGCTGGAGCTATTACATTCGGGATGCATTTGACTTTTATGCGCCTTGCTACTTGGATAGCTTTACGGCACTGACAGGGGCGATTGGCATGACGCACGAAACGAATGGGGGCCGCTTGCTGAACGTGGAGGAGCGGGATGGTTATGTTGTCACCATGCGTGAGGGGTTGGAGAAACATTTTACGAGCGCGATGGCGGTGATTTTAAGTGCGGCAGAGAATCGAGACAAGCTGATGGAGAGCTTTGTCGACTTCAAGATGAACGCGAATAGTGGGGAGTTTGCAGGTGATTTTCAGCGGGTGGTATTGCAAGGCGAGCGGCGGGAGTTGCAGCGCTTTGCGGCGCAGCTTGAACGCATGGGCGTGAAGAGTTCTTATACTGAAGCGGCTTGGACTCAGGAAAGTGCACACGATTATTGGTCGGAGGAAACGGGGAAACGTGACTTTGCGGGTCCGAGTTTGATTATTGATATGGCGCAGAGTATGGGGCCGGTGGCGAAGGCGATGTTGGAGCCGACAAGTGAATTTGAACCGGAATTTATTGAGCGCCAAAAGAAACTTGCGGCGGCGCGAAATGGTGAATCGGACTTTGATGAGATTGACAGTTTTGAATTTTATGATTTGACGGGGTGGGCGATGCCTTATGCTTATGGACTTGATGCTTGGTGGTGTGAAGACACTCCGGCACTAGGAATGACGGCAATCGGGGAGCCCGCGTTTGCCTCTGACGGGACAGAGGTGGGGTATGCGTTGCCTTACCGTGACCGTGAGGATCTGAAGTTGGTGTTTGAGACTTTACGGGCAGGTTATCGGGTTTCGATGGTGACCAAAAAGAGTTTAGTTGAGGGGCAGGGGCTGTTGCCGGGGACATTTTTGGTCATGAAAGCGAGGAATCCGGATGCGGATTTTGATCGTTTTATGAGTGGTCGAGATGGTTGGATGGCGTTGCCGACTTCTTATCCGGATGAGGGGCGTCATGGACCGGGGAGTGAAAGTGTTGTGCATTTACGGCGACCGGAGATTGGGATTGTTTTTGGTGAGGCAGGACAGCTCAGTGGAGGATCGCTTTGGTATTTGATGGAGAAGGAGTTTTTGATGCCGTTCCGTTCGTTGACAACGCGAGGGGTGACGGGGGCATTAAAGGATTTGAGCTGTTTGTTGGTGCCGGGCGGCGTTGACTTGCCGATGACAGATGAATTGAAATCCTGGGTGGCATCGGGGGGTTCCCTGGTTTTGTTGGGTGGTGGCGATTGGGCCATGGGGGATGAGGGATTTTTTGATCTGGAACGATTGAGAAGTGACCCAGAGATTCCGGGCTCACTTTATCGGGCGGAATTTGATACCAAAAGTTTTTTGAGTTATGGTTATGAGCGGGATGCGGAAGGTGCGATTAAGTTGGCGGTGCCGATTTCGGGGACACAGTTCCGGAAAGCGGATGGGGATACGGCGGTTCAACTTTCTTCCGATCCGGACGTGAAAAAGTTGTTAACGGGTTGGGCTTGGGATGATTCGGAGACGCAACTTTCGGGACTTGCTTGGGCGAAAAATGTGGGCGTGGGCCGGGGATCGGTGACATGGTTTGCGGATGATCCGAGTGAGCGAGCGCAGTGGCCGGGGCTTTGGAAGATGTTAATGAACGCGATGATTTTAGGTGCGGGATAGGGCTTGCCAGTGCAGCTTGTGGCTGTGCGCGCGGATATAACAAAACTCGAAGTTAATGCGGTGGTGAACGCGGCCAATAGTTCGCTTTTGGGTGGCAGTGGAGTGGACGGAGCGATTCATCGAGCGGCGGGCCGCGAGTTGGAATTTGAATGCCGGATGTTAGGTGGTTGTAAGCCGGGCGATGCGAAAGTGACGAAGGGGCACTTGCTACCGGCGAAGTGGATTATTCATACGGTGGGGCCAGTTTGGCGTGGCGGGGGTGAAGGCGAGGCGGAGATTTTGCGGTCTTGTTATCGGAGGAGTTTGGAAGAAGCGGTTCGAATTGAGGCGAGATCGGTAGCGTTTCCTTCGATCAGCACGGGGATCTACGGGTTCCCGATTCAGTTAGCGGCGGAGATTGCGCTTAGCGTAGTGAAAGGGAATGAGTGGGAATTGGATGAGATTGTGTTTTGTTGTTTTTCGGATGGTGACTTGGCGGTTTATGCTGAGCTACTGAGTGATTGATGTTTGGTGTTTTAGTAGTGGGGTGAGTAGAATTGGGGCCTGATGCTATCGATTAGTTTGAGAAAGGGAGCGGCGGAATGGTCGGCGACCGATTTGGGATATTTGCTGCATAAGTTTCCGGGGCGGTGGCATGAAGCTAAGATGACTTTTGGAAAGTGTGTTTTGTTTTATCCGGAGGCGACGGAAGAGGTCTGTACGGCAGTTTTGGCATTGGATGTGGACGCGGTTGGATTGATGAGGGAGCGGCGGGAGGCGGCACGCTGGAAGGAGTATGTGAATGACCGGCCTTATGTGGCGAGTAGTTTTTTGTGCTCGGCGATGCTTGAGATGTTTCGGACGGCGATGAGTGGTCGAAGCAAGGAGAGGCAGGAGATGGCGGATTCGGCGTTGGACTTGACTTTTCGGTTGCCGGTTGTGAAGGTGCGTGGGGGCGAGGGCTTTTTGAGACGGTTGCTTGAACCACTTGGTTATGAAGTTGAGGCAGAGAGGTTGCCGCTGGACGAGCAGTTTCCGGAATGGGGAGAGAGTGTTTACTTTGATGTGAAGCTTTCGGCAAAGATCCGGTTGGCTGATGCCTTGAATCACCTCTATTTGCTGATTCCGGTGTTGGATGATGATAAGCATTATTGGGTGAGCAAGGATGAGATTGAGAAACTTCTGCGCAAAGGTAGCGATTGGTTGAAGAGTCACCCCGAGAAGGAGGAGATTACGCGTCGGTATTTGATTCGGCAAAGATATTTGATGCGAGCGGCGATGCTGCAATTGACGGATGATGAAGATGTTGATGCGGAGATTGCGGCAGATGATGTGCGATTGGAGAAGTTGGAAAAGCCGCTTTCGTTGCATGATATGCGCATTAACCGTGTGGTTGAAGTGATCAAGGAATTGCAACCGGAGCGTTTGCTGGATTTGGGGTGTGGTGAAGGAAAGCTAGTAAGGAAATTGATCAAGCTTAAGGGGTTGAAGCAGTTGGTGGGGATGGATGTGAGCTTGGCGAGTTTGGAACGAGTGAAGCGAACGACTGGTTTTGATCGGCTGGCGCCGACTTTGCAAGAGAAATTGACGCTGGTTCATGGTTCGCTGACTTATCGAGATAAATCTTTGGAAGGGTTTGATGTGGCGGCATTGGTTGAGGTGATTGAGCATTTGGATTCGGCGAGGTTGGGGGCAATGGAGCAGGTGTTGTTTGGATGTATGCGTCCGAGGACGGTGGTATTGACGACACCAAACCGAGAATATAATGCGCTTTTTGAAGGGATGGCACCGGGGGCAATGCGGCATGGAGACCACCGGTTTGAGTGGACTCGGGCGGAGTTTGCGGAGTGGTGCGACCGGGTTGCGTCGGAACATGGCTATACAGTTGTTCGGGAGGACTTGGGGCCGGTGGATGATGTTCATGGTGCTCCGAGCCAGATGGGGGTCTTCTCGCGATGATTAAGTTGCCAGATTTGAGTTTGGTTGTGCTTGTTGGGCCGAGCGGGTGCGGGAAGAGTAGCTTTGCGCGGAAGCATTTCTTGCCGACGGAAACTGTGAGCAGCGATACTTGCCGGGGGTTGGTGAGTGATGATGAGAACAATCAGGGCGCGACGAACGCGGCGTTTGAGCTTTTGCACTTTACGATTGAGAAACGGCTGGAACTTGGGAAATTGACGGTGGTGGACGCGACGAATGTTCAACCTAATTCGCGGAAGGCGTTGGTTCAGTTAGCGCAGAAATACCACGCGATTCCGGTTGTGATTGTTTTCAGTATTAAGCCTGAGATTTGCATTGAGCGGAATCGAGAACGGCCAGATCGGCAGTTTGGGCCACACGTTGTTAAGCGCCAGCACATGGAGTTGCGGAAGGGGATTCGGAATCTACGACGCGAAGGGTTCCGGCATCAGTTCTTTTTGGATTCAGTTGCGGAAGTTGATGCAGCAGAAGTGACACGCGAGCCGCTCTGGAATAACCGGATGGTTGAGACGGGGCCATTTGATATTGTGGGGGATGTTCATGGGTGCGCGGATGAACTGCGTGATCTGTTGACTTTGATGGGCTACGTTCCGGATAGTGAGGGATTTATGCATCCGGAAGGCAGGCAAGCGGTTTTTGTTGGCGACTTGGTTGATCGGGGGCCGAGTTCGGTAGGGGTATTGCGGATCGTGATGGCGATGGTGGGAAGCGGGGCGGCGATTTGTGTTCCGGGGAATCATGATGTTAAATTGCTCAAAAAATTGAAGGGTCGTGAAGTGACGATGAGTCATGGATTGGCGGAAACTTGGGCCGAGTTGGAGGGAGAGAGCGAGGAGTTTCGGCGTTCGGTGGGGAACTTTATTCATGGGTTGATTAGCCACTATGTTTTTGATGGGGGCAAGTTGGTGGTTGCCCATGCTGGGTTGCCAGAGGCGATGCATGGACGGGGATCGAGCAAGGTGAAAGACTTTGCTCTTTATGGGCAGACGACGGGGGAGACGGACGAATTTGGGTTGCCGGTGCGCTATAAGTGGGCGGAAGATTATCGCGGGAATGCAATGGTGGTTTATGGCCATACGCCGGTTCCGGAGGTTGAGTGGTTGAACAATACGGTGTGTTTGGATACAGGATGTGCTTTTGGTGGCAAGCTGTCGGCGTTGCGATATCCGGAGAATGAGGTGGTATCTGTGGCGGCGCAGCGAGAATATTGTGTTCCAGTCCGACCATTAGGTGGAGATGCTGAGATGAGTTCTCAGTTGGAATATGATGACGTATTGGATATTGATGATGTGAAGGGTCGGCAACGGATTCATGTTTCGATGTTCGGACATATAATTATTCAGGAAGAGAACTGTTCAGCGGCGCTTGAAGTTATGAGTCGGTTTGCGGCGAACCCGAAGTGGCTTTGTTATTTGCCGCCGACGATGTCGCCATGCGAAACGGCGAGTGTAGATGGATTTTTGGAGTATCCGACGGAGGCGATTAGCTATTTTGCGAATGAAGGTATCGAAGAGGTTATTTGTGAGGAAAAGCACATGGGGTCGAGGGCGGTGGTGGTGGTTTGCCGCGATGAATCGGTGGCTAAGGAACGTTTTGGTATTGACGGTGAAGGGATTGGCATTATTACGACGCGGACGGGTCGTCGGTTTTTTGATGATTCGGGGATGGAGCAGGCAATGCTGGGGAGATTGGTGGCGGCGATGGACGGTTGTGGATTTTGGGATAAATTTTCAACCAATTGGGCGGTTCTGGACGCGGAGCTAATGCCATGGAGTGCGAAGGCGCGGGGACTGATTTTGACGCAGTTTGCTCCGGTGGGGCGGAGTGCGACGTCCCAGATGAGTTATTTGGAAGAGGCGATGCGAGACTTTTCGGCCAGGGGAATCGAGGGTGGGGAGGAGTTTTTGACGGATGTTTCGCGGCGGAAAGTTGCGGCAGAGAAATATGTTGATGCTTATCGTCGGTATTGCTGGACGGCAGAGAATTTGGACGATTTTAAGTTGGCTCCCTTTCATTTGTTGGCGACGGAAGGGGTGGTTCATGTTGATAAGAAGCATGATTGGCACATGGATGAGCTTAAGAAGATTTGTGAACAAGATGAAGGGGTTTTGTTGGCGACGAAGTGGTTACGGGTGAACACTACTGATGAAGCGAGTGTTAACCAAGCGGTGGAGTGGTGGTTGGAGATGACTTCGCAGGGTGGTGAGGGGATGGTTGTGAAGCCTTTGGAGTTTGCGGCGCGGGGGAATAAGGGATTGATTCAGCCGGCAATTAAGTGTCGGGGGCAGGAGTATTTGCGGATTATTTATGGGCCGGATTATTTGGCGGAGGAGAACTTGAAGCGGTTGAGGAAGCGCGGGTTGGCGAAGAAGCGGGTCTTGGCGATTCGGGAGTTTGCGTTGGGGGTTGAGGGGTTGGAGCGATTTGTTCGGCGGGAGCCTTTGCGGCGGACACATCAGTGTGTTTTCGGGGTGTTGGCTTTGGAGAGTGAGCCGGTTGATCCGAGGTTGTAATGATGGTGCTACAGCAATGAGAGGCTTAAGTTTTAAGAACATTGGTGATATTTTTTGCAGGCACCGTCACGTTCAAAAGTTTGGGCTCGGCTTACTTTCGGCTGTTTCGTTGATCGTGCTTATTCCGTTCGGAGAAATGGGATGGAATAACCTATTTCTCGCAAATCTGAAGAAAAGTGTTGGAGGCATGAAACATGTGGATGGCGCCATATTGTTTGATCGTAATTCCGATTACTGCTGGGAATGGGCGAGTCAGCAAATATGCAATTTTGTCGTGGAGGAATTGTGGTGGACAGAGAAGCCGTTTGCGGAAGTTGAAACAATGATTACTGCTCGGAAGGTGAGTGTTTCACATGTTGGTCTGTTTCCCGTTGAGGTTCCAGTAGTTTTAAGAAACGTGTCTTCCTATAGTGAAATAGACATTGAATTCGGAGATATTCCGCGTTCTATCTATAGCGAAGAACAGCGTATGAAAGAGTGGCAGAAGAGAAACGGCGGTACTTTTTATGTAGTGGAAGCAACGCATGTTGGACCTACTAAAGTCGGATTGGATCCTCGAACTTGGGATTAAATTCGACCTTGTGGTTGAAGAGTGAAGAGTGAAGAGTGAAGAGTGAAGTGTTCAGTGCGAGCCTATGCGCTTTTGGGGTTTTGGCTTTGGAGAGTAAGCCGATTGATCCTCGGCTGTAAAATCTTGATCGTGAAGTACGCAGGCTGTGCTTTGCTTGTCAAGGGTGATGTGAAATTTTGATTTTAAGTTGAACAGAGATTGAAATAGTGCAAAATTAGGAGGGATTGATAATATATGAAGCAAGAAGGAAAGAGGTCACTGTGGCAACGCTATTCAGATTATTGTTTTCGCCAAGCGTTATGGGTTGGTTGGGGGTTTATTCTGTTGGCTTTTGCAATATTTTTGACTATCCCTGTTGGCGCGGCGATTTCGAATCAGTTGTTTTTAGGAGAAATAGAGAGGAATGTTCAGAGACTGGAAAAAGTGGAAGGGGCGATTCTTATTGATAAAGATCGTGAGTTTTGTGGGGATTGGGCCTCTCAAGGGTCATGCGATTTCGTGGTTGATGAATTGTGGTGGACTGACAAACCTTTCTCGGAGGTGAGAAAGGCTATTCCTACTCACTCAATTAATGTCTCTCTTTTTGGTTTTAATCCGGTGGCGATTCCCGTATTACTAAAAAATGCAAAGGATTATAGTCGGGCCGAATTTGCCTTAGGAGATCTACCCTATACGGTGATTAGAAATGAAGATCTTATGAAAGAGTGGCAAGAGACGCGAGGAGGGGCATTTTATACTATCAGAGTAGTGCAATATGGACCGAGGCAAAGAACATGGGATTTCCGTACTTGGTTGTGATCTAATGATTCGATCGCAGGAATAGCATGTGGACGGGTTTTGAGATTTTGATTTTGTGAGAGGTTGGGGTGGGGATTCCGGTTTGAGAGTTGATTTTTAGGCTGATAATGAGATTGTTTTGTTGTCCAGCGGCGAGGAGGAAGTTGCCGACGGGGTCGATGGCGAGGCCGCGGATAGTGTTAGCTTCTGTGGGGGTAAGGGTTGGCCCTTCAAGGGATTCGTCGGGGTTGATTTTGAAGGTAGCGATGGAATTTTGACCCCGGTTACTGACATAAAGGAAGTTGCCGGAGGGGTGGAGGAGGATTTCGGCGGTAGTGTTTTTGGTTGTATTTTGGGGGTCGATGGTGGGGAGGTTTTGCAGTTCGGTGAGTTCGCCGGTAGCGGAATTAATTTTTAGGGCGGTGACGGTGGAACTGTGTTCGGAGTTGACGTAGAGGGTCTGGCCGGATTTACTGAATGTGAAATGACGTGGCGAACCTGATTTGAGAGTGTGGACTTTGAGGTTTTGGGGAATTCCATCGAGGGTTGTCCAGGAGAGGATTTGGTTTCGGCCGAGGTCGGTGCCGAAGAGGAAGGGGAGGCGAGGATGGGCTTTGATGCAGTGGGCGTTGGAGTTTTTCTGCTCGGGAGAGTTGTTGTTGTGATGCCATAGTGCAGGGCCGGAGAGGTTGAGAGCGTTGAAGTCCCCGGTGCCGTAGCTGGCGGTATAAATTTGGGTTCCTGCAGGGTTGAGGCTGACGAAACAGGGGCCGCCGCCGGTGATTTTGAGTTCGGTGGGATGGGAGAGCTGGTTTTGGGGAGAGATTGAGAACTGGCTTATGCCGCCGGTTGCGGTTTCGTTGGCGGCGAAGAGGAGTGGGAGGGTTGGGTGGAGGGCGAGGTAGCTGGGGTTGGGGGTTTTTGCGGCGAGAGTGGGTTCGGTGAGCTCTCCGGTTTGGAGGTTGAGGGTGGATTGATAGATTCCTTGGGATCCGGTGGGTGAGGTGTAGGTTCCGATAAAAAATGGGAGGATCACAGAGGTAAGTTTAGCGGATTAGAGTCATTGGCGAATAAAAACAAGTAGTGGCGATTGCTAACAAATTTGGTTCTGATTTCTTGCTTTAAGCTTATGGTCAGGTTGATCATGAAAAAAATCACTTTGCTTTTGTTGGCGGGTTTTTCGACTCTGGCTTACGGCCAGGTGTTGACAGACTCGTTTGAATATGCTTCGGGAACGGACATCAATGGGCAGGTTTCGCCGAGCGGTTTGAGTTGGGGTTCGCACAATTTGGCGGGCAACAACATGAACGTGGTGAGTAACAGCGGCTTGAGTTATTCGGCGGCCGGTTATTCGGGATATACGGAATCAGGGAATGCTCTGAGCTTGGATAGTACGGGGGCAGGGAGCCCATGGTGGGCGCCGGAATATCACCCTTCGGTGGCTTATGTGAACAACGTGAGCGCGACGATGGGCAATACGGTTTACGGTTCGTTTTTAGTACGGCGAGAAACGTGGTCAGCAGGGCCGAGTATGTATTTGGATTCGGGAGCTTTAATTGGGACGGGTAATGGTTCTTATCATGCGGGGCTTTATGTGAGCAATGGGATTTACACGATTTCTGCTTATGATACGCCGACGCAGACGTTCCCTTCGGCGAGTACGGGGAAGAATTCGAATGTTGGTCAGACGGATCTGATTGTGTTCATGTATGAGCAGGGATTGGCGGGCGGTGAGCAGCGGTTTTCGATGTCGGTTAATCCGATTTTGAACGGCGGGCCGATTGCTTGGGATGCATCGGTAACAGCAATTCGAGGAGCATCGAATTTTCGAACGGAGTTTTATTCTGGTCATACGACGGGAATTTCACCGGCGCAGATTACGTACGATGAGATTCGGTTTGGGTCAACACTGGAAGCGGTTACACCGGTGCCAGAACCTGCGACGTTGGGAGTTCTTGGGATTTGTGGATTGATTGCTGCACGGCGCACACGCAAAAAGTAAATTTGATTCAGGGCTTCCGCATTTATTTGAGAGGTTGCGGGGGCCCTTTTAATGTTTGGTTTGGTTCATTGCGCGGTAGGTGCGGGGGGCTGCGCCGGTTTCGAGACGGATGAGTTTATTGAACTGGGCGAGGTCGGGGATTCCGATTTGTTCGGCGATGATTTTGATGGGCCGGTTTGTGGTGCTGAGGAGTCGGCAGGCTTCTTGTGCTCTTCGGGCTCGGATGAATTCTTGGACGGTCATGCGGTGTTCTTCGCGGAACATGCGAAGCAATTGTCGAGGGGAGACGTTGGAGTTTTCGGCGATTTCGGGGACTCGGAGGGATTCGGAGAGGTGGCGTAGGATGAAGTCCTCGGCGGAATAGAGGGCTTCGTTTTGGCGGAGTCGGCTGGCATCGGCAGCGACTTGAAAGAGGAGAGACCATGCGAAGGCGCGGGCGGGCATTGTGTCGCCTGAGACGGCACTTACGGCATGGCGGAATCCGCCGAAAAAGGGTTGGGCGGGGGTGATG
>Ga0075012_10006101_pt1 | contig 10950 bp, 12 predicted proteins | sample All_14_2_FD_71474 | JGI IMG/M metagenome (GOLD analysis project Ga0075012, IMG submission 71474) | Freshwater microbial communities in response to fracking from Pennsylvania, USA - Allegheny Zone_MetaG_DW_15 | ecosystem: Environmental > Aquatic > Deep subsurface > Groundwater > Drilled...
GACATACCCAGCAGCACCAGCACCACCATCCGGTGCAAGCCGTCGCCCTGGGTCAGATGGGTCCAAATCACCATGGGTTTGAGCCCGGGAGACCGACCGATGTCACCGCAGGGCGAGCACGTCGAACATGTCGAACATGCCGCTGGGCTGATCAGCCAGGAAGCGGACCGCGCGCAAACTGCCTTGCGCATAGGTGACCCGGCTGGCCGACTTGTGGGTGATTTCAATGCGCTCACCGGTGCCCGCGAACAACACCGTGTGGTCACCCACAATGTCACCCCCCCGGATGGTTGCAAAACCGATGCTGGAAGGGTCACGCTCGCCGGTCACGCCTTCGCGGGCGTACACCGCGCAGTCTTTCAGGTCACGCCCAAGTGCGTCGGCAATGACCTCCCCCATCTTCAACGCGGTGCCCGAAGGCGCATCCACCTTGTGGCGATGGTGGGCTTCGATGATTTCGATGTCGTACCCCGTGGCCATGGCCTTGGCAGCCATTTCCAGCAGCTTGAGCGTGACGTTCACACCCACGCTCATGTTGGGCGCCATGACCACCGCGATTTGACGAGCAGCGGCCGCGATGCCAGCCTTCTGCTCCTCCGAGAACCCGGTGGTTCCGATCACCAGCTTCACGCCCAGTTGCTGGCATACCTGCAAGTGGACCATCGTGCCTTCGGGCCGGGTGAAGTCGATGAGGCAGTCCGCACCGGTCAGCCCCTGAACGAGGTCCGACGTGATGAACACACCGCTCTCTTTTCCCAGAAAAGCCATCGCATCCGTTCCCAGAGAGGGGCTTCCTGGCTGGTCCAGCGCACCGGTGAGCACGCAATCATCCGCAGCGGCAACCGCCTCAATCAGCATGCGGCCCATGCGGCCACCGGCCCCAGCCACGCAAATCTTGTGAGTCATGTCAAATCCGGAAAAACAACAACAAAGGAAACAGCGCCTTCATCACCACCGATGTGGCGGGGAGTCCGGTCAGGCGTCAGCGCGTCGTGCCTGCCGCAGGGGGCTCCAACGGAGGGTAATTGGAAATTGGCGGAACAGGCGCAGGCTCGGCCGCCACAGCCTTGGAGGGATTGCGCTCGGCAAACTCTTTCAGCGACTGTTCGCTGGCTTCCAGCACGGGCGTGCCGGGCTTGCGTTTGCGAGGCTCCAAAGAGGCCACAAATTCGGCCTCGGAAGGCAATTCGTCGGACTCGACCCTGTCCAGAACATCGCCATTGAAAAACACTGTCAATTTCCGCCGCTGAGGCGGTTGGCCTGCCCGCGAAAAAGTGAAGACGTAATCCCAACGATCAGCGTGAAAAACACTGGTCAGCAAGGGGGTGCCAAGGACGTCACGGACCTGAGACCGCGGCATTCCGGGGGCGATGGCAGCCGCCTGCTCGCGAGACACAAAATTGCCCTGGATGATGTCGATTCGGTAGGGATTGACCAGGCTGTCAACAGAAGGCAAGGCCGACGTGACCGATTGCAGCCCGCCACAGCCAGACAAGGCAGATACCCAGGCCATCAAGCCCAGTGCCGACAAACCGCGACGCACGGCGAGAACTGAGGTATCAAACATGGCAGAGGACGGGGAAAAAGTGAGGGAAGCGGCAGACAAACACCGGGGACTTTCGGGACGGCTCGGTGACAGCCTGCAACCTATGTTCAAATCATTGTAACTTCGGGTGTGGCATCGAAACTGGCGCGCCACACATCCCCAAGCCCTCTCCCCCTCAATCGGTTTTCCCTGTGACCAACATCGACGAACTCAAGAGCACTGGCCTCAAGGCAACATTGCCACGCCTGAAAATTCTGGAAGTGTTCCAGCGGGGCACGCAACGGCACATGACGGCCGAGGATGTGTTCCGGGTTTTGCTGGAAGACCGGTCCGACATTGGCCTGGCCACGGTGTACCGGGTGCTGATGCAGTTTGAACAGGCTGGCTTGCTCACACGCAGCAACTTCGAATCTGGCAAGGCTGTCTACGAATTGAACGAAGGCCAGCACCACGACCACATGGTCTGCATCGATTGCGGCAAGGTGGAAGAGTTCTACGACCCGGAAATCGAACGCCGCCAACATGCCATTGCCCTGGACAAAGGGTTCAAGTTGCAAGACCATGCGCTGTCGCTGTACGCCAGCTGCATCAAAGAAAATTGCCCCCACAAGACAGGCGGCGTGGGCCGCAGCTGACGTGCGGACAGGGTTTCAGAAACCCGCCTCCATGGCTCGCCGCTGGCGCTGCACAAACTCTTGGTAGGTATCGACCCCACGCAACTGCAGAATGGTGTTGCGCACGGCGGCCTCGACCAGCACGGCAATGTTGCGGCCGGCCACCACCTGAATCACCACTTTGCGCACCGGAATGCCCAGCACGTCTTGGTAAAGCGGTTCATGCGGCATGCGGTCGTAGTCGCGCTCCATGGTCTCTTTGCGCACCAGGTGGACGATGAGTTTCAAGCGCATGCGTCGGCGCACAGCGGTTTCACCGAAGATGGCCTGGATGTCCAGCAACCCGATGCCCCGCACCTCCAGCAGATTCTGAAGCAGCTCTGGACAACGACCTTCAATGGTCGTCTGATTGGTGCGGAACAGGTCCACCGCATCATCTGCCACCAGACCGTTCCCGCGAGAAATCAGCTCCAAACCCAGCTCGCTCTTGCCCAGACCGGACTCGCCTGTGATCATCACCCCCAGCCCCAAAATGTCCATGAACACGCCATGCATGGTGTGGCGTTCGGCAAAATGCTTGGACAAGTAGGCACGCAACACGTCGATCACGAAGGCCGCCGACTCGTGCGTGGAAAACATGGGAATGTGCGCCCGTTCGCACATGGACACCAGCGCCTCGGGCGCCACCTGGTCATCGGCCACGATCAGCACAGGTGGTTCCAGCGTCACGATGCGGGAAATGCGTCGAGAGCAGTCGTCCTTGGAAGAGTTGGTCAGGTAAGCCACCTCGCGCTCACCGATCACCTGCACCCGATAGGGATGGATGTAATTCAGGTAACCCACCAGATCCGCACCTGAACGGGCCTCACGAACGGCCAGATCGTCGAAGCGGCGCTCGGAAGCCCCCAACCCAGCCACCCACTGCCATCTCAGCGATTCGCGATGGTCCTCAAACAGGACATCGGCGCTGATGGCGGTGGGCTTCATGCGCTGGCGTGGGCCGACTGCCAGCCTGCGACCAGCTGATGCAGGTCTGCGGCTTCGGGGGCGGCCTGCAGCTGGTCACGCAACTGGCCGTCGCTCAGCAACTCGGCGATTTCGGACAGGATTTCCAGATGCTTCTGCGTGGCAGCTTCTGGCACCAGCAAAAAAATCATGAGGCTGACGGGCTTTTCGTCCGGCGCATCGAATCCGATGGGATTGAGCAACTGGAACATGGCAGCCATGGGCTGCTTGAGCCCCTTGATCCGCCCATGGGGAATGGCCACGCCATGGCCCAGCCCCGTTGAACCCAGGCGCTCACGTGCGAACAGGCTGTCGGTGATGAGTGCTCGGTTCAGCCCATGCTGTGTTTCAAACAGCAAGCCAGCTTCTTCAAACGCGCGCTTTTTGCTTGTGGCATCGACGCGAACAAGCACCTGTGCGGCGGGCAATATGGCGGATAAACGGTTCATGTCATTCGTTTCAGCAACCCCAAGGGGCGCGATTATGCCTATCTGGCCCGGGATGAAAAGCACCATCCACAAAAAAGCCGCTGACCCAGGCAAGCGGCTTTGCTGCGTTGCAACATCAATTCTGCCTGATGTTGCAATGGCGGGGAAAACTTCACATCATTCGCTTGGCCGCATCGTGGTGATGTTCCTGCGACTTGTCTTTGTAGCGAAGCACCTGCCGGTCCAGCTTGTCGGCCAGCTCGTCCACGGCGGCGTAAAGATCCTCGTGCGCACTCTCGGCAAACAGGTCACGCCCCTTGACGTGGATGTTGCACTCCGCACGCTGGCGATTTTCTTTTTCCTTGTGGTTATCAACCGTCAACAGCACCTTGACATCAACCACTTGGTCAAAGTGGCGGGAAATGCGATCCAGCTTGGTAGTCACATATGTGCGAAGGGCGGGAGTCACTTCGAGGTGGTGGCCGCTGATGGTGAGGTTCATAAGAAAGTCTCCGTTTCTCCAGGTTGACAAAGCCGCTGCCTGCGTTCTCATGCACAGCGGCGGGGACATCTTTCAAGCCCACTATGCCCTTGAAAAGCGTCGCTGGCAAGCCGAAACCCTGGCTTTTGACAATTTTTTCACTCTCTGGCCTGGCGCCCTCAGATGCGCTGCGGACCACTGCCGTGCAGCACCAGACCGCGAGCCAACCAGACCGATCCCAGACTGAACAGCGCACCCAGCACCCCTGCAGCCCAATAGCCCTGGACCAGGCCTGACTCGGATCGCCCGATCAGCAAGCCCCCTGCGAAAGCCGCAGCCCCCATGGCCATGGACTGGACGGCCGAATTCAGCACCAGAAACGTGCCACGCAGTGCCGGTTGGGCTGTGGACGCGATGATGGACATACCTGGAATGACCCGCCCGCCCATGACCGCGAACAGCGCTGTCGTCACCACCAGCACCACCGGCAGCGGGGATGCGGGCAGCAGCGTGATGCCTACCAGCGGCACGCAAACAGCCACGGCCAACACGGTGTAGGTTTCCACCTTGCCACGCTGGTCGGTCATGCGGCCGAACCAGCGCGCAGACACCAGCGTGGCCAGCCCCCCGCACAGGTAAATGAGCGGAATGCGTGACACAGGCACCTGCACATTGGCCTGCATGAACAAAGTGATGTAGGGAATGACCATGAAACCGGCCCCCATCAGCAGCATTGAAAACACAAACGCCCGGCGGTGGTTCGGATCGGCCAGCACCTGGGCCACCCCAGACCACGCCGTGTGGGCACGCCCGGACACCAGATGGCCGCTCAGAGAAGGCAGGGTGAACGCAGCCCCCACCGCCAGCACCGCGCTGAGCACGGCGATGGCCACAAACGTGGCATGCCAGCCCAGGGCATTGGCCAGCACCAAACCCAAAGGCACGCCAGCGACCGTTGACACCGAAAAGGCCGTCATGACCACGGCCATGGCCTGGCCTCGCCGTTCGAAGGGAATCACATCGGCCACGATGGTCTGCAGCAAGGCAGAAAGCACACCGCCGAAAAGGCCGGCCGCCACCCGGGCTCCCATCAGGAGCTCATAACTGGAGGCCAAGCCGCAAGCAAACGTGGCCAAAGCGAACAGGCTGTACAGCACCAACAGCAGGCGCTTGCGCTCGAACCGGTCCACGCAGGTCGACGCCACCAATCCCGAAAAACCCGCTGCCAATGTGTAAGCGGACACCAACAAGCCGAACTGGGCATCGGACACCGAAAAAATCTCACGGAACTGAGGCCCCAGTGGCATCATGATCATGAAGTCGAGAATGTGCGTGAACTGGACACCTGCCAAGGTGAGCAACAGCCAACGCTCGCGCTTGGCAGACAAGGAAATGGAAGTCATGGGACGGGAACGGTGTGGATGGTCAGGGCCAAGCGCCTGCAGGGGCGGCCAGCCTCCACCTGGGTCAGGGCCGCCGTCAAGCCCCGCATCTTGCACGCAAACGCCGCATGTCGCTTGACACCCTCATCACCAACAGCCTGACAAACCCACCCGCTCAGACCCGATCGGCCTGTTCAACCGCGCTGGTGCTGATGGGGGGAGGGGCTCGCACGGCCTACCAGGCCGGGGTTCTCAAGGCCTTGATGGTCATGCTGGCTCGGCATGGACGGGCCGCCGGGCCCACCCCTTTTCCCTTCCAGGTGCTGGTGGGCACGTCAGCTGGCGCCCTCAACGTGACCTACCTGGCCAGCCAGGCTGACTTGGGACTGGCCGGACTGGGCCGACTGGCCGACTTCTGGCAAACCCTGCGCTCAGAACGCGTGTACCGACTCGACGCCCCAGTCTGGGTGCGCTCCAGCCGCCTCGTCGCGGGCTGGGCCCTGAGCCGGCAGGTGCGCCGCCACCGGGCCCTGCTGGACAACACCCCCCTGGTCAACACCCTGCACCACGCGATCGACCTGACTCGCCTGGAACACAACCTGGCCAGGGGGCTGCTCGACAGCGTCGCGGTCACGGCCTCCAGCTACACCACCGGGGTGCACTGGACCTTCTGCCAGACGCGCCCCGATCGGCCCGAGCAGCCCTGGGGGCGCCCGGACCGGCGCGCCGACATGCAGCCCATCACCATCGAACACCTGATGGCCTCCAGTGCCATTCCATTCCTGTTCCGCTCCGTGCCACTGTGGGTCAATGGCCACCGGGAGTTTTTCGGCGATGGCTCCATGCGGCAGTCCTCGCCACTGTCGCCCGCCATCCATCTGGGTGCACGCAAGGTACTGGCCATCGGTGTGGGTCAACCTCAGCGGGCCAGTCTGGTCCGACAGACGGAAGACGAACCCACGGCGGGCACCATTGCAGGCCATGCCATGGCCAGCGTGTTCAACGACACCCTGCAAACCGATGTGGAACAGGCCCAGCGCGTGAGCCGCACCTTGCAAAGCCTGCCCCCAGGCCTGCTTGCGGCCCTGCCCTACCAGCCTGTGGAGGTGCTGGCGATCCAGCCGTCGCAATCCATGGATGAACTCGCTTTGCGCCACGTCGCGGCGCTGCCCGCCAGCACGCGCGACCTGCTGGTGGGGCTGGGCGCACTCAGCACAACCCGGGGCGACGTGGGCAGTGCAGCCGCCCTGGCCAGCTACCTGCTGTTCGAACCGGCCTTTGTGCGGGCGCTGGTCGAGATGGGCGAGTTCGATGCCAACGCCCGCCGCGACGAGTTGCTGGCCTTTTTCAGGCCTGTGCCTCCATGCTGAAAAGCAGGTACGCTCACGCCCCCATGCCCGCTATCCACATCACCGACATCGAAGCCGCCATCAACCACTGGCGCAGCATCCACCCCTCGCCGGACGGCGTGTCTCTGGCCCCTGAAGTCCGGGCACTGGCCGAGGTGTACGCGCTCATGGTCTGGTACCGGGAAGATGAGGCCGACGAGGCCACCATGCCCCGCCAGGCACACCAGGCGTGGCTGGCGTGGTACGCCACCATGCCCGACACCCCGTGCATCGCCATCTGCTCCACCTCACAGGGTGACGAGGTGTGCAAGGGCTGCGGGCGAACATTCGAAGAGGTGCAGCGCTGGCCCGAAATGACACCGGCGGCCAAACGCACCACCTGGCGCCGCATCACCTTGCACGCGGACGCCTGGCGCTTCAACCGCTACTCGGAGCGGGCCGTGGAGCGTCCACCGGCCCTTGACACCGCAGGCAGCGTGGCCTGCGGCGACGGGGATCAGGCCGGCACGGCGTAGTTGGCCTGGGTGAGGTGGTCGACCCCACAGCTCAGGCCCTGGACCCACTCGATGAACTCCCACACCGCCGCGCCCTTCATGGGCGAGCCGTGCTGGGGCACGATCATGTCGATGGGCAGGTCCCTGACCATGTTGGCCCACAGCTTGAGCACCTTGCCCGACACCATGTAGCGGCGGTGGAACGCCTCCATCTTGGGAATGTGGCCCGCCAGCGATGTGACCGGTACACCGGCGTCACCCGACTTCACCATGGACACCCCCAGGTCGCCCGAAAACAGGATGCGGCTGACCGGGTCCCAGAACTGGAAATTGCCCTCCGAATGCATGAAGTGGGCAGGCAGTGCCACCAGTTCGGTGCCGCCCACCTCGATGCGCATGCCCGGGTCGGGAATACCGACGATGCGCCCCTGGGTCTTGCCCGGCTTGCAGAAATGGGGCGCAAAGCGCTCCCACAGACGGGAAATATAGAGCGTGGCCTGGGTGCTGGTCATCCAGCGGTCCAGCGAGGCGATGATGTCCGGGTCGGCATGCGACGCCAGGATTTTGTCCAGTTTTTGCGGCGGGAAGTAGCGCCCGATGGTCAGCAACAGCTCGTTGTACGCCATGTTGCCACCCGGATCGATGATGCAGCCATGGTCCTCGTGCACCACCAGGAACTGGTTGGCCTGGACCGCATCACCCCCCTCATCGGACAGGTGTGTGAACATGAGGCACACATGGCCTTTGTGGTTGTACAGCTCAATGGCCATGAAACGAACTCCTGACGGGGTGAGGGGTGGGAAACGGGGTGGAAAAACGGTCAGCGCCCGTGACCGTCGAGACGGTGAGGGCAGCGGTGGCGAGGCAGACAGGCCCCGGCATCGGCGCTCATTTCCAACGGGTGCATTCCAGGGTGACCGCATCGCGGGCATTGCCCAGGGTCAAAGACCCTTCCTGCACCGTGGCCTGCAACTGCATGCTGCGCTCCGCCAGGGCTGCCAACTGGGGCGCGGCATCGGAAGGCAGGCGCCAGACGGACAGGTTCTGAGGCCGGGTGAGCTTGGTGGCAATGCCTTTCCACCACACATCCGCCGCGTGCGAAAACGCATACACCGCCACCTGGTCGGCCTTGGAACACGCCTTGAGAATGGGTTTTTCTTCGGGCTGCCCCACCTCCACCCACAAACGGGTGCGGCCGGTGAAGTCACGGAGCCACACGTCGGGCTCGTCCGGGTCAGACAGACCGGCCCCGAACGCCAGTGTGCCGTCGCCGCCACAGGTGGTCTGCAGGTGATGGGCATTGAGCGCCAGAGCGACCAACCGCACCATCATGCGCTCGTCGGTCTCGCTGGGGTGGCGGGCCAGGGTCAACGCATGGTCCGCGTAGTAACCGTGGTCAATGTCGGCAATCTGCAGACTGGCTTTGAAAATGGTGGATTTGATGGCCATGAATGTATAGCTGCACACGCTTGACTATCAAGCGTGAAAGGCCATTTTTATGTATTTTTTCAGACAACCATCAAACGCGGCGCGCAAGCTCGGCGGCCTTGCCCACATAGCTGCCGGGCGTCATGGCCAGCAACCTGTCTTTTTCGGCCTGCGGAATCTCCAGCGCCGCGATCAGGCCGTGCAGCGCCTCGGCCGTCACGGTCTGGCCCCGGGTCACTTCCTTGAGCTTTTCATAGGCACCCTGCACGCCAAAGCGTCGCATCACGGTCTGGATGGGCTCAGCCAGCACTTCCCAGGACGCGTCCAGATCCGCCGCCAGAGCCGCCTCGTTCAGCTCCAGCTTGTTCAGACCAACCATCAGCGAGTGGTAGGCCAGCACGGCATACCCCAGGGCCACCCCCATGTTGCGCAGCACGGTGCTGTCGGTCAGGTCACGCTGCCAGCGGCTGACGGGCAACTTCTCGCTCAGGTGGCGCAGCAGGGCGTTGGCCAGGCCCAGGTTGCCCTCGGCATTTTCAAAGTCAATGGGGTTGACCTTGTGCGGCATGGTGGAGGACCCGATCTCGCCGTCCTTGAGTTTCTGCTTGAAATAACCCAGGCTCACGTAACCCCAGATGTCGCGGCTGAAGTCGATGAGGATGGTGTTGACCCGGGCCACGGCATCGAACAGCTCGGCCATGTAGTCGTGCGGCTCGATCTGGATGCTGTAGGGCTGAAAGGTCAGGCCCAGGCCCAGCGGCTCGGGCGTCTCGACCACCTTGCGGCTGAAGGCTTCCCAGTCGAAGTCGGGCCAGGCGGACAGGTGGGCGTTGTAGTTGCCCACGGCACCGTTCATTTTGCCCAGGATCTTCACGGCAGCCACGCGGTCCACGGCGGCCTGCAGACGCACGAACACGTTGGCAATTTCCTTGCCCACCGTGGTGGGGCTGGCCGTCTGGCCGTGTGTGCGGCTGAGCATGGGGACATCGGCAAAGGCATGCGCCATGTCCCGCAACTTGAGCAGCACCCGGTCCAGCGCAGGCAGCAGCACCACGTCGCGGCCAGAGCGCAGCTGCAGGGCGTGGCTGGTGTTGTTGATGTCTTCGCTGGTGCAGGCAAAGTGCACGAACTCAGACGCGCCCATCAGCTCGGGCCGGGCATCGAATTTGGATTTGATCCAGTACTCCACGGCCTTCACGTCGTGGTTGGTGGTCTTTTCGATCTCCTTGATGGCGTTGGCATCGGCCTCGGAGAAGTTCTTCACCAGCCCCAGCAAGTAGGTGCGGGCACCGGGAGACAGGGGCTTGAATTCGGCAAAACCGGCATCGGAAAGGGCAATGAACCACGCCACTTCCACCTGCACACGGCGGTGCATGTAGCCCTGCTCGCTCATCAGGGGGCGCAGGTTGGCCAGGCGCCCGGCATAACGACCGTCCAGTGGAGACAGCGCAGCCACGGCGGAGAACTGGCCAGTGGCCGAAGGGTAGGTGTTTTTGGATGTCGACATGGGCCTGAATTGTAGGCATCCACCGCCCGTGACGCCGGGCTGTCACGAGGCTGTGGCAAAGGCCTCCCGCCAGAACCCCGACCAGTCGAGGGATGCTGGCATGATGTCAGTTCCGCCGAGGAGTCGCTCGATACAATCCGCCCCCCTGGGGAAACACCTTCCAAACACCATGAAACTGATCGGCTCCACCACCAGTCCCTATGTGCGCAAGGTGCGCGTTGTCATGTCAGAAAAGAAGCTGGATTACCAGTTCGTTCTGGACGATGTGTGGTCCTCAGACACCAAAATCGGCCAGACCAATCCGCTGGGCAAAGTGCCCTGCCTGCTGACCGAAAGCGGTGAAGCGTTTCACGATTCCCGGGTGATCGTCGAATACCTGGACACCCTGTCCCCCGTGGGCAAACTCATTCCCCCCGCAGGGCGCGAGCGCGCCGAGGTCAAGACCTGGGAAGCCCTGGCCGACGGCCTGCTGGACGCCGCCGTCCTGGCCCGCCTGGAAGCCACCTGGGCAGGCCGCACCGCCGAGCAGCGCTCGCCCGCGTGGATTGACCGACAGATGGAAAAAATCCACCGGGCGCTCAAAGCCATGAGCCAGGGCCTGGGCGACAAACCTTTTTGCAGCGGCATCCACCTCAGCCTGTCCGACGTGGCGGTGGGCTGCGCGCTGGGCTACCTCGATTTCCGGTTTGCGCACATCGACTGGCGCGGAGCCCACC
>Ga0075012_10006102_pt1 | contig 10949 bp, 9 predicted proteins | sample All_14_2_FD_71474 | JGI IMG/M metagenome (GOLD analysis project Ga0075012, IMG submission 71474) | Freshwater microbial communities in response to fracking from Pennsylvania, USA - Allegheny Zone_MetaG_DW_15 | ecosystem: Environmental > Aquatic > Deep subsurface > Groundwater > Drilled...
CTGGTTGGGACGTGAATACGGCGGGACGGCGACCATGAGCGCGTCGTAGCCCATCTCTTCGGCGATCTGCGAGTAGCGGACGACGTCACGCGTGGCGCCAGAGTTCGTGCCTGCGATCAGCGTGACCCGCCCGTTGACTTTTTCTTTAACGAATTTGAAAATGTCCAGCCGTTCGGCTTCAGTGAAGGCGTAGACTTCGCCCGTGGTACCGCCAGGGACAAGCCCTGCGATCTTGTTGGCGATCAGGTATTCGATCAGTTGTTCAAGGACGGGGTAGTTGATGCTTTCGTCCGCGTTGAAGGGGGTAACGATGGGGGCGTATATTCCTTTGAGTTGCATGAGGGCTCCTAGAAAGTGGAAAGTAGTAAGTAGTGTGAGTTTACTTCCCCCACTTGATAAGTACAAGAGCATATATGTTCAAGATAGCTTATGGGATAAAACCACACGAAAGCCAATGTCGTTACCAAGATTTTCAGGTTGGCTGAAGTTGCGGAACGCGCACCTAGCAACAGTTTTATCATTACCAAAAGATCCGCCACGAACAATCCTAGCTCCTACCGCTATTTCTTCTTCACGACCGTCGTTTAATTTGTATGGATATGGCCTATATAATGAGTGACACCATTCCCAAACATTACCTACCATATCAGCGCATCCGTAAGTAGAATTGCCACGTGGGGAAAATTGCATAACAGGCGTCGTAGTTTGGCTAAAATTAGCAAAATTTGAACGTGTTGAATCGAAGGCATTGCCCCAGGGGTATTCGTATCCGTCTGTACCGCGCGCTGCTTTTTCCCACTCGGCCTCAGTTGGCAATCGGAAGATATATTCATCTAACAACTTCTGCCCGAACTCATCATTCAGCCACGCACAATAAGACATAGCGTGATTCCAATTTACATTCGTCACGGGATGGTCCTTTATTTTTTCCCATTTATCAACAGGGTGCCTAGCCTTGACTGGTAAGATAAATTGATTATATTGCTCATTGGTGACAGGAAACCGCGCCATCCAGTAGTCATATGGAATTTCCACAATATGCTGTGGTACCTCATACATTGATCCATAGTCATTTCCCATAATGAAGTTACCCGCAGGGACGCGCATAAAATCCACGCCATTGGAAAGTGTGATTTGATATCTCTTTAGCCCCAAATCTTCAAACGCTTTAAATAAGTTCTTCTCCTTCTCTGCATATGTGGGCTCCTTAAAGTAAATTTCTAATGCCCCAGCACGGCTTTTTAAACTAACGACCAATCTACTAAATCCCTGTTCTCGTTGACCTGCAAAATAATCCGCATACTGCCAACGTGCCAAGCGTTTTGGGGGTATACATTCCTCCAACCGGACAGGGATGATGAACAATGTACCTTCAGGTTTGTAGTCTGCAAAATCTAAGGCTTTAGTGATCTCTTTTTGAACGTATCCCTCTTTGGTGATGGAGTTGTTGGAAAGACAGACGAGTATCACATCTGTGGCTTCGATGGCTTTTTCGATCTCCATGTTCCAGTCCATGCCGGGGAAGAGTTCTTCTTCGTCCAACCAAGGGTCAATCCACGGCTCAGCGCGGAGTTTTTGATACAACTCGCGGACGGCGGGTTTGTCCGCTGAGGAATGGCAGAGGAAAACACGAAGAGGGCGGTTTGTGGTCATGATATTTTTTGATTATACCTAGCGGCTAGGCTAACCCTTCTACCGTCTCTGCCAATTTGCGGGCAAGTGCAAGCATATTCAACAACACGGCTTCATCCGCCTGACTGCCCAACAAACGACAGGATACAACCCTATCCTTGTATTGCAATTCAAATGGCTTGAGTGTCTGGATCATGGCACGGAGATCCGCGTTTTGGAGCAGGAGCGCAGAAGCCAGTTCCGGCGGGTTCGACTGGATCATGAACACATCATCGAAATCTTTTAGACCAATGACAATATCCTGCGCTCCAAACGCCTTATAGACCTCACCGCCAAACCCTTTGGCGCCCACCGAAAACGTCACCGCTTTGGGGCTGCTGCTTCGCACAGATGCCACTGTCCATACCGCCTTGTGCCTTCCGCCCGTGGTATAGGTATAAAAGGTAACGCCCCGTCCATCCATATTTCCGCTCATCGAACCGTAACCACCCTCTATAAAACCTGGCGGTTGATGGCTCAATCCATGTTTTTGAGCGAAAGATGTCCATTCGTTTGCGCTATTTCTATTAGCGGCAAAATAAAACAACAAGAACCCAACGAATACGATCTGCACCCCACAAAAGGCACAGAGCAAGAGAGTAATTAATATAATTTGGTCCGTATCCATGCTACCCATAAAACCTCTCCTTCATAAATTTTGATTATTACGGCAAAACCATCCCATCCGCTACAAGTTGACGAACGGACTCCATATACTCGTACATCACCGTATCCGCTTCAATGAACGGGACACGTTCACGGATCATGGCGTAGGCGTTTCTTGTCCCTTCGCCCAAGCGTTTTTCTTCGCCGATCACTTGCTTGCGAAAGTCCACGCCCTGCGCGGCAGACATCAACTCAATGGCGAGGATTCGCTCCACGTTATCGAGCACGCTTCGTAGCTTGACCGCAGCCGTTGCCCCCATACTGACATGATCCTCCACGTTGGCGGATGTGGGAATTGTATCCACGCTGGCGGGGTGGGCAAAAACCTTGTTCTCGGTCGCCAATGCCGCCGCCGTGTATTGCAGGATCATAAAGCCGGAGTTCAGTCCGCCTTGCTTGGTAAGGAAGGCAGGCAAAGTGTGGATATTAGAGCTTTCATCGGTCAAACGCATTGTACGACGTTCCGAGATATTGCCCAACTCCGCCACAGAAAAAGCAAGGTAATCCATCGCAATCGCCAACGGCTCCCCGTGGAAGTTGCCGCCGGAAAGAACCGTGATTTCATCTTTCTCGTCAATAAAGATCAGCGGATTATCCGTCACTGCATTCAACTCAATTTCAAACGCCCAACGCGCATACGCGATCGCATCCCGCACTGCTCCATGTACTTGTGGAATACAACGCAACGTGTACGCATCCTGCACATTCAGCGACGAATGTTCGCGGGTGAACTCACTGCCCTTCAACAAACTTCGCAAATAACGGGCACACTCGATCTGGCGCGGAAACGGTCGCAGGTTATGAATCCGCTCATCGAAGGCAAGATCCGTTCCATTCAAAGCTTCGAGGCTCAAGCATCCGGCAATGTCCGCGGTCTGACTATAGCGCTCCGCCCGCAAGGTTTGCAAAACACCCATCGCCGTCATGATGGTCGTGCCATTCGTCAGCGCCAAGCCTTCCTTCGCCGCCAACGTAATAGACGTCAACCCCGCGCGTTTGAACGCCTCCGCGCCAGACATCACCTCGCCCTGGTATTCCACTTTCCCTTCGCCGATGATTGGCAGCGCCATGTGCGCCAGCGGAGCGAGGTCACCACTCGCGCCGAGCGAACCCTTCTCAGGAATCACCGGATGAACCCCCGCATTGAGCATATCAACCAACAACTGCAAAGTTGTGAGGCGAATGCCGGAATGTCCGCGTGACAAAGTATTCGCACGAATGAGCATGATCGCCCGCGTGGTCGGAATATCGAACGGCTCCCCCACCCCCACTGCATGGCTCACCAAAATATTGCGCTGCAACAACTCCACCTGGTCGGGCGGAATGATGCGGTCTTTGAATGCGCCAAAGCCGGTGGTGATTCCATACGCAATGGTACCGCGTGAGAGCAAAGTCTGCACCGCATCGGCGGCACGCGTCACCAACTTCTTCGCCGCGTCACTGATCTCCACTCTAGGCGCGTTCGCCTGTCCATACGCCACCGTCTGCACTTGCTCAAACGTCAAACTCTGTCCATCCAGATAGATCGTTTCCATGCAACCTCTTATGTTATTGATTTTATTTTCTCAACTCGCCACCCGTTTCGACATCATAATATCCGGCTTGCCTCGTCCGTTCGCATCTGGCACCACACCTGTAATGACATAGCCCATCTTTTGATAGAACTCATACGGATGACCCTTAAAGTTCTGAATGTTCTTCACCTTGTCCCACAAGTTTTCATACAGATCAACTCCAGCAAGCGACGTCATATCATTCTGGTCATCTGAACCGAGCATGATCGTCAAGCCGCCGCGTTGCCGCACCTGTTCTTCAAACGCCAGCACCAACGCGCGCCCAATGCTCTTGCCTTGCAAACCCGGCTGCACCGCCAGCGGATGCAACTCCCACACCTTGCCATCATATTCAGGAATGCCGCCGATCATGCCAAGCAATTTTTCATCTTCTATCGCAACCAGGCAAATGCGCTCCGCCTCGCACATCTCTTCCACTTCTTTCAACCCATCCTCAAACGTCTCCCACGCATCTGCCCAATGTTCGCGAAAGGCATCCACCAACAACTGCGCCATTTGATGTTTGAGTTTTTCGTCACTTCCGTCAAACGTCACAATTTGCATGTCAAATCCTATTTGATCTCAACCGGATTTCCACTTCGAATCGACTCAACCGCCGCAAACGTGGACTCGGTCACAGCCATGATCTGCTCGTACGGAATCGGCGGCTCTTTTCCGCTCTTGACTGACTCAGCGAACGCAGCCATTTCTGCCCTCCAGCCTTTGTCTTGCGCAATTCTTTCCTCTTTCTTCTTACCGTCTTTCACAGTGGTCAATGAGACGTAATCATCCAACACCGCCACCATCCCCCCACAAAACACCTCCAACCGTTCCTTCGGCATGGACTTGTCACCATTCGCGAGATAATCCACCACGCCGATGGAACCGTCCGCAAAGGTGAAGGTCATCGAGACATTATCTTCTTTATATTTACCATTGTTGGGTAAGGCATACGCCGACACTTTTACCGGCAACGCCCCCACCAGATACGTGAGCACATCAATGAAGTGACACGCCTCGCCAATGATGCGTCCGCCGCCAATGGCCTCATCTTGCGTCCAGTGATTGGCAGGGATAAAGCCCGCATTGACGCGGTAGTGAGCATGCAAAGGCTCCGTCCGATTTACGATTTGCGATTTTATATTTTGGATTAGGGGCGCAAATCTGCGGTTGAAACCAACAGTGAGAAGCGATTGGTTGTTAGCCTTTAACTGTTTGCTGACTGCTGACAGCTGACCGCTACTAATAGCAAGCGGCTTTTCAACAAACACATGCTTCCCTGCCTTCAAAGCCTTCACCACTAGATCTGCATGCGTGTCGTGTCTTGTAAGAATGGCAACCGAATTAATCTTCGGGTCGTTGATGATCTCATCCTCACTGGACGTGGCGTACTGAAAACCAAATTTCTTGCCTGAGTGCTGGGCATGCAAACCACCAGAAGATGCAATGCCAACTAGTTCAAAGTCTTTGTTGTTTTTGAGAATAGGCAGAAGCGTGGAGTTGGCGAAGAGACCAGCGCCGAGAACGCCAAGATTTACGATTTTCGATTGACGATTTACGATTGAAGGGAACTCTACTCGTTTACTCGCTTCTTGTTTCTCATCGCTATATTTCAACAACACCCCAAGGAAAGGCTCTTTCTTCTTTCCTGTAATCACTTCGTACGCCTTCACACCCTCTTCAATATCGAAGCGATGGCTAATAAGGCTTTCCACTTTCAACTTTCCACTCGCCATCAAATCGACCACTGCCTGAAAATTACGCCCCTCCGTCCAACGGACATAACCAATAGGGTAATCTTGTCCGTTTTCTTCGTAATTCAGGTCATAGCGACCGGGTCCGTAAGAGCGGGAGTTAATGAAGGAAATCTCTTTTTCGTAATACACCTTGCGCGGAAAATTAAGCCCCACAGCCCCCGTCGCCACCACTTTGGCACGGTCTCTTGCAATCACGCCTGCCAGTTCAACCGGATCGTTCGAGGAGGAGTCGGCGCAGATGATGATGCTGTCGAAGCCGCGGTTGGCGGTAAAGGCTGAGGCGGTCGCTTCGGCTTGGGCGCGGGAAACAGCTTGAATTCCAAGAGAAGAGGCGAGCTTGACCCGCTTCGGGTCAATGTCAATGCCGAGGACGTTGCATCCCGCCGCAGCCGCCAGTTGAATCGTCAATAATCCCAAAAGCCCTAAACCAATAACGGCGACGTTCTCGCCAAGCTGCGGTTCTGCCAAGCGGAATCCATGCAGGGCAATGGCGCCGAGCGTAGTGAAGGCAGCGGATTCAAAATCAACGTTCTTGGGGAGCGGGGTGAGCAAGTTGCGCGGCACGACGTTGTATTCGGCATGGGTGGCATAGCCCCCACCCGCACACGCCACGCGCTGACCGACCTTGAAACCCTGCATGTTCTTGCCAAGCGCCACGATGGTTCCGGCAGTTGAATAACCAAGTCCCATCGGCTGATCAAGACGATTGAAGACCGCTTGCACGGTCGGCATAATGCCTTCGCGTTTGGCTTTGTCGAGCGTTTGTTTGACGAGGTCTGGTCGGGAACGTGCTTTGCCAAGATAACTTTTCTCTGCGAACTCCACCACCATGCGTTCAGTGCCTGCTGAAACAAGGCTGGACGAAACTTTGACAAGTGCTTGACCTTCACGCGGAGTTGGAATAGGGACATCTTCAACGATGGTCTTACCATCTTTTATGTTTTGTAAAAGTTGCTTCATACCCAAAAGTATACCCGTTACAGTGTGAAATTGCGTTACGATGAAAAGTATTTTTTGAACTATGAAGATTTTATGGTGATAATTTATTTTGTGAAAAGATGCGCAACATGACATTCATCACGTTTTCGATTAAGTTTAAACTTAATTATTGATTCCTTTTTTTAGGAAGTGTATTCTGAAATCAAGACAGAACGGCATGCGCCGTTCTATATTCATTTGTCAAAAAGGAGATTCATCATGGAACTTGGTGGTTATGCAAATAAGGTCGCATGGGTAGACCTTTCTGCTGGCAAGGTGGAATTCAAACCCATCGCCGAGGACGACGCCCGCAAATATATCGGCGGACGCGGCTTGGGCGTCAAATACGTATTCGATAACGGACCGCAAGTTGATCCCCTCTCCCCCGACAACATCATTTGTTTCATGAACGGACCCCTCACTGGCTCTGAAGCCAACATGAGCGGACGCATGGCAGTTGTGACCAAATCGCCTCTCACTGGAACCATCACTGACTCTCACCATGGTGGCTGGTCTGCCGCTCGCCTGCGCTGGTCTGGTTTCGATGGCTTGGTCTTCAAGGGCAAAGCCGCCAAACCCACCTACGCCTACATTCATGATGGTCAAATCGAACTGCTCGATGCCTCTGAAGTTTGGGGCAAAGGCGTTCACGACACCGTAAAGCACTTCAAAGAAAAATATGGCGAGAAAGACCTCACCGTCATTGCCATCGGTCAGGCTGGCGAAAACCTCGTCAAGTATGCCTGTTGGGTCAACGAAAATGACCGCGCCTCCGGACGCGGCGGCACCGGTTGCGTAGGCGGAAGCAAGATGCTCAAAGCCATCGTCATCAAGGCTGAGAAGAAGATCGTCAAAGCCGCCGACCGCGATAAGTGGAAGGAAGCTCACAAGACCGCCCTCGCCATGATCATGGACGAGCGTGTGGTTACCTCCCCCCGCAAGGGTGGTCTCTCTGTTTACGGCACGAACGTGCTCATGAACATGACCAACGTCATCGGTGGTTTGCCCGCCAAGAACAGCCAGTTCACTGCATGGGAACATGCTGAAAAGGTCAGCGGTGAATACGTCAATGACAACATCCTTGTCGATAACCCCACCTGCCACGCCTGCCCTGTCGCCTGTAAGAAGGAAGTTGAAATCAAAGACGGTCCGTATGCTGGTCTGCGCATGGAATCGGTCGAATACGAACCCGCCTGGTCAGTTGGTACAAACTGCGGCAATGACGACATCCGCGTGGTTGCCAAGATGATCGACTGCGCCAACGACTATGGCTTCGATGCCATCGAAGTGGGTCATCCGCTCTCCGTTTGGATGGAAGCCAGCGAAAAGGGCTACACCAACGGCTCCGGCAAACTCGACTGGGGCGACGGCGCAAAGATGGTCGAAGCTGCCGAAATGATTGCTTATCGCAAGGGCTTTGGTGATGTCCTCGCCAACGGCGCTGATGCGGTTGCCAAACACTTTGGTCATCCCGAACTCGCCATGACCGTCAAGGGTCAGGGCGTGCCTGCGTACGATCCGCGCGGTATCAAGGGTATGGGCATCGGCTACGCCACATCCAACCGCGGCGCGTGCCACCTGCGCGGCTACACCCCCGCTGCTGAAGTCGTGGGCAATGTGCTTGGTCCCACCACCATCACCGACCCGCTCGAATGGAAGGGCAAGGGCGAGCTCATCATGATCTTCCAGAACGTCCACACCGTCACCGACTGCTTGGACATCTGCAAATTCGCCACCTTCGCCGAATCAATGGACGCCTTTGCCGCCCAGTACTCCGCAATGGTCGGCGTTGAAGCCACCGCTGGCGACCTGCTCAAAGTCGGCGAACGCGTCTACAACCTCGAACGCCACTACAACAACCTCAACGGTTTCCGCGAAGGCTCCGACACCCTGCCGAAACGCTTCACCACCGAACCCTCCACCATGGGCGGCTCGAAGGGTCATGTCTGCGAACTCGATGACATGCTCGTGGAATACTACGAGAAGCGCGGATGGGTCAACGGCGTTGTACCCGAAGCTAAACTGAAGGAATTGGAGATCATCTAACGGCTCTTTCCCAGCCGAAAGTTGACTCGGTTTTCTGAAACCGAATCTCCCCGAAACCAAAAGCAGGGCGACGTGAGTCGCCCTGCTTTTTTGTACAACCCCGAAGGGGTGAAATTATGATAGACACATTGAACAAAAAAATAATCCCGAAGGGATGACATAGAACTATGTCATCCCTTCGGGATTTGAAAACATAAAACCGTAATTCTAGAATCAGGACACCCCTTCGGGGTTGGGTTACCCGCCCCCCACTGCTGGGAAGACATTGACCGTATCGTCTTGAGTGATGGGAGTGGCAAATTGCAGCTCGGTAAATTGCACATCGCGACCATTGATAAAGAAGTGGACATGTCCATGCATTTCGCCGTCTTCTTTGAGCAATTCTTTTTTCATGGCTGGAAAACGCTCGCAAATGGCATCCAGCAATTCACGGGCAGAGATACCATGTTCCAGATCGAACACAACGGTCTTGCCTCCGGCAATATCACGCAGGGTTGCAAAGAAATTAACTTTCATGAATCACTCCTTTTTCCATAAGTTGGTTCGCGTAGAACTTCCACATTTAATTTTCCGCTTGAGATAGGGGAGAAAAAACTGATGATGGTATCCGGTTTGAGAGTTGTATCCATTCCAACCGAGGAAAGACGCGGGTTTCGTCCATCCACATAGACGGGTACATCCGGACGCAATTCACCGTTCTCATCCAATAAATGAGACGCTGTTTCGGGATATTTTTCTACTAGCAGCACTATCAATTTGCGAAATGAATCGACCATGGCTCCGTCGATCTCAAGCAAAGGCATCCCAACAGTCGTCCGCATGTTTGCATAAAAACGCAATTGCATAATCACATTTTATCATTTTCGTTCGATGAGAAATAAAAAAGAGGCTCGGAAAATCTGAGCCTCTTGTAGATGCAAATATCCTTAATTTACGGGCACTGAATGATTCCCTGCGCCCACAAACATCCGCCGCAGACGGGGGCAATCTCGTTGCCGAGGCAGTCCTCTTCGTTGGCTTCAGAAAGGTCACAGCCGCCGCAGAAGGTGCAAGGTGCAAAGACAAAATTATGCAAGCGTTCGCGGTAGGCGACATATTCCGGGTTGAGCCAGATCTCTTCGAGCGTGTTTTCACGCACGTTGCCAATGATGTGTTTCTTCGAAAGGCGCGGTTTGCCATGCAGGTAACTCATGTGTGTGTGCATCAACGGCCAACACGGGCTGACCTCCCCCGTCCACGAGATGGACATGGTGCCGCTTTCGACGAAATTGCAGACATCATTGGCGCCGCCCCAGTTATTGCCCGCAAAGCTGACGTTGCATCCGCTGTTGAAGGCTTCGGCAAGAGCATCGAGGGTATCTTCATTGAAGTCCATTTTGGGCAGGCTGAGCTTTGGCAGCATGGGAGATGGCATGTACGCGATGTTTCGCATGGTGCGGGTGTACAGGCGGTCTGCTTGCATCTCAGGTGTTGCAGGCTGCACATTGCTTACGGAATAATAACGAGCCCCAAAGGTATGCCCCATCTTAATGATCTTTGGCAGGTCGTTGATATTGCGTTTCATGGCAACGAATGCCACGCCGATCTCTGGTTTGGGGAAGTGTCCTGGTCCGCGCATTTTGTGGAGGCGGCGCAAGTTTTCGAGGATGAGGGGCAGTTCCGCGCCGAGACGGACATCGGCAAAGCCTTCAGGGGTGGCGCCATCGAGCGAGACCCAGAGCGTATCCAACCCGGCATCGATCAACTCGCGGCATTTTTTCTCGGTGAGGATGGTGCCATTAGTGATGAGTTCTACTTTGACGCCTAGCTCTTTCACGCGTCGAATCCATTCAACGGTTTTTTGATGGAAAAGTGGTTCGCCGATACCCCCAAAATAGACGTCGGGGATCGGGTCCATTTGCTTTAAACCGTTGAGAATATTTTCAAAGGTCTCTTCGGTCATGCGCCCAATGGGTTGATCCCACGCGTTGCGGAAGCAGGTGATGCAGTCGAGGTTGCAGGCGACGGTGGGTTCGATATAAACTTTGGTGAGGTGCGTCACAGGGCGGTGCATGCGGACAAAGTTGTGCCCTTCGTCGAGACGCACCTTTGAGCCAGGATTCAGCCCGAACTGGCGGGCAACTTCGGGCGGAAGAATGAGGCGTCCGTTTTCATCTACTTCTGCCCAAGCTGTGGTTTGTTTCGTCGAGAGAATATCCATGTCTTACTCCTAGCAATTAGTCCAATTACCACCCATCATATCCATTTTGGTCAAAAATACATGTGACAAAAGTTACGT
>Ga0075012_10006104_pt1 | contig 10948 bp, 7 predicted proteins | sample All_14_2_FD_71474 | JGI IMG/M metagenome (GOLD analysis project Ga0075012, IMG submission 71474) | Freshwater microbial communities in response to fracking from Pennsylvania, USA - Allegheny Zone_MetaG_DW_15 | ecosystem: Environmental > Aquatic > Deep subsurface > Groundwater > Drilled...
GCCGCGCAATAGCGCGCCTGGGGGACGCTGATTCTATGGGTGACATGAGCAAAGAGCCTTCGATGGAGGAGATTCTCTCGTCCATCAAACGGATCATCCGCGAGGAAGGCGACGGTGGCCCCGCGCAGCCGCGCGCGCCGCGCCGTGGCCACATGGAGCTTGTGCAGCCCAGCGAACCGGAAGACGTGGCGCCTGAAGCTGACATTGTGGAAGAGGTCGCGGTTGAAGAAGCTGTGGTCGAGGATGATGTTCTCGAATTGACGCCACCGCCGGCGATTGAGGATGTCGTGCCGGATGCGATCGAGGAAGAACGGATCGAACTGACGCCGCCCGAGCCGGTTGCGCAGGAAGGCGTGATAATTGAGGAACCGGTAGTCGAGGAAGCGGCGATCGAGGAAGAGGCGCTGGACGAACCGGAAATTGCCGAGTTGCCAGTTGAGGACACGGCATTTGCGGTTGAGGACGTGGCTGTTGCCGAGGAAGTCCTGGAACTGACGAACGAAATCGAGACGGAGGCCAAGATGGGCGTGAGCGAAGCGATCAAGAAGGGCAATGACACTATGATGTCTGTCGAGAGTGAAGTGGCTGCGCGCCATTCCCTGTCCGCACTGTCGTCGATGGTTGTCGTGCCGGAAGCAGGTGCGGCTGCGAACACGCTGGAGGGCCTGGTGGAATCCCTGTTGCGCCCGTTGATCAAGGAGTGGCTGGACGCGAACCTGCCGACCATGGTCGAAACGATGGTAGCCAAGGAAATTTCCCGCATCACCGGCGGCGTACGCTAACACCGCCCGGATTGCTCGTGCCAGCGCGCTGATGCGCGAAACCGGCGCGGCGCATGGCCGGACATTCGAAATCCCGCCAGCCTCTGGCGGGATTTTGCTTTTCCCCTATGTCGCCTTCACGCCGCGCATGATTTCATCCGGCAGCGATTCCCTTTAAGGCCCTCCCCCATGTCCGACCTGCCCAAGACCTTCGACCCTGCCGCCATCGAACAGCGCTGGTACGCGCATTGGGAATCGAATGGCCTGTTCCGCCCGGACCGACCTCACGCCCAGCCCTTCACCATCGTCAATCCGCCGCCGAACGTGACCGGCAGCCTGCACATCGGCCATGCGCTGGACAACACGCTGCAGGACATCGTCATCCGCTATGAGCGACTGCGCGGCAAGGATGCGCTGTGGGTGGTGGGCACTGACCATGCCGGCATCGCCACGCAGATGGTGGTCGAGCGGCAGATGGAACTGCGGCAGGACAAGCGCAGCAACTACACCCGCGAGCAATTCGTCGAGAAGGTGTGGGAGTGGAAGGAGGAAAGCGGCGGCGCGATCACCGGCCAGCTGCGACGTCTGGGCTGTTCGATGGACTGGGAGAATGAGCGCTTCACGATGGACGCGGGCTTTTCCCGCGCCGTGCTGAAGGTGTTCGTCGAGCTCTACAACCGCGGCCTGCTCTATCGCGACAAGCGGCTGGTGAACTGGGATCCGCATTTTCGCACCGCGATTTCCGACCTGGAAGTGGAGACGCACGAGCGGCAGGGCCATTTCTGGCACTTCCGCTATCCGCTGGAGCATGGTTCGGGCCATATCTCGGTCGCGACCACGCGCCCGGAAACGATGCTGGCGGACATGGCCGTCGCGGTGAACCCGGAGGATCAACGCTACAAGGCGCTGATCGGGAAGAATGTGCGCCTGCCGATCACCGGTCGCCTGATCCCGATCGTGGCGGACGAACATGCCGATCCGGAGCTGGGCAGCGGCGCGGTGAAGATCACGCCAGGACATGACTTCAACGATTTCGAGGTGGGCAAGCGCGCCGGCTTCAAGGCGGCTGAGATGCTCAACATGCTCGATGCCGATGCGAAGGTCGTGCAGACGGCGGACGGGCTGATCCCCGCCCACTATCTGGGCCTCGACCGGTTCGAGGCGCGCAAGGCGGTGGTCGCGGCCATCGACGCGCTGGGCCTGCTCGACCGCATAGAGGACCGTATCATCCAGACGCCGATCGGCGACCGGTCCGGCGTGGTGATCGAACCGTGGCTGACGGACCAGTGGTATGTCGATGCGGAGAAGCTGGCCGGTCCGGCGATCGAAGCGGTGAAGTCCGGCGCGATCGAAATCGTGCCCAAGACGTGGGAAAAGACATGGTTCAACTGGCTGGAGAATATCCAGCCATGGTGCGTGTCGCGGCAGCTCTGGTGGGGGCACCAGATACCGGCATGGTTCGATGCGGATGGCGGCGTCTATGTCGCGGAGAGTGAAGCGGAAGCGCAGGCGCTGGCGGGCAACAAGGCGCTGACGCGCGATCCCGACGTGCTCGACACATGGTTCTCGTCCGCTTTGTGGCCGTTCGGCACGCTCGGATGGCCGGACGAAACGGTTGATGTGCAACGTCATTACCCCAACGACCTGCTGATTTCCGGCTTCGACATCCTGTTCTTCTGGGATGCGCGCATGGCGATGCAGGGCATCGAGTTCATGGGCGAAGTGCCGTGGAAGAAGCTGTACCTGCACGGCCTGGTCCGCGCGGCGGACGGCGCGAAAATGTCCAAGTCCAAGGGCAATACGGTCGATCCGCTGGGCCTGATCGACCGCTATGGCGCGGACGCGCTGCGCTTCTTCATGGCGGCGATGGAAAGCCAGGGCCGCGACATAAAAATGGATGAGAAGCGGGTCGAGGGATACCGCAACTTCGCCACCAAGCTGTGGAACGCGGCGCGCTTCCTACAGGCGAACGGCGTCGGCGTGTCGGCGTCGATCGGTGCGCCGGATGCGGCGCTGCCAGTCAACCGCTGGATCATCGCCGAAGCCATCGGTACGGTACAGGCGATCGATCTGGCACTGGCCGACCTGCGTTTCGACGCGGCGGCGAACGCTATCTATCACTTCGTTTGGGACCAGTTCTGCGACTGGTACATCGAACTGACGAAGGGTCAGATCGACGACGAGACGCGTAGCGTCGCGGCGTGGGTGTTCGACCAGATCCTGATCATGCTCCACCCGTTCATGCCGTTCATCACCGAGGAATTGTGGCACGCGATGGGTGCGCGGGACCACGATCTGATCGTCGCGCACTGGCCGCAGGCGGACGCGCACAGCATCGACACGGCAGCGAGCGCGGAGATCGACTGGTTGATCCGGTTGGTGTCGGCCGTACGCACTGCGCGGACGGAACTGAACGTACCGCCCGGCGCAAAGATGCGCGCCTTCTTCCGTGATGCCGATCAGGAAACGCAAGATCGGGTCGCGCGGCAGACCGCCGCCATCGCGCGGTTGGCGCGGATCGAAGAGCTTTCCTTCGGGCAGCCGGGATCTGGCGGCGCAGCGCAGGTGGTGGTCGATCAGGCCACCTATATATTGCCGCTGGAAGGTGTGATCGATCTGGATGCAGAGCGCAGCCGATTGACCAAGGGGTTGGAATCGGCAGCTAAGGAACGCGATTCCCTTGCCGGTCGACTTGCCAATCCCAGCTTTGTCGAGCGTGCGAAGCCTGAGGCGGTTGAGAAGGCGCGGGCCGACCATGCCGAGAAGGCCGCCGAGGCAGAGCGGCTGGAAGCGGCGCTGAAGCGATTGGGATAACCCCTCCGCGCGCCTGCCGGCGCTGGGACGCGGACAGGTTTCGACCAAGACGCATCGCGTATCGACAAACGGCTCTCCCCGCTGGTTGAGTGGGAACTGTTCAGCGCGCATCCTTCGGTCGCCCGCATTTGGGCCTGATCGAGGGGAAGCCGTCATGCATCGTTCGATTGCCGCCGCGCTGGTGAGTGTTACGCTCGCCCTGACCATTCCCGCTACAGCAAGCGCAGGTCAGCAAGCCGATTTGGCGGCGGCCGTTTCTGCACCCACCCGTCCTGACAAGCTCGTCGCGCTGGACGAGAGCCGCAAGCCAGCCGAGACTCTTGCTTTTCTGAGCCTGCGTCGGGGCATGAAGGTGGCCGACATCATGACCGGATCGGGCTATTGGGCAGAGATCATGGCGAAAGCGGTCGGGCCGAGAGGCAAGGTCACGGCCTTTGAACCTAACCAGTTCACCGAAGGAGCTGAAGGCACCAAGCAATGGGCAGATCTGCAGGCGCGATTGCCCGGAGTGCGGTTCGAGCGCTATCCATTCGAAGCGTTCCAGGCAGCGGCGAACAGCTTTGACTTCACCATCATCAATCTATCCTACCACGACCTCTATTGGGAGTCGGCGGAATACAAGATTCCCAAGACTGATCCTGCAGCATTTTTGAAGGCACTTTATATAGCGACCAAGCCGGGCGGCATTGTTGGCATTATCGACCATGTGGGCCTCGCCGGAGACACCCGTGCGATCGTGGACAAGGTCCATCGTATCGATCCTGCTACGGTCAAGGCTGATTTCGCAGCGGCAGGTTTCGTGCTTGAGGCGGCAAGCCCACTGCTGGGCAATGCCGCAGACGACCATGACAAGAGTGTGTTCGATCCCACCATTCGCGGCAAGACGGATCGCTTCCTGTACCGCTTTCGCAAGCCGAGATGACGCTATAGCGAGTTTACCCGCCTTTAACCGTGTCGCAACGGATCATCCGCTACGCTAGAGACGTGCGGGACCAATCGATACTGTTGTCATTTCCCGGCACGCCCCTATCTTGGCGGGGAAAGCGAGAGACATGAACGACGATAAGGAACCGCAGGGTAGCCCCTGGATCAAGAGCGCACTCATCTGGGCGGGCGTGATCGTCGCCCTGCTGCTGTTCGTGTCGATGTTCGACAGCCGCACGGCCACCAGTGGCGGCACCCAGATCGCCTATTCCGATTTCCGGCAGAAGGTGCAGCAGGGCCAGGTGAAGGAAGTGGCCGTCGCGCCCGACCGCATCACCGGCACACTGTCCAATGACTCGCGGTTCCAGACCATTCCGGTCGGCGACACGAAGCTGCCCGAACTGCTGGACGAATATGGAGTCAAATATAGCGGTCAGGCGCAGGAGCAGCCGAGCTTCTGGCAGTATCTGCTGTTCCAGTCGCTGCCGTTCATCCTGATCCTCGGCATCGCCTTCTTCGTGCTGCGGCAGATGCAGAAGGGGTCCAGTTCTGGCGCGATGGGCTTTGGCAAGTCCAAGGCCAAGCTGCTGACCGAGAAGCATGGCCGCGTTACGTTCGATGACGTCGCCGGTATCGATGAAGCGCGCGAGGAATTGCAGGAGATCGTCGAGTTCCTGAAGGATCCGAGCAAGTTCGCGCGGCTGGGCGGCAAGATTCCCAAGGGTGCGCTGCTGGTCGGGTCGCCGGGCACCGGCAAGACGCTGCTGGCGCGCGCGATCGCGGGCGAAGCGGGCGTGCCCTTCTTCACCATTTCCGGTTCCGACTTCGTGGAAATGTTCGTGGGCGTCGGCGCCAGCCGCGTGCGCGACATGTTCGAGCAGGCGAAGAAGAATGCGCCGTGCATCGTCTTCATCGACGAAATCGACGCGGTCGGCCGCCATCGCGGCGCGGGACTGGGCAATGGCAATGACGAACGCGAGCAGACGCTGAACCAGCTGCTGGTCGAAATGGACGGCTTCGAAGCGAACGAAGGCATCATCATCGTCGCCGCCACCAACCGCCCCGACGTGCTGGACCCTGCGCTGCTGCGTCCCGGCCGCTTCGACCGTCAGGTCGTGGTGCCGCGCCCCGACATCGAGGGCCGCGAGAAGATCCTGGCCGTGCACATGAAGAAGGTGCCGCTGGCGCCCGACGTCAACGCCCGCACCATCGCTCGCGGCACGCCCGGCTTTTCCGGTGCGGACCTGGCCAACCTAGTCAACGAAGCGGCGCTGATGGCGGCGCGGCGCGGCAAGCGCCTGGTCGCGATGGACGAATTCGAGGCGGCCAAGGACAAGGTCATGATGGGCGCTGAGCGCCGGTCCATGGTGATGACCGAGGACGAGAAGAAGATGACCGCCTATCACGAGGCCGGTCATGCCATCGTCGCGGTGCATGAGCCTGCGTCTGACCCGATCCACAAGGCGACGATCATCCCGCGCGGTCGTGCGCTGGGCATGGTGATGCGCCTGCCGGAACGCGACAATTACAGCTACCACCGCGACAAGATGTACGCGAACCTGGCCGTGTCCATGGGCGGGCGCGTGGCGGAGGAAGTGATCTTCGGCTACGACAAGGTGTCGTCCGGCGCATCCGGCGACATCCAATACGCGACCAAGCTGGCGCGCGACATGGTGACGCAGTGGGGCATGTCCGACAAGCTCGGCCCGCTCCAGTATGAAGAGCAGCAGGGCGAGACGTTCCTGGGCTATTCGCAGAGCCAGCGCGTGCACATGTCGAACGAGACGGCCAAGGCGATCGACACGGAAATCCGCCGCATCGTGGATGCCGGATACAGCCGGGCGAAGCAGTTGCTGACCGATCATCAGGATCAGTTGCACCTGCTTGCCAATGCATTGCTGGATTACGAGACGTTGACCGGCGAGGAGATCAAGACGCTGCTCGACAAGGGCGAGATCACCCGCGACGACGGCACGACGATCAAGCCTTCGGTGCTGCCGGCGGCTGGTTCCTCAATTCCCCGGACGCGCAAGCGCAAGGGGCCGTTCGGGGAGCCTGCCGGGCTCGGCGCTTAGCGCTGTGTATCAGTCTGGTTTTTGGAGGGCGGGTTTCGGTAGGGAGCCCGCCCTTTCTTATTTCAGGCGTTTCCCCCCCACGGGAATGTTCCGTGCAAAGAAAAAGGCCCGCCGATCTTACGCCGGCGGGCCTTTTCGTCCTCCCCAAAAATGTATCAGCCGTCGTAATCACCGCCGATATTCTGGTTGCGCGGCGGCGCTGCGGCCGTGAGACGCAACGCTTCGGCCGACTGAGCAAGCGAGCCGATTTCATCCGGCGTGTCGTCGTCGTCGATCTGAACCTTTTGCAGCGACCCAATGAGCGAATCATGCAGGTCCTGCGGCAAGACAGTTTCATCTGCTATTTCGCGCAGAGCCACGACAGGATTCTTATCGCGGTCGCGATCAATGGTAAGCTCTGCACCACCTGAAATCTCTCGGGCGCGCTGGGCAGCCAACAAAACGAGATCGAAGCGATTGGTGACCTTGTCGACGCAATCCTCGACAGTAACGCGGGCCATCGGGCCTCCTAACCAGGGATTCTAGAAAGCCAAAGCCGCTAGCAGGGAAATGCGTAAACGTCAAGATTTCCGGCGATCGCCCGCCATTTGTGCCCTCTGGACGACATGCTGTTTCACTGGCACTGCCCGTTCCGCCGAGGGGCGTGGTTGCACTGCGTCCGAAGGGAGAGAAACATGTCCGCCGGTGCCACCGCCCCCGATCTAACAACTGGACCCATCGGCAAAACGCTGCTGATGTTCACATTGCCAACGCTGGCATCGAATATCCTTCAATCGCTGAATGGATCCATCAACGCCATATGGGTGGGGCGTTTCATCGGTGAGAACGGATTGGCCGCAACGGCCAGCGCCAATATCATCATGTTCCTGTTGTTGTCGTTGATGTTTGGCATCGGCATGGCGGCGACGGTGGCGATTGGCCAGGCAACGGGTGCACGCGACATTGATGCCGTACGCCGCACGTTCGGATCGGCGGTGGGCTTCAGTGTCATTATTGCTATTGTAGTGGCGGGCATCGGCTGGATTGCGGCTCCACGCATCCTTTATTGGCTTTCAACTCCTGCGGGCGCCTATCCGCTCGCACTTGCCTATCTTCGTATCATCTTCATTTCCATGCCGTTCGGGCTGATCGCCGTGATGATAACGATGTGTTTGCGTGGCGCGGGCGATGCGATCACGCCGCTGAAATTCATGATCCTCACTGCAATCCTGGATGCAGGCCTAAACCCTCTTTTGATTCTGGGTGTGGGGCCTTTTCCGCGATGGGGTATCGCAGGGTCCGCGGCCGCGACCGCGATCGCCAGCATCGTGACGCTGGTAGCGCTGATCATATATCTTTATCGCGCGGACCTGCCGCTGCGATTGCGCGGTCCGGAATTGCGCTATCTGCGTCCGGCGCCTGAGCAGGTGCGATTATTGATGACAAAGGGCGTCCCTATGGGCCTGCAGATGATCATCATGTCGGCCGCGGGCATTATCATGGTCGGCCTCGTCAATCGCGAGGGCCTGTTGACGGCGGCAGCCTACAGTGCGTCTCAACAGCTCTGGACCTACGTGCAGATGCCGGCAATTGCGGTGGGTGCAGGGGTAAGCGCCATGGCAGCACAGAACATAGGCGCAGGCAAATGGGAGCGTGTTGACGCCATCACACGAAATGGCCTGATGCTCAGCTTTCTGATCACATCCACACTCATCGGCGTGCTGTTGCTGTTCGATAGACCTGCGCTGGGCCTGTTTCTCGGCATGGACAGCCCGGCCATTGCGATCGCGCGCCGGATGCAATTGATAGCGAGCTGGAGCTTCCTGCTCTTTGGCCTTGCCATGGTTTTCATCAGCGTCATGCGGGCCAACGGCGTGGTTGTGGCGCCGTTGATCATTTTGCTGTTCGCGCTGCTGCCTGTTCGCCTTGGCTTTTATGAGGCATTGTACCCAGCTGTGGGTGTGGATGCATTGTGGATGGCATTTCCTGTAGGTGCCGCCGCAGTGCTGGTGTTGGCTGCGGCGCTGTACCGCCATGGCGGGTGGCGTACAGTGCGTCCCATGGCTCCGCCGACGAAAGAAGAATGTATCGAAGCCGCGCAGGCTGAAGCCGATCCTGCGGGGCGAATGAGCCCGACAGGATAGGCCATCAACGTCCCTGGTTGCGCCAGCGCGTAATGGTGCGATCCAGAATATCACCCTCGCCGCCACTCTGTCGCCACAGGGCGGTGAAGCTGGGATCTCCCGACGCCGGGCGCCGATTTTCCTCAAGCATGTCCAGTGTGACGCGGATGGGGATGGAAACACCTTCGCCGCAGACAATGCACTCTCGGTTGCGCAGCGCCGGAATGGAATCGAGGAAACCGCGCGCGCCTTCCGGCATGGCTGCCCGCACGAAGGCCTGATCGCGGTCGTTGTTCAGGCGCATGGAAATTATGGTGCCGCACTGTGACAGTACGCCTTCTGCCAGGTCGGACGGGCGTTGCGTGATCAGGCCGAGCGAGACGCCGTATTTGCGACCTTCCTTTGCAATCCTCTCCAGGATTTTGCGTACGGCCTGACCGTTACCGGTGGTCGAGCTTGGGATATATCGATGCGCTTCCTCGCAAACCAGGAGGATAGGGCGTTGCGGTTCGTCGCGCGCCCAGATGGCATAGTCGAAGATCAACCGCGACAAGACGGCGACGACAACAGATGTGATATCGGACGGCATCGACGATACGTCGATGATGGAGATGGGACGGCCTTCTGAAGGCAAGCGGAAAATCTTGATGAGAAAGTCCTGCATGCTGTCGGCCACAAGCATGCCGGAAAACATGAAAGAGTAGCGCGGATCGGCCTTAATTTCCTCAATCTTTGTCTTGAGACGCATATAGGGCAGCGAAGTCGTGCCCTTGTCGAGCTTGCCCATTTCGTTCGAAAGGATCGCAAGCAAATCTGACAGCAGATAGGGAATGGGCGAATCCACCGTCAGGCGTGATATCTGTTCCGCCAGCCGATTACGACCACGGGCAGCAAGCAGGCACTTGGCCAGAATATCGCAGTCGAGCGTGCGGTCCGAGCCTTCCGATGTCACAAAGACTTCGCAATGCTCTTCGAAATTCATGAGCCAGTACGGAAGGGCAAGATTGTTCACGTCATGGATCGCGCCGTTGCCGCGGAATGCCGCAGCATATTCGCCGTGCGGGTCCACCATCACGATATGGCCTTGTGGCGATTGCTCGCAAATGCGGTGCAGGATCAGTGCGGCGGATGTCGACTTGCCCGTTCCGGTGGAACCCAACAGCGCGAAATGCTTGCCCAGCAGTGCGTCGACATACAGCGCCGCGCGGGTATCCTTGGTTGGATAGACCGTGCCTATAGTTACGTTCGCACGGTCATCCGACGCATAGATCTGATGCATGTCTGCCGTTGAAACTGGGTAGACCAAAGCGCCTGGTGAAGGATAGCGGGTCACACCGCGCCGGAAACGATAGACCTTGCCGGTCAGTCGCTCTTCATCGCCCTCACCAAGGAAATCGATGTCAGCGACCATTTTGGTCGGATCGCGACGGTCGAGCGCGACCGAGCGTATATTGGCCACCAGCCAAGATGTTCCGACCCGCATCTTTATAAGGGTGCCGACCTGACCCGCCATCGCCAGGCAGGGGTCCACATCCGCAGCGAGCGGCTTCAAACAGTCAAGGTCGATCAGCACTTGTGAGCTGGATCCTGCTATCTGGAACACCCAGCCGATCTCTTCCGGGGCCGCCGCATAAGCACCCATGACGTTCGGCGCTGCGAACTGCGATGATGCCGGCATATCGTTCATAAGAAACTCGCCATTCCCCCGCCGACGGCAATGCCGGCCAGCCTGCATAAGACCGAGGAGGTAAAAAATCGCTTATCTGGAAAACTTATATACGCCGCGCGATAGTGCCAGCCGCCCAGCCCATGGCTACAGCGATCAGAATAGCTGTTAGGCCATAGAATATCGGCCAATCGCGTGCTGCAAGCGCTATCGATCGTTCGAAGCCGGATTTGCGCACCGTGATGTCGCGTGTCGCAGCCGCCAGTACGCGACCGTCCTGCACAAGAAACGTCTCCGCAGTGTAATCCCCGACGATAACGCGGGCGGAAAGCGGAAGCCGCGCGCGGTACAGGACGCCATCGGTTATTTCCACGGTACCTGGCCGTTCGACGAAGAGGCCGCTGCGGCGCCTGAGGTCGACCAGCCCTGCCTGAAATCTGTCGATATCCTCGCTGTCGTTGAGGGACGATGGCGAGAGTTGCAGCTTGTCGACACCCATTTCATAGATGGCAGCGGTGCGTTCGTCGACAATGTCCTGGATCGGACGTGATGAAGCCATTGCGTAGAAACTGGGCGCAGAGCGGAACTGAGCACTTTCAGCGTTAA
>Ga0075012_10006107_pt1 | contig 10946 bp, 10 predicted proteins | sample All_14_2_FD_71474 | JGI IMG/M metagenome (GOLD analysis project Ga0075012, IMG submission 71474) | Freshwater microbial communities in response to fracking from Pennsylvania, USA - Allegheny Zone_MetaG_DW_15 | ecosystem: Environmental > Aquatic > Deep subsurface > Groundwater > Drilled...
GGACCGTCCGCGCCACACCGAAATCATCAACAGCCTGCGCTCGGTCGGCGCGCGCGTCTATCTGATCACCGACGGCGACGTCGCCGGCGTGATCAACACGGCCGACCCGCTGACGGGCGTCGACCTCTACATCGGCCAGGGCGGAGCGCCCGAGGGCGTGCTCGCCTGCGCGGCGCTCAAGTGCGTCGGCGGCCAGTTCCAGGGACGGCTGGTGTTCCGCAACAACGACGAACGCAGCCGGGCCGCGAAGTGGGGCATCACCGACCTCGACCGCAAGTACATGCTGAACGAGATCGTCCGCGCCGACGCCATCTTCGCCATGACCGGCGTGACCAACGGGGCTCTGCTCGACGGCGTGAAGCTTGAGGGCGGGTTCGTCCACACCCACTCCCTGGTGATGAACTCCTCGACCCGCACCGTGCGCGAAGTGCGGATGAAGCGGCCGCTCTGATCATGGCCGACGGCGTGCTCGAGGCCGATTTCCTCGGGGTTCGCCGCTCGCTGTCCGGACGGGCCTGGCGGTGGCGTCCGGCCGACGCCGCGCTGATTCGCGATCACCAGATGCGTCACGGCCTGAGCGAGCCGCTCGCCCGGGCGCTGGCGGGGCGCGGCATCGATACGGCCGGGGCCGCCGACTACCTGACTCCGACGCTCAAGGCGCAGTTTCCCGATCCCTCGACCTTCGCCGACATGGATCTGGCGGCCGCGATCCTGGTCGACGCCGTGGAGTCCGGCCGGCCGACGGCCGTGTTCGCCGACTATGACGTCGATGGCGCCTCGAGCGCGGCGCAGCTGGTGCGCTGGTTCCGCGCCATGGGTCGCGAACTGGCCATCTATGTGCCGGACCGCATCATCGAGGGCTATGGCCCCAGCCCGGCCGCCTTCCGCCATCTGCAGGCGCAGGGCGCCGATCTCGTCGTCACCGTGGACTGCGGCGCGGCGGCCACGGACGCCCTGATCGCGGCGCGGGACATCGGCCTCGATGTCGTGGTCATCGACCACCACCTGATGCGCGGCGAGCCGCCGCCCGCGGCCGCCCTGGTCAATCCCAACCGGCCGGATGACACCTCGGGGCAGGGGCACCTGGCGGCGGCCGGCGTGACCTTCGTGCTGCTGGCCGCCCTGAACCGCGAGGCCCGCCGCAGGGGGCTGTTCAGGGACCGTCCCGAGCCCGACATCCGCCAGTGGCTCGATCTGGCCGCCATGGGGGCGGTGTGCGACGTGACGAGCCTGACGGGCTTCAACCGGGCGCTCGCCGCCCAGGGGCTGCGGACGATGTCCGGATGGGCCAACCCGGGCCTCAAGGCCCTGCTGGACGTCGCCAAGTCGCAGGGGCCGGCCACGACCTTCCACGCCGGCTTCATCCTCGGCCCCCGGATCAACGCCGGCGGGCGGATCGGCCGGTCGGACCTGGGCGCGCGTCTGCTCTCGACCGACGATCCGGCCGAGGCGCGCGACCTGGCCGAACAGCTCGACGCCCTGAACGCCTCGCGCAAGGACGTCGAGAAGGGCGTGATCGACGAGGCGGTGCTGGCGATCGAGCGCGACAGCAACTTCGACCCCGACGCCCCGGCCATCGTCGTCGCCGGCGACGGCTGGCATCCGGGCGTGGTCGGCATCGCCGCCGCCCGCCTGCGCGAGCGCTACCGCAAGCCGGTCGTGGTCATCGGCGTCGACCGGCCGTCCGATACCGGCAAGGGCTCGGGGCGATCCCAGCCCGGGGTCAACCTTGGCCGGGCCGTCCAGGCCGCCTTCGACGAAGGTCTGCTGCTGGCCGGGGGCGGCCACGCCATGGCCGCGGGCCTGACCATCCGCCCCTCCGTGATCCCCGATCTGCGGGCCTTCCTGTGCGAGCGGCTGGCCGTCGAGATGACCCTCGCCGCCGGGCAGGACGCCATCGAGATCGACGCCCTGGTCAGCCCCGGCGGCGCCACCCGCGGGCTCTATGCCGAGTTCCAGCGCCTTGCCCCGTTCGGGCCGGGCAATCCGGAGCCGACCTTCGCCGTCGCCGACGCCCGCATCGAACGACCGATGATGCTCAAGGGCGGTCATGTGCGTTGCACCCTGATGGATTCCTCAGGCGGCCGTCTGAAGGCCGTGGCCTGGCGCGCCGGGGACACCGATATGGGCGCGCGGATCATGGCCGGGGGCGGATCGATGCATTTCGTCGGGCGCCTGAAGCCGGACGACTGGCAGGGACGCGAGAGCGTGGAACTGGAGATCGAGGACGCCGCCGACCCCCGGATGGTGCTCTGACGAGTCCGTCCGGCGCTTTGTTCGCGTCCTTGCGAAAAGTCGTTCGCTTGGGGCTTGCGCCTCCCGGGAGTCGCGAATATACAGCCGCTTCCTCGCGACCGGGCGCCCTTCGTCTATCGGTTAGGACCCCAGATTTTCAATCTGGTAAGAGGGGTTCGACTCCCCTAGGGCGTACCACCGCCGCGAGTGATCAATTCCCAAATATTGCGACCAATTGTCGCGGGCGGCCTTCAGGTCATCGCCTGCGCGAATTCGCGCATTGACGGCTCTCCTTGTACGAGAACAGTGTTATATTCGAGACCTCGTCCACACTGCACTTAAGGGCGGGGCAGAGGGGCGGAATGTCTGGTTACGATTTCGAGGCGCAGGATCCGCACGAAGAGTCCGTGCGGATCAACGGCCGGGTAAAATGGTTCGATGCGGGCAAGGGGTACGGATTCATCGTGCCGGATGACCCCAGCCAGACCGGTCTGAAGGACGTGTTGCTGCACATCACGTCGCTCCGCAACGCCGGGCGGGAGTCTGCGCTTGAGGGGGCCGTGATCGTTTGTGACGTCGTGAGGCGGACCAAGGGCTGGCAGGTCTCGGACATCGTCAACATCGACGAGACGGCGGCGCCGCCCGCGGGGGAGCGACCGCAGCGTCGCTTCGAGGCCGAATCGGGCGGCTTCCGCCGGGACCGCGAGCGGTTCGAAGGCGGATCAGGCGGTCATCGCGAGGCTGCCCGGCGCGGACCGGCCGTACGGTCCGATGGTCCGCTCGAATCCTGCACCGTGAAATGGTTCAACCGCACCAAGGGCTACGGTTTCGTGGTGCGCGACGCCGAGCCCGGGGATATCTTCGTCCACATCGAGACCCTGCGGCGCAGCGGCCTTGATGACCTGCAGCCCGGGGAAGGCGTCATGGTGCGCTTCGCCGAAGGGCCGAAGGGTCTGGTCGTGGCCGAAATCGCGGCGTCGTGACGCCCGACGCTTCTGGAGTACCCCGTGATCCTCAACTTGCGTAACGCCGGTCGGACCGCCGTCCTGGCCGCGGCGATGGCCGTCCCCATGCTGTCGGGAGCCTGCCGCGCCGAGACCCCGCCCGCGGCGCCGTCCGCCCCGGTCGCCATCACCGTGGCCCCCGTCACCGAGCCCCTGACGATCGACACCGCGCAGGGGAGCGTGGCGTTCAGGGTCGAGATCGCCGACAGCGACGCCGAACGGGAGCAGGGTCTGATGTATCGCACGACCCTGGCGCCTGACGCCGGGATGCTGTTCGTGTGGGATCGCGCCGCGCCGCGGGCCTTCTGGATGAAGAACACCTACATCCCGCTCGACATCATCTACATCGGCGCCAACGGGCGGGTCATCTCAATCGCCGCCATGACCGAGCCGTTCTCCGAAGCGCCGATTCCGTCCCACGGCGACGCCAAGGCGGTCCTGGAGATCGCCGGCGGCCGCGCGGCCGCGCTGGGCATCGATCTGGGCGACCAGGTGCATCACAAGATGTTCGGCCAGTGACGGACGAGACCGTCCCGGCGCCGCCGGAAGGGTTCAGGCCCAGCGCCCGCGGTCCCTACACCACCCACAACGGCCCGTTCTTCCATCGTCTCGAGAACGACCGGCTTGAACATGCCTTCTTCGTGCTCAAACGGCACTGCAACAGCCTGGGCATCGTCCACGGCGGCATGCTGTCGACCTTCATGGACGGGGTGCTGGCCAACGCGGTCGGCCGCGAGACCGGCACGGCCTCGGTCACCGTCCACCTGTCGCTCGACTTCCTGTCGATGGCCCGCGCTGGCGACTGGGTCTACGGCGAGGGCGTCGTCACCCGCAAGACGAAGGACCTGATCTTCGTCGAGGGCCGCATCCACACGGGCGCCCGCGACGTCATGCGCGCCGCCGGCATCTTCAAGCCGGTGCACCGGCGCGCCGACCAGCCGGCGCCGGGCGCCAGGCCCAGGCCGGACTGAAGACCTAGTCCAGACTGAGCACGACCTTGACGCAGTCGCCGTGATGCTGCGCGGCGATGGCCGCGTTGATCTCGGCGAACGGGAACGTCCTGACCAGCTTCTCGACCGGCAGGCGGCCGGCCTTCCAGTGGGCGATCAGCTCAGGCAGGAAGACGTCGGGATCGCTGTCGCCCTCGATGATGCCGCGTACGGTCTGGCCGAAGGTCAGGACGGTTCCCAGGTCGCCGGGCAGGGGCGTGCCCGCCGGCGGGATGCCGACGATGCCCAGCACGCCCTTGGGGGCCAGGGCGCCCATGATGGCGGTCAGGGTGTCGGGCCGGCCGGTGGTGTCGAAGGCGTAGTCAACGCCCTGCGGCAGGATCGCCCGCACCGCGGCGGCCAGATCCGGACTGGCGGCCGGGTCGATGACGTGGGTCGCGCCCAGTTCGGTGGCCAGCGCGCGGCGGGCGGCGTGCGGCTCGACGACGATGACCGCGCCGCAACCCTGGATCTTCGCGCCCATGACCGCCGACAGGCCGACGGCCCCGCCGCCGGTGATCAGCAGGCTCGAGCCCGTCGGACAGGCCAGGGCCAGCATGACCCCGCCCGCGCCCGTCTGGACGCCGCAGCCGAGCGGCGCGGCCAGTTCGAACGGGATGTCGCCCGGGATCTTCAGCACATTGCGCTCATAGGCCAGGGCGTAGGTGGCGAACGACGACTGGCCGAAGAAGTTCGACGACACCGCCGTCTCGCCCTGCTTCAGCGCCTTGGACCCGTCCGGCCGCATGCCGATGTAGTTCAGCGCCGGCATGGAATAGCAGTAGGCCGGATCGCCGCTCCTGCAGCGGTCGCACTGGCCGCAGGAGCGGAAGGTCAGGGCCACCCGGTCGCCGGCGGCCACCTTGGTCACGGCCGACCCGACCCGCTCGACGACTCCCGCGCCCTCATGGCCGAGCACGGCGGGCATCGAGAAGGGCATGGCGCCCTCCCGGGCCACCAGGTCGGTGTGGCAGACGCCGACGGCGGCGATGCGCACGAGGATCTCGTCGGCGCGCGGCTCGTCCAGCTCGACGGTCTCAAGGGTGAAGTCGGCGCCGGGGGCGCGGGCGACGGCGGCGGTTACCTGCATGGTCTTGATCCTCAAGCGGTCCAGAGGGCGAAGGTGTCGTGGTCGAGGGCCTGGGCGCAGGCCCCGCGCGTCATGGCCAGGAACAGGGCGTCGCCCCGCTCGGTGCGCTCGACGGCGATAGCCGAGAAGACGCCCATGAACACGCCGTGGACGGCCATGCGCCGGTAGTCGGCCCAGCAGTCAGCGGCGCTGTAGTCGCTGACGCCGAGACGGCGCAGTTCGTCGTGGTACAGGGTGATCAGCTCGCGCTCATGCTGGCGGCGCAGCTCGGGCGAAACGCCGGCGCTGAGAAAGTAGGTCACGTCGGTCAGGCCAGGGCCGATGGCCAGGGTCTGCCAGTCGAGCGTGCCCATGCGGCGGCTGCCGCCCTGGATGTCGAACAGGATGTTGTCGAGGCGGAAGTCGCCGTGCTGGACGGTGAACGGCCCCTCCGCCGCGCCCTGGAACTGGCCCATGATGTCCGGCAGCCGCTCGACCAGCGCCATATACTCGGGCTCGAGCACCCCGTCGTAGCGCTCGCGGTAGGCGCCGATGACCCCGGGCAGGGCGGCGATGATGGCCGGATACATGTCCGCCCCGGCCGACAGCCAGGCGATGTCGCGCAGGGAGGCGTCGTTCCAGCGCGGCGCGTGGAGGGCGGCGGCCTCCAGCAGGGCGGTGCGGGCGTCGTCCAGGGAGCAGCCGGTGAGCTGGTCTCCCGGGCGGGCCGGACCGAAGTCCTCGAAGATCAGGGTGAAGGCCGAGGTCTCCGGGTCGATCTCCGCGAAATGGGTCTTCGGGGTGATGATCCGCACGGTCGAGGCCAGCTCGCGGTAGAAGCCGACCTCACGGCCATAGAGGTTGAAGGCCGCGCCCGACGCCCGGCTCGACGGATCGGCGGCGGCGAACTTGCCGACCACGCTCGCGGGCGCTGTCGCCGGCGCGCCGTCATAGCCCAGGGTGAAACGATAGCTGTCGCCAACCAGGCCGTTGCCGACCGGCTTGACGTCGAGGCTTGTCACCCTGCCCCTCGGCAGGGCCCCGGACGCCCGCAGCACGGCGGTCATCCAGGCGGGATCGACGGCGTCGACGGTGGCGGCGATGGCGGGTCTGGTCATGGCATGTTTCCCGATCGCCGGCGGACTTGGCGCCGCCTGGCGAAGGCTGGTCCCTGGACGTCACCGCTAGAGCATCCCCGGCGGCGCTGGAACCATCTTTAGGCCGATCACCCTGCGGAACCGCAACCGGCATGCGCAATACGTTTGCTACCGGCTGCGAAGCTTTGTAGAGCAAGCCCTTCCGTGATCGCGGGGTGTGGCGCAGCCTGGTAGCGCATCTGGTTTGGGACCAGAGGGTCGGAGGTTCGAATCCTCTCGCCCCGACCACGGAAGAACTGACCGCAGGAGGCTCCGCATGCTCGCGCGCATCTATCGTCCCGCCAAGACCGCCATGCAGTCGGGCAAGGCCAAGACGAGAGACTGGCTGCTCGAGTTCGAGCCGGCCGCCGCGAAGCGCACCGACCCCCTGACCGGCTGGACCCAGTCCACCGACATGAACGGCCAGGTGCGGCTGACCTTCGACACGCGCGAGGAGGCGGTCGCCTACGCCCAGCGCCACGGCATCCCCTTCCAGCTGTTCGAGCCGAAGGAGCCGAAGAAGATCATCAAGGCCTACGCCGACAACTTCGCCACCAATCGCCGCCAGTCCTGGACGCATTAGCGACGGGCGGCGTGCGTGGTTCGACACGCGCTTCGCGCTGCTCACCATGACGTGCAGAGAGGTACGTCATCCCGAGCAGGCCCAGAGGGGCGTGTCGAAGGGCGCATGCTGGGGCCACCTTCACCCGCCAGCCGAACCCCGCTACACCACCGTCGAAGACCCCATAGCTCAACCGGATAGAGCACCTGCCTTCTAAGCAGGGGGTTGCAGGTTCGAGTCCTGCTGGGGTCGCCAAGGGTCAGGCGCGGTAGGCGGCCAGCGCCTTGCGCAGGTCGGCGATCAGGTCGGCGGGCGTTTCCAGGCCGATGTGCAGGCGGATCAGCGGGCCGCCGTAGTCGATGGCCGCGGTGCGCGAGGTCAGTTGCGGGTCGCAGCTTATGGCCAGGCTCTCGAAGCCGCCCCAGGAGAAGCCCAGGCCGAAGATCTCCAGGGCGTCGAGGAAGGCCTCGACCCGGGCCGGAGATCCGGGCCGCAGCACGAAGCCGAACAGGCCGCAGGTTCCGCTGTAGTCGCGGGTCCACAGGGCGTGGCCGGGCGCGCCGGGCAGGGCCGGGTGCAGGACAGTCAGCACCTCCGGCTGGTCGGCCAGCCAGCGGGCGACGGTCAGGCCGCTTTCGCCGTGGCGATCGAGACGGGTGGCCAGGGTGCGCAGGCCGCGCAGGGCCTGGTAGGCGTCGTCGGGGGCGACCGACCAGCCGTGGTCGGCGATGGAGGCCCTGATCAGCGCGCCCGTCGCCGGATCGGCCGTGGCGACCGAGCCCAGGAAGACGTCGGAATGGCCGCAGACGTATTTGGTCAGGGCCTGGACGCTGAGATCGACGCCGTGGGCCAGCGGCTTGAACAGCAGGCCCGCGCCCCAGGTGTTGTCGGCCAGGGTCAGCACGCCGCGGGCGCGGGCGGCGGCGGCGAGGGCGGCCACGTCCTGCATCTCGAAACTCAGCGAGCCCGGCGATTCCAGCACGATCAGCCGGGTCGCCGGCGAGGCCAGCGCCAGAACGGCCTCGGCGTCCAGCCGGGCGTCGTAGTAGTCCACCGTCACGCCGAACCGGCGCATGACCCGGTCGCAGAAATAGCGCACCGGCCGGTAGACGGTGTCGACGACCAGCAGGTGATCACCGGCCTTGAGCACCGCCATGATCGCCGCGGTCATGGCCGCGAGACCCGAGGGATAGAGCTGGACCGCCGTGGCGCCTTCGAGCTCGGCGAGGGCGTCCATCAGGGCGAACTGGGCCGACAGCCCGGCCCGGCCATAGCCGAGCGTGCCGTCATAGAGCGCCTTCGCGTTGGGCAGCAGCACGGTGGAGCCGCGCTGCACCGGCGGGCCGACGGTCTTGGCACGCAGGGCCTCGACGTGTCCGGCGTGGATCAGGCGTGTTTCTTCGTCCATGCGGCTTGCCAGTCTCGACGTCGGGGGGCGATGCTTGGACCGTTCCATAGGGCGGCATGGCGCCGCCGATCAAGGACGCCGCGCCGTGAAACGACTCGCCCTGGCCCTGTTGCTCGCCCTGACGGCGGCGGCCTGCGAGCGGACGTCGCCCGTTTCGGGCGCGCCGGACAGGATTCCGGTCACGGACGGCGCCGGCGCCGTCACCTCGGCGAGTCGGACCCTGGCCGCGGTCAGGGCGCGGGGCGCGCTGCGTTGCGGCGTCAACCCGGGGCTGGCCGGCTTTTCCCACCAGGACGCCCAGGGGCGCTGGACCGGTTTTGATGTCGACTTCTGCCGGGCGCTCGCGGCGGCCGTGGTCGGGTCTCCGCAGCGTGTGGTGTTCGTGCCCCTGACCAATGACGCGCGGATCGCGGCGTTGAAGGCGGGGCAGGTCGACGTCCTGTCGCGCAACACCAGCTGGACCTTCAGCCGGGACGCCGGCGAGGGCGTCGATTTCGCGGGGGTCAGCTACTACGACGGCCAGGGATTCCTGGCGCCGCGCGACCTGGAGCTGCAGAGCGCCTCGGAGCTGTCCGGCGCCAAGGTCTGCGTCCAGTCCGGGTCGACCAGCGAGCTGAACCTGCGCGACTGGTTCAGCGCCCGGTCGATCAACTGGATGCCGGTGCTGGCGCAGACGCTCGATCGCGCCCGGCAGGACTACGAGCAGGGCGTCTGTGACGTGCTGTCGGCCGACATCTCGGCCCTGGCGTCCGCGCGGGCGACCCTGGCCGACCAGGGCGCGCACGTGCTGCTGCCGGACGTGATTTCCAAGGAGCCGCTCGGGCCCGCCGTGCGCCAGGGCGATCCAGGGTGGACCGACACCGTGCGCTGGACCCTGAACGCCCTGATCCTCGCCGAGGAGGCCGGCGTGACCCGCGAAGCTGTCGATCGCCAGCGCAAGGAGGCGACCGTGCCGGAGGTGCGCCGGCTGCTCGGCGTTGACCCCGGCTACGGCGCGATGCTCGGCCTGGACGACGCCTGGGCCTACCGCGCCATCAAGGCCGTGGGCTCCTATGGCGAGGTGTTCGATCGCAATCTTGGCAGGGATTCGGCGTTGAAACTGGAGCGCGGCCAGAACGCGTTGTGGAGCGCCGCCAGGCCCGGACTGCTGTATTCGCCGCCGATGCGGTAACGCTAGGCTTCGCCCGTCACGACGGGCGTGTCCTCGCGGCCGCCCCATTCCGTCCATGAGCCGTCGTAGAGAGCCGTGCGCTCCTTGCCGAGCCGGGCGAGGGCGAGCGCCAGGATGGCGGCGGTGATTCCCGAGCCGCAGGTGGTGACGACCGGCTTGTTGATGTCGACGCCGGCTTTTTCAAAGATTTCCGCGAGTTGTTGCGGGGATTTCATCGTTCCGTCGGGGGCCAGAAGATCGCTGGCCGGGACGTTGCGCGCGCCCGGCATGTGGCCGCCGCGCAGGCCGGCGCGCGGCTCTGGCGTCTCGCCGGTGAAGCGGCCGGCGGGGCGGGCGTCGACCACCTGTTCGCGGCCGGTCTCCAGGGCCTTGCGGACCTGGTTGAGGTCACGAACCAGATCGTAGCTGAGCCGCGGCGTGAAGTGGCGCTCGCGCGGCGGCGCGGGCATGTCGGAGATCGGCCGGCCCTCGGCGATCCATTTGGGCAGGCCGCCGTCGAGCACGACCACGTCGAGGTGACCCATGGCGCGGAAGGTCCACCAGACGCGGGCGGCCGAGCGCAGACCCAGTTGGTCATAGACCACCATGCGCGATCCGTCGCCGAGGCCCAGCTTGCGGACCCGCGAGGCGAACTTCACCGCGCTGGGCAGCATGTGCGGCAGGGATGAGGTCTCGTCGGCGATGTCGTCGATGTCGAAGAACACCGCGCCCGGAATGTGGGCCAGGGCGTATTCGGCCTTCGCGTCGCGCTCTTCCTGCGGGAAGTACCAGCTGGCGTCGATGATCCGGACGTCCGGCGCCTCAAGGTGTTCGGCGAGCCAGGCGGTGGAAACGAGCGGATCAGACATCGGAAGGTCCCCTAGAGCCAGCCGGGAACCGGAAGGCCGCGTTCCCCGAGGAACGCCGGATTAAACAGTTTGCTCTGATACCGCGATCCGTAGTCGCACAAAATGGTCACGATGGTGTGGCCGGGTCCCAGATCGCGGGCCAGCCGCATGGCGCCCGCAATATTGACGCCGGTTGACCCGCCCATGACCAGACCTTCGTGCTCGGCGAGCGAGAAGATGATGCGCAGCATCTCCTCGTCATCGATGCGGTAGGCGTGGTCGACCTTCAGGCCCTCGAGGTTGGCCGTGATGCGGCCCTGGCCGATGCCTTCGCTGATCGACGACCCCTCGGCCTTGAGTTCGCCGGTCGTGTAGTAGCTGTAGAGGGCCGCGCCGTGCGGGTCGGCCAGACCGATGGCCACATCGGGCTTGCGCGCGCGGAGCGCGGCGGCCACGCCGGCGAGGGTGCCGCCCGAGCCGACCGCGCAGATGAAGCCGTCGACCCTGCCGCCCGTCTGCTCCCAGATTTCGGGGCCAGTCGAGCG
>Ga0075012_10006108_pt1 | contig 10946 bp, 4 predicted proteins | sample All_14_2_FD_71474 | JGI IMG/M metagenome (GOLD analysis project Ga0075012, IMG submission 71474) | Freshwater microbial communities in response to fracking from Pennsylvania, USA - Allegheny Zone_MetaG_DW_15 | ecosystem: Environmental > Aquatic > Deep subsurface > Groundwater > Drilled...
CCCATACCACCCATGCCACCCATACCGCCGAACCCGAAGGGCGACGCACCGCCGCCAAACATCACTTGAGGTCCGCCTCTACCTCTCCTACCTCCACCCATGCCGCCCATTCCCCCCCCGCCGAAAAAGGCAGCGAACGGGTCATCGCTGCCGAACATTTGGGCAAACATTTGACGCGCCTCTTCCTGAGACATGCCTCTGCCACCACCACCGCCGCCGAACCCTCCGAAGCCTCCCGGCATGCCGCCAGGAGGAACCTTCCCGAACTGGTCATACTCAGTTCGCTTATCCTTGTCAGAAAGAATCGTGTACGCCTCACCAATCTTCTTAAAAGTCTCTTCAGCCTCCTTGTTGTCGGGATTCTTGTCGGGGTGATATTTGCTGATTTGTCGTCTCCGTCAGTTCCTCGCAAAGCTTCACACTGAAAAGACTCAACTTACATAGCCAGCTTCTTATAAGCCTTCTTAATCGTGTCTGGGTCGGCGTCTTTAGCGACGCCGAGCACCTTGTAATAGTCATCGGAGTTGGGGTCCGCCTATAATGGATTTCCAATAACAAGTCGTCAGTTTACACGCGAGGCGAACATGTCACTGTGAAACAGCCTAACTTACCATCCTCTTCTATCTCTTGTCCCTGGTTATCGATCGATCAAGTCTCCCTTACTTTAAGGGCTCGGTTCCTCGGGCTCTGGTCAAGCAGCAAAAGAAGAACAGTCTCAGATAACAACTCCAAAAAGTCTCCGTGTGTGGTCTCCTTTCTCGCACCTATGATGCTTTATATTCCAACAATTTGAATGTATTCGTTTTGCACGGTTGCAATACTGTTTGTGAGTGACGTCGTGTGGTTCTCTCCCTTGCTCTCGTCTCACTTACTTCTCATCATCATCACTCATTCCACAGAAGGTTATTTGTTCTTCGAAGGATAAGGCGCGATTAGGTAGCCAAGGTTCTTCGAGAACATCTCGGGTATCTACCCATACTCCAACGTCATGTTTCTTGTTTCCAATAATGGAGCAGGCAGTGATTGCGTACCATAGGACGAAGGGAACGAAATGAACAACAAGTGAGATGTACCCTTCTCCCTATTCCGTACTCGTACCAACCATATAGGTTTCTGCCTTCTTAGCAGCTGACGACGAGACGGAGTGCGATGCGAGAGCGGGGAGGAACAAAACGAAAATAACTAACATCATCGGCCCCCCAGGGCCTCTCCTGCTGCTGAGAATTGACCATGACTCGGTAGGGACACCCTTAGTCTTGAGTAGATCTCAAATGAACCGGGAAAAGACAACGGCAAGAAGGGACAGACGGAACTATCTATCCTCGAACTTTTATCATATGTTTGGCTATTTTATATTCCATATTTTTCTTCCAATTTCATAATCACAGAGCAACCATCCATACGGCGATAGTAGCAAAGATGGCAATGAAGCTTCCAAGCGCGCTGGTCATCGCAGAGCTGCCCTGAGAGCCGCCGACGATGTTCACAGGATCGGTGCACGCCTCGTAGATCACATTCGAGCCCTCCTTCATGGTTCCGACGTCCTTGCAGGAGATACCGAGGCAAGGGTAGACACTCTGGAGCTCCCTAACGACAGTCTCGGCTCCATCATTCATAAACGGACTGGCCTTGAAGAACATATTGTTCTTGAGGCGAAGCGCGACAGCGGCAGAGCAGTTGTGGACCAAGGGAAGAATGGCGGCAGTGAACGCCCATCCCTCACCGCGCTCCTTCTGGAAGTTGGTGGTAGTTCCACTCCATCCAGCATTGGTGGAGCCGCGGTGCACGTATCGAAGGGTTCCCTGGATCAAGGGAACAACCATCAGCTGGATAATCTTCTTGATGGCAACAGCGGCAGATGCGCAGCGGCCCTGGCGGATAAGAGCTTGAGCCTGCGCGAGGTACCCCAAAATCTCCTTGTTGACGATCGCCTTTCTGTCACTGCCGCAAGTGCCAAACTGAGCGCAGCGCTTCTGGGCTCCAGCCCAGAGCATGTACCCACCACCGGTGCCGTTGGTCTTTTCCAGGGAGCCCGAATAGATCGCCCACGCCTCGTCCAAGGAGTGGACACCTTCGTAGGAGGTAATATTGGCATTAGAAGTCTCCTCGCAGTCGTCAACAGCCTGCTCCAGCTCGCGGATCACGTGGGCCCACACAGCCTGGTACTGAATGCCCTTGACCATGCTCTCTGCGCGAACATAGTCGTTGGCTCCAGCGAAGTCACCAGTGCCCTGAGCGGCGGCCATGATGAAGTCATCCGCGTAGGTAGCGCTGTCCCAGTATGCCCTGAACACCTCGAAGACAGGCATTCCAGCGTAGTTGGTACCGGCGTTCAGGGAATACGATCTGAGGTTGCGGAGCCCCGCTCCCCCGCGTCCAGGGGCGTTCTTGCCGTTGGAGTAAATGGCGATGGCGCCGGTCCAGTTGCCATTGTCGATCTCTTCGTCGATATCTCGGATATCGAGGTCGAGAGGGAGGTGGCTGGTGACACGGGTGTCAGGTCGGTAATTGTTGATAAGCTCCAGGCAGTCGGGGTACTGCTGGGCGTGGACGGCGTTGATCCAGCCGAGAGCGAGAAGGGCAGCGGTGAGGCGAAACATTGTTCTCAGTATATTTATGATTATCCCAAGGAAAGAAATATAGTCAGGAGGTTAAAGTGTGAGTTGAATCGTTTTGTGTTACGATGATGGGTGGGTGGAGCTCAAACTTGGTTGCCGTGGACCGTGCATGGATGGTATGATATCTCCTTGGTCGTTCGATGAGATGATGTCGCCACCCACACTTGATTTTTTTTCTTTCCACATACGTAACACTCGCTAGTACTTCTCGCAGTGCAAGCTGTAAACTCGCAGTTTGTCATATGAGAGAAATACTTTGCTCCCAAGAACGTTTGGGGAAACTGTCGTTCAACCCCTAATGGAATTTTTTGTTGCAGGGAAAGCGCCTCATCATCATGGATCCTATCCATCTCATCGGACCATTCATTTGGTTTTGACCACTAGTCGCCACCACATACCAACCGACGACCGACTGCCCGCGCAGCCGACAGACGTGTTGCTTCATCAGAAGGAGATTTTCCGACTCGTCCACACATTGTGACTTCTTTTATCGCAATCAGTCAAGATCCATAGTCCTTGTGTGACAAGCTGAGAGTGACCAAGGTGATATCGCTCCATCCAAACCTCTTACTTTGGGACACCGAGTGCTAAGGAGAGATCTCCCTCCCACAACCGTATACTTGGAATTAATAAATACCGATTGTGATTCCGAAAATGCAAACCTTTGTCGTTGGACTTTGGGCGAGCCTCGCGCTCCTCCTCAACTTTGCCAGCAGCGTAGGCGCCCTCTCCGCGTCCGAGGTTTCCTTGGCTGAGTGGGAATCGATCCAGAATGACTTGGCTTTGAATGCCTGGGCTAAGGCCCTCACTCAGTACCAGACAAGCCAGCTCCGGAAGATGGCCTCGCCTACGGCAGACGCTGCGATCCTTGGCGCGATGCAGAAGACCAGCCCTTACGATAAGCTCAATGACGGCACCCGTGTGCTTTTTATTAAGGACGTCGTCGTTCTCGGACTTCTCCGTGAGGCCGTCTTCCGCCAGGCCCATGACCCAGCGTCCGCCTGTGACCAGGCCGCGTGGAGCAAGGCTGGGACGATGTACACCAGCACCGTCGGGGCTGTTTCCAGCTCGATCTGCGTCGATTTTGGGACTTGTCTGACTCCTCCGGGAGGATCGGGAGCCACCACGGTCACCAACGAGCTCGTCAGCGCTGCCATCCAGGGAGGATCCAGACTCATGCAAGACAGGTTGCAAGCCGGATCGGGCTATTGCCAGTCTGCGAACGCGGTACGCACGATGCAGGATCTTTCTTGGCTCATCCGCCAGAAGAGCGCTGGAGCAGCTGTACAGTGGCTAATCCGGTATGCCTACCGCGCCGACCCTACCACAGGATTCTCTACGCTTGCGGATCAGGACCAGCTGAACAGGAATTGGGCCCGAGCATACGCCGGGTACGTTGCCGTCGAAGCTGACATCAAGCGCTGCAGCCCTCACGTTGATCGCGTCCTGGCCGAGAACCTGGATCTGAAGAACTCGCAGCCCGTGCCTCGAGGAAACATGCACCTCGCTAACCACGTCGAGCACATCTTGCCCTGCCTGCACGTCGCTTGTAGCGAGGTTGGGAACAACACCCGCTACATGCCTCCCTGCCGCTACAACTATGGCGCGAGCGAGATCCAACGAGTTGTCGACGAGCGCAACGCCTACCGCGAGGCTACCATCGCGTTGGGGGTCATCCTTGGCTTGTTCCTCCTCGTCTGCCTGGTCGTTCTGGTCAAGCGCCGATGTGCCGCTCGCCAGCAGGAGCAGCAAGAGCAGGCTAGCGTTCCCATCGCCAAGGAGAACGAGCTCGCGACACAGAAGTCTGTGCACAACTCGCAGCGGTGGGAAAACGGAAACGGCGCTGCTGCTGGTGAGCCTCAGAGCGTCGTGGCTGTTTGAGTGAGTCGTTAGTTAACGAGTGTCTCTAATACTTTGACTTTATACATACTGTGTACTTGCTTGCTGTGTGATCGGTTGGTAGCTCTTAGTTTGAAGGACTTTGTAGGGGACTTACTCTCTCAGTCACACATTCGATCCTCTTGACTACACTCTCATGAACGAAGCATCCTTTGGGGTGTTGTTGAGTGAGAAAGATCACTATATTCCGTGCACCACAAACCAACAACCTTTTCAGGGTAGACCCGTTTACGAGTGAGTGCACTCACTACTCGTGTCGTTCATCTCTGATTCATTTAGGACGGTTCGAGAGCTGGGTCCGTTCACCATCTGTTGATGAAGCTTTTTTGAAATTTTCGAACGTGACACCATGCGAATTGAGATATAATAAACAGAGGAAGGGATTCAACCGCTCTCTCAGAAGGACTCAGACAGATGCCATCATCAGAGCCTGCGCCCATGTGTAGTCTTGCGTAAGCACTCGTGGTCGGAAATCAAGAGTCTTGAACCGGTGTAGATGGTCGCAGGTTGTTGTTTCTTCTGAGCAGCATAGGTACTAGGCGGCGGATATCGAGAGAGGATCTTCTCTAGTTTATTAATTCACTCATCAAAGGTTCTTGTACCGAAACAGAAAGCGAATGGGCGATCGACCCGCCGGCCCGACGACTCCACAGCGGAGGACGGGTTTGGGCGACGAAACCAGCCACCGTTCCTCCGAGGTCGAGTCCGCGCTCATCCACAGTCCTTACCGGAACGTTCCGCTGTCCGAGCAGCGAAGGCGCGTTCACATTGTGTCGTGGAACGTCGCGTCGTGGGTCACCACGCTGAGCCAAATCAAGGCTCAGCACGGGAGCCTCAAGGCGTGGGCCGACCGCCACTTTGTGGACATTTTGTGTCTGCAGGAGGTCAAGGGGAACTACGCGCGGCTGGAGAAGGAGCCTGCGGTGTTTGGGGCTCAGGAACCAGGGTTTGATTCCTTCTTTGCCCTCTGCAAGCCTCCCACGACGACCAATAACAGCTCGGCAAACAAGGTTGGGTTCAACGGCGTCGCGACGTTTGCACGAAAGGGGTTGACGCGCTCAGCTAATAGCCGTCCCCTTGGCGTGCCTGAGCTGGACGCGCAAGGCCGATGTCTCGAAACGGACCACGGAGCGTTTGTGTTGTTTAATCTGTACGCCCCGTATGATGGACACGGCGGAGAGAGTTTGGCGACCAAAATGAAGGTGTTGTTGAGGCTTAGGGAGCGGATGCGGAGAGTCCGCGAGGAGACGGGGAAGCCGGTGATTCTCGCTGGGGATCTGAACGCCCGGTACAGGGTCAAGGACAGCTCCAGGGAGATGCGCACATTGGATGTGAGAAAGCTTCTAGCATCGTCTTCTACAGGTGACGATACGAAGGAGCCTGCCATTGTCCAGGTGCTTCGAAACGCGTTGACATTGCTAGACGAGGAGGGGAGGGATGGGCTGACGAGGATCAAGCAGGCTATTCGACAACTGGAGACCCAGCCGTTTGGGGATAGGGGAAAGTTCCGGGTGTTTGCACGTCACCCGCGCACGAACGAGCTGAAGCGGATCAACGCCTCGCAAACGCTATGGACTAGGGAGGAGGTCGATCAATACCGTCCGTTTGACGGGGTCGCTCTCGATGGGGACATCTCCGAGCGAGAAACGTTCGGAATGGCGGATCGTCTGCACTCGAGCGGGTACCCGGTCGCTGAGCTGAACGAGCGCAACGGGGACGTGCGATGGGTGGCCAGGATGGAAGACTGCATTACCCTCGAGGACTTTAGGGTTCTTACCCAAGAGCTCCTAGACGTGCGATGGCAGGAGGCAGACTTTGAACAGTTTGCAGACTACGAGGCGGGCGGCTGGTTGCTGTGCGGCAAGCTGTGCACCGCGGCCTGGATGGAGGCGCTCCTTCGCGATGACGGAATGAAGGACTCGTTCGTTGAAATCAACCCCGACGCGCACGATCGGTTCACTGTATGGTGCCAACAGACCAACGACCGTTTTAAGAACTTTGGATCAAGAATCGACTACATCCTTGTGGACCCTTCCCTCGAGGTCGCGCCCAACGAGATTGGCCTGTACGGATGCACCTGCCGGTCGCGGGAGGAGTGCAAAAGCAAGCATCTCCACTGCGCGGACGGGGAGTCTTGCGCCCTGTCCGCGGCCATCGCGTACGGACGATGGAAGCCCGCGCCGTTCCAGGGGGGAGGGCTCCCCCCGGGGTCCAAGGCCGACTACGAGACGCAGTTCCGCCCCTGTCCCCACACTGGGATCCTGTACACTCCCCCGACCTTTTCCGACCATGTCGCGACGTCGTGCGTCCTGACAGGCATGCCGGACGTGGTCACAAACCGGGCGGTGGAGCTTAGCAAGGACCAGGACACGGCCGCGACAAGGCCGTATGCGAAACAGAGCTCCATCTTGGGATTCTTCCAGACCGGTTCCAAAAAGCAGAAGATGGCTTAGAGGATTGGAACTTAATGTTCATTCTACCTACGTGTATGTGTATATTGCCTGTACATATGAGTATCATGATGGCGTGATCATTAAATGACCCACTAGCCCCCGTGAGACATCGTTTACCAATGATCAATTAAGGATCGAAATCGTCCCCTGCTACTGTCCCTTACGATGACTCCGACGGAGAGATTTGGAACGAAATGCGAACTAATCACCGACGAGACGAGACCGTCTCTTTCAGACACTGACTGTTTATAACAAACACGAAGGTAACATTGGTCATCATCATCAACTAACATCAACATCATCCGAGTAGGGGCGGGTCCACCTTGCGAATGACGCTACCCAGTTCCGGGTGGGACACAAACACCGAGAACTGCACGACCTCATGGATCCTCGTCGTGTTCACCGCGCTGTAGTCAAACTCGCCCTTGACGTCCGTGTATCCGTCTTTGTAAAACGTAGGCTTTGGGTTGCTTCTCGTCCTCGCATAGACCTTGCAGTAGGCCAAAGGGACCGGATCGGCGCTCCCGGAAGCCCTGAGGACCCGCAGGATGCCAAAGTCTTCCACGACGTTGACCCTCATCGAGGACGCGAAGCGGGAGACGACCCTCTGCTGGCCGTCGAACTGGACTTGGACGGTGACGTTCTCGTTCGCGAACTCGCGAGGGAACGGGAAGACGAGCTCCGTCTTGCCTGCCTTGTCGAGCGCGAGGGCGGCCTTGTGGTTGGGAAGGACAAAGGCGAACTGGCCGAGGTCGCGCTGCTCCGACGCGCTGTTCTGGCTGACGGAGAAGGGCCTGGTCGAGAAGAGGTGCTCGACGTTCATCTTGTACAGATGGACGAGGAACTCTGAGCCTGTAGGAACGTTGCTGGTGACGATTCGAATCGTGGGGGAGGAAGAGGATGCCGAGCTATCGAGGAGCTCGATCTCGAACGACGGGGCCTTGGCGGCCATCTCCTGGTTGGACCGCTTGATCCGCTTCGACAACGGGTCCTCGTCGCTCATATCGGTTTCGCCCACCAGCTCCCGGCACATCCGCGCGACTCTTTGGAACCTTTCTCTCCACTTTTCGTTGGGATGGTCGGCGTGCCTCGATGCGATTGTAATCGCCGCCCTAGCCTGCGACTTGATCGCGTCCGAGTATCCCGGGGAGCGGACCTCCGACTCGTCCACGCAGAAGGCCAGGTACACGGCGAGGTAGTCCATTTGGGTCGATTGCTGCGGCAGGGCGCTATACTCACCCAGAGGTCGCTCAGCCTTGCCAGCGTAAAAGACCTTCTTGGCGAGACCGACCCGGCCTTCCGCGAGGAGGACGATGGCCAGACGCATCCGATAGTCCTTGGAAAGAGGCGCGTCCACGTAGCAGAGCTCGCTGACGAGTTTCTTGTGAATATCCGTTAGCGCGACGTTGGGGGAAGGGTCCTCCCTCCCCGGCACGTTGAACGCCCCCAGCAGCGGGTGGCTGCGGCTGTTAACCAGAGGGAATACCTCCATCAGCCTCGTCGAGGTCTGTACCAGCTGGTTGTACGTCGAACTCGTCGCGGCCGAGTCCGCGTCGTACTCGAGGATCCTCGACCGAAATTTCGGGCCTACATTGCTCCAGTAAGCGGCCATCGTCCTCAGTCCGATGGACACGGATCGCATCATCGTCGCGATATCCTGATCGCTCTCGTGTCGCAAGGCGAACCAGTAGATTTCGGGGACGAGCATTCCCCTCGCCTCCAGACTCGCCCTGATCTTCTGCCAGTCCCTTTTGCCGGCCTCCCCCTCCTGTGCGAACCTCCAGCACACCTCACGGAAATTGACCTGGTTGAGCTTGTTCGAGGGGTTCTCGAGGAAAGCGCAGACCTGGTCAATGGTGGCCGTCTCCGAGCAGATGTGCGACCAGGACGTCTCGTCGATCACCGTCTGCTTGAGGGAGACCTCTAGTACGCGACCCGTACCGAACGCAAGGAGCGGGGACTCGTCCTCGCTGGCAAAGGCCTTGCTGACATGAGCGGGGAACCAGGCGAAGGACGATCCCGGCTCAGTGGGTTTGGAGAAGTAAAACGCCGTGGAAAACTGCTTGACGGTGGAGAAAGGCTCGAGTTCGAGGTCGATGGTCTCGCTGGCCATTCCCGGCTTGGACGAGAGCGTGCAGAGCGGCAGAGCGCCCTCGGGAATCTGTACCAGCAACTTGGCCTTGATCGTCTGGTTGGAGATGTTGGTGACGACGATGCGGGAGATGTACGGCTGGCGGACGACGAGCTGGACGGGCTCGCGATCTTCGTTGACCGTCAGGGATTGACGGTCCATCGCGAACAGGGACTGCGCGACGAGGACCTTCTGGCCGCCGTCGGTCTCGCCGGCCGCATCCCTCTGCTCGGCCCGGCGAACCTGCTGGTGAAAGACGAGACAGTCGCTGGCGGGGAAGAAGTCGAGTTCGCCGATGTCCCTGCGCGCGTCGTAGCGATGGGGAGACTCGGCGACGTCCCAGGGCACATCAATCGCGCCCAACATCATCAGCGCCTCGCCTGCCTGAGTGTCTGTCGCTTGGAGACAGAAGTCGCGATGGAGAAATGCGAGGTTCATCCCCTCCTTCCTCGTCTTGTGCTTGGCAAAGTCGCACCAGAAGACGGCGTTGAACGGCGCGGATCCAGGCGTCGATCCGTTCACGAACTGCGTCTCGGCCCACTGGTGAGCGGGACCGAGGTCCTTGTACAATTTTCTCGACTCGCTCTTCCCGACGCGGTTGAATATGTCCTCCACCCGCGCGTCATCGTAGTCGTCGTCGTCGTCTTCCACCTCCTCCATCGGCGCTCCAGCCTCATCCGCCTCCTCTTCCTCAACCTTCCTCTGGTCCGCAACATCCAGCGACCGTCCCGAAATTTTCTTCTCAAAGAATCCAGTTCCGTGCGCACTTAACCCGGACTGCATTGTATTCGTCATCACGGCTCTGGTCCGTGCACCGCCGGCGCCTGCTCCTCCTGGAGGGGGAGCCTGCATCGAAGCCGCGGCGGCGGCCTTCGGCGTCCGAGCCCGTGATTCGCGCTCGCCCCCGGCCTCGAAGAAGGTGTCGGTGGCCGTCCGCGACACTCCAAACTGGATCGCGGTGGTGAAGGCGGCCGCGCGGAATCGCTGCATCGCGGGATCCTCCTCGGCCTGAAACGCGGCGTCCTCCAGCTTTCTGATGATGACCTTGGTAAAGTCTGAATGAGACGACGCGATGCCGATGGCCAGTAAAGCGAGCTCCATGTGGTTCATCGAGTGGATTGCCTCCAGCTTGGCGAATGGGGAGAGGTCCGCGTCAAGGAGGAAGTAGTCCAGAAAGACCATGGAGCCCGGATGTTTCTCAGCGATCTGGGAACGGACGTAGCGATCGAAGAAGACCCGGTCGCGCTGCTTGATGATGAAGTTGAGCTCATTGCAGACGTTGGCAGAGTACACATCGAGCTTTTCCTTGTCGTTCATGGTGTGCCATCTGCGGAGGAAATCGAACCGTTCGAGAACAGGTTTGTTGCCTGCGTTCATCGCCTTGGCAAAGTCCAGAAAAGCCGCCAAGGTATCGATGACGGCAAACTTTGCCGTCGCGAGGCTGCCAATCTCAAATTTGGCTCCGCTCCTGGCGATGAGCGCATCTTGGATCTCCACTACGTGTGCCTCCATGGGAAACTTGAGACGATGACGAAGGTCGAGGAACCCAGACGACGACGAAGACGCAGGCATCTGCAGGAGTGATCGAATCGAGACATTCCTCACGGCCACAGATCCATCGCTGTCAGTCGCCACAATCTCGATCCAATTGCTCGCGATCGACTCACCGGCTGCCAACTCGAACTCTACCGCACCAGTCTGGGCGTCGGGAACAAGGTTGACCAGCAGCAAGGAGGGGCTGGATAGGAAATCGAGGGACGGATCGTCCTCAACAGGTCCACCACGGCTCAACCCGTTCTGACGCTGGAGCGCAATCCCCCTCTTCTTCATCATGTGGGGCATGGG
>Ga0075012_10006109_pt1 | contig 10945 bp, 6 predicted proteins | sample All_14_2_FD_71474 | JGI IMG/M metagenome (GOLD analysis project Ga0075012, IMG submission 71474) | Freshwater microbial communities in response to fracking from Pennsylvania, USA - Allegheny Zone_MetaG_DW_15 | ecosystem: Environmental > Aquatic > Deep subsurface > Groundwater > Drilled...
CAATAGGTTATGATAATAATCTTTTCAAAACCTAAACACCTAAACCACTAAAAAGCTAAATCCCTGGGTTGCCATCTCCCTTGTTTGTGCAAACACGTTTTTAAAGGTATTTTATTGCCGAATTAATATTCAAAGGACCTGTATGGCTTTTCTGATAAAAAAATGTCTCCAGATCCTGTTCCTCCCGCCTGTTCTGCCCCTGATGCTGCTGGCCCTGGGGGCCGGTCTTTCGGTGAAACGGCGGAAAGCGGGAAGGGTTCTTGTCCTGGCCGGTCTTGGGATAAGCTACGTGTTTTCCATTCCCCTTACGGTGAACCTGATGGCCCAAGGCATAGAAATCTATCCCCCGGTCCGCATGGACCGCCTCGAAAAGGCCCAGGCCATCGTGATTCTGGGAGGGGGCCACAGGGGGCGCGCCCTGGAGTACGGTCAGGCCATGCCCAATGAGGTCACCCTGGAGCGCTTGAGCTACGGGGCTGTCCTGGCCCGGCGGACACACCTGCCGGTTCTGGTGAGCGGAGGCGCCCCGGAAGGCGGGGCCCCGGAGTCCGCGGTCATGGCCCGGACCCTGGACGATCTTTTCGGCCTGAAGGCGGCCTTCCGGGAAACCCGGTCCCTGGATACGGCGGACAACGCCCGGTACTGCCGTGAAATCCTCGAAAAAGAGGGGATCGGCGCCGTGGTTCTTGTGACCCATGCCGCCCATATGCGGCGGGCAGCCAGCGAGTTCAGAGGCCAGGGATTTTCCGTGATTCCGGCTCCCACCGTCTTTTTCTCCCACGACACACGGAAAAGGCTTTTTTTCGGCCTGGTTCCAGATATCAAAAGCACCGTCCGGGCCCACGCCCTGGTCCATGAGGCTGTGGGGCTCTTCGTCCTGTGGCTCCGAAACCTGGGTGCCTGAAATGCAAAAAGCCCCGGAATAATCCGGGGCTTTTAATATATTAACCGCGTAAGCGGATGGTAACACGGGGCTTTTTGTTGGAGACGGCTCTTAATATACGTTTGCGTTTTCCCTGTCAACCCAAATTGTCAAGCAACCTGTTTTTTTTGGTCCGGCCCGTGCTCTTTTCCCCCAGAAACCCGGCAACCGGCAGGTCGACCAGTCCGGCCTGATGATTTGGTTTGACAATGCGAACATTCATTCATATTATGGCCCTTCCATGAAACACCGGCTCCCGTCGATCACGGTGAGCCGGACAGGAAAAAAGAACCCGGGCCAGTAGCCGGAACAGGCGTCAGCCTGTCATGCCGTTACGGAATCACGTAAAGCCATCTCAGTCGAAGGAAAAACCATGCGAAGGAAAAAAACCGTTGTCGTCGTCGTGTTGGCGGGGATCGCCATCCTCGGGTTCATGCTTTTCAAAAACCGCGCCACAGAGGCGGGGAGCGAAGTAGCGCCGGAAAAACCTCCGGTGGCGGTGGAAGCTGTCACCGCCGCCTTTGACGACCTGGCCGACACGGTGGATGTGGTGGGCACCCTATCCCCCAAAAGCCAGACCAGTGTCATGGCGGAATACGGGGGCATTGTCCGGAAAATCCATGTGAGCGAATGGGTCCGGGTGAAAAAAGGGGACGTGCTGTTGACCCTGGACACCCGTGAGCCCCAGGCCATGCTGGACAAGGCCAAAGCCGCGGTGGGCATGGAAAAGGCCAACCTGCTCCAGGCCAAAGTGGCGATGGAAAGGGCCGAACGGGAGTACAACAGGGTGGTTCAGCTCAAGCTGTCGGGGCTGGCCACATCCCAGAGCGTGGACGAGGCCGGAACGGAAAAAGACGCGGCCATGGCCAGGAAAGCGTCGGTGGAAGCACGGCTCGCCACGGCACAGCAGGATCTGGCCCAGGCGAAACTTAGGTTCGCCAAGAACACCATCACCTCCCCCATCGACGGGGTGGTGGCGGAACGGAAAATCAACGAGGGGGACCTGGCTTCGGACCGGGCCCTATTCACCATCGTGGACAACCGGCTCCTGGACCTCACGGCCACAGTGCCGTCCCGGTTCATCCGGTTCCTGAAACCGGGCCTGGAACTCCGGTTCACCACCGACGCCTTTCCCGGCCAGACCTTCGCAGGGAAACTCAAGTACATCAACCCGGTGGTGAACGCCCAGGACCGCTCGGTCAAAGTTATCGCCGAGGTGCCCAACCCCGGTGAGACCCTGAAAGGCGGGCTTTTCGTCAAAGGAAAGATCGTGACAGGACACCGCGGCCACGTGATTCTCGTGCCCCGGAACGCCCTGGTCAACTGGGACATGGAAACAGGTAAAGCCGAGATCCTGGTGGCCGACAGCGGCGTGGCCCGGCGGAAGAACGTGACCGTGGGCGCCATCCAGGAAGACCGGGTGGAGCTGGCCTCGGGCGCGACACCCGGTGACCGGGTGATTCTCCGGGGCGGATACAACGTCAAGGACGGCGACAAAATCAAGACAAACGGGGAGAAATAACCGATGCTCCTTTCCGATCTTTCCATCCGGCGCCCTGTTTTCGCCACGGTGATCATGCTGACCCTCCTGGTGCTGGGGCTGTTTTCCTACCGGCGTCTTTCCGTGGACATGTACCCCGACGTGGAAATCCCCGTGGTGTCCATCGTCACCGTTTACGAAGGGGCATCCCCCGAAACCGTGGAGCGGGAAGTCACCAAACGGATCGAGGAAGCGGTGAACCCGATTTCCGGGGTCAAGCACGTGATGAGCGTGTCCCGTGAAAGCGTGTCCACCGTGGTGGTGGAGTTCCGCCTGGAAATCCGGGTGGACGACGCGGCCCAGGATGTGCGGGCCAAAATCAACGGCATCCGGGGCGACCTTCCCAAAGCCATGGACGAACCGGTGATCCAGAAACTGGATTTCGCCAACATGCCCATCGTGTCCCTGGCCGTCCGGTCTGAAACCATGCCGCCCCGGGACCTGTCCACCCTGGTGGAAAAGCGGGTGAAACGGCGCATCGAGAGCATCTCCGGCGTGGGCAAGGTGGATCTTGTGGGTCTGCTTCAACGGGAAGTGTCCGTGGACATCGACCCCGTGAAACTGGATTCTCTGGGCATGGGGGTGGATCAGGTCATCGGGGGCCTCCAGTCCGAGAACGTCAACACCCCCCTGGGCCGTCTGAAACGGGGGGATTCGGAATACCCGATCCGCGTCTCCGGTAAGCCTGACATGGTCGATCAGTTCAAGACCATGGTCATCGGCTGGAAGGGCAGCCGTCCCGTGACCTTGTCCGAAGTGGCGGACGTCCGGGACAGCATCGAGGAACAGCGGACCCTGGCCATGGTGAACGGCCAGCCTGCCGTGGGTCTTGACATCCTCAAGCAGTCCGGGGCCAACACGGTGGACGTGGTGGACTCGGTGAAAAAAGTGGTGGGCATTCTCCAGCCGGACATGCCCGACGGCGTCACCCTCGACGTGGTCCGGGACGGGTCCATCATGATCCGGGACTCGGTCCACGACGTCCAGAAAACCATGATCGAAGGCGGCATCCTCACCATTTTCATCGTGTTTCTGTTCCTCAACTCCTGGCGCAGCACGGTGATCACCGGCCTCACCCTTCCCATTTCCGTGGTTTCCTCGTTCATCGTGATGAACTTCATGGGCATGACCCTGAACGTCATGACCCTCATGGCCCTTAGCCTGGCCATCGGCATGCTCATCGACGACGCCATTGTGGTGCGGGAAAACATCGTGCGCCATCTTGAAATGGGCAAGGACCATTTCCAGGCGGCGAAAGACGGGACGAGCGAAATCGGCCTGGCTGTTCTGGCCACCACCTTTTCCATCGTGGCGGTGTTCGTGCCCGTGGCCTTCATGAAAGGCATCGTGGGACGTTTCTTCTTCCAGTTCGGTATCACGGTGACCTTCGCCGTGCTGATTTCCCTGCTGGTGTCCTTTACCCTGGACCCCATGCTTTCGTCCCGCTGGGTCGATCCGGACATCGAGAGAAAAGGCCGCCGGCACCTGGTCGCCCGGCTGCTGGACCGGTTCAACGACGGGTTCGACCGCATGGCCGACCGTTACAAAACAGCCATCGCCTGGGCCCTGGATCACCGGGGCAGCGTGGTTCTCATGGCCACCGCGGTGTTTTTCCTGGGTCTTTCCATCTTCGCCATTCTTCCCAAATCGTTCATGCAGACCTTTGACCGGGCCGAGTTCCAGGTCAACCTGAAAACCGCACCGGACGCCTCCATCGCCGAAACGAAAAAACGGGTGGACGCGGTCCTCGCGATCCTGAAGGATTTCCCCGAAGTGGATCACACCTATTCCACCATCGGAGCCGGGGACTCGGGCACGGTTCGTGACGGCGTGGTCTACGCCAAACTCAAGGAGAAAAACGAGAGAAAGCGGTCCCAGGACGAGATCCAGACAGAGGTAAGGAAACGGCTGGAAGAGATTCCCGGCATCGTGCCCGCCATCGTGGAAGTGGGGAGGCTTCACGGAACGAAAAAAATCGAGTTCAGTGTCCGGGGCGAGGACATCGCCCTTCTGAAAAAGTACGCGGCCCGGATCAAAAAAGAGATGTATGCGATTCCCGGCATCATCGACCTGGAGGTGTCCATGGAATACGACACCCCCGAATACCGGCTGATCGTGGACCGGGAGCGGGCCATGGACGCCGGGGTCAGCACGGGGGCCATTGTCCGGACCGTGGGTGCCCTGGTGGGCGGTGAAGCCTCCACCACCTACGAAGATGAAGACGGGGACGCCGTGGACGTGAGGGTCCGCCTGCCCGAAAACCTTCGCCAGGACCCTGTCCAGGTGGAGAACCTCCACCTTTCCGTGGGAGGCCAGAACGGCACGGCTCTGGTTCCCCTGGGCGAGCTGATCCGTTACGACATCGGAGCCACGCCCTCTGAAATCAACCGCCGGGACCTGATCCGGGAAGTGAATATCTCGGCCAACCTTGAGCAGGGCCTGGACATGGGCACCGCCATGACTGAGATCAAGCGGATCGCCGAAGGCCTGCACATGGCCCACGGCTACCAGCTGGTGTTCTCAGGCGAGGCCGAAGACATGGTGGAATCTTTCGGCTACATGGCCGAAGCCCTGCTTCTTGCCGTGATTTTCGTGTACCTGATTCTCGCGGCCCAGTTCGAGTCGTTCATCGAGCCTTTCTCCATCATGTTCTCCCTGCCATTGTCCCTGGTGGGCATGGCGGCCATGCTGCTGTTCACCGGCGACGCGGTCAACATCATGTCCCTGATCGGTCTGATCATGCTGATGGGTCTTGTGACCAAGAACGCCATTCTTCTGGTGGACTACACCAAGATCCTCCGGGCCACGGGCATGGACCGGCGCACCGCCGTGATCACGGCGGGACGGACAAGGCTCAGGCCCATCATGATGACCACTCTTGCCATGATTTTCGGCATGCTTCCCCTGGCCCTGGGTCTCGGAGCCGGGGCCGAGATGCGGGCCCCCATGGGCCGGGCCGTCATCGGCGGCCTGATCACCTCCACCCTTTTGACTCTCTTGGTGGTTCCCGTGGTCTACACCATTCTTGACGACATCGGCGCTTGGCTGAAACGCTCATGGAACGCGGAAGGCCAGGCCCATGTCCAGCACCTGGTCCTGATCCTGGCCGTTGCCGGGCTGATCCTGATGTCGCCCCCTGTTTCCCATGCCTCGGACGTCCGGGTCCTCACCCTGGCCGACGCCTTGAAACTGGCCGAAGACCAGAACAAGGACATCCGCATGGCCGAATCCTACCGGAAACTGGTGGAAGGACGGTATGTGGAAGAACGGTCGGCGGCCCTGCCCAAATTGAGTTTCGGGGCGTCCCTGGGCCGGACCAAAGACGAGACCCAGACCGCCATTTCCCCCATGATTCCCACGGTTCAGAAATACTACGGGGGAGAGCTGTTTCTCAACCAGCCCCTGTTCACCTGGGGCCAGATCGGCGCGGCGATCCGGGCGGCGAAAATAGGCTTGAAAACAGCCGACGACCAGATGGACCTCTACCGCCAGGCCGTGGCCCGGGACGTGAGCGAGGCGTTCTACGACGCCCTCCTGGCCCGGGAGCTCCACGCCATCGCGGTCTCGAACCTGGAGCAGAAACAGCGCCATTTCGAGGAAGCGAAACGAAAATTCGACGCGGGAACGGCCACGGACTACGACGTGCTGAGTGCCGAGGTCCAGGTGGCCAACGCCAGACCCGACGTGATCCGCACAGACAACATGATGACCGTGACCCGGGAGCGTCTGGCCGTTCTCCTCTGCCTGGAAGGCCGGTCTATCGACGTGGACGGCGAACTTAAGGCGGAACCCGGTCCTGTTCCCTCATCGGACGACACGCTCAAAACAGCCCTTGCAAAACGTCCGGAACTGGCCGAACTCCGGCACAAGATCGACATGCAGAAAGAGGCCATCACCGTGTACAACTCCTTTGACAAACCCCGGGTGGATCTCCAGGCCTCCTACGGCTGGCGGAACCTGGAAGTGGGGGACAACAGCGAAAACGGCGAGGTGTCCAAGGCTGCGGTGATCCTGTCCTTTCCCTTTTTCGACGGCATGAAGACCCGGGGTAAAGTGGCCCAGAGCCGCAGCGAACTGACCACCATGACCCTTCAGGAAGGCAAGCTGAAAGACGCCATCCGCCTCCAGGCCGAGGAGTCTCTGAGCGCCCTGAAAGAGGCCGGAGAGATCCTCAAGGCGCTGGAGGGGGTGGTGTCCCAGGCTGAACGGCTGCTTGTCATGGCGGAAAAAGGATTTGTCTACGGGGTAAAAACCAGCCTGGATGTCCAGGACGCCCAGCAGGCCGTGCGAGAGGCCCGGGGCAGCCTGGCCCGGGCCCGGCGGGATTACCTGGTGGCCCGGGTCAACCTGGACTGGGTGGCCGGTACGCTCCGTCCCGAAAATACCCGATAAATCAAGGTCAGATGCTGTAGCCGGAATCCGGCGACATAAAACCTCCTCAAACGGCCCTTGTGGGGTGGGCGAGGCGTTTTTTCGATAACGAAAGAGATGATCTTGGAGGCGGACATGAACGATGCTCAGAACGATCTTCTTCCCGGCCCTGTGCGGGAGGCGCTGGACAAGGGGCATAAACTGGAGGCGATCAAACTGCTGCGGGAGGCCACGGGCATGGGACTGGCGGAGGCCAAAACCCTGGTGGAAAACCAGGCGCGGGGCGTAAGACCCGGCGGCGTCCTTCAGGACCCGGGAGCCGTGGCAGAAGCCCTGGACCAAGGCGACCGGATCGAGGCCATCAAACGGCTGAGAGAGCAGACCGGCATGGGCCTGAAAGAGGCCAAAGACGCCGTGGACACGCTGGCCCGGGATTTCCGGAAAGCCAAAACCTCACCTGCGGAAACCGCCCTCAGCCGGCTTTCGGCGGGCTGGATCCTGGTTCTGGTGGTGGCCGGGATGCTGGCCTGGTATTTTTTGACAGGCTCCTGACCAACCTTTCCTTGACTATGGCTTCCGCCCTCATCATCGGTATCGCTATCGGTATCGCTATCGCGTTCGGTATTTATCCTTTCGATAGCGATACCGATAGCGATGATCCTGTGTTCGCCCGGCCCGATCCAATGATCAGGACTTGACCTTTCGGCTTTGTCGATCTATAGCGGTGAGCAGAACACCGTTCCTGTTTTTTATATTTTTTCCAGCATCGATGGACATTCAAACACGAGTCTTCCCATGAAGCCCTATGCCCTGATCGTCATCCTGTTTTTTCTTTTTGTCCTGACCGTTCCACCTCCGGTCCAGGCCGGTTCCCCATCCCTCCTGGCGTCTCAGAAAGGCGTCAGCCGCACCTACCGCTTCACCTATTCGGACGAGAACACCACCACCCTGTTTCCCGAACGAATCGGCCAGAAGGGCGGTGCCAGCACCTTCATGTCCACCCTGGTTTTCGACGGAGATTTGAGGGTCCGGGATTACGGATCAGTGGGGCCTGACCGGGTTTACAGCCTGAGCTTCGACGAGGTCCGGACCAGCCGTTTCGCCATGAACGGCCACACCGTGTTCGACAGGCCGGACCAGTTCATCCGGAAATACCGGAAAAACGAGGTCTTTGTCTGTGTGGACGCCAACCATGAAATCTCCCGTTTTCTCTTTCCGCCGGGAACACCCCAGGTGTTCAAGACCTTCATGGTCACGGCGGCCCAGGAAATCCAGGTGTCGGTCCGGGAAGGCCGGAAAAACTGGAGCACCCGTGAAACGAACCAGCACGGCAGGGGAGAGGTGGATTACCGGGTCGACCGGCAGACGGGAAGCCGCATCGAGCTTAGGAGAACCCGCAAAAACTACGATTACCCGGGGCTCATCGATCCCCGGGACCGCCAGACGATCCAGGGCGGGGACCGCATCGTCCTGAACCGGGACGGGTTCATCGAGGAGATAGACCGAAAGGAACACGCCACGGTGCGGTCTTCCGGAAACAACCGGACCGTGCTTGACGTGAAGAAAACCGTGTCGCTCAGGATGACCGGCGAAGGACGGTTCGACACCGGAGGCTTCGGAGAGCGCCGGATGGCGTCCATGGTCCAGGCCCTCCCAGGCCAGCAGGTCAGCGATCCTGTCCAGAATCGCGAACTCCTGGCCGCACGGGTCAGCGGCCTGACCTACGAGGACATCGAACGCTGGATCGGCCAGTTCAGGCCCGACCCCAAAGACAACAGGGCCAACAACGCCATGTTCCACCGCAGCAGCGGTTTTGTCCAGCTCCATCCCCGGAGCGCGGCCCGGCTGGCCGCCTTCGGCAGGGAAAAAAAGCGGTCTTCGGGAGAACGGACCCTGGCCCTGAACATTCTGGCGGCCGCGGGAACGGTGGACGCCCAGGACGCCATGCAGGTCATGCTGGCTGATCCCCTGGTGCGCAAAGATCCCCAGTACGGGGTTCTGATCCAGAACTTCTCGTTCATGGACACCAACCCCACATCCAAAACCCTGCGCTTTCTGTCCGGCCTGATGAACAACCGATCGGGCTTCGAGAGTTACGCGGCGGCCCACGCTTTCGGGGCCGGCATCCACAAACTCTACACCCGGGGGGAAAAGGAACGGGCCCTGGACCTGAACCGCCAGATACGATGGAAAATCAAGAAGGCGGCCACGGAAAACGAGCGGGCCGAGTACATCGCCGCCATGGGCAACGCGGGGATGTTCGAGAACAACGGCATTCTTTTCAGCTACCTCCGTCACCCCGAACCCCGGATACGGGCCGAGGCGGCCATGGCCCTTCGGAAGACGGAAACGGCCGGGTCACGGAAACAGCTTCTCGGAATGTTCGTTGATCCGGACAGGGATGTCCAGCGCAGTGCCATCCAGACAGCCATGCAGTACAACCCTGATCCCGCCGGCATGAAACAGATCAGGCGTCAGCTCAAGGACGGCCTCATCCAGGAGGCCTGTTACTACGACCTGGCCAGCCTGATGAAGAAGAACATGGAAGCCCACCCCGGCCTGGTCAAAGACTGTCTGAAACTCATGGTGGGGAAAAAACTGAAGGACCCGGACCTGGAAGCCCGGATCCGGGGAATGATCGGACCTTGAAGCTCTAATCCTCAGCCACCCTCACCCGCTCGCCCCTGATCCAGAAGCGGTTTTCCGGGCCGTAATACAGATAGGCGCAGGACGCAGGGGCCTCAAAGATTCCGGGGGACTCGCCCTTGAGGTCCAGGGTGATGGCTTTCACCTCTCCCGGGGTCATCTGCCGGAAGTACAGGGCCAGACCGTTTCCCAGAGTCTCCAGGCCGTCCACGATTTTTTTGTCCAGAAGTTCCTTGAGCTGCCAGTCCAGCAGGGAAAGACCTCCCGGAATACCGACCACCGCCACGGAAAAAGGCTGGCTTTTCTTTTTTTCCGTGTTGAGGATTGTCACCGTCATCCGGTTGGGGTTTCCGGTTTTCACATCCTGGGATTTCAACGATGTCTGGAGGCGCAAGGGGCAGTCTTTGGACGAAGGGACGGCATAGGCGTTGTACGTCAGGGAAAAGGTGTAGGGCAGGGGCTGTTCCACCCCGTCGAACAACACCCGGACCTTTGACCGCCCCTGGGTGAAGACGCCGGAAAGCTCGGATTCGGGAATCACCACCTCACGGGTCTGGCCTTTGGTGTAAAAGGCGGACACGACAGACTGCCCGTTCACGAAAATTTCGATCCGGCCGTCCTCTGCCGGGCGCGGAGAGACCCGCGAAAAGGCGGAAAGGGCCTTGAGGGCCAGAACCGTGCCCTGGGTGCTGCCGAAGCCCCCTTCGGCCGTTCGTGCGCCCACGAGGTAACGGATCGAGGGCTCACAGACGTTGATGTCGGCCCCCTGGGATTTCAGCATGGCCAGAACGGCAAGGGCCGTGGTCTCGACGGCAAGGGACCGCCCGGTGGACCGTGTCACGGACGTGGTCTTGCCCGTGAAGCTGCCGTCGGCTTTCCGGTGGGCCAGGAGCGTTTTCAGCACCGGGTCCTTCCGGGGATCGTTCACATTGAAAAGGGCGTTGGCCGTATGGGCCAGCTGGTAAGGATCGGATGATTTCAGGGCCTGTTCCACGGCCTTGTCCAGTTCGGGGCGGATCTTGGATCCAAGACCCGATTCGGACAGGGCGTAGACGATGCAGGCGTTGATGATGGCGCTTTCGGCCCGGCCGAAACGGTCCAGGGCCTTGTCGCTCAGGCCGAATCCACCTTCCCCGTCTCTTCTGGACAGAAGCCAGTCCGTGGTCCGTTTCACCATGGCCCCGTCCACGCCGTTCCAGACCCTTTCCATGTCCCTGAACGCCATCAGCGCCAGCGCGGTCAGCATTTCATTGCCGGGCCCGCCGCCGAACCACTCGTATCCGCCGTCCCGTGCTTCATAGGACACCAGCTGGCTGTAACCTTTCACGATACGGCCGTAGGCCATGTTCATCAGGCCGGGGTCCGGATCCGCCAGATCTTTCAGGTGGTCGAAAACAAGGATGCCGGATAGAATCGAAGCCAGAACCTGTTCGAAACCGGCACGGGGTTCCCCCACAACCGCCTCG
>Ga0075012_10006111_pt1 | contig 10945 bp, 10 predicted proteins | sample All_14_2_FD_71474 | JGI IMG/M metagenome (GOLD analysis project Ga0075012, IMG submission 71474) | Freshwater microbial communities in response to fracking from Pennsylvania, USA - Allegheny Zone_MetaG_DW_15 | ecosystem: Environmental > Aquatic > Deep subsurface > Groundwater > Drilled...
GTGCTCGCCGACGCTGGCACCTTGGTGGTGCGGGTCGAGGCACCTCTCGCCGACGACGAGCGGGGAGCCGCGCACCAACGCCGACTCGAGCGCGCGTACCGGCGGCGCACGGCGACGCCCGAGAACGCCGTCTTCTTCGAGAGCTTCTACAGCCAGACCGCGGCGTGCAACCCTCGGGCGATCGACCGAGAGCTCGCGCGCGTGCGGCCCGATGTCGTGCGCTACTGGTCTGTTGTCGACAGATCGGTCGCAGTGCCCGACGGCGCCGTGCCGATCGTGGAAGGGTCGGCCGAGTGGTGGCGCGTGCGTGCGGAGGCTCGCGTTCTCGTCGTCAACGACTGGTTGCGTAAACGATGGATGCCCCGACCCCACCAGACCGTGCTTCAGACCTGGCACGGCACCATGCTCAAGCGGCTCGCGCTCGATCGCGACGGCACGGGGGTGCGCACGCGCATTGCCGTGCGGCGTGAAGCACGTCGCTGGAACGTGCTGCTCGCTCAGAACGACTACGCGGCCGAGATCTTTCGCAGTGCGTATGCCTTCACTGGCCCCATCTGGGTCGAAGGCTACCCGCGCACCGACGTGCTGGTTCATGGCGACCGCAACGAGGTGCGCGCGCGACTCGGAATACGCCCCGACCAGCGGGCCGTGCTCTACGCCCCCACCTGGCGTGACGACGCTCGCGAGTTCGTCGACTATCTCGACCTGCCGAGTCTTCCGGCCGCTTTGGCCGAACTGCCCGGCGAGCACGTCGTGCTCGTGCGCGGACACAGCCGCACTCTGCGCTTTGGTCGAGATGTCGACGCGCCTGGACTGCTCGATGTGACGACGTATCCCGACATCGCTGATCTGCTACTCGCCGCCGACGTCGTGATCACCGACTACAGCTCGCTCATGTTCGACCTTGCGAGCACCGATACTCCCCTGCTGCTGTTTGTGCCCGATCTCGAGCGCTACTCGTCGCACCTGCGCGGCTTCTACTTCGATCTCGTGAGCGAGGCCCCAGCACCAGTCGTGCAGCATCGCTCAGAAGTGATCGAGCAGCTCGCCGCGCTGGCGAGCGGGAGCGCAGCATCCGTCGATATCGAACGTCGTGCCGCGTGGCGCAGCCGATTCACACCGCTCGATGACGGTGCTGCATCGCAGAGAGTGGTCAGCCGAATGCTCGCAGAGGGGATGCTCGACGATCCGTGAGCCGCGCTACGACTCGATGCGCGACGTGTCGATCGCGTCGCGCGCGCCGACGGCGACACCGCGCAGGAATCCGGCACCCCAACTGACGTGCATGACCGCGATGACGGCGGCGTAGGTGATGCGATCAGCGAACCGCGCGCCGCTCGACGGCACCAGGAGTAGTGCGAGCAGCAGCAGCACGTACAGCGCAGGGCCGAGGTAGACGACGCTCAGCGCGAGCGACAGCCATCCGCTGAGAACCCCGGTGAGTTGCAGCACGAGCAGCAGGACGCTCGCGGCGACGGAGGCGACGAGCGCGGGCGGAACGAAGTAGCGCAACGGGTTACGGCCGCCGAGCCGACGCACGAGTTCACCACGCCAGATTCCGGTTGCCGTGAACTGGCGCGAGAGCTTCGCCCAGGTGTCGCGTGGCCAGTAGGTGACGCGCAGTTGTGGGTCGAGCCACACGAGGTGGCCTGCCTCGCGCAGGCGCAAGTTGAGTTCCCAGTCTTCGCCGCGCTTGAGGCCTTCGTCGTAGAGCCCGACCTCGAGCAGTGCCGGTCGGCGCATGATGCCGAGGTACGCACTTTCGGCCGGACCTTCGGATGCTCCGCCGTGGTACGCGGCACCGCCGAGACCGAGTCGGCTGTTGTAGGCGCGGGCAACGGCCGACTGCAGTGTTCCGCGGCCGGTGGCGACCATGATGCCGCCGACGCTCGCGGCTCCGGTGCGCTCGAGAGCTGCGACTCCGAGGGTGGTGTAGTCGGGTTCGAGTTCGGTGTGGGCATCCACTCGCACGATGACGTCGTGGCGTGCGGCGCGGATGCCCAGGTTGAGCCCGAGCGGAATCGACAGTTCTGGGTTCTCAACGATGCGCAGTCTGCGCTCCGTTGCAGCGAGTTCGCGCACGCGCTCGGTCGTGCCGTCGGTCGAGGGGCCGAGCACGATGACGACTTCGCGCTCACCCTCGTAGCGCTGAGCGAGCACGCTCGCGATGGCGTCGTCGATGTACGCGACCTCGTTGTAGACCGGCATGACGTAGCTGACGGGCACACGCGACGACGCCCTCCGCGCGGTGGCGGAGGGCGTCGATGCGGGCGAACTCATGCCCTCGAGGCTAGTGCCTACTGCAGTTCTCCCACGGTGACGGTGACCGATTGTGCGTTGCCGGATCGCACGAACACAACCTCGGCGGTGTCGCCTGCGGCGAGCGTGCGCACTTGGGCGGTGAGGTCGACGGCTCCCGTGATGGGCACGCCGTTGAACGTGGTGATGACGTCTCCTGAACGGATGCCCGCCAGGTCGGCGGCTCCACCCGGGGTGACGGAGTCGACGAGGGCGCCGATGACGTCACTGCCGGCGTCGTTGATCGAGTCGGTGACGTTGGCACCGAGCAGACCGTGGCTCGCTGTGCCGTCTTCGATGAGTTCGTTGGCGACGCGCTGCGCAAAGTTTGACGGAATCGAGAAACCGACACCAATGCTGCCCGCGGCACCGTTCTGGCCGCCGGTGCTCGCGAGAGCGACGACGATGCCGATGAGGCGACCTTGGTCGTCGAGCAGGGCTCCGCCCGAGTTACCGGGGTTGATGGCCGCGTCGGTCTGGATGACCGGCAGCGAGATCGTCTGAGATGCTGATGCACCACCGTTGTTCGGGGCATCCTCCTGGCCGGGAATGTCGAAATCCCAGAAGTCGAACGTGTCGCCTTCGGGAGTCTCGGTCTGGAGCTGCTCGGCGATCTCTTCGGGAACGGCGGACGAGCGCACGGTGATGCTGCGGTTGAGAGCCGAGACGATGCCGTCGCTCACCGAGCCGGCGAGGCCGAGCGGCGCGCCGATGACGATCGCGCGGTCGCCAACGTTGAGGGCGTCTGAGTCGGCGAACTCAATGGGCGGCAGGTCGCTGGCCCCTTCGAGCTTGACGACCGCGAGGTCGGCGATGGGGTCTGAGCCGGTGAGCTCGGCGTCGAAGATGCGGCCGTCGCTCAGCGTGACGCGGATGGCCGGGTCGGAGGTTGCGCCTTCGAGCGTTGCGACGTGATTGTTGGTCAGCACGTAGCCGTCTTCGCTGAGAATCACGCCCGAGCCGTTGCCGGCCGTGCCTCCGCCTTGCACCTGCAAGGTGACGACCGAGGGCATGGTCGAGGCGACAACGCCCGTGACGACGGTCGCGTCTTCGGCATCGTTCACCGTGATCGCTGCGGGCTGGGCCTGCACAACAGACGATGAGTTGGTTGAGGCGAGCACGCCTGCCGTGACGCCGCCTCCGGCGACGCCACCGACGAGGGCACCGACGGCGAGCGCGGCAAGCATCGGGGCGACGGGAAGCGACGAGCGCTTGGTGGCAGGAGGCGTCGCGGTGGTCGAGTCGTGCGACGGCTCGGGCGTCTGCGTCTCGGGTTGGTGGGCCCCGGAAGCGTCAGTGGGGTTGCTCATGGTGGGCGGGCTCCTTTCGCCGCTGCCAGCGTGCGTGGCGAACCTGTGCATTGTATTTGCGACGGCTGAGGGGCTCCCGACGCTTCGCTCAGCGATTCACTGGTGAGGCGGCCAGCTCGGTGTCAGCATCCGGGACCTCGGGGATCACTCGCGCAGTCGCGGTCGACGAGCACGGTCACCGCATCACCGGCGGTCGCGGTGAGCGGCGGTGCGGCGAGAACGACGGTGCCGGCGAGGGGAATCCAGGGCCCGCCGTCGAAGCGGTAGGCGACGGTGTAGCTGACGTCGAGGTCGATGACGTAGGTGCCGGATGCTCGGTAGATGTGGCTCGTCGGTGTCGCGTCGAACTCGTCGAGGCCGAGCGACTGCCAGGTCGCGCCGGGGGTCGGCAGGGTTGTCGTGTCGCCGTCTCCGTAACTCCAGTGCCACGACACCGGGGTGAAGCGCACCTCGGCCGGGGCGCCGAGAAGGCTGCCGCTCACGACGTGCGTAGTCGAGCGCGCATAGATGTTGGTGGGTAGCCCGACGACCATCCAGCCGTCGGGTTGCATGCGCTGCGTGGGAGGGTCAGGACGGAAGTGGGCGATATCGCTGATGGTCACGGCAGGTGTCGCGGGCTCCGAGTCGCCCGCCTTCGGCACGGATCCCTCGCCGTAGCAGAGGCCGACAACGACCTCGACGCAGGGCTCGTCGTCACCGCCCGATCCTGCCCCGCTGCCGCTTCCACCACCAGGGTTGCCGGAGCCGCCCGGAGCGCCCGGGCTCGACCCCTCGCCGATGAGCGTCGCGCCTCCCCCGCCCACTTCGCCACTGACGTCAGGGCATCCCACGATCGCGCCAGCCCCCACGCAATGCCCGCCGTCGGATACGCCGCTCGCAAAGGTCGTGAGCATCGCGAGGACCGAGAGCGACGCACTAGTAGCTAGTCGCAGAAGGAATCGTTGTTCCACGGCTCGCTCCGTCGAAGGATGAGTGCACCAGATGAGTCAGCGACGAACTCGGCCTCGACGCCTAGGTTCGTCTTCCGGTCAGGCGGGGTTCGATCTGTACCGGCCTCATCGAGCACTCTTGTTTCACCGACGTCGACACAGACGTAGATGACCACCACTTCGCGCTCGTTCTCGTCTTCGTAGCGTTGTTGAAACTGACTTGACTCGACTACCGGAGTGCCCTCGGTTCGTAGGCCGCCATCTGCCAACTGGCTGAAGAATTCGCGCTCGCGCTCGAGGAAGTCTGCGCTCGTTAGCTCGGCGAGCCTAGCCAGGTCAAACGGCGGTGATGATGCGATCTCCGCGGATCGCAAGTTGTACTCCTCATACGCCGCCGTCGCCGCGGCGAGCGCCTCCTCATCGGACGCGAAAAGCGGAGTCGCGGTGGGTTGCGGTTCGGCGGCGGGAATGCGCGGCTCAGGGGTGCAGCCGCTGAGCAGCAGCGCGGCGAGCAGGAGCGGGGCGGCGACGATGGCGAGTCGGCGAGGCATGGCTGACACGGTAGACAGGCGCGGAGCATCCCGCTTCGCCTCTCCACATGACCGAACCGACACGAAGTGGCTGGTGCCACCCCAACGGGGTGTACAGAGTCGTCTGTCGGCACCCTAGAATCACATCACCCCTTGCCCCCTCTCGCTTCGAGGTATGTGCATGACTTCTTCCAGCCTCATTGATGTCGATGTCGTGCTTGACGCCACCGGCGACGTTCTCATGAACGACGGCTACTCGGCCGTGACCCTCGCCTCGATCGCGTCGCGAAGCGGTCTCACCGTCGCCGAGGTTGAGACGCTCTTCACGACCCCGCAAGACGCACTGGTGTCGATGCTCAACCGCGAGTTCTCGGGCATGTACAGCAACATCGTGCAGAACATCGATCGCGACCCCCGTGGCGGTCTGCTCTCGCGCATGTACACCTACATTCTCAGTTCGGTGTACGAGCGGCCGCTCGCCAAGACGCTCTTCATCATCGATCGCGAGTCGCTCAACGCAATCATGCGCACGAGCCACAGTTTCGCCTACACGCCCAGCGTCGGCATCCGCACCGATCTCATCGAGCAACTGCAGGCGGTCGGCATGGTGCGTGACGACGTGGATGCTCGAACCGTGTCGAGCGTGCTGTCGGCCTGCTCGGCCGGGCTCGCTCTCACTGCTCCACACGACGACCTCGACGCGATCATCGACGGCCTCTCCACGCTCATCGCCCGCGGGGTCGATGCCGACGTCACCGACACGTCGGCGGGCAAAGCCGTGTTCTTCGAATGGGCGACGAGCCTCACGCTGCCGCGAGAGAGCGCCTAGCCAGCTTCTGCCTGGGCTCCGGTCAGAGCCGAGTTCATGATCGTGATGACCGAGGTGGCGGTGTACGGCTTCGGTAGGTAGCCGTGCAAGCGCTCACCGAGCTGTGCGGCGAGCTCGCTGTGGCCGTGCAACCCGCTCGACAGCACCACAGGTAGCCCAGGATGAGCGCGATGCACGTGCTCCGTGAGTTCGATGCCGCCCATCACGGGCATCGACACGTCGCTCAGCACGGCGGCTACATCGTGTTCACCGCTACGAAGAATGGCGACCGCCTGTTCGCCGTGCTCAGCCTCGATAACGCGAAAACGCGCGCGCTCGAGAGTGCGCCGCAACATGCGACGAATGACGGGCTCGTCGTCCACTACGAGCACCAGCTTCTCGACGCTGCGGGTCACCATGTCAGTTTGCGCGGGCGAAGCAGCCGTGACAAGGCCGCCGTATGCGAGATGTTCGCTTTGCGATAACCGGCCAGCAGGGCACGGCGGCAGTGCCTACCGCTCACTACGCTGGTGCCATGATCGCCGACGCTCCCTGGCTGCGTGCTGCGCGCAGTGCGGGGCTCGTCGATGACGACGGAACCGTGCGCTCGACGATCTTCGCCGAAATGTCAGCACTCGCGCTCGAGCATGACGCGATCAATCTCGGTCAGGGCTTTCCCGACGAAGACGGCCCGCCAGAGGTGCTCGACGCAGCCATCAGCGCCATCAGGTCGGGAGCCAATCAGTACCCTCCCGGTAGGGGCAGACCGGCTCTGCGCGCAGCGATCGCCGAGCATCAACGGCAGTGGTACGGCATTGAAGTGGATGCTCAGCGCGACGTGCTCGTCACCGCAGGCGCCACCGAGGCCATCGCCGCGAGCCTGCTCGCACTCGCGGGCCCCGGCGACGACGTCGTCACGCTCGAGCCCTACTACGACGCCTACGCTGCAATCATCGGTCTCAGTGGAGCTCGACATGTCACCGTGCCGCTCGACGAGCCCGGCTACCAACCCTCCGGCGCGGCAATCGATGCCGCGATCACAGACCGCACGCGCGTCGTACTGTTGAACTCGCCGCACAACCCCACGGGTTCGGTGCTCGCTCACGAGCACGTCGACCGCATCGTCGCTGCGGCCCACCGCCACGACGCGGTCATCGTCAGCGACGAGGTCTACGAGCACCTGGTCTTCGATGGCCAGCACCACGTGCCGATAGCGGCACACCCTGGAGCAGCATCCCGCACCCTTACGATCTCGAGCGCGGCGAAGACGTTCAACGTCACAGGATGGAAGATCGGCTGGATCACTGGCCCCGCCGAGCTCATCGACGCTGTCATCGCCGTGAAGCAGTTCTTGACGTACGTGAACGGCGGGCCGTTCCACGACGCGGTCGCGCTCGGCCTCGGACTACCGCGCGAACGCTTTGAGGCTCACACGGCGACGTTACAGCGACGGCGCGACCTGCTGGCAGCAGGCCTCGTCGACGCGGGGTTCTCGGTCAGCCACGCCGCAGGCTCGTACTTCATCGTCGCCGACGGAGACCCTCTCGGCCTCGGTGACGCTACGGCCACGGCGCGCGCGCTCGCGGTCGACCCGGGCGTTGTCGCGATTCCTTTGCGCGCATTTGGTGGCGCGGCGGTGAGCCCCACCGCCTTGAGATTCGCCTTCTGTAAGCCCGATGCAGTGTTGCTTGAGGGCACGCGACGACTGGCCTCGCTGCGGCATCCGCGACGGGGCGACTGAGGTCGCTGGCTCAGCGGGCAACGACTCCGAAACGCCGAAGTTCGAGCGCAGGATTCACCCGGCGCACCTCGTCGATCACCGCGCGATCGACCGGCGCAACTGCGACATCGGTCGCGCTCTCGATGAGCGCGAGGCGTTCGCCGCGCGGGTCAACGACCATGCTGTGGCCGACTCCGATCGGCGGGGTGTGGTCAGCGGCGGCAACGTACACCGTGTTCTCGATCGCCCTCGCGGTGACGAGCGTCTGCCAGGCGTGCACCTTTCCGGGCCCGGCGACCCACTCACTGGGCACGAGCACAAGATCGGCACCAGCATCCACCAGTCGTCTGGTCACTTCAGGAAAGCGCAAGTCGTAGCAGGTCTGGATGCCCACCCGAAGCCCCAGCGCGTCGAAGAGTTGCGGCGGCTCGATCGCTCCGGGCTCTGCCCACTGTGACTCGCTCGCTCCGAACGCGTCGTAAAGGTGCAGCTTGCGTGACACCGCGAGCACAGAGCCGTCGGGTCCCACCGCGACGATCGTGTTGCGAAACCGCTCGGGAGTCGTGCCCGTCTCGATGAGTCCTGCCACGATGATCGCACCCGACTCGGCGGCGATGTCGGCCAGCCCGCTCACGAAGGCTCCGTCGAGCGGCTCTGCGGCTGCGAGCCAGTCGGGCCCCATCGTGCGGTGGAACCAGCTGCTGTACTCGGGCGCCACGACGAGGCCCGCGCCCTGTTCGACGGCGCGCAAGGCGAGCGACCGCAGCGTGGCAAGGTTGACCGCCCGATCGTCGACTGGCGCGAACTGCGCGACCGCGACGGCGTGCGTGCTCGAGGTGCTCATGCGATCAGGCTATCGCCGCGACGTGACCACGCGCCGCGTGTCTGCCACGATGGGCACATGCCAGCGTCGCTCATCGTGCTCGGGTCTGCCAACACCGACTACACCGTTCTCGTCGACCGCCACCCGCTGCCGGGAGAGACCCTGCTCGGCGACGAGCTCGTCGTCGCCACGGGCGGAAAGGGAGCCAATCAGGCACTCGCGGCGGCACGTGCCGGCGCACTGCCCCACTTTCTCGGTGCCGTCGGCGACGATGCGAATGGCCGACAGTTGCTCGGAGCCCTCGGCTCAGGGGGCGTCGATGTCGCCCACCTCGCCGTCGTCGACGACGCCCCCACCGGTATCGCGCTCATCACCGTGTCGCGCGACGGTGAGAACACGATCGTCGTCGCCGCAGCCGCGAACGGCCGCGTCAACGCGCATGAGGTCGAGGCGGGCATTCGCGCTCTCGGCGCGGAAGGCACCGTGCTGCTCGCCCAACTCGAGATTCCACTGCCAGTCGTCGTCGAGGCCGCGAACGTGGTCACCGAACTGGGCGGACGGGTTGCGCTCAATCTGTCGCCGAGCCGCGAGGTGCCGGATGCCCTGCTCGCGCTGTGCGACCCGCTCATCGTCAACGAGTCTGAGGCCGGTGACCTTGTCGGGCATTCGGTCAACTCGGTCGACGAAGCCTCCGCCGCAGCGCAGTCGCTGCTCGCGCGATGCCGCAGCGTCGTCATCACCCTCGGCGGCGACGGCGCTGTCTATGCCTCAGCCGACGGTGCTGGACACATAGCGGCCCCGCGGGTTGAGGTCGTCGACACGACGGGCGCGGGAGACGCCTTCGCCGGCGCTCTGGCCGCGCACCTCGCCGACGAGGGAGGCTCGCTCGCCTCAGCCGTCGAACGCGGAGTCGCTGCGGGCGCCGCCGCCGTGCAGTGGCTCGGTGCACAGCCGCCGGTCGAGAATTAGCGCCCGCTCGGCGTTCGGCGAGCATCCACTGCCGCCGTCACGATCGGGCGGCCGGCACCCGGGTACAACCCGAATGCACCCGAGCACCGGCCATGCCGGGCACGTGCGCTCACGAACCTGAAGGGGGGCGATGCGCACGTCGGGCGAATCCCTCCACCCGGCGAATCCATGTTCGCGGCCGCGTTGGCACGAGCCAAATCAGACACGCCGCGCATATGCGCAGAACGAACGCACGGCAACGGCGTCGTGACCGCATGCAGAAGGCCCGGTCTAATGACCGGGCCTTCTGGCTTCGTTGCGGGGACAGTGTCTAGTTTCAGGACATAGGAAACCCCTGTCTCACGACATAGGAAACTTCCCGGCACGCTCAACCACGTGTCGAAAGCGCGCCTGATCATCACCGCCATCACCATCCAAGGCCTGACCCAAGCCGAAGCCGCCCGCACCTACGGCGTCTCGAAAGGATGGGTCTCCAAACTCATCGCCCGATGGCGCGTTGAAGGCGACGCCGCGTGTGAACCACACTCCCGACGACCCCACAACACCCCGAACGCGATCCCCGCCGAGACCGTTGAGTTGATCCTGACGCTGCGCGAACAGCTCACCGCGAAAGGCCTCGATGCCGGCGCCCACACCATCGCCTGGCACCTGCAGCACCACCACAACACGCACGTCTCACCGGCGACAATCTGGCGCACCCTGAAACGGGCCGGCCTCATCGAGCCTGAACCGAAGAAACGCCCCAAATCCTCCTACATCCGCTTTCAAGCCGACCTGCCCAACCAGTGCTGGCAATCCGATTTCACCCACTTCTCGCTCCCCGACGGCTCGAACACCGAGATCCTGACCTGGCTCGATGACTGCACCCGCTTCGTTCTCTCCCTCACCGCCCACACCGCTGTCACGACCCCGATCGTCGTCGCGACCTTCCGCGCCGCCACCGACAGCCACGGCACTCCCGCCTCAACACTGACTGACAACGGCATGGTCTTCACCGTCAAGCACTCCGGCTTCGGGCGCCGAGGCGGCCGCAATGCCTTCGAAGCCGAACTGCGAGATCGCAACATCGTGCAGAAGAACGGCTCGCCCTCGCACCCCCAGACTCAGGGGAAGGTCGAGCGGTTTCAGCAGACGATGAAGAACTGGCTGCGCGCCCACGACCGCCAACCGACGACGCTCGAAAAACTGCAGCAACTGCTCGACCAGTTCGCCGAGGAATACAACCACCGCCGACCGCACCGATCCTTGCCGCACCATTCAACCCCCGCGGCCCGCTACTTCGCCCTGCCCAAAGCTTCCCCGACCGCAGGTGCTCGAGACGCCGACAATCACACTCGCGTCAGTCACGACCGCGTCGACACCACCGGCTGCATCACCCTGCGCGTCGCAAGCCGAATGCACCACATCAGCATCAGTCGAACTGATTCGGCCTGGGTTTCGTGCCGTCCTCTAATCCAGGATGGACCACGATGCCTAGAAAGTTTGAACCGGAGATGAAGGCTCGCGCGTTGCGAATGCTCGCCGAGGCGATGCCTGACCACGAGAACAAGACCGAAGC
>Ga0075012_10006113_pt1 | contig 10944 bp, 4 predicted proteins | sample All_14_2_FD_71474 | JGI IMG/M metagenome (GOLD analysis project Ga0075012, IMG submission 71474) | Freshwater microbial communities in response to fracking from Pennsylvania, USA - Allegheny Zone_MetaG_DW_15 | ecosystem: Environmental > Aquatic > Deep subsurface > Groundwater > Drilled...
TTCTCACCTCACCCGACCTTGGCGCCGCCACCGTGCTCTCCATCTTCATCGCCTCTATGGTGAAAAGCGGCTGGTTTTGCTTGACTTTCTGGCCTTCCTTCACCAAGATGCTGCCGAGGCTGCCCTGCAACGATGCGCCCACCTCATTTTCGCCCTCCGCTTTTTTGTTTAGCACCACCGCCGATTTCACGCTTCTGTCTCGCACCTTCAGCGAGCGGGTCGTGCCGTTGTAGCGGAAAAACATGAGGCGGTTGCCCTCCACGTCCGGCTCGGTCATGTTCATGAAGGTGATGAGCAGCGTCTTGCCCGGTGCAATTTCAATCAACACTTCCTCATTCGTTTTCAGGCCGTAGAAAAACGGGATGGTCGGCAATCGGCTCACGTCGCCGAACTCCTCGGCGTGGGCATAGTAGCCTTCAAAGACCTTCGGGTAGAGTTTGTACGATAGCAGGTCGTTCAATCCGTAGCCCTCCCCAAATTTCGCCGCAAAACTCGCCATTTCTTTGTCAAAATCAACGGGCGCTAAATGTTCATTTGCATCGCCCACCAATTGTGGTTCACCTTTCAGTACCACCTCGATGATTCTTGGCGGAAAACCGCCCTCTACTTTCCCCAATTCACCCCGCACCAACGATTTTACGCTGTCGGGGAAGGCCAAGGCGTCGCCATTTTCCAGAATGTCTTCCGCATTTAGGTCGTTGGCCGTCATGAACATGGCCAAATCGCCGACCACCTTCGAACTGGGCGTCACTTTCACGATGTCGCCGAGCAGCAGGTTGGCCGCCCGGTAGTTCTCCTTTATTTGCTCAAACTTGTGTTCCAAGCCCAATGACCTCGCCTGTGGCCGAAGGTTCGTGTATTGCCCACCGGGAATTTCATGGTCATAAACCTCCGCCGTACCCGCCTTCAATTCGCCCTCGAAGGGGTAGTAGAGTTCCCGCACCGATTCCCAATAATTTGAAAAGCTGTTCAGGCTGTGCAGGTCAATTTTGTTCTCCCGCCGATGCCCGTCCAGCGCCGCCACCAGCGAGTTGAAATTGGGCTGCGAGGTCAATCCGCTCATGCTCGCCAAGGCCAAGTCAATCACGTCCACCCCCGCCTCGATGGCCGCCAGATAGGTCGCTGACTGGATGCCTGCCGTGTCGTGCGTGTGCAGGTGGATGGGGATTTCGATATGCTTTTTTAGCTCCGCAATGAGCGTGCGGGCCGCCCGTGGCCGCAGCAACCCCGCCATATCCTTGATGGCTAGAATATGCGCCCCGGCATCTTCCAGCCGTTTCGCAAGGTCGGTGTAGTAGCCAACGTGGTACTTCGGCCTCGTTTCATCGAAAATATCGGACGTATAGCAAACACAAGCCTCGGCGATGCTCCCCGTGCGCTCCCGCACCGTGCGGATGCTGGTGAGCATGGACGGCACGTAGTTCAGGCTATCAAAAATTCGGAACACATCAATGCCCGTTGCCGCCGCCTGTTCGATGAATTTTTCAATCAAATTATTCGGGTAGGCCGTGTAGCCGACGGCGTTCGTGCCCCGCAGCAGCATTTGCAGCAGTGTGTTCGGGATGGCTTTGCGAAGCAACGAAAGCCGCTCCCACGGGCACTCGTGCAGGAAGCGCAGCGCCACGTCGAAGGTCGCACCGCCCCAGACTTCCATGCTGAACAGCTCATGGCCGTGCGCTTGCGCAAATTTTTCGGCCACGGCCAGCATGTCATGCGTCCTTACCCTTGTGGCCAGCAACGACTGGTGAGCATCCCTAAAAGTGGTGTCCGTGAAATGGATTGGCCGCTGGTTTTTCAGCCATTTTGCGAAACCTTCGGGGCCGAGTTTTTCCAGTTTTTGCTTCGTGCCTGGAAGGTAGCCCGTGGCCGTTTTTTGCGTCGCAAAATCAGGTACTTGCGGCTTGCGCAATGTTTTCTTTGGGTCAATGAACGGTACGTCGGGGTTGCCGTTCACGATGGTTTCTGCCAGGTATTTGAGGATTTTCGTGCCCCTGTCCTTGCGCTGCGGCATGACCAGCAGTTCTGGGTGCTCCGCAATGAAGTTGACGGTCGCCCGCCCACGCCGGAAGTCCTCGTTCTGAATCAGGTTTTCGAGGAAGCCGATATTCGTATCCACGCCTCGCACCCGGAACTCCAGCAGCGCCCGGAAGAGCCGTTCGCAGGCCCCTTGAAAAGTGCGCCCCCAGGCCGTCACCTTCACCAGCATCGAGTCGAAATACGGCGAAATCTGCGAGCCAGCGTAAGCATTGCCGCCGTCAAGGCGGATACCAAAACCCGCTGGGCTGCGGTAGGCGATGATGGTGCCGTAGTCGGGTTTGAAGCCCTCGGCGGGCCGCTCGGTGGTGATGCGGCATTGCACCGCAAAGCCATGACATTCCACGTCTTTTTGGTTCCCAATACGAAGCTTGGGGTGATTGAGATCGTAGCCTTCGGCAATGAGGATTTGCGACCGCACGATGTCAATGCCCGTCACCTCCTCCGTTACCGTGTGCTCTACCTGCACCCGTGGGTTCACTTCGATGAAATAGACGTTGTCATCGGAATCTAGCAGGAACTCGACTGTCCCGGCGTTGTTGTAGCGCACGGCCCGACCTATTTTCAGGGCATATTCGTAAAGTTTTTGGCGAGGTTCCTTTTTCAAAAACGAGGGTGCAATCTCAACGACCTTTTGGAATCGCCGCTGCACGGAGCAGTCCCGCTCGAAGAGGTGAACGATTTTACCGTAGTTGTCGCCCATCAACTGCACCTCGATATGCTTGGGGTTTTCGATGAATTTCTCCAAAAAAACCGTGTCGTCGCCAAAGGCATTGCCCGCTTCTTTCTTGGCTTCGGGGTAGTTTTTCAGCAGTTCCTCCTCCGTGTGGCAGACCCTCATACCACGGCCACCGCCGCCTGCCGCCGCCTTCAAAATCACGGGATAGCCAATCTTCGTTGCCCACTCAGCCACCTGTTCCACTGACTGAAAATCGGAACTGCCGGGAATCATCGGAACCCCCGCTTTTTCGGCCACGGCCTTGGCCCGCACCTTGTCGCCGAGTGCCTCCATCACCTGCGGACGAGGACCTATGAAGGTGATGCCGGCTTTTTGGCAGCGCCGAACAAAATCAACGTTCTCAGAAAGGAAGCCATAGCCGGGATGGATGGCGTCAGCACCGCATTTCTTCGCCACCCGTATGATTTCATCAATATTAAGGTAGGGCTTCAGCGGGTCGTTGTCCGCCCCGATTTGGTAGGCTTCGTCGGCCTTGAGGCGGTGCAACGAAAAGCGGTCTTCGTAAGTGTAAACGGCCACGGTTCGGATGCCCAGTTCAGTGGCTGCACGGAAGATGCGGATGGCAATTTCGCCACGATTTGCTACCAAAATTTTCTTGAACGCAAGCGGTTGTCTGTCTTTCATAATCACAAAATTCTTGTTCAAATAATTGGTAGCAAATGATTGGGCAGGCTTTGTCGCTTAGGTAAGGGCAGCAAATCTAAGTTAAAGTTTGGACAAAGGTAGGAATGTCCATCCCCCCGAAATTCCCCGAACTCATCAGTAACAGATTGGCATTTTCGATGTCTTGTTTTTTGATAAACGCCTCTAAATCAACCCTTTCTGTAAAAACCTGCAAGCCATCTTTGCCGAAGGCAGCCTGAATTTCCGCTGGCGCAATGGGCGGCATTTTTTTCATTTCCAAGGTGTGCGGGCTGTAAAAAACTGCAGCCACATCAGCGGGTTCGAGGCTCCCTTTATACAATGGCAAAAAGTCCTTGTTCAAGCTGCTGAACGTGTGCAGTTCGAGGCAAGCGATGAGTCGGCGTTCTGGGTGTAATTTCCGCACAGCTTCCACGGTGGCTTTGGCCTTGGAAGGGGCATGGGCAAAGTCGAGCCAAGCGGAAAAACTTTCCCCAGAAACTAGGTTTTGCAAGCGTTTGGCCGCCCCGCTAAAGGTCTGGATGGCCTTCCAAAATGCCCGTTCCCGGATGCCAAGCGTAGCACATACCAGCTTGGCTGCGGCAAGGTTGGCGAGGTTGTGGTCACCAAAGATTTTGAGCCGAAAACTGTCCCTGTCCGATGTTCTTATCACCGTTTCGCCGTACATGATTTTATGTGGCAAAGTGGCGTAGGGCGTTGCGTAAATCTCTGCTGTTGAGCGACTTACGATGTCAGTGAGGTCTTTGTCGGGTCCATAGTAGAAGAGGTTGCCTTCCGGCTCCATGTTTTGTGTGAGCAGCTCAAATTGTCTGCAATATTCCTCGTAAGTCGGGAATACATTGATGTGGTCCCAAGCCACACCCGTAATGACGGCCACGTGTGGTCGGTAGTGGAGGAACTTGGGCCGACGGTCGATGGGGGAGGAGAGGTACTCGTCTCCCTCGATGACCATGATAGGGGCATCGCTTAGGCGAACCATCGTTTCAAAGCCCTCCAACTGTGCCCCAACGAGGTAGTCGAAGTCAAGGCCGACATTGCGGAGCACGTGCATAATCATGCTCGTGGTGGTGGTTTTGCCGTGGCTGCCCGCTACTACGATCCGCTTTTTGTCCTTGGATTGTTTGTAAATGAACTCAGGGAAGGACATGACTTTCAGCCCAATTTCCTGTGCCCGAAGCAGCTCTGGATTATCAGCCCTAGCGTGCATTCCAAGGATAGCCAAGTCAAGTTCAGGCGTGATTTTCTCCGGGAACCAGCCAAATTTTTCTGGTAATAAACCCGCCTTTTCCAACCTATCTTTTGCGGGGTTATAGATTTCGTCGTCCGAACCGGATACAATATGGCCGATTTTTTGCAGAGCGAGTGCCAAGTTATGCATGACTGCCCCTCCCGTTGCTATTAGATGAATTCGCATGTAGAATTGATAGTGTGGATTCCTAGCCGAACAGAAAATGTAAAACTCCGTGTTACTTTTGCGCTAATTCACCATTCATTAGGCAATTTGTCAAACCTTCGACACTAAAATCCGTTATTTTTGCAGCAAAATTAAAAGGGATGGCCGAAATAACTGACCTGTTCTTCCCGTTAGAGGAAAAGTTTTCGGAAACCCACTTTTCATAACATATCCAAAATCATTTTACAATGAAAAAAAGCACCTTGAAGCAAATTTTCATTTTGGCATGCTTCGCCATTCTCGCTTCCTCTTTTGCATCCTGCAACAAAGGCTACGGTTGCCCCAACAATTTCAAAGCAATCAAGACGGTTGTTCAACTTGTTAAGTAATAATTTGTTAGTTGGTGGCTTTTGGCCAAACCAGCGGCCACCAACCTGCGAATTTTATGAATTGGAACACCATCAACTCACCTTCCGATATTGACGCCATCGTCGAGCGTTCGAACCAAGTTCCCTGCCTTATCCTGAAACACAGCACACGTTGTAGCATTAGTTTTATGGCATTGCACCGTTTGGAATCTGCATGGGATTTCAAAGCTTCCCAAATTGAACCCTACTTCCTAGACCTGCTGGATTTCAGGCCAATTTCAAATGAAATTTCCCAACGTTTCAAGGTTCATCACGAATCTCCCCAAATCCTGCTTATCAAAAATGGGGAATGTTTCCACGATGCTTCCCACCTCGACATTTCAGTGGATGAAATAAAAACGGCCTTGGATTACGGCAAAAGCCATTGATACTGGTCTACCATTTGATTTTTGAGAGGTCCAAATTGTCACGTACCAGCTCAATCGCTCGGTTAGCTTTACCCAAAGTTTCCACGTTTATTTTTACCTCTAAGTGGCTGATTTTCACAGCAGTTCCGTAAGTGTCCAGCGGTGTGGAAATCATCGGAATTTTGTGCTCCATCACGTAGTTTTCGTGTGCAAAATCATCAATATGATGCAATTGCTTGCCATCTCCAGTGATGATGATGCCGGACAACGGCGATTTCTCCAAACCTTTGTTTTTGCAGAGCCTTTGGATTCCAAGCAGCGACTCGTTCAGTCGATTTTTGCTCACAACCAGCAGTACGCCCTGGTCTTCCTCGAAATTATGGTTGCCCATCAAGGAGGCGGCTACCACGTTTTCCACCAGCACATTCATGTTTTGCGGATTGTAAAGCACCCGCCCATTAATGGCTTGGTGAATGGTGGTGAGCAAGGGGTACAGCAGTTTTTTTTCATAGGGCAAAACACCCAACAGCGGTATCCCCCACTCTTCCAGTTTCATGCCGATGTAATGGCGCACTTTTTCAATCTTGTCTGGCAGAACCTTGTTGACAATGACCCCTGCGATTCTGGCGTTCTTCTCCCGAAACAGCGACAAACACAGGTTCAAACGGTCAATGGTGTACCCTACCCCACCTTCAACCACCAAAATCACAGGAGCATCCAGCAGTGCTGCAACATCCGCATTGCTTAGCCCAACGACACTACCCACACCAGGGTGGCCTGTACCTTCGTAAATCACCATTTCGTACTCTTTTTCCAGCACCTTGCCAGCGGCTTTGACATAGCTTTTGTAAGGAAATTTTTCTGGGTGGTCGAGAAATGCCTGTGTGGCACCTCTGCCTAGAATCACAGGGCTGTGGATGCGGGCGATGAGGTCAAAATGCATCATCGTTGAAAAAAGCAGGGCGTCCTTGTCCACCTGAAGGTTCTCGATGTCAATTGCTTCCTGCCCAACGGGTTTGCAGTAGCCAACCCTCAGGCCGGACTGGCGGAATGCGGCCATCAGACCAAGGGTGCAAGTGGTTTTTCCGACGTGTTGATTGGTGGCTGCTACGTAAAGTCGTTTGTGCATTTTAGTTGGTTGACGGTGGATGGTTCAAGGTGGAAGGTAGCGAAGCGGCGCTACTTTTACCTCGGCCTTTCCATTGCAGCCCAAAAATAGTTTTTATAAAAAAAGTTTGCACTGGAACTTTTGTCATCGGCACTTGTTTTACTCGGCGAATGAAATGCTCAAAAACCAAGACCGCCGCCCGTACAGCCTGCCTTTTTAAGTATTCATCATTTTTTCAAGCTGGTAAAAAGCTTTGGGTAAAAAATGCCAACTTTGGCCGTTCGTGTCATCTATTTCCACATTTGATTTTACCGCTTACCCCTTCGGGGAAAACCAATTTTTTTTTAAACCATGAGTAAAAAGATTTTCAAGAAAAAAGAACGAAAAGAACAGAAGTTCACCTCCGCCCAGTTGCAGCATGAGCTGCTCAAGATTTTCCAGGAAAACCCTAAACGGCAATTCAACCCCAAACAACTGGCCAATAAACTGGGCGCCATCAACAGCAAGGACGCCATCCAACACGCACTCGGCAAACTCGCAGAGGCCAGCCTCATCTCCCCACTTGGCGATTTCAAATTCAAGCTGAAACAAGCACCCGCTCGCTTCCTTCCAAAGAAAAATTTGGTCGGATACGTGGACATGACCCGCACAGGCTCTGCCTACATCGAATGCGAGGGCCACGAAAACGATATTTATGTCGCTGAGAAAAACCTTGGCACAGCGCTGCATGGCGACTTGGTAGAGATTGCAGTTTGGATACCCCGTGGCCGCCAAAAGCCGGAAGGCGAAGTGGTAAAAGTCATCGAACGGGCGACTGAGATTTTTGTGGGAACACTCCATTTGCGTGGCAAATCCGCCTTTGTGGTTCCTTCCAATTTACAAGTCCCAATTACTATTCAAGTTGATATTTCGGAAACGAAGGATGCCAATGATGGTGAACGGGTTATCGTGAAGGTTTTGCAGTGGCACAAGCACGCCAAGCAATTCCCGAAAGGGGTTGTAACAACAGTGCTAGGAGCCGAGGGCAGCGATTTGGAAATGAAAGTCATCCTCATCAACAAGGGGTTCCAACTGGATTTCGACGAGGAAGTGATTGTCGAATCGGAAGCAATCCCGGCAGAGCTTACGCAAGAAGAAATCCAGCAGCGACGGGACTTCCGACAAGTTTTGACCTTCACCATTGACCCTGAAGATGCCAAGGATTTTGACGATGCGCTTAGCTACCAAATCCTTGAAAACGGCAATATCGAAGTAGGCGTGCACATCGCCGACGTGACGCACTACGTGAAACCCGGAACCGCCCTCGACAAGGAAGCTTACAAGCGTTCGACCTCGGTTTACCTAGTGGACCGGGTGCTGCCCATGCTGCCAGAGCGGCTTTCGAACAACCTCTGTTCGCTGCGACCGAATGAGGACAAGGCCACGTTTTCCGCCGTTTTTGAATTTGACAAAAATGACGCCGTGGTGAACCGTTGGTTTGGCAAGACCCTCATCCACTCCGACCGCCGATTTTCCTACGAGCAGGCCCAGCAGGGGCTGGAAACTGGGGAAGGTGATTTTGCAGCGGAGCTGCGCATCCTGAACCGCATCGCCCACAAGCTGCGAAAAGACCGTTTCAAAAACGGCTCCATTGATTTCGAGACCGAAGAAGTCCGATTCAAATTGGACGAAAATGGCGTGCCTGTTGAGGTTTACGTGAAGGAACGGAAGGACGCCCACATGCTCATCGAGGATTTCATGCTGCTGGCGAACAAGGAAGTGGCCATGTTTATCAACAAAAAGGCGGAATCGCAGGCAGAAATCCCATTCGTTTATCGCATCCACGATTACCCGAACGAGGAAAAAGTGAAGGAACTATCACTTTTTGCAAAGGAGATGGGCGTCCAAATGCGCATCAACACACCGAAGGAAATCGCTGCTTCTTTCAACAAATTGGCCGCAGAATCGGAGAAGAACGAAGCCCTGAAACTGCTGATGCCACTGGCCATACGCACCATGGCCAAGGCCGAATACTCCACGGAGAACATCGGCCACTACGGCTTGGCTTTTGATTTTTATTCCCATTTCACATCGCCCATCCGACGGTACTCTGATGTGATGGCGCATCGCATTTTGTTCCATAACCTCGGTGAAAAAACCACCCGTTACGACAAGGAAAAGCTACAGGAGCAATGCCGGCACATCTCGGCGATGGAGCGCAAGGCAATGGAAGCCGAGCGGGAAAGCATCAAGTACAAGCAGGTCGAGTTCATGCAAAAACACGTGGGCGAGGTCTTCGACGGCTTTATTTCGGGCATTATCGAGCGTGGAATATTCGTAGAACTCGCCGACAGCAAATGTGAGGGCATGGTCGGCTTCGACACACTCGACGAACCATTCGACGTTGCTGATGGCCGCCTGCGGGCGAAAGGATTGCGCTCTGGAAAAGTCTTTAAAATGGGTGACGCCGTGAAGGTGCTTATTTTGGAAACGAATTTGGCGAAACGGCAGATTGAGATGGAGTTGGTGTAAAATCACCACATCGAAAAAAGCACCACAACCACCACGATAATTATCACAAAAATCAGCAAATACTGGAACATGCCCCATTGGCTACGGTACTCGTTGTAAAGCAACTCGACGCAGTCCCGCCATTTCAAACCACGGATGGCACCTTCGTAGCCCATGAAAAAATACTGCTTGCCATTGTACTGATTGCCGTGTTTGCGAAGTATGAAAAAAAACTGGTTGAGGAAGGCTAATTCGTATAGTTCGCTGGTTTTTGGTGGCTTGTTGGGTTCAATACCCTGCTCAATTATCATCTTATTGGTACCATCCAATAAACGCCACCTACCGTGGGTAACATTGCCATTGATTGATTTCAGGTATTCGCCGCCTTCGTTGAAGAAATGCACAATGGTTTCGACAAATTCAGGTTTGTCACTCACCTCCAACCATGGTTTTCCACCTGTTTTTGAAAAAAAACCTTGCTCTCGCAAATCCTCGCCCAAGTGGGATATTTGCGGCAAAATGGCGTTCACGTAGTCATCCAATGACTCTCGTTTCGGGAGGTCAACCTCAAAGGTTTCTTCAATTTTATCAAGCGGATTATCCATTTCAATCGTCGTAGCCAAACAATTTTTGCGGCATCAACTAAGCAAAGGTAGCGTTTCGCCATTTTTTGATTCGCAATAATTTTACCATTGGCTTACATGCCACGTCACCGACTGCGCTATTTTTGCCAAATGAACGCAGCAACCAATATCGAGCGCAAACAATCAGAAGCGCTTTTTGCGCAAGCAAAAACCTTCTTTCCTGGTGGTGTAAACTCACCTGTGAGGGCCTTCAAATCCGTGGGCGGCACGCCGCTTTTCATCAAAAAAGGCAGTGGCTCCAAAATCACTGACGAGGACGGCAACGAGTTCATTGACTTCTGTTGCTCTTGGGGGCCGTTGATTCTAGGCCATGCACATCCGGCTGTAAATCAGGCGATTGTGGAAACAGCAGCCAACGGAACCAGCTTCGGCGCCCCTACCCGACTGGAGAACGAACTGGCTGAGATGATTCTCAAACACAACAGATTCATCGAAAAAATACGGTTCGTGAGCAGTGGTACTGAGGCAGTCATGTCGGCCATCCGGCTGGCACGGGGCTACACGGGTCGAGACAAAATCCTGAAGTTTGAGGGCTGCTACCACGGCCATGTGGACGCCCTGCTGGTGAAGGCGGGCAGCGGCTTGGTGACCTTCGGCGAAAGCACCACAGCTGGCATCCCTGCGGCGTTTGCCGAGCAAACCCTCGTGGTGCCGCTGAACGACCCTGAAAAATTGGACGCCACACTGGCGCAGCATGGTCACGACATCGCATGTATCATCATCGAGCCAATACCAGCCAACAACGGCCTGCTTTTGCAAGCTGAGGATTTTCTTCGTTCCCTTCGGGAAAAATGCACGACGCACGGCATCCTGCTCATTTTCGATGAGGTGATTTCCGGGTTCCGGGTTGGCTTCGAGGGTGCGGCTGGCCTGTACGGGATTGCTCCAGACATTGTGACCTATGGCAAAATTATTGGCGGTGGGATGCCCGTGGGGGCCTACGGGGCGAGTGCCGAAATCATGTCGAAGGTATCGCCGGACGGCCCCGTTTACCAAGCTGGAACGCTGTCTGGCAACCCTGTTGCGATGGCGGCTGGCCGGGCCACTTTGAACGAACTGTTGCAACCTGGGTTTTATGAAAACCTGAACCTGAAAACGGACAGTTTTGTGCGCAAACTC
>Ga0075012_10006117_pt1 | contig 10942 bp, 9 predicted proteins | sample All_14_2_FD_71474 | JGI IMG/M metagenome (GOLD analysis project Ga0075012, IMG submission 71474) | Freshwater microbial communities in response to fracking from Pennsylvania, USA - Allegheny Zone_MetaG_DW_15 | ecosystem: Environmental > Aquatic > Deep subsurface > Groundwater > Drilled...
CGCCCCGACTTTCTGGCCAGTGGCAGCCAGTGGAAAACCCCGCCGCTGTGGGGCATCGGCCTCATCCGCGACGTGAACGGCCACCAGCGCCTGCTGCACGATGGCCGGGCCAACGGCGTGTTGGAAGCCATCCTCTGGCATGGCGGCGAGGCCGCCGCCAGCCAGAAGCACGTGCTGAACATGGGCAAACCGGAGCGCGCCGCGCTGGTCAAATTCGTGGAGAGCCTGTGAACACACCTCACGCCCGCCCCGCACCGCCAGCCCCCCGAGCCCCCGCTGCGCGGGGCTGGTGGGCGGCGCGCCTCATCAAAGTGCTCGTGCTCCTGCTGGCCACCCTGGTGCTGTGGGTCGTGGTGGGGCGTGCGGCACGTGCGGCCACACCCCCCTCGGCCGTGGCCATGCCCTATTACAGCGGCGAACAGGCGCTGACCGGGGTGTACGCCCACCACCTGCCACCACTGGCCCAGCGTTTCCAGGCCGAGGCCGACGCCCTGGTCACCGCCACGCAGCAGCACTGCGAGGCCTTGCCGGGCCTGGGCACCGACCACAACGCCTTGCGGACCGCCTCGGACCGCCTGCATGCCCAATGGCAGCAAACCATGGCGGCCTGGGAGGCGCTGTCCACCCCCGCCATCGGCCCGGTGCTCACGCGGCGCTCGCAACGGCAGATCGACTTCTGGCCCACCCGCCCCGAACTCATCGCCAAAGCCCTGGACAAAGCCCCGCAAACCCTGGCCGACATGGAGCGCGTGGGCACCCTGGCCAAAGGGTTGCCGGCCTTCGATGCCCTGCTGATCGCCTGGCGACCCCTGAACCCGGCACAGGCCCGTGCGTTCGATGCCCGCGGGCTCAAACCCGGCGAAAAACCCAGGGCCGTGCCCTTTGTCAACCGCCCCATGCCCGCCGCCACTTGCCAGTACCTGGTGCTGGTGGCCCAAGGCGTTCAGGCCGAAAGCCGGGAGCTGGGGGCCGAGTTGGGCGGTTGGGCTGCCAAGGACTGGCTGGCGCAGTCCGAGTCCGACGCGCAGGTCACCCGTGCCGCCCTCGTCGAATGGCTCAACCAGTGGCTGGGCGGGGTGGAGCGCCTGCGCTGGATGCACATTGAAAAACCCGTCAAAACCGTGCAAACCGCTGGCAACGCCCTCAAAGGCAACCCGCCTCACTTTGCCCGCCACGGGCGCGAGGCCAACCTGGCTGGCTGGCGGGCGCAGTGGGCCAGCTTGAAGGCACAGGGCCAGCTCACTGCCGCGCAGCGGCAGTCGCCACCCGTTCCCGGCCAAGCCTTGGTGCCCATCGAGGCGCTGCTGCTGGGCAAAGGCCACATCGCCCTGGCACAACGCTGGGCGCAGGCCCTGGACGCCGTGAGTGCCCAGCTCGACAGGTTGCCCGCCACCGCGCCCGCCCGCGCCACCGACCACCGCCAGCTGCTGGGGGTGGCCGCCGCCCTCAAGGCCGTGACCGTGCTCTACCAGACCGAAGTGGCCACCGCCCTGGACATCCCACTCGGCTTTTCCGATGCCGACGGCGACTGAGCCCGTCCCGCACGAGGTCGGTCGGCGTGTGCTGCTGCAACGCCTGGGTCTGGGCGCGGTGGCGCTGTTGGCCGCGCGCCCCTCTCTGGCGGCACGGCACCCCGCTGCCACGGTGCTCGCCGCGTGCTGGGACGATGCCCGCACCGGCCAGCACCGGGCGGGCTGGCTGCGCCTGGAAGGCCCCACGCGGGCGGCCAGCGTGCGGGTGCTCCAGGCATTCGACTTGCCCACCCGGGGCCACGGCCTGGCCCTGCTGCCCGACGGCAGCCTGCTGGTGGCCGCCCGCCGCCCCGGCGACTGGCTGGTGCGCCTGTCACCCCGGCTTGCCCCCCAGTGGGTGTGGATGGAGGCGGGGCGCGTGTTCAGCGGACATGTGCTGGCCGGGCCGGACGGGTGCACCGTTTTCACCACCGAAATCGACACCGACACTGGCCAAGGCCTGCTGGGCGTGCGCGATGCCCGCAGCCTCGCGAAAACCGGTGAATACCCCACCCACGGCATGGACCCGCACGCCGTCAGCCTGATGCCAGCGCCCGAAGGGCAGGGCGCTGGTCACGCCCTGGCGGGCATGCTGCTGGTGGCCAACGGTGGCATCGACACCGCCGCCGAGACCGGGCGCACCAAACGCCACCTCCACCGCATGGACCCCTCCGTCGCCTGCCTGAACCCCGCCACCGGCGAGTGTTTGGGCCAATGGCGGCTGCCCGACCCCCGGCTGAGCCTGCGCCACCTCGCGTGGGCCCAGCCCCCCGCTGGGCCGCCCGTGCTGGGCATTGCCCTGCAGGCCGAGCACGACGAGGCCGCCATCCGTGCCGCCGCGCCACTGCTGGCCGTGCTGGACTGGCAACACCGGCCTGAAGGCGAGCTGCGGCTGGCCAGCGGCCAACCCCCCTGGGCGGGCTACGGGGGCGACGTGGCCGCGGTGAGCCCGGGCCCTGGCGAGGCCCCGCAGTGGGTGGTCAGCGCCACGCGAGGCCACGCGCTGGTGCGCTATGCGCTGGACGGCCAGTGCCTGGGCCACACCCCCTGGCCCGACGCCGGGGCCCTGACCAAAGGCCGGGTGCTGTGGGCAGGGGGCAGGGACGGTGCACTGCACCCCGCCCAAGCGCCCGGCACGGCCGATGCCACCGCACCCTTTGCGCCGGGGCGGTTGGACAACCACTGGCTGTCGGTTTCCACCGCCTGAACCCGGGCCCGGCGTTCCGCCCCACCGGACCCGGTGAGGCGGTTTTTTGACCCAGGTCAAAGACCGGCAAGGTTGTGGCGGGCAGTCCCCACCGATGGCAGAAACCCGTCGGGAATGGCTTGCTTTGCAAATGAGAATGGTTATCATTTTCTCGCTCGACCTTAAGCACACCCAAAGGAGCTGCCTCATGTCCATACCGTTCACGCACAACCCGCCGTCAGACCCGTTCACCCCCGTGGGGGGCTTGCCCGACTGGACCCAGGCCATGCGCCGGGCCACCCATGCGCACCACACCGGCCAGTGGGTGCTGGCGGCCTCGCAGTACCAGACGGCGCTGGGCATGGCGCGTGGCCTGATTTGCCAAGACCCCGGTGCGCCGCAGCCCCATGTGCTGACCGACGAAGAGGCCGATGCGCGGGTGTGCGCCTTCGTCAGCAGCCACCGTTGCCTGGCCGACTTGCAGGCCGACGAGGGCCGCCCCGACCAGGCCGCCGCCACCCTGGCGCAGGCCCATGTGGCGCTGTTGCAGCTGGTCCGCTCCCACCCTCACGCCGGTGCCTGGCACCGGGCGGCGGTGTGGCACTGCCGCGATACCCATGCCGCGCTGCTGGCGCACTGGGGCGAACACGGTGCCCACCCTGACATCGACCGCGCCCTGCGCGCCGGGTGCCTGACGCTGAACACCGCGTGTGTTCCGCCCGCCCGTGTTCACTGAGCGGCCAGTGCCATGAGCAAATTGAAACCCACCCAAACCGGTACCCCGTATTTTTCCGGCCTGCTGGCCCCGCTTTCCGTTCCCTTGGCCGCGCCTTTCGCAGCGCCCTTTGCCGCCCCTGCGCAGGACACGTCGCCCGTGGGCCAGGCCATCGCCCACCAGGCCATGGCAGCCCACGAGGCGGCGCAGCGGGGATCGGCCCGGCGCAAGCTGTGGGACCTGAGCCCCAGCGCGGCCTGCCCCGTCACCGGCGTGTGCCTGCGTTTTCCCGACCTGTACAAGCTGGCGCGCAAGGCAGGCCTGCCGGTCAAGGACTGCTCCGAGTACGAGGTGCACATCCAGGTGGTCACCGAATGCCGCCGCCGCAGCGACATGGCCGAACGCCTGCAGCGCGAGCTCGACAGCCGCTACGAGCTGTGGGTGAAAAAGGCGGTGCAGCAGATCAAAACCACCGAAGACCTGGCCCGCTGGTGGGACCAGGCCTGTCTGGGTTCGGACTGGGCAGGCGTGTTCTGGGCCGTGCTGACGCACCCCCGCTGCACGCCCGAGCTGGAGTTCATCGTGCTGGGCCAGGTCCACATGCTTCAGCACCAGGTGGGCATGGCCACCCGGGTGGACCACACCCGGCTGCGCGAGGTGCTGGACGAAAACCTGCGCCTGGGCGAAGAGCTGGACCTCACCCAGCAACGCTTGCAGTCCGCCCGCCACACCCATGCCCAGGAGCTGGCGCGGGTGCAAGCCGACTTGGTGCAGCTGCGCGGCGAGGTCATCCGTGCCCAGACCGAACGCGAACAGGCCCTGGCCCAGTGGCAGCAGCTGAAAACGCAGGAGCCTGACTTGGAGGCCCACCAGCGTTTGAAAGACGAGAACGCCCACTTGCTGGCGCACAACCGCCAGTTGCGCCGTGCCTTGTCCCTGGCCGAGCAGGCCCTGGGACGTGCCACTGCCCAGGGGCCCGCCGTGGGTGTGGGTGGCGAGCCGCAGTGCCCTGCGGGCGATGCCCGCCTGCCGGTCTCGGCCCTGACCTCTGGCGCGCCGCTGGCCTTGACCGACCGCGCGGTGCTGTGTGTGGGCGGGCGCACGGGCGGCATACCCGTGTACCGCGAAGTGATCGAACACAAGGGTGGGCGGTTTCTGCACCACGACGGAGGAGACGAAGAACGCGCGGCCCAGTTGGGCCAGCACCTGCAGGCGGCCGATGTGGTCATTTGCCAGGTGGGCTGCATCAGCCACAACGCCTACTGGCGCGTGAAAGAGCACTGCAAACGCACGGGCAAACCCTGTCTGTTCGTGGCGTCCAGCAGCCGCTCCGCGCTGGAGCGGGCACTGGGGCAGGCCTGCACCTGATGCCCGTTCCCCATCAGGGCCAGGCCAGCGCCACGCCCATGGCCGCCGCCGCCAGCACGCCCAGCAGCACCACCGCGCCCACTTTGTGTTGCAGGTGGTCGGTGGCTTCGAACTGCGGCCACTCATTCCGTTGTGCGTGGTGCCAACGCCTGAACACCAGCCACACGCAATACCCATTGGCCAGCACCGCCACCATGGCCACAGCCACCTTCCACATCAACAAACCGGTGTGCGGCGACATGCCCCACAGCAGCCCACCGGTCAGCACCACGGCGGTGAAGGCGGGCACTTCCACCCACACGTCCACGCGCCAGTGCAAGGTGGCCAGGGTGCGCTCGGCATCGCGCCCTTTGCCCAGCAAGGCGCGCTCGAACAGCGCTTCCGTCAGCACGCAACCCAGCCACAGGCCTGCGCACAGCAGGTGGCTGATGAGGACAACGGTTTTCATGGCAATGCCCCCTCCACTGCGACAGCGGGCCGCAGCAGCAGAATGCTGCCCAGGCTCTGCAAACCCACCACTTCCTGCAGCACCAGCCCGGCACGGGTCGCCAGCGAGCGCCATTGGGCCAAAGTCCTTTCACGGCCCTGGGTGCCCATGAACATCTGCATGTCAAACGCCGCACTGGCGTAATCGGCCCGGTGTTCCGGCACCACCAGCTCCATCACGGCCACAGCGGCCCCCGTGCCCGAACAGGCGCTGGCCACGTGGCGCAGCACGCGCACGGCATCGTCGTCCCCCATGCCATGCAGCACCGCGCTCAGCAAATAGATGTCTCCACTGCTTTGAGCCGCAGGCACCCCATCCATCAAGTCACCCGCCAGGAAGCGCAGGCGCTGGGCCAGTTGGGGCGGTGCCTGGACCTGCCAATCGGCCTGCGCGGCGGTGACCACGCTCGGGCGGTCGAACACCACTGCCTGCATGTGCGGATGGTGGCGCAGGATGGCCTGTGCCTTGCTGCCACGCGAGCCCCCCACATCGATCACGCGGTCAAAGCGGGACCAATCAAAATCCGTTGCGAAATGTGGGCCTGTCAACGCCTCCACGCTGTCCATGGCACGGGCAAACAGGGCATCGAAGCTGGGATGCTGGCTCATGTACCCGTACAGGTCTTGACCGTGGCTGACCTCGAATGGCACCTCGCCCGTGCGCACCCCCTGCGCCAGCGCCTGGAACCAGGGTGTCGCCATTTCCGGGCTGTTGTGCATGAGCACCATGTCCCGCACGCACTGCGGGTGATCGGTTCGCAAAGGGGCGGACAACCGGTTGTTGCTGAACCGGTGTGGCCGGTCTTCATGAAACACCCCCATGGCAGCCAACATCCGCAGCAAACGGTACAGCGGGTCGGGCTGCACGCCCAGCTGGCGGGCCAGGTCGTCCGTGTCCATGGATGCGTCGCCCAGCACCGTGGCCACGTCCAGCTGGGCGGCCACGCACAGCACACGCGATTGCCAGAACGCCGACCCCATCTGGATCAGCCGAAACGGCGCGGGCGTGAGCCGGTGGGGCAACGCCTGCAGCCAGTTGCCGAACGCCATGAGCTTTGAATGGCGGCGCACAGCGCCTGCGTTGCGTTGGCAGCTCATGGCTGCCCCTTGGCCTGCGAGGCCTGGGGTTGCAAGGCCAACCCCGCCGTGAACAACTGGCCGTGCAGGCTGGCCAGGCGGTCGAGGAATTCGGCGTCCATGGGCCGCTCCATCTGCTCTTCAAAAATGTCCTTCAGCAGCATGGGCATCATGGCCAGGCTGACGAAGGCGATGCGCACCATGTCGGGGTCCAGCGCCGGGGCGAACTGGCCCGCAGCCTTCAACTCGGCCACCTTGCGAGCACCGCGTGTGCGACCGCGCTCCAGCAACTGCTGGATGAAGCGCCGCCCCGGCCCCTGGTTGAGCGCCAGCACCTTCAGAATCAGGCGCGGGAACGCGGGCTGCTGGCCCATGGTGTCGTAGTACAGCTTGAAAAACGCCTTGAACCCGTCTGCCGTGTGGAGCATGGCCCCATCCAGCACGGCCAACAGGGGTTGCAGGGTTTCGCGGATCATTTCCTCGTACAGCCCCTCTTTGTTGCCAAAGTAGTAGCGGATCATGGCCACGTTGGCCTCGGCCTTGTCGGCAATCAGGCGGGTGCTGACCTTGTGGTAATCGTCGGCCAAAAAGCTGTCGAGCGCCGCCTTCAGCAGGCGCTCGCGCACGGAATCGGGGGCGGTCCCCGGGGGGGTGTTCATGCTGACCTCTCCACTTCGTTTCATGACGAGGGCAGGTTATCAGCGGGTGCGAGGGCAGTGGGGAACTGTCGTCAATCAATACAGGGGGGTTGATTGAACACATGGCGCGCAGCGGGCCTTCCCGCCGGCGGGCAAGGCGCTGGTGGCGGACGATCACGCCGAGTCGCTGGTGTCCTGCCGCTTCGAGGATCGTCAGTGAAGATGCGGAACAAATTCAAAAGAAAAATGGCTGCCATCGCTTTCCGGAAAAGCGATGGCAGCTACATTTTTTGATTTCTTTTCAAGCGAGGTGTGATGGAGCCCCTCAGGTCCCGGCCAGCTTGTGGTCCTTGTACTGCTCCCGCAGGCGGTGCTTGAGCATCTTGCCGGTGGCACCGAGCGGGATGGTGTCGGCAAACACCACGTCGTCTGGCGTCCACCATTTGGCGATCTTGCCGTCGTAGAACGCGATCAGCTCCTCGCGCGTGACGTCCATGCCGGGCTTCTTCATCACCACCAGCAAGGGGCGTTCGTCCCATTTGGGGTGCTTGGCGGCGATGCAGGCGGCCATGGCCACGGCGGGGTGGGCCATGGCGATGTTTTCCAGGTCGATGGAGCCGATCCACTCGCCGCCGGACTTGATCACGTCCTTGCTGCGGTCGGTGATCTGCATGTAGCCATCGGCGTCGATCTTGGCCACGTCGCCGGTGGGGAACCAGCCGTCCACCAGGTGGCCTGTGCCTTCCTCTTTGAAGTAGCGCGACACCACCCAGTGACCGCGCACCAGCAGGTCGCCGGTTTGCATGCCGTCGCAGGGCAGCTCGGCACCGTCGGGGCTGACGATTTTCATGTCCACCCCGAACACGGCGCGGCCCTGTTTGGCCTGCACCGCCTGGCGTTCTTCGGGCGTTTGCGCCATGTGTTTGCCCTTGAAGGCGCACACGGTGCCCAGGGGGCTGAGTTCGGTCATGCCCCAGGCGTGGATGACGTGGACCTGGTAGTCCTCTTCAAACGTGCGCACCATGGCCGGTGGGCAGGCGGAGCCGCCGATGACAGTGCGGCGCATGGTGCTGAAGGTGAGTTTGTGGGCCTGCACGTGGTTCAGCAGCCCTTGCCACACGGTGGGCACACCGGCGGCCATGGTCACGCCCTCGGCCTCAAACAGCTCGTACAGCGATTTGCCATCCAGCCCCGCGCCCGGGAACACCAGCTTGGCCCCGGTCATGCACGCCGCGTAGGGCAGGCCCCAGGCGTTGACGTGGAACATGGGCACCACGGGCAGGATGACGTCGGCGGCCGAGCAGTTCAGGCTGTCGGGCAGGGCGGCGGCAAAGGTGTGCAGCAGGGTGGAGCGGTGGCTGTACAGCACGCCCTTGGGGTTGCCGGTGGTGCCACTGGTGTAGCACAGCGTGGCGGCTTCCTGTTCGTCCAGAAGCGGCCAGGTGAACCGGTCGCTCTGGGCGGCCAGCAGGTCTTCGTAGCACAGCAGGTTGGGGATGCTGGTGCTGGCGGGCATCTTGTCCTTGTCGATCAGGGCCACGAAATGGCGCACCGTTTTCACGCGGCTGGCGATGGATTCGACCAGCGGCAAAAACGTCATGTCGAAAAACAGCACCTCGTTTTCGGCGTGGTCGGCGATGTAGACCACCTGGTCGGCGTGCAAGCGGGGGTTGATGGTGTTGAGCACCCGGCCCGAGCCGGACACGGCGTAGTACAGTTCCATGTGACGGTAGCCATTCCAGGCGAGGGTGGCCACCCGGCCGCCATCGGACACGCCCAGGGCCTGCACCGCGTGGGCCAGCTGGCGCGTGCGGCGGGCCAAGTCGGCGTAGGTGTAACGGTGGATGTCGCCTTCGACGCGGCGTGACACGATTTCCTGGTCCGCGTGGTGGCGTTCGGCGTGCACCAGCAGTGACGAGGTCAGCAGGGGCATGTGCATCATTTGACCGTGCATGTGAGGGTCCTTTGAGGTGTGCGGGTGAATGGGTGGGGGCAGGCGGGCGTGGGCCACTCAGAACATGTCGGCGGGTGCCAGGGCGATGGTGTCGCCACCGGCAATGACCGACTGGGCCAGGCCAACGGCCCCGGACAGCACCGACTCGGCATAGAAGCGTGCCGTCACCACCTTGGCGGCGTGGAAGGCCGGGTCTTCGGCCATGTGGTCCAGCGACACCATCATGGCGCGGGCCATTTGCCAGCCGCAGAGCACCACGCCGGCCAGTTGCAGGTAATTGACCGCGCCCGCGTACACCGCACGGGGGTGGGACTTGGCGTGGGCCACGATGTGGTCCACCGTTTGCTCCAGCGCTTCGCGGGCGCTGCGCAGGGCTTTGCGCATGACGGCGCAGTCCACTTCGGTGTGCGCCGCTAGGTCTTCCTCGGTCATGGCCACCTGGGCACACAGGGCCTTGGCCACCGCGCCGCCGTCGCGCACCGTTTTGCGGCCCACGATGTCGTTGGCCTGGATGGCGGTGGTGCCTTCATAGATGGTGAGGATGCGCGCGTCGCGGTAGTGCTGGGCGGCACCGGTTTCTTCGATGAAGCCCATGCCCCCGTGCACCTGCACGCCCAGGCTGGCCACCTGGATGGACATTTCGGTCGAAAACCCCTTCACCACCGGCACCAGGTAGTCGTAAATGGCCTGCTGCTGCTGGCGCACGCCCGCGTCGGGCGAATGGTGCGCCATGTCGGAGGCGGCGGCGGCCACGTAGGCCAGCGCACGCGCGCCCTCGGTGTACGCCCGCATGGTCAGCAGCATGCGCTTGACGTCGGGGTGGTGGACGATGGCCACCGGGGCGGGGGAGCCGCCCACGTCGCGGCTTTGCACCCGGTCGCGGGCGTACTGCACGGCCTTTTGGTAGGCCCGGTCGGCCACCGCAATGCCCTGCATGCCCACCGCAAAACGGGCGGCGTTCATCATGATGAACATGTACTCCAGGCCCCGGTTTTCCTGGCCCACCAAGTAGCCGACGGCCCCCCCGTGGTCACCGAACTGCAGCACGGCGGTGGGACTGGCCTTGATGCCCAGCTTGTGCTCGATGCTCACGCAGAACGCATCGTTGCGCTCGCCCAGGCTGCCATCGGCGTTGACCAGGAATTTGGGCACCACGAACAGGCTGATGCCTTTCACGCCCTCGGGTGCGCCGGGCACACGGGCCAGCACGAGATGCACGATGTTCTCGGCCATGTCGTGTTCACCGTAGGTGATGAAAATTTTGGTGCCAAACACCTTGTACGTGCCATCAGGCTGCGGCTCGGCACGGCTGCGCACGGCGGCCAAGTCGGAGCCCGCCTGGGGTTCGGTCAGGTTCATGGTGCCGGTCCACTGGCCGCTGACCAGTTTTTCCAGGTAGGTGGCTTTCAATTCGTCGGAGCCTGCGGTCAGCAGGGCCTCGATGGCACCGTCGGTCAGCATGGGGCACAGCGCAAACGACAGGCTGGAGGCGTGCAGCATCTCGGCACACGCGGTGGCAATCAGCTTGGGGCTCCCTTGGCCGCCGTGTTCGACGGGGTGAACAACCCCCTGCCAGCCGGCTTCGGCAAATTGTTTGAAGGCTTCCTTGAAACCCGGCGTGGTGGTCACGACGCCGTCTTTCCAGCCGCTGGGTTGCTGGTCACCGGTCCAGTTCAGGGGGGCGACCACGTCCTGGCAGAACCGGGCGGACTCCTCCAGCACGGCCTGAGCGGTGTCGGCCCCGAAGTCCTCCAGGCCTGGCAGGGCGGCCACTTTGTCCAGCCCAGCCAGCTGGGTCATGGCAAACAACATGTCCTTGACAGGTACGGTGTAGCTCATTGCAAGTTCTCCTGTTTACAAATTCAATAGCTGCCAGCGCTTTTCCAGAAAGCGCCAGAGGCATTTTTGGGTCAAAAAAAGCGCCCCTCAGGGCGCTGACATCCCAGCCCCGTGTCAGAGGCTCTTGACGAGTTCAGGCACAGCAACAAAGAGGTCGGCCTCCAGCCC
>Ga0075012_10006119_pt1 | contig 10941 bp, 10 predicted proteins | sample All_14_2_FD_71474 | JGI IMG/M metagenome (GOLD analysis project Ga0075012, IMG submission 71474) | Freshwater microbial communities in response to fracking from Pennsylvania, USA - Allegheny Zone_MetaG_DW_15 | ecosystem: Environmental > Aquatic > Deep subsurface > Groundwater > Drilled...
GTCACCGCCGCCGGCGCCACCCTCGCCCCGGCCGTCGAGCAGGGTGAGTTCGCCCCGGAATTTCTGCAGCACGACTTCGGTCGAGAAACGTTCCTGGCCCTGCTGATCGGTCCATTTGCGGGTTTGCAGCGCGCCTTCGATATAGACCTTGCTGCCCTTCCGCAGATACTGCTGGGCGATGCGGGCCAGGTTTTCATTGAAGATGACCACGCGATGCCATTCGGTGCGCTCCTTGCGCTCGCCGGACATGCGGTCCTTCCAGGATTCGGAAGTGGCGATCGACAGATTCACCACCGGGCTGCCGTCCTGCATATTGCGGGACTCCGGGTCTCGGCCCAGGTTGCCGACCAGAATGACCTTGTTGACACTGCCCGCCATGGCTCTCCCCTTGGTGCTTGCGACACCGCCGAACTAGAACATAATAAGAACGATCATGCCGACTCGATCAAGTGGCATGTTGAGACGTTTCTACTCATAATCCACCGCCGTGGCATAGACTGCGATGCATCGACCAACCATATCATGCCCTGGTCTGCTTTTCCGTCGCGTCCGCGCCGTGCCGCATTGCTGAGGCCCCATGTCGTCCAAGTTCATCTGCGTCCGCGGTGCCCGCGAACATAATCTCAAGAATGTCGACGTCGATATCCCGCGCGATCAGCTTGTGGTGATCACCGGCCTGTCGGGCTCGGGCAAATCCTCGCTGGCCTTCGACACGATCTATGCCGAAGGCCAGCGCCGCTATGTCGAGTCGCTCTCGGCCTATGCCCGGCAGTTCCTGGAACTGATGCAGAAGCCGGATGTCGACCAGATCGAGGGCCTGTCGCCCGCCATCTCGATCGAACAGAAGACGACGTCGCGCAACCCGCGCTCCACGGTCGGCACGGTGACGGAGATCTATGACTATCTCCGGCTGCTCTATGCGCGGATCGGCGTGCCCTATTCGCCCGCGACCGGCCTGCCCATCGAAAGCCAGACCGTCAGCCAGATGGTGGACCGTATCCTGGCCATGCCCCAGGGCACCCGCCTGCTGCTGATCGCGCCCTTCGTGCGCGGCCGCAAGGGCGAATACCGCAAGGAACTGGCCGACCTGCAGAAGCGCGGCTTCCAGCGGGTGAAGGTGGACGGCACGCTTTACGATATTGGCGACGTCCCCGCCCTGAACAAGAAACTGAAGCATGACATCGACGTCGTGGTCGACCGGGTGGTGGTAAAGCCGGAGATTGCCTCCCGCCTTGCCGACAGTCTCGAAACCGCGCTCGAACTCGCTGACGGCATCGCGGTTGCGGAAGATGCGACGACAGGGGAAAGCACCCTCTTCTCGCAGAAATTCGCCTGTCCGGTCTCGGGTTTCACCATTCCGGAGATCGAACCCCGGCTCTTCTCCTTCAACAATCCCTTCGGCGCCTGTCCGGTCTGCGACGGGCTCGGGGTGAAGCTCTATTTCGATCCCGCCCTGATCATCCCGGACGAGAACCTGAGCCTGGCCCAGGGCGCCATCGCCCCCTGGGCCAAGACGATCTCCGCTTTCTTCACCCAGACCCTGGAAAGCCTGGCCCGCGCCTATAAGTTCAGCGTGAACAAGCCCTGGCGCGAATTGCCGGACAATGTCCGCGATCTGCTGCTGAACGGCTCGGGCAAGAATGCCATCACCATGACCTATGAGGACGGTTCCCGGCGCTTCGAGACCACCAAGCCCTTCGAAGGTGTGATCCCCAACCTGCAAAGGCGCTGGAAGGAAACCGAAAGCGACTGGATGCGGGAAGAACTCTCCGCCTATCAGTCGGCGGCGGAATGCGAAGCCTGCCACGGCCATCGCCTGAAACCCGAAGCCCTGGCGGTGAAGATCGGCGGACTCCATGTCGGCCAGGTGACAGAGAAATCCATCGCCGATGCCGCGGCCTGGTTCCTCGCCCTGACCGGCAGCCTGACCCCGAAGCAGACCGAGATCGCCGCCCGCATCCTGAAGGAAATCAACGACCGCCTCGGCTTCCTGGTCAATGTCGGCCTGGATTACCTGACCATGGCCCGGGCCTCCGGCACCTTGTCGGGCGGGGAAAGCCAGCGCATCCGCCTGGCCTCGCAGATCGGTTCCGGATTGACCGGCGTGCTCTATGTGCTGGATGAACCTTCCATCGGGCTGCATCAGCGCGACAACGACCGCCTGATCGAAACCCTGAAGCGGCTGCGCAACCTCGGCAATACGGTGATCGTCGTCGAGCATGACGAGGATGCCATCCGCACCGCCGATCATGTGATCGACATGGGCCCGGCCGCCGGCGTGCACGGCGGCCAGATCATTGCCGCCGGCACCCCGGCCGAGATCATGGCCAATCCGGCCAGCCTGACCGGGCAATATCTCTCGGGCGCCCGAACCGTGCCGATCCCCGCGCTGCGCCGCCCCTTCGACAGGAAGCGCGTGCTTTCCATCGTCGGGGCCCGGGGCAACAACCTGAAGAATGTGACGGCACGCATCCCGCTCGGCACTTTCACCTGCGTTACCGGGGTCTCGGGCGGCGGCAAATCCACCCTGATCATCGAAACCCTGTTCAAGGGCCTGTCGCGCCGGTTGAACGGCAGTCGGGAACTGGCCGCGCCCCATGACGCCATCGAGGGGCTGGACCTTCTCGACAAGGTGATCGACATCGACCAGTCGCCCATTGGACGGACGCCACGCTCCAACCCCGCGACCTATACCGGTGCCTTCACCCCGATCCGCGACTGGTTCGCCGGCCTGCCGGAAGCCCAGGCGCGCGGCTACAAAGCCGGGCGTTTCTCCTTCAACGTGAAGGGCGGCCGCTGCGAGGCCTGCCAGGGCGACGGTGTCATCAAGATCGAGATGCACTTCCTGCCGGACGTCTATGTCCAATGCGACGTCTGCAAGGGCCGGCGCTACAACCGCGAAACCCTGGATGTCACCTTCAAGGACAAGTCGATTGCCGATGTCCTCGACATGACGATCGAGGAGGCGGCGGATTTCTTCAAGGCGGTGCCCGCCGTCCGCGACAAGATGGAAACCCTGAAGCGCGTCGGCCTCGGTTACATCAAGGTCGGCCAGCAGGCGACCACGCTTTCCGGCGGCGAGGCGCAGCGCGTGAAGCTGGCCAAGGAATTGTCGAAGCGCGCGACCGGCCGCACCCTCTATATCCTCGACGAGCCGACCACCGGTCTCCATTTCGAGGATGTCCGCAAATTGATGGAAGTGCTCCAGGCCCTGGTCGAGACCGGCAATACGGTCCTTGTCATCGAGCACAACCTCGAAGTGATCAAGACCGCCGACTGGATCATCGACATGGGCCCCGAAGGCGGCAATGGCGGCGGCGAAGTGGTCGCCGAAGGCACGCCCGAAGATGTCGCTGCGGTCGCCCGCAGCTATACCGGCCATTACCTGGCCAAGATCCTGGACGCCCGGCCGAAGCCGGCGAAAAGCGAGAAGCGGAGCCGGGCGAAAGCCTGAGCCCCGCCATCGCCAGCGCGTCGACAGCAAGAAGGAGATATGGGTGCACATCCGTCTCGGTTACGACATCAGTTACGACCTGCCCCAGGCAACACCAATGGTCCTGATGTTGAATGTCCACGCCTCGCGCATGGGCGATCTTCTCGAAGCGGATGAGATCAGGACCGATCCCCTTCTCCCGCTGCATCATTATTACGACGGTTTCGGCAATCGCTGCGCCCGGATCGTCGCCCCCAAGGGCCGCCTGCGCCTGACCGGGACCACGCTGATTACCGACAGCGGCCTGCCGGAGGCGCAGCCCCTGGGCATGCCGCAGATCCCGGTCCAGGAATTGCCGGATGAAACCCTGGTCTATCTCCAGGGCAGCCGCTATTGCGAGACCGACAAGATGAGCAATCTCGCCTGGTCGCTGTTCAGCAAGACCAAGGAAGGCTGGCCCCGCGTTCTCGCCATCCTTGAATGGGTGCAGAACCACGTCAAATTCGACTATATGAAAACCCATGCCAGCAAGACGGCGATCGATACGTTCAACGAAAAGACCGGCGTCTGCCGGGACTTCCAGCATCTGGCCATCACCTTCTGCCGCTGCATGAATATCCCGGCACGCTATTGCACCGGCTATCTGGGCGATATCGGCGTACCGCCCGAAGAAACCCCGATGGATTTCAGCGCCTGGTTCGAGGTTTTCCTCGGCGGCCGCTGGCATACGGTCGATGCCCGCCATGTGAAGCCCCGGATCGGCCGGGTGCTGATGGCGCGCGGGCGCGATGCCGCCGATGTGCCGCTGTCCGCCTCCTTCGGCTTTCACCGCCTCGTTGCCTTCAAGGTGGTCACCGACGAAGTGAAGGATGGCGCCCGCCCGGTGGTTGAGCCGATCCGGGTGATCGGTTAGCGTCATCGCCCCTATTGCTTGGAGTCTTTCGTCATGGCCATGGAAGCCGCGAAAATTCAGGGCCTGATCGAAGCGGCCTTTCCCGATGCCATCGTCGAGATCGAGGATCTGCGCGGCGATGGCGATCACTATGCCGCCCGTGTGATCTCCGCCGCCTTCAAGGGCAAGAGCCGGGTGCAGCAGCACCAGATGGTCTATAAGGCCCTGCGCGGCGCCATGGGCGGCGAATTGCACGCGCTGGCCCTGACCACGGGCGCGCCGGCGGAATAACCGCCGGCCGCGCTCCTGGCGTTTCGGCCTTAAAGTTTCGCCCCTAAAGTTTTGGGGTCGCCATCTCGAAACGATCGCGGATCGTCGCGCAGGTGTCGCCGCCCAGCCGGGCGATGGCATCGATCACCGCCGGATCGACATGAAGCCGGCCATCCACCGCCCCTTCGCGAAAATGGGCATGAATGATTTCGCCCATGATGATCTGGCGCGACTTGCCCAGTTCCAGGGTCAGGTGGCGCCGGCATTCGAAAGCGGCCGGTGCCTCGCGGATCCAGGGGGCGGCGATCTTGCTGCCCGGCACCGCCGTCAGCCCCGCCAGCGCCAGTTCATCCACCCCGCGCGGATGCGGCACGGCGCAGGCATGCATGGCCTCGGCCATGGCGTGGGAGACGATATTGACCGTGAAGACCTCGGTCATGCGGATGTTGTGGGCTGTGTCCTTGAACGACATGTCCGGGTGGTTTTCCACCCCAAGGGCGAGGATCGGCGGATCGGCCGACAGGCAATTGAAAAAGCTGAAGGGCGCGGCATTCACCCGGCCCTGTTCGTCGACCGTGGTGACCAGGGCGATGGGCCGGGGAATGATGGCGCCGATCATCAGCTTGTATCGCTCGCGCGGGCCAAGGGCCGTGAAATCGAAGGAGACGGAGCCGGGCGCCCTGTCGATCTGAACCTCGATGCTCATTCGCCCTGCCCCTTCACCCGGGCGGCATAGGGCGCCAGCAATTCGCGGATGCCGGTCTCGGGCTTGGCCTCGAGCTGGGCCCGGCTGGCCACATGGTCGAGATGGTGGTCCATCAGGCGGGCGGCGCGGCTGTGATCGCCGGCGGCCAGCGCGTCGATGATCTCGCCGTGCTCGTCGACGCCGCAATCGGCGGAATGGGGCCGGCCATAGACCGACAGGATCAGCGAGCAGCGCGAAACCACTTCAGTCACATAGCGGATCAGCAGGGCATTGCCGGTCAGGCGGGCCAGCAGCAGGTGGAATTCGCCTGCCAGGCGGATCGACTCCCGCTCGTCCTTGCCGGCTACCGCCCGTTCGCGGGCAACGAAGGCGCGCAGGCGCTCGATATCGGCGGGCCTCAGGTGGCCGGCCAGGAGATTGATCACCGTCGCCTCCAGGCCACGGCGGACGAGGAAGGCATCATGCCCTTCCTGGAGAGAGGGATTGGCGACAAAGGCGCCCTTGTTCGGTTTCAATTCAACCAGTCCTTCGACGGCAAGGCGGCCCAGCGCCTCCCGTGCAATGGTGCGGCTGGTACCGAAAGTCTCTCCGATGGCATCCTCGGGTAGCCGGGTGCCGGCGAGCAGCCTCTGCTCGAAAATCGCCTGGCGAAGCGCATCCTGCACCGCCTCGGTGCGGGATGCGGGCTCGGGCTTCGCCAGCGCTTCCGCCTCTGGCGGCCCCTTGCCCTTGGCGGTCGGGTCATTCACCGGGCGGGAGGTCCCGCCGCTCCGCGCGTGTTTGCTGGTCTTCATCTCAGGCACCCTTCTTCATCCCGGCCCAGGCTTCGAGAATGCTGGTCGCCTCGGCATCCCGGTGCTGTTCCGCCGCTGTGTCGCGCTCTTCGATCCGGGCGCCGGACAGGCTGCGTAGCCGGTCCACGTCGATCGGATGGCGCATGGCCCTGGTCAGGCCATCGAATGCCCGACCGGCCTGCGCCATGGAGGAGGCGTAATAGAGCCGGGAAATTCCCGCAACCTCCATGGTGGCGACACACATGGCGCAAGGCTCGCAGGAAGTGTAAAGCTCCGCCCCCGACAGATCGACCGTGCCGAGCCGGCGGCAGGCATCGCGGATCGCCTCCACCTCGCCATGGGAAGTCGGATCGAAATGGGCCAGGGAATGGTTCAGCCCCTCCCCCACCACCACGCCATCCATCACCACCACGGCGCCAAAGGGTTCCGTCCCCGGTTCGAGCAGTGCCCGACGCGAGAGATCAATCGCGTGGCACATGAATTTGTCGTTATAGGTCATTGATTTATCTCTGGGATATGTCTCAGGTTTCACGCGCGACAAGACTTCAGGCGGCATCCGGCAGCAACCAGGCATGTTCCGCCTGCCAGGTCAGGAACACCTCGCGTCCGGGGCCGAGATCCAAGCTGTCGATTTCATGCTGCTGCTTCTGGACGCGGAATTCGCTGCCGCCCACCTCGATGAAGACGGTCTGGGTGGAGCCGACGAATTCAAGGCCGATCACCTGGCCTTTCAATGCCCCCTCGCCCCCGGTGGCCGATAGGCTGACCCGGTCGGCACCGATCACGAAGCTGGCACGGCCCTGCACCGTCCGTCCGCGCGCCGGGACCAGGAAGGTGCCAAGCGGCCCGGCGATGGCGATCTTGTCGCCTGCCGTGCCCGCCGCCGTGCCGGAGACGATATTATTCGCCCCCATGAATTCGGCGACGAAGGCATTGGCCGGCTCGCGATAGACATGCTGCGGCCGGCCGATCTGCTGGATGCGGCCCTCGTTCATCAGCACGATCCGGTCGGCAAGCGCGAAGGCTTCCGACTGGGCATGGGTCACATAGATGAAGGTAATGCCCAGTTCCTTGTGCAGGCGGGACAATTCGGTCTGCATGCGGACGCGGAGATGGGCATCGAGCGCGCTCAAGGGTTCATCCAGAAGGAGGATCGGCGGCTGGATCACCAGGGCGCGGGCAATCGCCACACGCTGGCGCTGACCGCCGGAAAGCTGAGCGATCTCGCGGTCCGCCATCCCGGCGAGGCCCAGACGTTCCAGCCACTCGAGGGCGCGCTTGCGCCGCTCGGCGGCATGGATCTTCTTCATGCGCAGGGGAAACTCCACATTCTCGATGACCGAGAGAAAGGGAAAGAGCGCCAGGCTCTGCCAGACCATGGGCGTGTCGCGCTGGAAGGCGGGGACATCGTTCATGCGCTGGCCGGCGATCAGGATCTCCCCGCCCGTCGGCGTGTCGAGGCCGGCAATCAGGCGCAGCGTCGTCGATTTGCCGCAGCCGGACGGGCCCATCAGGGCGATGAATTCGCCGGCCGCAATATCGAGATCGATGGCGCGCACCGCATGATGGCCGGGAAAGCGCTTGTCGAGGGCCTTCAACTGGACGAGGGCGTCGGGCATGTCGGCCTCCTTAAGCCTTGCGCTTGCCACCGGCGCGCAGCCCGGTGAAATGTTGCGCGATGAGAACGAGGGTGACGCTGATCAGCAGGACGATGGTGCCAATTGCATTGATCTTCGGATTCACCTGGCCCTGCAGCAGGTTCAGGATGCGCACCGGCAGGGTTTCCATCGTGCCGCCGACAAACCAGGCAATCAGGAATTCATCGAAGGACACTGCCGCTGAGAGGAAGAAGGCGGCGATCAGGGCCGGCCGGCAGAAGGGCAGCACCACGGTCAGCAAGGTCGCCAGCGGCGATGCCCCGAGATTCCACGCCGCCGGCTCCAGATCGCGGGAAAAATCATTCAGCTTCAGGCGGATGATGGCCATGGCGAAGGAGGTCGAGATCGCCACATGGCAGACGACGATGGCGGTCAGGCTGCCGAAGAGGCCAAGGCGCGACAGGAAGGCGAGCATGGCCATGCCCATGATGCTGGCCGGCACCGCCGGCGGAATGGCGACCGCCAGGATGAACAGGGTCTTGCCCCGGAACAGGTAGCGGTAGTCGATATAGGCGGCGGCGAAGCCGAGCACGGTCGCGATCGCTGCCGTGCTGCCGGCCACCATCAGGCTGTGCAGGAAGGCATCAAGCACCATCTGGTCCTGCAGGACGGCGATATGCCAGTCGAGACTGAAGCCGCCCCAGGGGATAGTGGGGAAACGGTTGGCATCGAAGGAAAAGACCACGATCACCAGCATCGGCGTCGCGATGAAGAGGAAGACCCCGGCCAGGAAGCCATATTGGGCGAGGCGGGAGGCCCGGCGCAGTGCGGTCATCACTTGCCCCCCTTCCCGGCCCGGCCAGCCCAGGCAACCGCCAGGAAGACCAGTGCCAGGATCACCAGCATGGACACCCCGACGACCGAGGCGCGCGGCCATTGGGAACCGGATTTCACCGTATCGACGATCAGGATGGACAGGGTCGGCGGCTTGCTGCCGGTCATGAACAGCGGGCTGATGTAATCCCCGAACGCCAGCAGGAAGGCGGTGGAGCCGGCCAGGGCAATGGCCCGCCGGATCGAGGGCAGCATGACATGCCAGATCACCCGTACCCGCCGGCAGCCAAGGTTCTCCGCCGCCTCGATCAAGGTCCGGTCGATGCCGGAAAAGGCCATGACCAGGATCAGGATGGCCACCGGCAGGGTCAGGGTCAGCAGGCCGACCTGCAGGGAGATCTGCCCGCCCAACAGGTTCAATTCGAGATCGAGCAGGAACCTCAGCACGGAATTGATGATGCCGCCGGGGCTCAGCACGATCTGCCAGGCATAGATCCGCAGCATGTAACTGGAAAAGACCGGGACGATCAGCAGCGTGACCGCCAGGTCGCGCAGCCAGCGCGGCAGGCGGAAGGCAATCGTATAGGCCGCCGGCAGCGCCACCAGCAGGGTCAGCACGGCCGACAGCAGCGAGATTTCGAAGGTATAGAGCAAGGCCCGCTGGAACGGCCCCGACAGCAGGATGCGCTCCCAGTTGGCGAGGCTGAAATCCGGCTCAAGGCGAAAGGATTTCACCGTCCAGAAGGTGACGACGACAAGAAAGCCGAGGGGGGCGGCGAAGAATACCGCCTGCCAAAGGCCAACGGGAACGCCCAGCATGGCAGGCAGCACGGCGGGCGATGCCGCCGTCCGCGCGCCACGCCGGCCAAGGCCGGACCTCATACGCTCTACCAGGGTCATGGGCGTTCCCTTTTGCTGATGCTACCGGTTACAGGCTCTTGAACTCGCTCCAGACGTCGTTCCAGTCCTCGATCGACTGCTGCTGCGGCAATTGACGGAAGTTGATCTTCTTCGCCGCATATTCATCCATCACATTCGGCTTGTTCAGCTCCAGGCGCAGGATCTCTGCCTCTTTCGGCATGGTCTCGTTCAGCAGCTTCCAGCCGGCGATGGAGGGGATGGATTTCTTGTTGTCCACCTTGGTCGCCATCTTCACCTGGCCTTCGGGCGAGGTCGTGTACTGGATGAACTTCCGCGCCAGATCGCGCTTCGGCGTGCCCTTGACGATGGACAGGGATTCCGTCCATTGCAGGCCGCCCTCGGCCGGGATGATGGTATCGACCGGCACGCCGCTCTGGCGCAGGCCCAGCGTGATCCATTCGCCGATACCGGGCACGAGCTGCGCCCGGCCATTGGTCAGCGACGAGAAAATATCGGCAATCGTATAGAAGCCCGACGCCTGCGGCTTCAGGGAGAACAGCTTTTCCTTCACCGCCGCGAAATGCGCCTCGTCGATATCGAAGGGCGGGCGGTTGCCGTTGGAAAGGCTGATGGAGCCCATGGACGGCAGATACCAGTCGAAGAAGCCGACCTTGCCCTTGGCCTTCTCCGACCACATGGCGGCATAGGAGGAAACCTCCTCCGGCTTGAAGACATCGGTATTATAGGAGAGGCCGAGATAGCCGAAGTCGGTCATCACGCCATAGAGCTTGCCGTCGAACCAATGCAGCGGGAATTTCTGGAATTCCGGCCAGAAATCCTTCAGCGGGTAATCCGCCGGGTCCAGCTCCTCGACGAAGTCTGCTGCATGCAGAAGGTGCATGTACTCCGCATCGGCCAGCACCACGTCGAAGGCGCCGGGCGGGGATTGATTGATGACGGCCAGCATCTGGTCGCCGCCGACATATTCCTTGATCTTGACCTTGACGTTATGGGCCTTCTCGAAATCCGCGATCAGATAGGGGTCGGCATTGCCCGGCCAGGACAGGTAATTCAGCACATTCGGCTCGGCGGCTTCCGCCAGCGACCAACGGCTGGACGCCGCCAGGGCCGCCCCGGCCACGCCTGCCTTCAGGAAACCGCGGCGGCTGATATCGGGCAGGGAAGAAAAAGGCTTCGGCATAATCGTCACTCCGGCTGGGATTTCACTTGCATGCATCAAGTGCACGCAGTCGATGCATGCCAATTCATAGGCAATTCCCATGCCAGATCGCGCGCAAAAATGAATGCCAATAGAATCAAGGTTCAAGCCGGAAACGCAGACAGATGACGCGATGGCCCGCGCCCAAACATTGGCCAGAATTCCAGCACCCGCCTAAAATTCAGGCGCCCGCCCTGCTTTGCGGCGATCACAGTCCGGGCGTTCATCGGCGTCTTGCCCGGCCCTGAAAACAAAAAAAGGGCGGCCCCGGGGGACCGCCCTTTGACGTGGAGCTTCAGCCAATCAATGGCGGAAGTGACGCTCGCCGGTGAAG
>Ga0075012_10006121_pt1 | contig 10936 bp, 9 predicted proteins | sample All_14_2_FD_71474 | JGI IMG/M metagenome (GOLD analysis project Ga0075012, IMG submission 71474) | Freshwater microbial communities in response to fracking from Pennsylvania, USA - Allegheny Zone_MetaG_DW_15 | ecosystem: Environmental > Aquatic > Deep subsurface > Groundwater > Drilled...
ACATTACTATTTCACCGCGGGTACTGCGTTTGATTTGGGTAAAAAAGTGGAATGTAAGCCCTCAACGTTTGTGAAAATGACAGAAGGAGTTCATCCGCAATTTGATTTGACAACAATGTTTGTTTTTAATAAAAAATTCGAAGTTGGTGCGATGTGGAGAACATCTGATGCGGCTGGTATTCTATTAGGGTACACAATCAATAGAAGTCTTCGTATTGGCTATTCATTTGACTGGTCATACGGTTTAAAAACCTTCCAATACAACTTCGGATCGCATGAAGTTATGCTTCGTTATGATCTATTCAAGAGACACGGAGAAGACATTATTTCACCACGTTATTTTTAATCAATTCTAGATGAAAAAGACATTTTTAATTCTAAGTTTAATACTTTTTTCTTGCACACAACTTATTGCTGGTAACGGCGATGATCGATTCAAGATAAACAATCTAAAAATAAACAATACTCATTCTGAAATTGGTGCATCTTACTTGCAACATGGACGAGTTGTTTTCGCATCTACTCGACCTTCTGCAAGACCTACATACCGTGAGTGGAAAAAAAGCAATTTGCCTTTTTATGATATGTTCATTTCAAACATTATCGATACTGTTCAATTAGATGAGCCGCAATTGTTAGCATGGGACATTAATCATGAATATAATGAAGGTCCTGCAACTTTTAGCGCTGACGGTGAATTCATGGTCTTCACTTCAACAACTTACGATTCTGAAGGAGTAAAACGTCTTAAATTAGTATCTAGTGTTATCAACTCTAAGGGTTGGGGGGCACCAGTTGAATTGCCTTTTAACAATGTTTCTTACTCTGTAGGACATCCGACTTTATCATACGATGGAAGAACAATGTACTTCGCTTCTGATATGCCTGGTGGATTTGGTGGGGTAGATTTATACAAAGTTAGTCGCACTATTGAAGGTGTTTGGGGATACCCTGAGAACCTAGGAGCAAACATTAATACAAAAGACAATGATATGTTCCCTTTTGTACACAATAGTGGACTTTTATTTTTCGCTTCTAATGGACGAGGAGGTTTAGGTGGACTTGATATCTTTGTTGCTAATCTTTCTGCTGGTTCGTCAAGTGTTGAAGCGTTGCCTGCACCAATCAACTCAGCGGGAGATGATTTCTCTTTCATTCTTGCTGAAAACCAAAAAACGGGTTTCTTCTCCTCAAATCGTGAAGGCGGACAGGGTGATGATGATTTGTATTCTTTCACTAATAATGAAGAATTTCAGAGTTCAATTATCTTAAAAGGTATTGTTACTGATGCACAAGGAATGCCACTAATTGGAACAACTGTTCTCCTAAAAGACGAAGCTGGTAATATCGTTGCAACTTCAGTTTGTGATGCTGATTGTCCTTTCAACTTTAATGTTGAGCCAGGAAAGAACTACACCATTGAAGCTAGCAAAGAAGGGTACTTTACAATTATAGAAGCAGTTTCCGTAACTGAAAATGACAAAGTAATTGAACGTAACATTAAACTACCAAAAGCCGTTAAAATGGCTCTAATAGGACGCGTGACCGATAAAGGAACAGGAAATCCAATTCCAAATGCCAAGGTTACAATATTTGATAATTCTACTAAGAAAAAAGAAGTGTATACTACCGATTCAAATGGTTCATTCAGACATTTGATGAATGACAAAAAACTTGGTGAAAACGCTGTAATTGATGTGAAATTAGAAGCTGACAAATATCTTTCAGTTACTAGAACATACCGCAGAACACTTGATCGTGAAGGTGACTATGATTTGAGTTTAGAATCAAACTTGAAAATGGATAAAATTCAAACTGGTATCACACGATTAGAAGATTTGGTTGATGTAAATCCAATATACTACGATTTAGCATCGGCTGAAATTCGCCCGGATGCAGCAAAAGAACTTGATAAAATTGTAAGCGTTATGAACATCAACCCTACAATGGAAATTGAACTTGGTTCTCATACAGATTCACGTGGCGGAGACTTGGAAAATCAAAACCTTTCACATCTTCGTGCTGAGAATGCCGCAGAATACATCAAAATGAGAATTTCTAATCCTGAGAGAATCTACGGTAAAGGATATGGAGAAACTAAACCATTAAACAAATGTAAGAACGGTGTAAAATGTTCTGAAGAAGAATATCAAAAGAATAGACGAACTGAGTTTAAAATTATTAAAATGTAATTTAAACTTTCAATTCAATAAACATTTCAAAAAACCTCTGAGAGAAATCTTAGAGGTTTTTTTTATTTATGCATACATTCATTATTGTATCTGAGTAATTATTAGTTCAAAACGTTACTTTTCTAAAACAAAGAATTAAGGATTGAAATAACTATATTCGTTTGAATGAATTTACTTCTCTTTGAACCTGCTGCAACAATGCCGAGTTGGTTGGTCGCTATCCTTTTTGGTGTTCCTTTTATAGGTGGCATTCTCTTCTATAGCTACAAAACACGTCACGCACGCTCATGGAGAAAAGGTGTTTTTCCTATCCAATTAAAACCTTCAGAAGACAATTTTTTAGAAGCATACCTAGCACTTGGAGCTAAATTAATTATACTGAATTACTCTGAGTCTAAAGGAAAAACTGCCTTTATCAATCAGTATTTCAATCGCTACTTCAAATTTGCAAATTACAATTTTGGTGACTCGCTTATTTTCTCACTCAACTATCCTATTCAAACAAAAACTATAAGCGATTGGATGAAAATTCATCTTCTTGATGAAGGAGCTAGATCTCAAGTAATTTACTTTTTAGTAGGGTTAGCTCTGGTCACTGGCCAAATGAATCAGCGTGAATTATCATTGATAAAACAGATCAATGCCGATTTAGAATTGCCTCCCGAAAATGTTTACCAGATTATTGCCATTTATACGAGCTACTATGAAAGTAAAAAGGAAACATCAAACGTTCCAACCAGAGAAAGAAGTTTAGAAAATGCCTTAACTATTTTGGGACTAAAGAAGCATGCTAGTCAGCAAGAAATCAAGAAAGCTTACCGCGAACTTGTTAAAATACACCATCCAGACTGTTTCAAAAATGGCTCAGAGTTTCAATTAAAAATTGCAACTGAAAAATTCATTGAAATTCAACATGCCTATGAATTACTCTCTGAAAAAAAGGCATAAAAAAAAGGAATTTTCTACCGAAGCAAAAAATTCCTTTTTAAGAAAAGAATTATTTCTTAATATCTGTAGTGTTCAGCCTTATATGGACCATCTACTTGTACTCCGATATAATCAGCTTGATCTTTAGAAAGTTCTTCTAATTCAACACCAATTTTAGCTAAATGCAAACGAGCAACTTTCTCATCTAAATGCTTTGGAAGCATGTAAACATCGTTACCATAGTTTGCACTGTTTTGCCATAACTCTAATTGAGCCAATGTTTGGTTCGTGAATGAGTTTGACATTACAAATGACGGGTGACCTGTTGCACAACCAAGGTTTACTAAACGTCCTTCTGCAAGAACGATAATGTCTTTTCCTTTGATTGTATACATATCAACTTGTGGTTTAATAGTGTTCTTAGTAGAACCGTAGTTTGAGTTCAACCAAGCCATATCGATTTCATTATCGAAGTGACCAATGTTACAAACGATTGCTTTGTCCTTCATGTTTTCGAAGTGACGACCAACAACGATGTCCTTGTTTCCAGTAGTTGTAACGATGATATCACCTAAACCAACAACTGTATCCAATTTCTTCACTTCAAAACCGTCCATTGCAGCTTGTAAAGCACAAATTGGATCAATTTCAGTAACGATTACACGCGCACCAGCACCTTTCAATGAAGCTGCAGAACCCTTACCAACATCACCGTATCCACAAACTACAGCAACTTTACCAGCCATCATGATATCTGTCGCACGACGAATTGAATCAACTAATGATTCTTTACATCCGTACTTGTTATCAAATTTCGATTTTGTAACTGAATCATTCACGTTGATTGCAGGCATCACTAATGTTCCGTTTTTCACACGCTCATACAAACGGTGAACTCCAGTAGTAGTTTCTTCAGATAAACCTTTAATGTCTTTCGTCAATTCAGGGAAACGATCAAACACCATGTTTGTTAAATCACCTCCATCATCTAAGATCATGTTCAAAGCCTTACCACCTTCAAATGCAAAAATTGTTTGCTCGATACACCAATCAAACTCTTCTTCATTCATACCTTTCCAAGCATAAACAGGAATTCCAGCAGCAGCAATCGCAGCAGCAGCGTGATCTTGTGTAGAGAAAATATTACATGATGACCAAGTAACCTCAGCTCCTAAATCAATCAATGTTTCAATTAAAACAGCTGTTTGGATTGTCATATGTAAACATCCTGCGATACGCGCTCCAGCCAACGGCTTTTTACCTGCGAACTCAGTTCTCAATGACATCAATCCTGGCATTTCTGCTTCAGCTAATGTAATTTCTTTACGGCCCCATTCAGCAAGACTCATGTCTTTTACTTTGTACGCCAATTTTTCTGTTGTATTACTCATGTTTATAATTTGTTCTAGAATGAATTATATGCTGTATTATCAACACCTAATTTTGTAAAATGTTTGCAAATTTACGAAACTCCTTTGTGAATTAAAAGTTCAAGTGTTCAAATGTTCAAGCTGCGCGTTCAAAAGGAGGTTTTATTTGCCTTCGGCGTGCAAAGAGTTCAAATATGGTCAAATGCTTGCGGCGTTCAAAGAGAAGTTCAAATTGCCTTCGGCGTTCAAATGTTCAAACAAGTAAAATTTTGAACTTTTGAAACTCTTGAACCTTTGAACCTCTTGAACTTTTTGAACCTTTGAACTTTTGAACCTTTGAACTTTTGAACCTCTTGAACTCTTGAACCTCTTAAACCCCCAATCTCTTCTCAATCATATCAACAATACAATCAATAAAGCGAGGGTGATCATTTGAACTCGGCACCAATTGTACTTTTTCACCACCGTGCTCTTCGAAAATTTCCTGATACTCAGATCCAATCTCAACTATCGTTTCTAAGCAATCAGCTACAAATGCTGGACTAAAAACCAATAATTTCTTTGCCCCTTTCTCTCCCCATTCAGCCACTACTTTATCTGAAAAAGGTGTCAACCATTTTTTGTCCAAACGCGATTGAAAACAAACCGTGTAATCATCGTCCTTTAAACCTAATTTTTCAGCAATTAATCGCGTTGTTGCATAGCTCGTTGCCTTGTAGCAAAATTTATTCTTGTCGTTGACTTCCAATTCGCAAGGCTGATCGGTGCACAAATCTGTTCCTTCATATACCTTATCCACTTGTCTTTCAGGTAAACCGTGATATGAAAATAACACGTGGTCATATTCTTTCAAATCAAATTGCTTTGCTCTGTCAACTATTGAATCAATGTAACCTGCATGGTTCCAAAACTGACTTACAATTTTCACTTCAGGAATAACCCACCATTTACGAATGATATCCATTGCCTTCTCAATAGCTGAACCACTTGAAGCAGAAGCATATTGAGGGAATAATGGAATAATTATTAGTTGTTCATAATTTGCTAATCGCATTCGCTCCAATACACTGTCCATGGAAGGGTTCTGGTAACGCATTGCCATTTCAATCTTCACATCGCTCGCATTGAATCGTTCTTGCACTAAACGAACGACACTTTCTGTATGCGTCATCAAGGGAGAAACACCATTTCCGTATTCCCACAACTCTTTGTATATCTTAGCTGATTTCGGTGCTCTAAATGGAACAATTATTCCGTTGACCAATAATTTTCTTGGTAACCAAGGAATATCAATGACACGTGGGTCATTCAAAAATTCACTTAAATAACGACGAACATCAGAAGTGGAAGGACTATCTGGAGTTCCTAACTGCAATAAAAGTACACCTGTTTTCATATTATTATGTTCCTCGATTCGTTGTTATTCTTTATTTCAATCTTTTAAAATAATTTCTGCTGCCAATTCTCTGCTTGTTCAGGTTGAATCAACTTCAACTTTAACAGGTAACGGATTGTTTTATCAAATGCCAAAGGATCTTCAATTCCATTATAATTCCAGTCCGTTTCAATTAACCAATTTTCGACTTGACCTGAGCGTAAGTTATAACGCCAAGAAATCACTTCAACTGTATTTTCGCTTTTCTTAACCTCCAGTGCCTTCTCATTTACAACTCTACACATCTCTTTGAGTAAAGCACCATTTTCATTCAATACTTCTTCACGAACTGCAATCACAAAACATGGCCAAGGTGTGACAACCTCATCAATGTATCTGCATTTTCCTTGCTCAGTATATGGAAAGGTAGTATACTTTTCCCACAGAAATGCTTGTGCTTCATTGTGCTCTAAAGCCCAAAGTCCGCCATAAATATCGCCAACAACATTAAACTTCAATGCATTCGTATCCCAGCCCTCTTGACTTGCTTTCACATAGGTCATTAGATGCGAACCTGATCCTTCTCTTGAAATTGCGAAAGTTTGACCTTTTAAGTCATCTACTGTCTTAAAATCTGATTTAAATGGTACATGTATGCCCCAATGCAATGGACTAACAACATAAATTTGAATGATTTTCGCCTTTAAGCCTTCTAAAATCGACTTTGTAATTCCTTCGGTCAATAATACAGCAATATCCAAGGCTCCTGTTTCCAGTCCACGAATCATTTGACCCGTTCCACCACCCATATCGCTCCAATGCAAATCGAGACCAATATCACGAAAACGCCCTTCCTCAATTGCTAATCTCCAAGGTAAGTTAAAATGTTCCGGTACACCACCAATTTTTAATCCTTTCATCCTTATAATTTTCCTTCAACAAATTGCATATCATAAAGGTTTTTGTAAAATCCGTTTTGTTGAAGCAATTCTGAATGCGTTCCGTATTCTTTGATTTCACCTTGATCTAATACAACAATTTTATCTGCTTTTTGAATCGTAGAAAGTCTATGCGCAATAACAATTGATGTCCTTCCTTCAGTTAATCTATCCGTTGCATTTTGAATCAACTCTTCTGATTCATTATCAATGCTTGAAGTTGCTTCATCTAAAATTAAGATGCTTGGATTGTACACATAAGCACGAATAAATGCCAATAACTGACGCTGTCCAACAGATAAAACACCTCCCCTCTCACCTACTTCGTAATCATATCCATTCGGAAGACGACTAATAAAATCATGCACACCTACTTCTTTTGCTGCTTGAATTACTTGTTCTCGGGTAATAGATTCATCACCAAGTGTAATATTATTGTGTATCGTATCTGAAAATAGAAATACATCTTGAAGAACTATGGCAATGTTCTTTCTCAAATACGCCAAATCAATTTCTTTGATATTGATATCACCAATGTATATCTCACCTTTTTGATATTCATAAAAACGACCAAGCAAATTGACAATTGTCGATTTACCAGCACCAGTGGCACCAACAAATGCGACAGTTGTTCCTGGCTCAATGACTAAATCAATATCCTTCAAAACATATTCGGGTTCCTTATAAGCAAAAGAAACATGATCAAACTTTATGCGTTGATTAAAGGCAACATTCGTCAAATTACCTGCATCTTGAATATTCTCATCTAAATCCAATACTTCGAAAACACGTTCGGATCTTACCATTCCTCTTTGAAGAATATTGAACTTGTCTGCCAATTGTCGGATTGGACGATACAATTGATAAATCCACAAAGTGAAGGCGATTATTTCGCCATACATCTGCTTTATTTCTACTTGCGATTTACCATCCACTTTTAAAGCTCCCCAAACCAACAATAATGCGATTGACATTGAACTGAGCATTTCAACAACTGGGAAAAAGATGGAATTGGCCCAAACCGCATTGATGTGAGCTTGACGATGGCCCTTATTGATTTCCTCAAAGCTTGCGTATTCTTGCTTCTCGCGATTAAACATTTGAACGATTGCCATTCCAGTGATTCGCTCTTGCACAAAGGTGTTCAATTTTGTAACTTGTGTTCGTTCCAATTGAAATGACTTGCGCATTGCACGAGCAAATATTCTTGTTGCAAACAGCAAGAGAGGAATTGGAACAAGCGTCATCAAGGACAATTCCCAATTTGTATAAAACATGAGAATTAACACTACCAATAAGGAAAGTAAATCGCCTGCTATATCCATTAATCCAGCTGAGAAAACTTCAGTGATGGCTTCTAAATCCGAGACAACACGCGTCACTAATGCACCAATTGGTGTTTTATCGAAATAGCGCATTCTAAAACTTAGAATGTGTCCCACCAATTTTTGACGAATATCTTTTATAATCGATTGCGCCAACAAATTCGACAAATAAGAACCGCAGAATTGCAAAATAGCCTCGATTACAAGCATTGCAATGATAATGGAAGTCCAAAAAAGTAATGCGGATGAATTTTGATTCTTGTCATCGGCAATGTACTTGGAGACCATATTCCCAATAATCATTGGTCGTGCGGGTCCAAGCATCGCTAATAAAATGGTGCACAAAACAGCCAAAACAAACAAACTTCTATAAGGCCGTGCATAGGATATGAGGCGCTTAAAGATGGAACGGTTTATTCTTGTTTTTTCTGACATGCGTGCAAATTTACCCAATTTTAAGTGAAGAGGTATTCATTGAATCTTACTTTTTATGTTTAATTACAATTGGAGTGAAGCTTTGTTTTCATTTTTGCAGTACTTTTATGCCAAAGCCTTATAACATGGTACACAACTTATCCAAAACCAATTCAATTTTCAACACTTTTTTGGGTGAAATTAGAGATGTCGAAATTCAAAAGGATGCTATGCGTTTCCGTAAAAATATGGAACGTGTATCAGAGATTCTTGCGTATGAATTGTCGAAACACTTAGAATATACGAATAAACAAGTTGTTACTCCACTTGGGGAAGCAAATGTTAATGTATTAAAATCGCAGCCTGTACTTGCTACTATCTTAAGAGCTGGTTTAGCGATGCATCAAGGATTGTTGAATTATTTTGACCAGGCAGACAGTGCGTTTGTTTCAGCATACAGAAAGCATACTACCTTGGAAGATTTTGATATTCATGTTGAGTATTTAGCTTCACCAGCATTAGACAACAGAACATTAATCATCAGTGATCCAATGTTGGCAACTGGAAGCTCAATGGTTATGGTTTATAAAGCATTGTTAAAGCAAGGCAAACCAGCTAAAGTAATTATCGTTTCTGCCATTGCAACTCCCGTGGCTTTAGAATATGTAAAACGTCACTTACCCGATACAACAGAATATTGGATTGGTGCAATTGACGATGAATTAACAGCTCAATCATACATTGTTCCTGGTTTAGGTGATGCAGGCGACTTGGCTTTTGGCGTAAAATGTTAATTCTTTAAAATGGCCTGGGGATATCTAACAACCGTTTTCTTTTTAGCAACTGTAAAATTCATGTTCGCACCAGCAGCTGGTCGAACATTTGATTTACCATTTTGGGAAACATTCTTTGCTTGCTTTGCAGGCGGAACATTTGGTGCTTTCGTATTTTACTATTCGAGTGAGTTAATTATAAAATACTCACACAAGAAAAAAGTTGAAAAACACGAGGCAATGGAACGGCAAGGAATTGCCATTATTGAAAAAAAGAAATTTACGAAGACCAATCGATTTATCATTCGCGTGAAACGATCTCTTGGGATCTATGGAATTTGTTTCTGGGCACCCTTCTTTTTATCTGTTCCAGTAGGAAGCATCATCGTTGCTAAATTTTACGGCAAACTAAAAAAAACCTTTCCTTTAATCGTTTTGGGAATGGGTATTAATGCGATGATTACAACGCTTATTGCGTATATTTTCTAATATGAATCAACGTCATTTATTTTTTGATTTAGATCGCACACTTTGGGATTTTGAAAAGAATTCTGAAATTGCTTTACATCACTTATTTCAAGAATTAAATTTGATTGATCATATACCAAGATTCACCGTTTTTCACAGTTTATACAAGAAGAAAAATGCGGAATTGTGGAAACTTTACGGAGCGGGTAAAATCAAAAAAGAAGAGTTGAGAACGCTTCGTTTTTCAACAACCTTGGAAGTATTTGGTTTGAGAGACCAACGCATAATTGATCAAATAAGCGATGGCTATGTTGAACTATCACCAAAACAAACCGCACTTTTTCCGGAAGCATTAGAGACCTTGAAATTATTGCAAAATCAGGGATATCCGATGCACATTATAACCAACGGTTTCAAAGAAGTTCAATATATTAAATTAGAAAATTCGGGTTTGGCGCCATTTTTTGACATCGTAGTTTGTTCTGAAGACGTTGGCAAAAACAAACCTGCTCCAGATATTTTTCATCATGCCTTAGAACGAGCTGGAGCGAAATCCACCAATTCAATTATGATAGGTGATGATTATGCCGTTGATATCATTGGAGCTTATAATGCTGGCATGCAAGGAATACTTTTTGACCCAGAAGACAAATGTATTGTTCGTTCAGGCGATCATAAAATTCAGCATCTTAATGAAATTCCCGAAAAATTAGCTTGGATAGACTAATTCAAATTTCACTTACACGGCGCAACTTTAACTTGATAGGTTTCTTTTTCCCTTCATATTCAATTGTGATACTCAATTTGTCTTTATTAAAGATTCCAAAAGAATATCTCAAAGCATTTGGACCATCCACATCCATGTTTTCAAAAAACATTTTCCGTTTACCGCCAATGAATTTATTTTCAATGACTCTAACACCTTGTTGCGTTTGCTGGTGGGTTATCAACGTATAAATTAAGTGATTTCTTGTTTTTGAAATTCTCAAATCTTCCACTTTAACCGTATCATTTAACTTGGAAGTGCGATATCCAGAACCAACTAACTCTTCACCTACCATTTCCCAAATTTCGAAACCGCTGCCACCTTCATATTTCCAAATCCCCGGTAAATTGGTTGCTTTACCAGTAATTTGAGCAGATGAGTATAAAAA
>Ga0075012_10006122_pt1 | contig 10935 bp, 8 predicted proteins | sample All_14_2_FD_71474 | JGI IMG/M metagenome (GOLD analysis project Ga0075012, IMG submission 71474) | Freshwater microbial communities in response to fracking from Pennsylvania, USA - Allegheny Zone_MetaG_DW_15 | ecosystem: Environmental > Aquatic > Deep subsurface > Groundwater > Drilled...
ACTTTATCCTCATGCACGTAAAATTGGTAATTTGTTGTTTTTATCGGGTGTAGGTCCTAGAGCTGCTGGCTCAGGAAGTGAGGAAGCGAATATACCTGGTTTAAAATATGACAACAACGGCAACTACGAAAGTTTTGATTTTGAGGCTCAGTGCCGTTCGGTGTTCGAAAATGTGCGTGTAATTTTAGAAGAATCAGGTTCTAGCTGGGAAAACATGGTAGATGTTACTGTTTTCTTAACCGACATGAAACGTGATTTTAAAACCTACAACCGTTTGTATGCCGAGTATTTTAAAACCAATCAACCTTGTAGAACAACTGTTGAGGTAAATGCTCTCCCTTCGCCTATTTGTATAGAGTTGAAGTGTATAGCTACCATCTAAAATTACTTATCCAAAAATTGTTTAGCCCATTTAATGGCTTCACCTCTGTTGGTAAAAGCTTTCATAGGGTGAATTTTTTTGTTGAGGTTGATAAAGAAGTTGGCAAGAATACGTTGACCTAAATGCTTTACAATAATTGCCATCGCTTTTCTGTTTGTTATATTTCCATCTTTAGCTGAAATCTCACGAGCTTCTTTAGTTACGGTAGTTTCCTCTCCGGCATCATAAATTGAAACGTATTCTTTTCCATTGGCTAATTGATGAGTAGTGTTTCTAATCTCTATAACATCTTCTAGTTCAATTTCAGCTTTTGACTTATATGTTACAAGAATAACACTTTCTTCAATTAATTCACAGATAGCTTTATTTAGTTCAATTTTATTCATGTTGGGTCAAATATATAAAATTTAGATAAACCAACAAATTCGATACGAGTTGTTTCCAAAAATCGTTAATTTCGCCATTCTTCGAAATTAGTGGTAAAATGAGCAAATACACAGAATATAAAGGATTAAACCTCCCCAATGTAGCCAAAGAAGTGTTGGATAAATGGGAGCAAAACAAGGTGTTTGAACAAAGTGTGACAACCAGAGAGGGAAAGCAACCGTTTGTTTTCTTTGAAGGACCACCTTCAGCAAATGGTTTACCTGGTATTCACCACGTAATGGGGCGTGCTATTAAAGATATTTTTTGCCGTTACAAAACACTAAAAGGTTACCAAGTTAAACGAAAAGCAGGTTGGGATACACATGGTTTACCAGTAGAACTTGGAGTGGAAAAAGAATTAGGAATTACTAAAGAAGATATTGGTAAAAAGATATCGGTAGAAGAGTATAACAACGCTTGTAAAGAAGCAGTGATGCGTTATACCGATATTTGGAATAATCTTACCAAACAAATGGGGTATTGGGTAGACATGAACGACCCTTACATTACCTACGAAAACAAATACATTGAGTCGGTTTGGTGGTTGTTGGGCGAGTTATACAAGAAAAATTTGTTGTACAAAGGCTACACCATTCAGCCATACTCACCAGCAGCAGGAACAGGTTTAAGCTCTCACGAACTAAACCAACCCGGTTGCTACAAAGATGTAAAAGATACTACTGTTGTTGCTCAGTTTAAGGTAAAACCTAATCAACAATTTAACGAAAAGTTGAACGTGGTGAAGACCCTCCTTGAGGAGGGTAGGGAGGTGTTCTTTTTAGCTTGGACAACTACTCCTTGGACATTGCCTTCAAATACAGCTTTGGCTGTAGGACCAAAGATTGATTATGTTTTAGTTGAGACAATTAATCAGTATACAAAACAAAATATTCTTGTTTTTCTTGCCAGAAACTTACAATCATTACATTTTGCTAACAATACTTCTATTGATGATGAGTTAGCTGCTAATGTTGATTCTCATTGGAATACTGAAGTAGAAAAATATATCAAAGAAGAAAGAAAAACACCTCCTTATAGAGTTTTACCATTCACAGAATCTGTAAATGCCCCTGAAGATTACTTCATAAAAGGTTCCGATTTAGTAGGCTTAGAATACGAACAATTGTTGCCTTACACTTTACCTCACGAAAATGCTGATAAAGCGTTTAAAGTAATCCCTGGAGATTTTGTTACTACCGAAGATGGAACAGGTATCGTACACATTGCTCCAACTTTTGGTGCCGACGATGCTAAAGTGGCTAAAGAAGCAGGAGTTCCTCCAATGTTGGTGTTAGACGAAAATGGTAACGCTGTTCCATTAGTAGATTTACAAGGTAAATTCCGTCCAGAAATGGGAGAGTTTGCAGGTAAATTTGTTAAAAACGAATATTACAACAAAGGCGAAGAGCCTGAAAAATCGGTTGATGTAGAAATAGTTATCAAACTGAAAGAAGAAAACAAAGCGTTTAAGGTAGAAAAATACGAACACAGCTATCCACACTGTTGGAGAACCGATAAACCAGTTTTGTATTACCCATTAGACTCATGGTTTATTAAATCTACGGCTGCAAAAGACCGCATGATTGCTTTAAACAAAACCATCAACTGGAAACCAGAAAGTACAGGAACAGGAAGATTTGGTAATTGGTTAGAAAACCTAAACGATTGGAACCTTTCACGTTCGCGTTATTGGGGTATTCCAATTCCTATTTGGAGAACAGAAGATGGTAGCGAAGCCCTTTGTATTTCTTCGGTTGAACAATTGAAACTTGAAGTAGAAAAAGCTATTGCAGCCGGTTTAATGACTAAAAACCCGTTAGCAAATTTTGTGGTGGGCGATATGAGTAAAGCCAATTACGATACCTTCGATTTGCATAAAAATTATGTCGATGAAATTATCTTGGTTGCTGCATCAGGCAAACCGATGAAACGCGAAACCGATTTAATTGACGTTTGGTTCGATTCAGGTTCTATGCCTACAGCTCAGTTGCATTATCCGTTCGAAAACAAAGACTTAATTGAAAAACAACACTTGGGTGTAGCTGATTTTATTGCCGAAGGTGTTGACCAAACACGTGGTTGGTTTTTTACTTTGCATGCTATTGCAACCATGGTTTTTGATAACATTGCTTACAAAAATGTGGTATCGAACGGATTGGTTTTAGACAAAAACGGACAAAAAATGTCGAAACGATTGGGAAATGCTATTGACCCATTCCAAACCTTAGACAAATACGGACCAGATGCTACACGTTGGTACATGATTACCAATGCTCAGCCTTGGGACAATTTAAAATTCGACTTAGAAGGAATTACAGAAGTTCAACGTAAGTTTTTCGGTACACTTTATAATACTTACGGTTTCTTTGCTTTGTATGCCAATTTAGATGGCTTCAAATATGCCGAAGCAGAAATTCCGTTAGAAAAACGCCCTGAAATTGACCGTTGGATTATTTCTAAACTCAACTCGTTAATAAAAGAAGTTGATGCTTCTTACGAAACCTATGAACCAACCAAAGCAGGTCGTGCAATTCAAGATTTTGTAAACGACCATTTGAGCAATTGGTATGTTCGTTTGTGTAGAAGACGTTTCTGGAAAGGCGATTATTCTGACGATAAAATTGCCGCTTACCAAACGCTTTATACCTGTTTAGAGGTGGTGGCACAGTTGTCGTCGCCCATTGCACCTTTTTATGCCGATTTGTTGTACACCGATTTGAGCAAAATAAGTGGTAAAGGAAATGCTACTTCGGTGCATTTATCCGACTTTCCGTTGGTAAACGAAAAAGCCATTGATTTGGATTTAGAACAGCGAATGGAAATTGCTCAGCAAGTTTCATCCATGGTGCTGAGTTTGCGTAAAAAAGAGCAAATTAAAGTACGTCAGCCATTACAAAAAATTATGGTGCCTATTTTAGATGCTACTTTTAAACGTCAGTTGCAAGATGTTGCTGATTTGGTTTTATCGGAAGTAAATGTGAAAGAAATTCAATATTTAGAAGATACCGCAGGGGTTTTGGTAAAAAGCATTAAACCAAACTTTAAGACTTTGGGTCCTAAATATGGCAAAATAATGAAACAGATTGCTGCTGTTGTAACCCAGTTTAATCAAAACGATATTCAAAATTTTGAAAAGAATAGCGGAGCAAAATTAACTATTGAGGGTGAAGAAGTGGTGTTAGATTTAAACGATGTAGAAATCACCACTCAAGATATTCCGGGATGGTTGGTTGTTACTGAGGGTTCGATAACAGTAGCTTTAGATATTACCATTTCGCAGGAATTAAAAGAAGAAGGAATTGCCCGTGAGTTTATCAACAGAATTCAAAACTTGCGAAAAGACAGCGGTTTTGAAGTAAACGATAAAATATCACTTAAAATTCTTCAACACAGCGAAATAAATGAAGCAATAATTAAGAATAAAAATTATATTTGTTCCGAAACTTTAGCGGCGGAGTTAAACTTGGTTGATGAGTTGGAACAAAACAAAGGAGTTGTCGTAGAACTAGACGAAAACGTGTCTACGATGATGTCGGTAGAAAAAATATAAAAAGAAAGATTATGTCAGAAAAAAACAGATACTCAGATGAGGAATTAGCGATATTTAAAGCGTTAATTGAGAAAAAAATTGCAGCAGCAACACTTGATTTAGAAGAGTTAAAAGCTTCCTTGTCGCATAAAGATGATAATGGAACTGATGATACTATACATTCATTTAACATGATGGAAGATGGTGCAGGAACATTAACTCGTGAAGAGATTGCTCAATTGGCATTACGGCAAGAAAAGTTTGTAAAAAACTGAGAGAATGCTTTGGTTAGAATCCAAAACAAAACATACGGTATTTGTAGAGTTACAGGTAAATTAATTCAAAAAGAGCGATTAATGGCCGTACCTCATGCAACATTAAGCATGGAAGCAAAAGAATCTCAAGGGTAAAAAAAAGTTGGAAGTTGGAAGACAGAAGTTGGAAGAAGTTTTTATCTTCGGACTTTGGACTTCTAACTTCTAGCAATTAACTTCAAACCCATCCAATTTTAATGAAATTTCGTTTTTTAACCCACCCTGTATTTATCATTTTTCTTGTATTGATTGTTGATCAATGGTCGAAAATAGTGGTGAAAACCACCATGTATTTGGGACAGGAATTTCCTGTTTTGGGTAACTGGTTTTACATTCATTTTACTGAAAATCCAGGAATGGCATTTGGGATGGAATTTGGTGGAGAATACGGTAAATTAGCCCTGAGTTTGTTTCGAATTGTTGCTGTTTCGGGTATCGGTTATGTGTTGTTTACGTTGCCAAAAAACACACCAAGAGGTTTAAAAATATGTGGAGCATTGGTTTTAGCTGGTGCCATCGGAAATATTATTGATAGTGCTTTTTATGGGGTTATTTTTAACGACAGTTTAAATCAATTGGCAACCCTATTTCCAGAACAAGGAGGTTATTCTTCATTGCTACATGGTAGAGTGGTGGATATGTTTTGGTTTCCTTTAATGGAAGGTACTTTTCCAGAATGGTTTCCTGTTTGGGGTGGCGAAGAATTTTTGTTTTTCCGCCCAGTATTTAATGTAGCTGATGCATCCATTTCAGTAGGTATTGTATCTATCTTCCTTTTTTATCGAAATTTCTTTAAAAACAGTACTGACGAATCTTCGACAGAAACTGAAACGAAATCGGAATAATTTCCTTTTACCAAGCTTTTTAATTGTTATTTTATTTCCGTAAAGTAGGTATATTTGCAGCCTCATAAATAAATCATGGAAAGAAAAGTAAGAGTAAGGTTTGCACCAAGTCCGACAGGGCCTTTGCATATTGGTGGAGTGCGTACAGCATTGTATAATTATTTGTTTGCCAAAAAACACGGTGGCGATTTTATTTTGCGAATTGAAGATACCGACCAAACTCGATATGTTGCTGGAGCCGAAGATTATATTGTTGAATCGTTGAAATGGTGTGGATTAACCTTTGATGAAGGTGTTGGATTAGGAGGAAGTTGTGAACCTTATCGTCAATCGGAACGAAACAAACAGGGAATTTATAAAAAATACGTTGACCAATTACTAGCTGCTGGACACGCTTATTATGCTTTTGATACTCCAGAAGAATTAGAGCAAATGCGTGAACGATTAAAAGCTGAAGGAGGTTCGTCTCAGCAATACGATTCTTCTACTCGAAATTCTATGAAGAACTCCTTAACACTTTCTGCTGAGGAAGTAAATAAAAAAATTACAGATGGAGAACCTTATGTGGTGCGTGTTAAAATTCCACGTAACGAAGAAGTGAAATTTAAAGATATTATAAGAGGTTGGGTAGTGGTAGATTCAAGTAATTTAGATGACAAAGTGTTGTATAAATCAGATGGAATGCCAACTTATCACATGGCAAATGTGGTAGACGATTATTTAATGAAAATTACCCACGTTATTCGTGGAGAAGAATGGTTGCCTTCGGGTCCATTGCATGTGATGTTGTATCGTTTTTTAGGTTGGGAAAATGTGATGCCAGAATTTGCACATTTGCCACTTATTTTAAAACCAGATGGCAACGGAAAGTTGAGCAAAAGAGATGGCGACCGTTTAGGTTTTCCTGTTTTTCCAATTGAGTGGACTGCTCCTGATGGAGAATTGTTTGCTGGATATCGTGAGGGAGGTTATTTTTCGGAAGCCATGATTAACATGTTGGCTTTGTTGGGTTGGAACCCAGGAACAGAACAAGAAATTTTTTCTATGCCCGAATTGATTGAAGCTTTTTCGTTGGATAAGGTGGGTAAATCGGGTTCAAAATTTGACCCAGAAAAAACCAAGTGGTTTAATGAAAATTACTTGAGAGCAAAATCAAACGAGGAGTTGGCTCAATTAATAAAACCATTGGCACAAGATAAAGGATACCATATTTCAAACGATGCTTTTTTAGCTTCTGTTTGTAACCTCATGAAAGAACGAGCAACTTTCTTAAACGATATCATTGAAAAAGGAACTTACTTTTTTGAAGCTCCCAAAACCTATGATGCCGAAACAGTTAAGAAAAAATGGAAGGATGAATCTGCAAAAATTGTAACAGATTTAGTTGCTATTTTTTCAAACACAGCATTTAATGCATACGATTTGGAAGCTGCATTTAAGAAATATGTAGAAGACAACGGCTTAGGTTTTGGTGTTGCAATGATTGCTATCCGATTATCCATTACGGGAGTTGGAGGAGGTCCTCATTTGTTTGATATCATGGAAGTTATTGGCAAAGAAGAATCCATAAATAGACTGAAAAGCGGTATTCAAAATATTAATAAGTAGAAAGTAGAAAAATTGATTCTATCAACAAACAACCATTAACCATCAACTAAAAAATGGAAAACTCAAACGAAGATTACAAAGCACTCAATTTTATTGAGCAAATTGTTGAAGAAGATTTAAAAAACGGTTATAACACTAGCCAATTAAAATTTAGGTTTCCACCTGAGCCGAATGGTTATTTACATATTGGTCATGCTAAAGCATTTTGCTTAAACTTTGGTTTAGGCGAAAAATATAATGCCCCTGTAAACCTTCGTTTTGATGATACCAATCCATCAAAAGAAGAGCAAGAGTTTGTTGATGCCATAAAATACGATTTAACTTGGATGGGACTTAAATGGGCGGAAGAATGTTATTCGTCTGATTATTTTCAACAAATGTATGAGTGGGCTGTAGAAATGATAAAAAACGGCAAAGCGTATGTTGATTCTCAATCATCAGAGGCTATGGCCGAACAAAAAGGAACGCCCACGAAACCAGGAACAAACAGTCCTTATAGAAATAGAAGCATAGAAGAAAATTTAGACCTGTTCAACAAAATGAAATTGGGCGAGTTTAAAGAAGGAGAACATGTTTTACGTGCAAAAATTGACATGACACATACCAATATGTTGATGCGAGACCCCATTATGTATCGTGTAATGCACAAACATCACCACCGTACAGGAAACGATTGGTGTATTTATCCAATGTACGACTGGGCTCATGGTGAGTCTGATTATTTAGAACACATTTCTCATTCACTTTGTTCGCTCGAATTTAAGCCTCACAGAGAATTGTATGATTGGTTTTTGGATCAAGTGTATGACTCAAAAAATATCCGACCAAAACAAAGAGAATTTTCGAGATTGAACCTGAACTATACGGTAATGAGTAAACGTAAGTTGATGAAATTGGTTGAGGATAAGATTGTTGATGGTTGGGACGACCCACGAATGCCTACTATTTCTGGACTGAGAAGAAGAGGATATACTCCTGCTGCTATTCGCGACTTTATTGATAAAGCTGGTGTCTCAAAAAGAGACCAAATGATTGATGTGGCTTTGTTGGAATCGTGTATTCGTGCCGATTTAAACAAATCAACAAACAGAATAATGGCGGTGTTAAATCCGTTAAAATTGGTTATTACCAATTATCCTGAAGGAAAAACAGAAACAGTTTTGGCTGAAAACAATCCTGAAGACGAATATGCAGGTCATCGCGACATGATATTTTCAAGAGAAATTTTTATTGAAAAAGATGACTTCTTGGAAGATTGTCCAAACAAGATTTTTAAGTTGGGCGTAGGTAAAGAGGTACGTTTAAAGCACGGCTACATTATTAAAGGAGAAGAAGCTATAAAAGATGCTAATGGTAATGTTGTTGAGGTAAGATGTACTTACGACGAGAAAAGCAAAAGCGGCAGCGGAACAGAAGAAAGCAAACGAAAAGTTCAAGGAACATTACAGTGGGTTTCTGCTTCGCACAATGTTTCAGCACAAGTAAATGTTTACGAAAGATTATTCACCGTTGAAGCTCCCGATTCTGATAAAGAAGTGGATTTTAAAACGCTTATTAATCCAACTTCCCTTACTGTTTTAAAAGACTGTAAAATAGAGTTGGCGTTGAAAGATGCAAAACCACTAGAGCGTTATCAATTCCAACGAATTGGTTATTTCTGTGTGGATAAAAATTCGACACCAGAAAACCTGATTTTTAACAGAACAGTAACTTTAAAAGAGGGGTGGTAATTCTATACTTTAGACTAGAGATATTAGACGTTAGACACAAGACTAACTACTTACTACTAAACGAAAATGGGAAAAATATACGTTGAAGGAATAAAAATATACGCTTATCACGGTTGCTTTAAAGAAGAAACGTTGATAGGAACCAATTTTTTGGTAGATGTGGAACTGGAAGTGGATTTAATAAAAGCTACTGCATCCGATAATTTGAATGATACGGTAAATTATCAAACGGTTTTTCAAGTAATCAAAAAAGAAATGGAAACACCTTCTAAATTGTTGGAACATGTTGCGGGAAGATGTATTAACAAGTTGTTTCAGCAATTTGAGACTATCGAAACCATCGCAATAAAAATATCCAAACTAAATCCACCTTTGGGAGGGCATATTGATGCCGTTGCCGTAAAACTTGTTGAACATCGAAAGTAATCCAAAAATAACGGAAAAGAACTGTTCGAAATGTGGTAAAGCATTTGGTTGCCAAAACTTAGAACGCGGTTGCTGGTGCGAAAATCATCAACTAACGCAAGAACAATTAGTTTACTTAAAAGAGCATTTCGACAACTGCTTGTGTGAGGAGTGTTTGATTAAGTTTATTTCTTAAAAAAGTTACCCAAGAACTTAAAGTACTCTTTTCGAACTTCTTTTGAAGTAAAAATGCCTTTGATTAATTCCCATGAATTAAGGTAAGTCTTTTCATCTTTAGTCAAACTGTCTAACGTCTTGTCGTCTTTTTTTTCTTGCCTTTTTTCAGGATTGTAACCAATAATTTTGTTCGATTCGTTAAAACTTTTTTTAGCTTCCCTAAAATTGCCTTTTTGCTCTTGCAACAATCCTAAATTGTTATAAGCAATTTCGTCTTCGGGGTCTAATTCAATGGCCTTTTGGTAATCTTCAATAGCTCCGTCAATGTCAACATAAGCCCGAATAAAAGCCCTGCTGGTGTATCGGTAAGCATTGCTAGCATCTAACTCCACTGCTTTGTTTAAATCATCTAATGCCAATTCTATTTGTTGGTTTTTAAACAACGATATGGCTCTTTCGCAAAGCAATGTAGGTTCATCAGGTAGTTTGGTTAAAATGGCATTAAAATCAGTAATGGATTCATTAAAACGGTCGAGTTTTCTGTAACAAATTCCACGATAGAAGAAGCCATCGGCATGGTTGGGATATTCATTTAAAAAAGCAGTTAGTACATCTATTGCTTCTTCAAACTTTTGGTTGTTGTACAATTGTTTACCTTCTTCTAACTTTTGCATGCTCATAAATTTACGTGTAAAGTTACGAACTAACCAAGAGATTTTTTTAATTTAGAAAACCGAAAAAAGCAATAAATATGACCGCATCAGAGGCAAAGGAAAAGATACAACAACTTACTCAAGAAATCAATCAGCACAACTACAATTACTATGTTTTGTCTAGTCCAACCGTATCGGATTACGACTTTGATATGTTGTTGGAAAGCTTGATAAAATTAGAGCAAGCGTTTCCTGAATTTGCTGACGAAAATTCGCCAAGCAAACGAGTAGGCGGAGAAGTTACCAAAGCATTTGAAACGGTAAAACACAAATACCCGATGCTTTCGCTCGGAAACAGCTACAGTAAAGAAGAAATTGCCGATTTTGAAACCCGTATTAAAAAATTGGTGGAGGACGAAATTGAATACGTGTGTGAATTAAAATACGATGGAGTTGCTATTGGAATAACTTATGTAGATGGAAAACTCACTAGAGCGTTAACTCGTGGCGATGGTACGCAGGGCGACGACATTACTACCAACGTAAAAACCATCAAATCTATTCCGCTGCAATTGATGGGAAACGATTACCCTGCAGCGTTTGAAATAAGAGGAGAGATTTTTTTGCCAAAAAATGTATTTGAAGAATTGAACAAAGAGCGTGAAGAAATTGGCGAGCAATTGTATGCCAACGCTAGAAACACTGCCTCTGGAACTATAAAAATGCAAGATTCTGCTGTGGTAGCTCAACGTAAGCTCGACAGTTATTTGTATTTTGTGTTAGGCGAAAACTTGCCGTTTAAAACACATTACGAATCGATTGAAACTGCTGGAAAGTGGGGTTTTAAAGTGCCATCGGTAAAAGAT
>Ga0075012_10006124_pt1 | contig 10932 bp, 12 predicted proteins | sample All_14_2_FD_71474 | JGI IMG/M metagenome (GOLD analysis project Ga0075012, IMG submission 71474) | Freshwater microbial communities in response to fracking from Pennsylvania, USA - Allegheny Zone_MetaG_DW_15 | ecosystem: Environmental > Aquatic > Deep subsurface > Groundwater > Drilled...
ATGCCGGTCAGATCGAGATTCGGGGTTCAAAGCTGCTGATTCGAGATCCATCCATCCTGCACCGGCAGTTCGAAAACAACGTCGGCGGGAAGGGCGTTTGAGCCGAATTTTTGACGGGGATCAAAGCCCCCTCATCCGTTTAGGCCATCCTGCGTTGGTTTGAACATGGTGCCTTCATCTCTGGGTTCGGCGGAAATTTCGCCATTCACTTCAGAAACTTTCGATGAACGTCCCCTCATTGTGATTTGGGAGATCACCCGGAGTTGTGTGCTGGCCTGTCGGCATTGCCGGGCGGAGGCTCAACCCCGGCGGGACCCCCGTGAATTGTACGGGAGTGAGATCGATGGGCTCCTCGACCAGGTCGCCGAAGCGCGTCCGCTCTTCTTTGTTTTGACCGGGGGCGATCCGGCGAATCGTTCGGACCTGTCGGATATTGCTGCTGCCGCCACGCAAAGGGGGCTGCACACCGCGATCAGCCCGAGCGCAACACCTCGGCTTCTGCGAGCAGATTTCGCCGCGCTTCGGGCCGCGGGCATTGAGCGCATGTCGTTGAGCCTCGACGGTGCGCAGAAAGAAACTCATGACGCGTTTCGCGGGGTTCGCGGAACGTGGGACTGGACCATGCAGGCCATCGAACGCGCACGGTCGGTCGGCATGCAAATCCAGATCAATACCACACTTTCCCGGGTCAACCTTCACGAATGGGACCGATTTCTCGAATGCCTAATGGTCATCCGCCCGAGTTTGTGGAGCATCTTTCTGCTTGTCCCGACTGGTCGGGCAGGAATCGCCGAAATGCTCGATGGGCAAGAAACCGAAACGCTGTTCGCGAGTCTGGCCGACTATGCGGAGATCTGCGGTTTTCCCGTCAAAACCACGGAAGGCCCTCATTACCGGCGCATTGTCAGTTCCCGCAACAACGGCGAACGTCCCTGGAGCAAAGCCGCAACCAACGACGGTAAGGGCTTTGTCTTTATCTCTCATACGGGGGACATTCAGCCAAGCGGGTTTCTGCCGGTCACCTGCGGCAATGTGCGACAAGACAATTTGCTTGCGGTTTACCGTAATGCCCCGGTCTTCCGGTCGCTGAGGAACCCGAATCTCTTGGGCGGAAAATGCGGGCGTTGCGAGTTCCGGACAGTCTGCGGCGGGTCACGCGCCCGCGCCTATGCAGTTTCCGGGGACTGGCTGGCAGAAGACCCATCGTGCGGCTATCAGCCGCCCAACAGCGCATACCTATGATTAATGTCACCAAACTCCTCTTCGGCACCGCCCAACCCGGGGACGCTCTTCGTTACGGGGAAGGATTTGGCGCGCCGCGTTCGGCGGCCGAGCGCAAGCCCGTCGTCGTTTGGAATATTACCCGCCGCTGCAATCTGCGGTGTCTGCATTGCTACTCGGATTCCGATGCCCGCGAATACCCCGGCGAGTTAACCTATGATGAATGTCGGACCGTAATAGACGATCTTGCGGCTTATCGGATCCCGGGCCTGTTGTTCTCCGGAGGCGAGCCGACCATCCACCCGCGCTTTTTCGATCTGGCGGCCTATGCGGTGGAAAAGGGACTCCGCATCACCATCTCAACAAATGGCACGCGAATCGACGGACCCGCGGCGCGGCGGTTGCACGCCTTGGGCGTGGCCTATGTCGGCATCTCGCTTGATGGCATCGGCGAGACCCACGACCGATTCCGGGGCCGGACGGGAGCCTTTGAGAAGGCTGTGTCGGGATTCTGCCATTGTCGCGAGGTCGGGCAAAAATCCGGCCTTCGCCTGACGCTCACCCCTCATACCGTGGCGGACCTGCCGGCCATTCTCGATTTCATCGAAAAGGAGGATATCCGACGTGTCTGCTTTTATCATCTCGTCTACAGCGGTCGCGGAACAAACCTCGGTCTGCTTTCCCCCCAAGCCACGCGCTCCAGCTTGGAGCAGATCGCGGAAGCCGCCCGGCGATGGTATCACGAAGGAAAGCCACGGGAGGTTCTCACAGTCGACCAGCCGGCCGACGGCATCTTTTTCTGGTGGTATGCCCGGCGGAATCTTCCCGACCGTGCGGCAGAGATCGAGCGATTGCTGGCCTGGAACGGTGGCGGCCGTCATGGTTCCGGCATCGGACTCGCCAACATTGACAGCCAAGGGCGCGTGCATCCGGACCAATTTTGGCAGGACTGCATCCTCGGCAATGTACGTGAAAAGCCCTTCAGCGAGATCTGGACCGAGACAGCCGACCCCGTGCTCGCCGGTTTGCGGGACCGCCTGCCGCGCCTCTCCGGACGATGCGGCACCTGCCGTTTCCGCAAGCTGTGCGGCGGCGGGTTTCGGGTTCGCGCCTGGCAACGGTACGGCGACCCGTGGGCCGAGGACCCCGGCTGCTACTTAACAGAGGAAGAGATTCGGCCCTAAGGAGCCGTCAAGTCCCGAATTTGATGCGTTTGAGTCAAGTTTTGATAGCCGCAAAGAGGTGCAAGAAGCGCAAAATTTTGCGCCTTGTGCGCTTCTTTGCGGCCATTCCTGATCGGGTCTGAGGCTTCCCCTCGCTGGAAAGCCGTCTGCGTCACAGCGTTTTTTGAGGACGATCTTCCCGCGCTGACCGCGTGAAGCTTGGATTTCCGTGACATCAAATTTCATGTTGTCACTGGCTTGAATGTTCACGACCTTGGACTTGCTGGCGGGAACTGGAGGATTGTCCGAGCAGGAAGTCAACAAGGTGGAGATTGGGAGTGCGGTGGCGAAGTTGGTCGGCGGAATGTCGCACGGGGCTGGGGAGCTCAGCCGGGAACCGCTTCTTCCGAAAATCCCCGCGTTTTTTGAGCCAGGTCAAAGTTTGGGACAGAAAATGGAGGAGGATAGGCCACGCCACTCAGGCCCGTCCCATATGAAAAGCGGTATCACTCTCTTTTCGGCCTTGCTATCCACCTTCTTAAAACGATGTGGGAGGGGAGAGCCATTGAACGGAATTCTCCGCTATCCGCGGGGCCTGCCCGCAGAGGGCCGGGATCCGAAAAGAACCGACGTTTCGAGCCATTTTAAAAACCCGATTCCACACTGATGTTTCGCCCGTCCAAATTTGTAAAGATTCTCGGACTGCCGTTCCTCTGCCTTGTGATGTTCGCCGTCGCAGGTGGTCACTGGGCTTTGCTCCAGTCCGCCGCATGGGGGCAAATGCTATGGAGGTACTCCCAGCAAGAGGGATCGGTCGTCGGGGGAGTCCAAAAAACGTTTAGCGGCGAGGCACCTTGCTCAATGTGTAAAAAGATCGCTGAGGCCAGGAAACAGGAGGAAAAAGCTCCTGCCACGGTCAAGGTCAACAAGAAGGCCGACTCGATGCTGATTGTTTTCGGCATACGGGTTCCGCCACCCACGCCGCGGGAAGTTCAGTTCCATACAGTGTCGGAGGTTTTTTTCACCCGGTCGGAAGCGCCGCCTACGCCTGTACCGATCGTTTGGGGCTGATTCATCGCTTAGGCATTCGCCGACTCTTAGCTTCCGCCACCGCACGATACTGCGGCTCGTCCTGCTGTTTTCCGGCCAACGGCAGGCGCAACCCCGCGCCGGTTATCCCATTTTTCATGAAAACTTTTACGGCCATTCTGGCCCTCACGCTCGCAGCGCACGCTGCATCTTCACTGCACGCAACCGTCATCACCACGATTCCGGGTCCCGACGATCAGGGAGGCATGATCATGCCCATGGTTACGCTCACCGGAAACACTCTCGGAGTAATGTTCATGCCTCCGGCTGAGGCTCCCCTGCTGGCTTCTCTGGGGCATTGGAGTCCCGGCGACACCTTTGATCCGGCAGCGGCCTGGTATTCGCCGCTGGATCCCGTGGGCGGATCCAACGATCTGTTCAACAATCAGTATGGCTTTTCCTTTATGGGATCCATCCCGGACGGCAAGGCGCTCGGACTTAGATTGACCTCGGTCAGCACTCCCGACCTGCAATTTTTCAACTTCGTGAACTCCCAAAATCGCTTCGACGAGGTTTTCACCGAGGTGAACTCCCAGGTTCTCTGGAATGGCAGCATGTGGCACAACTACGTGACCGCCCCCGTTGATCTGGCTCCGGGAACGTATTCCGCGATCTTCGAGGTTTTTATTGCCAACGCCACTTTCACGGCTGGCACCGGCTTCGCGGACTACACGCCCGCGGCGCTTTCGGCCACGCAGGATATGAGCTACAGCACCACGACAATAAGCTATTCGTGGAAAGCCGTTCCCGAACCTTCCGCCGGTCTGTTGGTTGGTGCGGGTTTCGGGGTTCTTCTTTTGGCCCGCCGTCGGACGGTTTTTATCGCATCAACGAGATGACTCAACAGAAGCATAACCCGGGGCGGCGGTCTTCAAACGCCGCTGCCCCGGGCTTCAGCATGGTCGAATTGCTCGTGAGCATGTGCATTCTTGCCGTCCTGGCCGGGTTCATCGCCACAGGTTTTCAGGGCTCGACGAAGAAAGCCAGGGGCATTCAGTGCGTGGCCAAAATGCGCAATTTGGGGCAAGGCATCCAACTTTACACCCAGGATAACGCGGAGTTTCCGCGCAGCCTGCACAGCGCAGCAAGCGCTGGAAAGCTGCCTTGGGCGAAAGCCATCCTGCCGTACTTGGGCTTTTCCGACACACCCTCGGATCTCGAATGGGCGAACATTTTCGAGAAGATATATCGCTGCCCATCGGACCCGAAAAAGGACGTGAACATTTGCAGCTATGCACTCAATGTCCACCTTGAGCTCACGCCCGATGGAGACGACTATACCGGGAGCCCTGCCACCTGGAGGAAACCGATAAACCTCGACCAAGCTACTCGGACCATCTTGTTAGCCGAACCCAAGCCCGTCTATTACGCCGATCATATCATGTGCCACCAGTGGTCGAGCGCAACAGGAGCAAGCAATGCGGTTGATGCCAAACGTCACGAGGGAAAAGCCAACTACCTTTTTGCAGACGGACATGTCGAGGCGTTACTCATCACATCCACCTTCGACCCGGCCAAAGGGATTAATCTTTGGAATCCGGGTTTAGCCGGGAGGTGACCCGGCCTCTTTTGATGAGCCGGATTCCCGAAGGAATCCGGCCCAGCGGCCCAGCGCGGCTATAAAACCGTCAGCGTGCCTTTCATTCCCGCAGGAGCGTGGCCCGGAAAGGAGCACAGAAAATCATATTTTCCAGGCGTGTTCGGCGCCGTGAATGTGATGATGTCGGATTCTCCCGGACCGAGAAGTTTTGAGGCAGCCAGCACCTTCGGGGCAAACTGCGGTGGAATGTAGGCATTGCGGGCCTGGGTGGCGGCAGCCATGAGAAACTCCGATACGTCGGTCCCCTTCGCCAGGAGAACAAAATTGTGTCCCATGGATTCCTTAGGCATCGTCCCTGCGTTTTTGAGGACGATCTTCACCGGCTGACCGCGTGAAGCTTGGATTTCCGTGACATCAAATTTCATGTTGTCACTGGCTTGAATGTTCACAACCTTGGCCTCGCCGGCGGGAGCTGGAGGATTGTCCGAGCAGGAGGTCAACAAGGTGGAGATTGCGAGTGCGGTGGCGCAGGTGAGGAGTATTGTGGTTTTCATGGTTGAGAATCGATTGAGTGTGCCGTCGGCGTGAGGGTTGTGCGCAGTTCCCGGATCACCTCTTCTGGAGTCCAGCGGTTGCCGCGCCAGAGCTTGCGAATTTTTCCGTCCGGGCCCGCAAGCGCCGTCGTCAGGGTGTGGTCAACGGATCCGTCCGGGGTGGGATCGATGAAGACCGAAAAGGCGGCTGCAAGTCCCCCCACAGACCGCTCCTCCCCGGTGACAAAGCTCCAGTCCGAGGAGTCGATAGAGAAATGATCGGCGTACCGCTTCAGCACCTCCGGCGTGTCGAACGCGGGATCTATGCTGACACTCACGAGGTGAACCCGGCCCGCGAGCGACGAGTCTTCCCTTAGGGTCTTTTGCAGAGCCCGAAAATTCGCCGACATCGCCGGGCAGAACGAGGGAACGGAACACCGCGAGAAGACGAAAGTCAGAACCACAGCTCGTCCCCTATGGGAATCGAAACGAAAAGCTTCCCCATCTTGATCCCGCAACTCGACCGGAGGAAGGCCGTCGCCTTCCTCCAATGCCGTCGGCTCCGCCGCCTCGCCCGGAGAAAACCAAACCGCCAATCCCACACCGAGGATGCCAAGAAATCGCTTCATGTCGTGAGATTCCCAGCCGTTAGCTCGGCGCGCTTTGACGCGCGTCAAATTTTTGCAAGATTGGCCGGCCGGATGACGGAACGTCAAACGGAAACCGGTTCTTCCAAAAAATCCGCACGGTTTTTGAGCCAGGTCAAAGTTTTGGACAAAAAATGGAGGACATTAGGCCAAGCCATAAAGGCCAATCCCATATGAAAATCGGCATCACTCTCTTTTCCGCATTGTTATCCACCTTCTTATTTTCAGGCTGCGATCGGTCTGATCCCGCCACCCGCACCACGGGCGACGCCGATCTTTCCTTTGTTCCGCCCGGCCAGCATGACGAATATTATCTTTTTTATTCCGGAGGCCATTCGGGACAGGTTTTCGTGGCCGGCATGCCGTCGATGCGGCATCTGGTAACCATTCCGGTTTTTGCCCCCGCTCCTGGAAAGGGATATGGCTTTGACGACAAGAGCCGCAGCATGCTCGGCAAGTTTACCTGGGGCGACATCCACCACCCCGGCCTTTCCAAGACGGGTGGGAACTACGACGGTCGCTGGCTTTTTGTGAACGACAACGCGAACAACCGCGTTGCCCGAATCGATCTGAGCGACTTCAAGACGAAGCAGATCCTCGGCCCCATTCCCAACAGCAGCGGAAGCCACGCCTCATCGTTCGTCACCGAGGACAACGAGTACCTCCTGGTGGGAACGCGGTTCTCCATCCCCCTGCCCAAAGGTCGCTATGCCCCGATCGCGGACTACCAAACGGAATTCGCTGGCATGCTCACGGGCATCAAGGTGGACAAGGAGACCGGTGAGATGTCCGTGGCCTGGCAGGTGCTCACGCCCCCGTTCAACTGGGATCTGGCTTCGACCGGCAAAGGCCCCAGCCACGACTACGCTTTCTTCACGTCCTACAACACCGAGATGGCCCACACCCTGCTCGAGGTCAACGCCAGCCAACTCGACCGCGACCTCGGCGCGGCGTTGAACTGGAAGCTTGCCGAAAAGGCCGTGGCCGACGGGCAGTATGAACTGCTTGACGGCGTGCCGGTGATTGACCCGCGCAAGGTGCCCGGGTTGCTCCATTTCCTGCCGATTCCCAAATCGCCGCACGGCATGGACACGGATCCGAGCGGCGCGTGGATCGTGGGCTCAGGCAAGCTCTCGCCGACGGCGGCGGTCTTCAACGTGGAAAAGCTTCTTAAGGCCATCGCGGACAAGGACTACTCCGGGGAGAATCGGGGTACGCCAATCTTGAAGTATGAAAGCATCCTGGAAGGCGAAGTGCCCGTGGGGCTGGGTCCGCTGCATACGCAGTTCGACGGTCGAGGCAACTGCTACACCTCGCTCTTCATCGATTCACAGGTCGCGAAGTGGAAGCTGCCGCCATGGACGCCGGAAGAGAAGGCCAATCTGGAAAAGGTCGTGCTCGACAAGATTGACGTCCACTACAACATCGGACACCTCGTCATTGGGGGAAGTGACACTCGCGAACCCTATGGCGACTGGCTCGTAGCCATGAACAAGCAGGCCGTGGGCCGTCCGCTGCCCGTCGGACCGGCGCTGCCGGAGACCAGTCAGTTGATTGACATTCGCGGCGACAAGATGCGCATGGTGGCGGAGGCCTTCACAGACAAGGAGCCGCATTTCGCTCAGGTTCTCCGTGCCGACATGCTCAAACCCATCGGAGTCTATCTCAGGGAAACGAGCACGGATCCGAATGCGGTCTGGAAGCTGGAAGACGCCAAGGTCACCCGCAATGGCAACACGGTGGAGGTCAATATGGTGGCCATCCGCAGCCGCTTCGCGCCGGACAACATTGAGGCAAAGGTGGGAGACACCATTGTCTTCCACATCACCAACGTCGAACAGATTGCCGGCCTGAGTCATGGCTTCTCCCTCAACGAGCACAACATCAATGGCTCGATTGATCCGGGGGAAACCAAGACCTATACCGTGAAACTCGACCGGCCGGGCGTGTTCCCGTTCTACTGCACCGTGTTCTGTTCGGCGTTGCACCAGGAAATGCAGGGATATCTTGCGGTGAAACCAGCGGATGACGCCGTCGGCAGGGGTTCAACCAAGTCCGCCGAGACCGCCAGTACACCGTGACCGGAACGCTGTCAGCACTCGTCGTGGGCCAGCGGTCGCTCCTGGGAAGAGAACAGTCTTTCCTCCGCAAGCCGCTCAACATCACCTCCCGCCTGGTGCTCATACTCGCCGCCGTGCTCATGACGGCGGCGGTGTTTTTTCCGGTCTGGAAAATCCGCCTTGTTGCGCCCCAGTACCGGGACGGACTGGAGCTTTCCATTTACACATGGAAACTCGAAGCTGGCAACAGGGGCCAGGATCTTGTGGAAATCAACCTGCTGAACCACTACATCGGCATGAAGCCGCTGGAGCAGGCGGACTTCCTGGAGATGCAATGGATGCCCTTTGCGTTCGGATTGTTTCTCCTTCTGATCCTTCGGGCAGCGGTACTGGGGCGCATGGTGGCGGTGGTGGACCTAGCCGTGCTATTCGGCTATTTTGGCGCTTTCTCCATCGGCACGTTTGCCTACCGGTTGTACACCTACGGTCATAATCTGGATTCCATGGCTCCGGTAAAAATCGAACCTTTCATGCCGATGCTCATTGGCGTGAGTAAGATTGCCAACTTCACCCAGAGCAGTTTTCCCGAGACGGGGGCCATTCTGCTTTTTTCCAGCTGGCTGCTGATCTTGGCGGCCGCCTTTTTTTCCCGCAAGGAGGAGGCATGGTGAGAGCGCGATGGCATTTCGCCACACTGATGTTGGCGGTTTTCTGGGGATCGGACGGGTTGTTTGGATCCAACCAATCGGAAAGATCGAACGGGCAGAACCAGGAAGTGCCGCTCCAGCGTCTCCTCGACGCGGCGCAACCCGGTGAGACGGTTCGTGTTGCCGCCGGGATGCACCCGGGCAACCTGCGCATTACCCGGCCCGTCCGCCTCGTGGGCGAGCCTAGGGCGGTCATCCAAGGAGACGGCACCGGCCACGTTGTGCATATCCTCTCTCCGGACGTTACGGTGGAAGGGTTTGAAATTCGCGGCTCCGGCGCCGACCTATCCGCAGACCACGCGGGCGTTATGATCGAAGGTGACAGTGCCGTGATCCGCGACAATACGCTAAGCGATATTCTGCACGGCATTTATGTGAAGGGCGCTTCGCAGGCTTCAATTGAACGAAACGCGATCAGGGGAGGGAATCCAGGTGCGATACTTACGCCCGAAGGTGACATTGCCTCCATGTGCTCAACCGGATCGGACCGCCGCGGAAACGGAATCCACCTTTGGAACTCACGCATCAACCTGATTCGCGCCAACTCCATTTCTGCGGTTCGCGACGGCATCTACCTGAGCTTCGCGAGCAAGAGCCGCATTGAGAACAACCTCGTGTCCTCCTGCCGCTACGGGCTTCATTATATGTATTCCGACGCCAACGAGATTGTCGGCAATACCTTTACCGACAACGCCGCTGGCGCGGCCCTGATGTTTTCCAAAGACCTGAGCATTCGGGACAATCGTTTCACCGATCACCGGGGCCAGCGTGCAGGTGGAATCGTCCTGCATAGCGTCGATTATTCCCGTATCAGGGAGAACCTCATCACCCGCAACCGCACCGGGCTCTATCTCCAGAATTGCAATGGCAACACCTTTACCGGGAACCAACTTTTCCACAACTACATCGGTTTTCGTCTGACAGGAAATTCGATTGGCAATTTTTTCCAAGAAAATCGCAGCGGCGATAACCTGCATAACGTCGATCTCACTGGCCGTGACAACGGAAACCGGTGGGACGACGGGACACGGGGCAACCACTGGCGCGGCAGCGCGTCACCTGACCTAGACGGAGATGGCGTCGGCGAATGGCCCCACCGCGAAGCCGACATTCTTGGACCATACCGGCAGGACTTTCCCCTTGTCGCTCTTCTCTCGGCCAGCCCTTTCGTACAGGGGGCGCAGTTCGCCTTTCAACGCGCGCCAGTACCGGAAGTTCCGACGATCCGCGACAACCGACCGCTGTTACGGGAGAGAAATCCATGATCCAGGCCCGCAACATTGCCAAACGCTTCCGCGGATTTGCGGTTTTACGCGATGCAAGCCTTGAGGCCACTTCGGGCCGCATCACCCTTCTCACCGGAGCCAACGGCTCCGGAAAATCCACTCTCTTGAAAATCCTGGCAGGCCTGCTGTTGCCCGATGCCGGTCGCGCCTCAATTCACAAATACGATGTGACCCGGGAACGGCGGATCGCCCAGCGCCAGCTATCCTTCCTGCCCCAGAACGTGGCCTTCCACCCGGCCTCGACGCCGGAACGGATACTGGATTTCTACGGTCGCCTGCGAGGAGCAGACGCCACCCGCCGCGAATGCCTACTCCGGGAGTTCGATCTCGATGGCGTCGCATCACGCCCAGTTTCCAAGCTCTCTGGCGGCATGCTCCAGCGTCTTGGGCTCGCCTTGGCTCTGCTGCCGAACGCCTCCGCGCTCATTCTCGACGAGCCGGGAGCGGGTCTCGATCCAGAATGGCGCCTCGCGCTGCGTGAAAAGCTGCTTCGCCAGGCGCATTTGGGAAAGGCTGTTCTTCTCACTTCCCACCTTCCCGACGAATGGGCCGGTGTCGCGAACACCCGGTTTGACTGTCAGGCAGGCCGGATTTTTTTTATCCCTCCGACAGAGTCCCTTTCGCCATGATCGCCGAATGGATGCGACAGATGGGCGGGTTTGCAAGCCGGGAGGCACGACGTGCGC
>Ga0075012_10006125_pt1 | contig 10931 bp, 11 predicted proteins | sample All_14_2_FD_71474 | JGI IMG/M metagenome (GOLD analysis project Ga0075012, IMG submission 71474) | Freshwater microbial communities in response to fracking from Pennsylvania, USA - Allegheny Zone_MetaG_DW_15 | ecosystem: Environmental > Aquatic > Deep subsurface > Groundwater > Drilled...
CTCCAAGGTTCAAGACGACCGCGGCAAGCCGTCGCTTTTGGAGCGCTTCTGCCAACTCCTGGAAGAAAGTTTCCCTCTTCATATCAATTTTGAAGATTTGACAGGTGTCTCCATTGATGTTCCCGACTTGAGACTCCCCAGTTCGTTTCGCATCCATACCTGTGAATTCTGCGCATTCGCTAAAGCAAATCTCGTAGGCCATCAGGATTGCATTCGCAACAAGATGGCAGTCAATCGAGTCGCCCGGCGCCGGCAAGATAAGTTCCTGGGACAATGCCATCTGGGAATGACCGATCTGGTAAGTCCCCTCATCTTCAATGGTCAGACTCTAGGCGTTTTCCTGTATGGCTCGGTCATTTTGGAGGGGTCAGAATCAAAGGCTCATCACCGAATTTTAAAATATTGTCAGCGTCGTGGCCTGAGTTCCGAACCCTATCTGAAAAATTTGGCCCGCGCTGTCAGGCTGAAGACCGATCAACTGGCTCAGGCCTGGAGAAACCTCGATTTGGTCACGGATATGGCCTGGTCGCTCATAGACAGTATTGGGCTTCCACCAGACAGGTACCGAACCCGGGACGGCGCTCAGTTCATGGTTTGGAACTCTGCCTTACCCACTGTGGTCAATTGTGCGCTCCGTTACATCAATACCCATTACGGCGAACCATTGCGCGTAAATGACATTGCCCGGGTGCAACGCTGCCATCCCGATTACCTTGGACGAATCTTCAAACGTTTCGTGGGCATAGGCATCAATGAATATGTCCATCAAATTCGGATCAACCATGCGCGAAAGTTGCTGGAAGTCAAAAAATTCAGTATAGGCGAAATCGGCTTTATGATCGGATACTACGATCAAAGTCACTTCGGGAAAGTTTTCCGCCAGCACACAGGAATGTCTCCCGCAGACTTTCGGTCAAGCATCGCGAAAAAAAGCAAGAAACCTCGGATGATAAAACCGACCATCGATTATTTCGAATACAGCAATCTTCACGCCTTCAATCCTCAGTTGCGGCTGAAAGATGAGCGGAAGCGTGCGACGAAAACACGGACTTCTCATGACTAAATTTATCCTCAGTATCGCCACATTCTGCTCATTCCTCCCACTCCCGACTTCTCAAGCTGAAGTGGAAAGCGTCCGGATTCGGGAAATCCAGATTCCCAGCAAAGCTTTAAATCGCTCCATTAGCTTCTCCATAGTGACCCCTGAAGGTGAGGCACCTCCAAACGGCTGGCCGGTATTGTTTATTTTGCACGGACACGGAAGAAACCATCGGACCCTGTTAGACGATCCCGTTTGTCAGGTTCTTCTTCTGCGACAGCCATACATCATTGTCCTTCCCGACACGCAGACGGGCTGGTGGGTGGACTCGCCCCTCAGGAAAGACAGCCGCTATGAAGCCATGCTGGAGGAGGTGTTGAATTGGGTTAAAGACTCAGGTTTGGTATCGTCTAGTCGCTCCCGCTGGGGAATTGCAGGTTGGTCTATGGGGGGATATGGCGCAACACGATTTGCCGCACGGCATCCCGAGCAATTCAGCTTTCTCGGCACGATTATCGGGCTGCTAGATTTCCCTCGAACCGACGGTTTGTCCGAGGACCAACGATATCCGATACCGACCTCGATTTTTGGAAAAAATGAGAATAATTGGAGAGCGCTTAATCCGATTAACGACATCGGCAATCTCAAAGGCTACGATATCGTTATCATTCTGGCCGAACGAGCATTCGATCGTACCATGAATGAAAACTTCTTGGAGGCGGCGGGAAAGGTGGGATTTCCGGTTACAGTTCACCGCCTAAAGGGTGGGCACACCTTTGATTCGGTTAAGGAAGGATTTGAGATCCTCCTGCCGACCGCCGCCCGACATCTTGCAAAGTAACGCCATGAGAACGGTTCACCTCATTCTCAATGCGCATCTCGATCCGGTGTGGCTCTGGCCCTGGTCGGCTGGTTTGGGAGAAATTATTAATACCTGCTCCAGTGTCTGCGACTTACTGGACCGTCACCCGGATTTGATCTTCACCCGGGGGGAAGCCTGGGTTTATGAAAACATGGAGATTGTATCTCCAGACCTGTTTCGGCGTGTTCAAAAGCACATTTCATCAGGACAATGGGAAATCGTAGGAGGATGGTACGTCCAACCAGATTGTAATCTGCCTGGAAAGGAGGGTCTGGAAAAGCAAGTTACTCTCGGACGCGCTTACTTTGAATCCCGCTTTGGCAAAATGCCTGAGGTTGCATATAACGTCGACTCCTTCGGACACGCCGCTTCGTTGCCAGATCTTATGTGCCAGCATGGGCAGAAGTATTACGTGATGATGCGTCCGCAGGAGCACGAAATGTCTTTGCCTGCGAGACTTTTCCGCTGGCAGGGCACACATGGTGAAGTGGTGACTTTTCGTATTGCAGGAGAATATTGCACTCCGTCAGGGGCTACCTTGGATCATATCGAAAAATGCCTGACCGAACTCCCGGACGGAGTCAATCAAACTATGTGTTTCGTGGGCGTGGGCGATCATGGGGGAGGACCGACTGAGCAACTCATCCAATGGTGCAAGGCCCATCAAGATGCCCTTCCCGGAGCAAAGCTGATTTTTTCTTCCCCCGCCCGCTTTTTCAAAGCGATTCAACCACAAATGGATCGACTCCCCGTGGTATCAGGGGAACTCCAGCAGCACGCTATTGGCTGCTATTCAGTACATCGTGCAGTGAAAAGAGACCTGCGCAAGGCAGAGCGGCTTCTGTCGGAGGCAGAACGCGTACTCACGCAGGACAAGGATCTCGATGTCATGCGGGGTGCGATGGTCGAACAAGCCTGGAAGTGGACCTGTTTCAATGCCTTCCACGACACACTGGGTGGAACGTGTCTTCCCTCGGCGTATGAAACCGTTGCTTCCCAGTTGGGCTTTGCCTGCGCGACGGCGGACGAAGTCCTCACTCTCTCGTTGCAAAAAACCATATCATCCCTGCCACCCCATCAGGATCAGCGGATTATTGCGGCGAATTTCGGAGAGCTTCCTTTCGACGATATTATCGAGCACGAGCCCTGGCTTGAGTGGACTCCGTGGGATCCTGCGTGGGAGCTCAATGATGAAGAGGGTCGAAGGGTCGATTATCAGTTGATGGAGGCTGAAGCGCTGCGTGATGAAATGGCGCGCTTGGCCTTCCGGCTCAACATTCCTCCAGGGCAGACGCGAATACTCTTCATCAGCCAGGGTCAGCCTCCTCCTGCCTATCAAACGCAGTTTCGTGCCTCGTTGAGCTCAGAGCTTTGTCTCACCTCGCTGGTTCGGCTGCCCCTGCCGACTTTCATCCTTAAAGAAGATTTGAGTGATACTTGGGGACATGGGTTGGACCGCTTCTCCGGTCCTATCGTAGGCAGAGCGGAGTGGACCTCGCTTTCCCCGCTGGAGCAAGGTCCACTCATGGAAATCTGGAAATCAACCGGTACGGTCGGGCAAAGCCTCCTTAGCGCCGAGTGGCGGTGCTATCCCGGCCACGCTCACTTTGACTTACATCTCCTAGTCGACTGGCGAGAGCAGCACAAGGTGTTGAATCTGGTGTTCGATCTCAAGGAGCCGGTTTTCTGGCGGGAGGACGGTATTCCGGGAGGCATTCTCGAACGAAAGATGGATGGCCGCGAATTGCCCCTGCGTGACTTCAGCAAATTGATCCTTTCCGGTCACCGAAGCGCCGCCATTGCAACACCTGATGTCTATTCGGCCAGCGGAACAGACTCTGCTCTTTCGCTCACTCTCCTGCGCAGTTCGCTGTTGGCCCATCATGAACCGCACGATGGCCAGGTTTTCCGTTCGGTTTTCTCCGATCAAGGAACTCATGTCTTTCGGTTCCGATTTTTTCCTCCTGGTCATGATGTTTCACAAATCAAACTTGAGGCATCCGCCCATGCACTGTCCTTCCCGATTCGGACAAGCGATCTGACGATTGGCATGCCGGTGCGTTCGCACCGCGGACAATGGATGCCGCCGAAGATGCAGGAGAGCCAGTAGTTCCACCATGCTCATAGGCATCGATATCGGAGGCACTAAAACCGCCATCTCGCGCTGGAATGGGAGGATACCGGAGGAACTCGCACGGTTCTCCACGTCCACTCCTGATGATCTCCAAGCTCGGCTGGCTTCAATTCTTCAGGATAGCGATGAAGAACCCACTTTTGGCATCGTCTGCGGAGGTCCCCTCAATAGCTCAACCGGGACGATTTTGACGCCTCCCAATCTTCCCGCCTGGCACAATGTGTCGATTAATCGTCTTGTCACCGAGCGTTTTGGCGGCCAAGCCATCTTGATGAATGATGCCAATGCCAATGCGCTCGCCGAATGGAAATTTGGCGCTGGACGGGGGAAAGATTCGCTGATTTTTCTCACCGCTGGCACTGGTATGGGGGCGGGCCTTATTATTGATGGCCGGTTGATTACGGGACTGAATGGGAATGCAGGAGAGGTCGGCCACATTCGAATAGCCCCTGATGGACCAAGGGGATACGGGAAAGCGGGGTCTTTCGAAGGGTACTGCAGTGGAGGAACATTGCCGCAGCTCGTTCAATGGTTGCCCGCTAAAGAGCAGCCGCCAGACCTTGAGGCTTGGTGTCGGGATCATCCCTCCGCGCGTCACGTCATGACGGCAGCGCAGGCGGGTGATCCGACAGCCCAACAGGTTTTGAGACTCTTCGGGAAAAAACTGGGACAAGCTTTGGCCCAGCTCATCGATATCCTAAACCCCCAGGGCATCATCCTCGGAACAATTTATGTTGTGGCGCAGACCTTTATCGAGCCGGAGATGCGAAAAGCTCTGCATTCGGAAGCACTGCCGTCTTCCTTAGCATCGTGCGAGATTCTTGCCGCCCAATTGGGATCCCAACTGGGCAATTATGGTGCGATCTGCGCGGCGCTTCATGCCTCTTATGAGCGACCTAACCAAAGAGATCCGTCAGTATTTAAGCCATCATCCTGAGTTGCAGCCCTGCGTTCCGCAGATCGTTCAAACCACCAGGCTGCTTCACGAGACGTACGCGAGTGATCGCCAGGTTCTCTTGGCCGGTAATGGAGGAAGCGCGGCCGATGCCGAGCACTGGGCGGGTGAGTTGTTGAAGGGCTTCTATCTCGAACGCTCTTTGTCGACGGATGATCGAAAATCGCTTTCGCCCACCCTTGCAGACAAATTACAAGGAGGCTTGAGAACGATTCCTCTGACAAGTTTTCCTATTCTCCGCACGGCAGTGCTCAACGATCAGGGACCGGATATGGATTTCGCTCAACTCGTGTGGGCACTTGGTCGTCCTAGGGACGCTTTCGTCGGTATCAGCACATCAGGAAATTCGAAAAACCTCCTGTTGGCTGCCGAAGCCGCGAAGGCAAGAGGTATGACCGTCATAGCACTGACAGGGAAAGAAGGTGGACAACTGAAAAAGTACGCCGACGCCTGGATTGGGGTGCCGGCCGCTCGTACCCACTACATTCAAGAAATGCATCTTGCCATCTACCATGCGATATCACTCGTTCTTGAAAAGCAATTCTTCGATCTGTCCAACGCTGTTTCAAGCTGGCAGTGACTCCAACTTTAACAGCATGTATTGCTTCAACATAGGTCAGGAAAGCTTTCCGCTACCTGTTACAGATAATCTGGGACGGGAGCCGCGTGGGCGACGCAAATTTTTTTGTGAAAGTGGCTTCTGACTTTTGCTAAAAGATGATTTTTGGATATCCCAACGATGTCAGCGAGGAAGAATGGCCATTTACAGCGGCCTATCTGACACTTATGAAAGAAGACGCCAAGCAAATAGAGCACGATCTTCGAGAGGTGTTCAACGCGCTGCGTTATCTCGTCAGGTATGGGTGCGCTTGGCGCGGGTTGCCAAATGACCTGCCGCCATGGGCACCGTGCATCAGCAAACTCAACGCTGGATCAAAGCGGAGGTCTTTGAAACAATCGCACACGATTTGCGCAAGTTGCTGAGAGTCTTGGCGGACAAAGACAGTCGGCCGTCGGCAGTGATTTTGGATGGCCGCACACTGCAGCCCGCCCCGGAGAGCGGAGAGCGCGCCAAGTATGATGGCTACAAAAGGAAGAATGGTTCCAAAGTGCACGCCGCCGTCGATATCCTTGGCAATCTCTTGACGCTGAAAGTTACCGCTGCCAATGAGCAGGAAAGAGCCCGGATCGACGACTTCATAGCCGACGTTCAGGAAGCCGCTTGGTCTTTTTGAGTTCTTTGATCGGAAGGCATGGCGCCTTCGCCGTGTAGGCTATTCCAAGATCCTCAACACTCAAATCGGGAATCGTCTCGAAACTCTCAGGTTCGCTCGTTCGAACTAGCCGCACCTCCCGCCCCGAGTTAACCAGGTGAACGGCCAAGGCCATTCCCACCGAGCCACCACCAAAGTTAAAAACCGGTTTCATGTTTGCTCGCCATCGTAGTAATCCAGAGTTTCCCGGAAAATGCGCCGACCCGGTTTGGCATTCCACTTCCCGCTGTCCGGATAGTGGATCAGATCGGCCATGACGTTGTCCGAAATGACAACGTATTCGAGGTCTTGATCGGCATTCGCCCTGAGCTGGTGGGCCTCGCCGGGTCCGCACATGAAGAAGTCCCCGGCGTGGAACGCCTGTTCACCGGATTCGAGACGTAGGATTCCTGAGCCCGACAGAATCCAGTAGAATTCCCACATCGCGGCATGAGCATGATACGGGAAATTGGTTTTTCCCGCTGGGATTACCACATGCTCCACGTCGAAGGGGTGACCACCACCCCAAGGTCCCACATCGCGAGGACTCCCCAGCGCCTCCGTCAGGTTTTTACGCAGCGCCGCGAAGGTTCCCTTCGGGGAGCGGTGATCGATTGTTTCAAGTTGGTCAGTATTTCGGATGATCATTTCTTGCATAGGTAGATTGAAATGACATGGGACTCGACGCGGTGTTCGAGAATTTTGAAGCCGGCACGGGTCAACATTCCTTCAATGACCCAGTCGAAAGTTGAGAACTCCTCCAAGAAATGTCCCTCGGCATCTTCACGCAGGAAATTTCCTCCGGTCCTGACCTGCTCGTCAATAAAGGCCTGGACTGGTTCAAACAACTCTCGACAATCCTGGATCACCATGTCGCGGAGGTAGAGCCGACCGCCGCTCTTGAGCATGGCGTGGATCCGCCTCAATGCCACCGCTTGCCAGTAGTCGGGTAGGTGATGCAGTGCGTAGGTTGTGACAACCGCATCCAACGGGGCTCCGTCGTGTTCGTAGGTCAGAAATCCGCGATGTTTAAAGCGGATGTTGCCCAGACCGAGCCGATAGGCCTTTTCGCGTGCCGTGGCCAACATCGCTTCGGACACATCGGCTCCGATCACTTCGCGGTAATATCGGGTAGCGACGGTGACAGGCGTTCCCGTCCCGCAGCCAACGTCCAAGAGCGTTGCGTCCTGAGGAAGGTCAAGCAACCGTAACGCCTCTCTCCCCTCGGCCTCCACATCGCGGAAATCGGCATAGGTTTTGTCGTATCGGCCGACCTCGGTGGCGTCCGAATAGTCGCGCCCGGTTTGAAAAAAATCATTCCACATCCAATTCACTCGTTGCTCCTTTCGTTGACGCTGCGGATAAACGGATCAGGTCGATTGCTTTACCACCCAAAACTAACCGGTAACGCAGACCTTCAGTTTCGGTGACTGCCGCCGGGTCAAAGACAAAAGAAAAGCGAATTTCCTGTGGCCGATTTCGGGTGCGTAAGGCTTCGAGGAGACGTTGAAACATCCTCGCATGATTGCTCTGGATTTCCGATTGAGGCAGGCTCAGAGAGTGACTTTCTCCACAGGGACAGAATGAAAATATTCAATCTGTCCCTGTCCAAAATCCTGTAATCTGTTCCTGTTCTTTTGGTCTGGATGTGGTTAACTTTCCCCGATGCCAGAAGTCACGCTATTGGCTTACGAACGGGTTGAGTCCAAGATTGAGGCACTGATCCAAAAGGGAACGCTTCGTCCGGGCGACCGAGTTCCCTCGGTTCGTGAGCTTTGCCGGCGCGAGGGTGTTAGTAAGATTACCGCGATGCAGGCCCTATCCAATCTTGAGGCGAAATCGCTAGTTCAGGCCCGCCCGCGCTCTGGCTTCTTTGTTCAATCCCTCTCCCGCCTGCCGTTGCCGCAATCCCCGGAGATCGCTGCTGAGCCCCGGGAACCCTGCCTTTCCGACGACGTGGCCCGCGTCTTTCGCGACATCCAAAAACCCGACACAATCCCACTCGGAGCTGGCACCCCAGATGTCACGCTTCTTCCCACCGCGGAGATCGCGCGGTGTGTGGCACGTGCAGCGCGACTCCACGCGACACAATTTGGCGGCTACTCGATGTGCGACACCGACCTCGCTCTGCGCCGGGAGATCGCGCTCCGGCTCTCCCGCTCGGGCGGAGAGGTTTCACCCGAGGAAATCATCATCACCAACGGATGTATGGACGCCCTCAATCTCTCGCTGCGAGCTGTGGCCAACCCCGGCGATACCATTTTGGTAGAGACTCCGACCTATTTCGGACTTCTCCAGATGATCGAAAGCCTTGGAATGAAAGCCATCGGTGTCCCGGCGACCTGCGACGAGGGAATCGACCTGCATGCCTTCGAAGGGACGCTTAAATCTCACCGCATCGCTGCGTCCGTTCTCATCCCTAGTTTTGGCAATCCCCACGGGGCCAATCTCTCACCGCAACGTCGCCAGGCGGTGGTGGATATTTCCCGGAAGCGTGGAGTTCCGGTAATCGAAGACGACATTTACGGCGAACTGGGATTTGGGTCAGAGCAGCCGCGTCCACTCAGAACAATGAATCATTCTGCCAATGTGATCTTATGTGGGTCGCTGTCGAAGTCGCTTTCACCTGCGTTGCGTGTCGGATGGGCCATTGCTGGAAGACACGCTGAGAACGTCCGTCGTTTGAAGTGGATTTCTTCAATCACAACGCCCCACGTCACCGCCTTGGCGGCCGCCGATTACTTGCGGGCAGGTGGGTTCGACCGCCACCTCCGAGCACTCCGCAAGACGCTCGAAACCCAGATTTGCCGTATCTCCAACGCAATCGCCAAATCGTTTCCCCAAGGCACATGTTTGAGTCGTCCCGCTGGTGGATATTTTCTGTGGGTGGAACTACCATGGCGCATCGATTCGATGAAGTTGCGCGACGCCGCCATAAAGCACAACATCAGCATATGCCCCGGACCGATCTTCTCGCTCGAAGGAGAGTTTGGCCATTTCCTCCGACTCAACTGCGCGCTGCGATTGGATGACAAGGTCACCCAAGCCATCGAAACGCTAGGAAGGCTAGCGCATGGCTTAAACTCGCCAACACGAAGTTAGATTCGCTCGCCCGATCATTGAAACAATCGAAGCATTTGACCGATGACAGTGATGCATACAAAGTCGATCCAGTGAAGCCTGAGCGTAAAAAACCTTCTAAAGCTTTCAATATGCGATTCGTGAAGAATGCGGGAATGCCTGTGCAAATCCTAACTGCCGGGAGTGAAGTTCCTTAACGCACGAAAGGCATCACATCGATAGCGAACGGTCTCGAACTGTGGTCGAGAATCTGATTCTATTGTGTGCGAGCTGTCACAACAAGACGGAGGTAGGAAGCATAAGTACTGCTGACATCTTGACTTGGAAGCGAATGGCCAGGGAGGGTGGCTGCCACCCCAAAAAGGCATTGCCCCTTCTGGAAGAACGATGGTCGGGCGGGACAATTACGGTATTGTCGCTGACAGCGTGAAAATTTCAGGTGAAGCACCCGCAGGGCCGATTCGCGTTGTTGGCTCTCTTGTGACAAGCGCAGACCACTATGGTTACATTGAATACCTCATTGAACGCCTTCCAAAGTATCGTTCCTGGCGTCCTCGCGGCGGAGGACCACTCGACAACCCTGGCGCGGTAAGGAAAATATTCGAGCGCGAATTCGGTTGTTTGCCCAAAGACCTTAAACTGGAAAAGTTCGAGCATGTGGAGGCTTGTCTCATTGGAAAGATTGCAAACACGGCACTCGGGCGCATGGGGAAAGCTTCTGTCAGTTCGTTCGAGGAATGGAAATGTGGCGGCTGGAACACGGGAAGGAGAAGGAGGTGTTTTCCACGCAGGAGACGAAGCCTGGAGCGGTGCTGGCGGTGGATTGGACGGACATGAGGGATCTTGGAGTCAGCGTCTGCGGGGTGAAGTTGGAACCCTTGATGTTTCATGCGGTGCTGTCTTTGGCTCTTGTCACAAAGAATGCGCCGGATCGGGTGATCAAATCCAGGCGATTGAAGTTCATGTAGCCGCGATCCATCACACAAAAGACACCGAGTTCGAAAACCAGTTCGTCGAGCCAGAGAACATTGTGCTGAAGGGCCCCAGTGATAGAAATGCACGTCGGAATAGGACCTCGCAGGGCGATTTGCGTATAGATTTTGACTCCCGCCTTGGTTGTTCGGAAGTCGGCCCACGGGAAAAACGTCAGGGAGAAATCGACCGTGGTCGAGTCCAAAGCATAAACGGTGTTCTCGATGTCGAAACCAATGTCTTCCCCGGAATAAAGCGGGCGAGCTTTCCCAATGAGGCTTTTGGCTAAGTCCTCCCAGAGTCTCCAGTCCCTTTGTTCGTTGGCGTCGGCCAAGGTGGATTTGCCAATCGGCTCGCGAAAACCCAAGTAACGAGCGTGCGGCCTCGCATTCAGACAATCGGCAATATCCCGCAGGCCTTCCCTCCTGTCAGTTGGGAAACCGCCATGCAAATAAGCTGCTGGCGGCAGCCAAAATGCCGAACCCTCGACTCTGTGTCGTAACGCTCCACCAAGCGATCGAGAGTCCGTCGGTGGATCAAAAGTAGGATAATTCGACAATTATATGCCGTTTTCTTTCAAATATGTCTGGATGATGGTGGGTTTTCCGGCCTTGAAATGAACTTTGAGCGAAGCC